>Ga0126381_100010877_pt1 | contig 10265 bp, 11 predicted proteins | sample PanSoiMetPlot_28_FD_96465 | JGI IMG/M metagenome (GOLD analysis project Ga0126381, IMG submission 96465) | Tropical forest soil microbial communities from Panama - MetaG Plot_28 | ecosystem: Environmental > Terrestrial > Soil > Tropical forest > Bulk soil | place: Panama | collected 2016-02-17 | reverse complement strand
TCCTAAACTGTTCTTCCGTAACGGACTTTAGTGGCCGCCGTGGCCGTGGCCCATACCGCCGCCTCGGCCAGATTTAAAGCTCGGTCCATGACCGACGCTCTTGCTAGTAAAACCGACGCTCTTACCAGCAGAAGCGTGCCCTTTGCCATGGCTGCTGGTGCTCTTGCCGTGGATGCTGCTGCTTTTGCCATGGATGCTACTGCTCTTTCCATGAATGGTCTGAGTATTCTGTGCATGCGAGGCTGCCTGGCTTGATCGGTGCGCGTTGCTCACGATCCTGCCGAGGTTAAGCCCGTTGTCATGTCCAATTTTGCCCCAGCCCTCCCCAGCCTGGTGCAGTGCGACGATATCGTCGAAGCTCTGGCCAGTCTCATTAGCCAGCAGGTGCGCTTTCTCCAGTCCGCCCCAGCCAAGCCCTGTGGACGCCCTCTCCGCTTGCAGCGTATCCACCGCAACGCCGGTCTCATCCGAGATTCTCGTCACGGGTTGTGCGTTGGAAGCAACGGCGCCGAATGTCAGGAAAAATGCCGCTATGAGTACGCTTAACGTCTTCATATTAGATGGTTCGGTTCCGACCCGCATAATGGTTCCCACACCTGCGTAAAATGATTTCCTGTAGCCGGCATGGTCGATGCCGGATGGGTCGCTAATCACGGCTGGGATCGCCAATCCCGGCTACAGATTCCACGGCAAGGGGTCGAGATCGACATTGCCGCCGGTCAGAATGATACCAACGCGTTTTCCGCCGATGTCGATCTTGGGATCCCGGATCGCGGCATACGGAACTGCCGCCGACGGCTCGATGATAATCTTCATCGTCTGCCAAATCTTGCGCATGGCCGAGATAATTGCTTCTTCGCTCACCGTGACGATGTCGTCCACATAGCGCTGGACGATGGCAAAATTTGGTTCGCCAATGTTCGTTCGAAGTCCATCCGCAATGGTAAACTTCTTCTGCGTCACGATCCGTTTCCCTGCACGAAATGATTGCGCTGCGTCATCTGCATTCTCTGGCTCGACGGCAATTACTCTGATTTCCGGCCGCATCGATTTCGCGGCGATCGCCGTGCCGGAGAGCAAGCCGCCGCCGCCGACTGGACACATTACCAGGTCGAGATCGGGAACGTCTTCGAGCAATTCCAATGCCGCTGTCCCCTGCCCTGATATCACGTCCTCGTTTTCGAACGAATGAATCAGCGTCGCGCCAGTTTTCTTGATTACCTCTGCACATGTCGTTTCGCGCGCTTCTTCCGTCGGTTCACAGAAAACAACGTGCGCTCCGCAACTCTCCACCGCGCATATTTTCACCTTGGCTGAATTCGCTGGCATCACGATGTGCGCCGGAATACCGCGCAGCTTCGCCGCGCGCGCTACCGCAGCGCCATGATTGCCTGACGAGTGCGTCGCCACGCCGCGCCGCGCGGTCATGTTGGGGAGCGCGAATACCGCGTTGGTGGCCCCACGCGCTTTGAACGCACCGATCTTCTGAAAATTCTCGCATTTAAAAAACAACGACGCCCCGCTCGCCGTATCCAGCCTCGAGCTCGTCAACACCGGCGTGCGATGAATGTATTGCCGAATCCGCTTATGTGCCGAGCGAATGCGATCAAGCTCGAATGGCATTTCAGTCAACAGCTTCTGGTCGTTACGGTTCGGCAAATGCGACTACGCCTGTGTGTGACGGGCGTAATGCTTCTCGACGCCTTTGGGGAGCAGACGTTTTCGGCCGCGTTGCCGCCGCCGGGCCAGCGTGGCGCGGCCCCCTTTGCTCCGCATCCGGGCACGAAAACCGTGCTGCCGTTTGCGTGTGCGCTTGGATGCCTGATAAGTCCGTTTCATAAACCCGATCGGAGAGCGCTTACAGTAAAAATACGCGCGGCATTGTCAACGCTGCTCGAGCTAACAAGCGTTAAACGCGAATGGACACCGATGTACACGAATGGGATTTTATGGACGGGGTGAATTTACAAGATTGCCAGCAAGTCCGATTTTTGAGATAACGAGTGCAGGCCAATGAGCGAAAAGGAGAACGTCGTCATCGAGCCGGCAACTGACGCCGATCTGGACGAATTGTCGGAAATGCTTGGCGGGTTGTTTGCTCAGGAGAGCGATTTCCGCCCGGACAAGGACAAACAGCTGCGCGGTCTGCGCCTCATTTTCGAACAACCAAGCCGGGGCCGCGTTTTCGTGCTCCGGCGTGACGGCGCTATTGTGGGCATGATTAATTTGCTTTTCATCATTAGCACAGCTGAAGGCGGCTTCGTTATCCTTTTGGAGGACCTGGTGGTCCACAAAGAATATCAGGGCAAGGGTTACGGTTCGAAGCTGCTCAATTACGCCATCGAATTCGCGAGGCAGAAAAATTTTCTCCGCATAACTTTGTTGACCGATCGGCCCGAAAACGTGGCGCAGGAGTTTTTCCGCCGCCACGGTTTCGTTGAATCATCGATGATTCCGATGCGTTTGTGGGTCACGCAGCAAAAGGATACTGATCAGTGATCCGCCTCCCGCGAGCCGCCTCTCTCGAGCTACGGGCGGCAGTTCGGCGATCAGGGCCGTAGGCGAGCGCACCGCTTGCCGAGCCTATCACCGCCAAGCAAAGCGCATGCACTACAATCCTTGGCTAGAGGGCGAGCGGCTTTTCTTGTGAAGCCAGCCATTCAGTTGAGGCAGGAGGCGTTTTTTTAATTCGGACCGAAAATGAATTTCATCGACGGATTTTGCCACTTCCGGCGCACTGGCCGGAGGCAAGTTGCTTTTTGCGTATGCCTTCAATTCATCGGCACGCGTGTCTTCAGAGAAAAAGGTGAACAAACTGGGCACATACCGATTTGCGCCGAGCGCATCGGTCTTTGCGAGCAGCGCTTTCATATTTGCCTTAGCAAAGTCCCAGGCAATGTCTGCGTGACCGCTGTCGCGGGCGACCGCCGCGACGAGAAATATCGCGCGACTCGTCGGCAGCTCGTCGGTAAGCGCAATGGGAAGAGTTTTCTTCGCCAGCCCAAGATCAATCGCGTCCGCCAGCGCGTCGTAGTAATTTTGTTTTTCCTCAATGCTCGTCGTCTTGAGACCAAGCTCGTGGAGTTTGGTCCAGGTCTTTTGGTCTGCGTAACGGCCGACAACTGCTAGAACCGATGGACGCAGATCCGGCGCCAGCGACGCTGGATCTGTGAGATATTTTTCAAAACGCTCGCGAGAACCCGCGATAATTTCCTGATCATTCAAATCACCCAGAGCGCTGATCAAGCTCGCCCGCAAATATCCCGCGGTGGGCGGCTCGCCCCCTTTTGGTTCCCAGCCCAGCGCTTCAAATATGGGACGCAGGAGCGAGCGCGCGTAGCGCTGAAATGCTTCGCGTTCGGGACTGTTGCTCAACAGCCGGTTGATGAAATCCACCGCATTCATGATCTGTTCGCGTTCAGCCAGCTCGGAAGAAAAAGGCAATTTTTCTACCAAACCAAAATAGAGTGAGACGGGCGCGCGCTTGGCTTGAACCAGGGCCCACGCGTCACTGAGAAGATCCACGCGATCTTCAACGTCCAGTTTTGGCAACGCTGCGAGCAATAAATTCCAAGACGGCTCGTCGTATTCGGCTCGATAATTTCCAGCGCTGTTAACGTTCAGTTTGAGAGCGCGATCTGCGGGAATGTTTTGCAGATTGGCGATCTTGTCGGTCATCAGCAAGGTCGCAGGCGTTTCGTCAGCGACTGAGTATCTTAGTGGGATTTTCCATTCGAGCGGGCGCGCGTTTTTGAAATTCACCGTGAACCGCTCCTGTGTGAGCTGAACCCCTCCGTCGGTCTCTCGCTTAACTTTCACAAGTGGAAACCCTGGTTGTTCCGTCCAGCCCGCGGCAATCTCACCGACCGGCTTCTTCGAAGCTTCGGAGAGCGCGTTCCACAAGTCCGCCGTGGTCGCGCTCGAATACTGGTGCGCAGCGATGTAGCGACGAATGCCATCTCGGAATACATCTTCCCCCAAGAAGCTCTCCAGCATTCGCAGGAACGACTGGCCTTTTTTGTACGTGATGTCATCAAAAGCGCTGTTGGCTTCCGCTTCCGTTGCGATGGCTTGTTGAATCGGATGCGTTGTCGATCTTGCGTCGCTTTCCATTGCCTGCTCTTTTGCGATGCCGACGCGACGGGTCGGATCGCGCGGTACATTGCGTCGCAGCCAAACCTCCCATCGTGGGTTGAAATACGCGGTGCATTTGGTGCCCATCCACGAGGCGAACCCTTCGTTCAACCAGAGATTGTCCCACCACGCCATCGTCACGAGATCGCCGAACCACATGTGTGCCATCTCGTGCGCGAGCACTTCATAGATGTTTTGCTTTGTCTCAGCGGAAGAATTCTCAGGATCAAACAAAAGGGCGGACTCGTAATAAGTGATCCCGCCCCAGTTTTCCATCGCGCCGCCGAAACCGCCGGGCAGGGCGATCTGATCCAGCTTGGGCAGTGGATAGGGCACGGCGAAGTAATCGTTGTAGTATTGCAAAATCTGTGCCGTCGCTTCGAGCGCGTAGCGACCCAGTTCCGCCTTGCCCTTCGTCGCGATCACACGGATCTGCGTCGGGCCGACCTGCGATTCAATGAGATCGAGCTCGCCGGCAACGAACACATTGAGATAACTCGACATTGGCGGAGTCGCGGCGAAGCGCACCTCTTTTCCGCTGTCGATTTTTTTCTCGCTTTCGACCGGCATGTTCCCCGCTGCAAGCCAGTTTTCCGGCACCACTGCGGTCAATTGAAAACGCGCGCGAAACACTGGCTCGTCCCAGCATGGGAAAAACCGGCGAGCATCGGTCGCTTCAAACTGCGTTCCGAGCATGATTTTTTTTCTCCCACTCCCACGCTCCTGATAATGCACGTAGAAAAGACCCTGACCCTGCTGATTGATTTTCCCAGAGAAACTGAGTGCGAGCGCGTGATCTCCGCAGGCAAGCTCCGATGACAAGGCGAGCGTAAGCAGTTCTTTTCCCTTGTCGATCTTGATCACAGAGGGCGGCAGTGCTTTGCCATCGAGGGAAGCCGCTGCAATCTTGAGCTCCAGCACGTTCAGCACGAGCTGACGAACCGGGCTGTGCACGTGCAGCTTCACCGTTTCCGTTCCAGTAAAGGTGAACTTATCAATGTTCGGAACGATCCGAATGGAATAGTCCGTTGGAACGACGTCTTTCGGTAATTTTCCCGGCGTGTCGTTAAAACTAAATGGCTTTTCGGCAGTCACTGCGGCAGACAACATAACGGAAAACAGGGCCGTCAAGAAAGGCAACGTGGTGCGCATTTCACGCACTAAACACTGAGCGTAGGAGTTTTCACGTTGAACCACACCTGGCTTCGGCGAATGCGAAACCCATCGCGCTCGGCGATCGCGATCCTATTGCACGACCAAGACCAGCAGCAGTTGTCCGCCACCGACTTGCGGGCCTTTGATGATGAGCGGACTACGCTTGTTCAATTTGGCATCGGTTTCGAGCAACAGCTCTTTCTCTTTGTAAAGCTTCAGATTCAAAACGTAACCGCCTTCACCCTCGCCTCGAGCATCCACGTGCAGTCCAAAGAATTTGCTGGTGGCGAGCCAATCTTCCTGCCCGGTCTGGAGCGTTTTTCGCGACTGGCCGATGACTTGAAATTGATTGTAGCCAAAAAGATTCCTGAGCGGCCGTTCGATCCGGGTCAGCTCCCCTGGGATCTGCTGCGGCTGCGCCACGTTCTCCGCAATCACGAGCCCGCTCCACACGGTTTCCGCGCCGTGCACGCCCAGCACCGCGCTCATCATCAGCGCGAGAGCAGTCATAAGCGGGTGCGCGCGGATCATGAGGAGTTATTTGGCTGCGTAATCGGACGGCAACGACTGCAACCCCTCAGTCCAGAGTACCGTCACCTGGTCTTCTTTTGCCTCGAAGATTGAAACTGTCGCGTTCGGGCTGACGACAGGATCCACACGCGTGTTCAAGATCTGTGTGAGATATTGCGACTGCCCCGAGGGATTTTTATCGCGTATGACCGATACCGCAAAAATCAAAAAGACGGCCAGCGACGCGGTGCCCGTCCACAACAGGCGACGAATCGTCCACCATGTGGGAAACGCAACGTTGTGTTCTCTAGAACGAGTGCGTCTTTCTCGCGAGATTCTTTCGCGAAGCTGATGACTGAAAAACTCTTCATTCGCCAGTGTCTGCGCACCGAGCTCGCGCTTCAAAAGCGTGCCGAGTTTTCTGGCATCCGCTTTTTCCGCTTCAGCAGCGTCTTTATCCGGCAGCGAAGCTTCGAACTCGGTTAGCTCCCTGCCCGTGAGCTGGCCATCCAGCCACGCAGTCCATTTCTCCTCAAATGTTTTCATAAACGTCCTTCAATAAATTTTGCAGTTTCTTGCGCGCATAAAACAGGCGCGACATCACGGTGCCGATCGAGCAACCGAGCGCTTCCGCGATTTCGTGATATTGCATGTCTTCGATCTCTTTCATTAAAATCACGGCGCGATGCTCGGGCGTAAGCTGAGCGATCGCCAGGTCGATGCGCTCGCGGATCTCGCTTCGCCCCATAATTTCATACGGCAACGCATTCGCCCTCGGCACCGTTTTGGCTGCCGCATCGATTTCCTTTAATTGCGTGGCGTCGTCGAACTCAGTCCCTCCGGCTTTTACGTGTTTCTTTCGCACCCAATCGATCGTCACGTTCATGACGATTCGATAAATCCAGGTGTAAAATGAAGAGCGCCCGCGAAAGCGTTTGATCGATTTCCATGCTTTCACAAAACTGTCCTGAGCCAGGTCCCAGGCGTCCTGTTCGCTATGGACCATATTGTATATCATGCTGAACACTCGCGTTCGGTAACGGGTTACCAGCTCGTCGAATGCTTCGGTGTCACCAGCCTGGCATCGTTGTACCAAGTCCAATTCCGATACATCGGGCTGAGCCAGAGTCGCTTCCGTTTGCATCGTTAGACGGAGCTGACCCTATTTCATTCAACTCCGAAAGCCTTCGGAGCCGAACCGACGTCGCCACTCACCGCGATATTCACCCATCAGCGTGATGATGCCGTCGCGCACTTGGAAGAGGCGCTGTTGAAGGGCAGAATGCTGTGGCGCAGTAATCAGCTTCTCCGCTAAGAGCTGCGCCGCTGCGTCCATCGAAATCGTGATCGCCTTCAACGCTCGCTTCAAGTAGGCAATGGTCATCCCGATTTCATCCACATCGTCGCCACTCAAAGCGGCGGCCAGCTTGGCGCTCGCCAGCGCAGAATGGGTGGCGAGCTTTATCGCCGCCGGCTCGTTTTGGAGCAGCGGCTTTTGATCGAAGAGTTGGTCGATCCAAATTGTCAGGGCAAACGCGCCTTGATACAGGCTATGTTCCTCAAATGTCTCGCCTGCTCTGGTCTTGTCCCGCTCGAGGTCATCGTCGTCATGCTTCTCTTCATCGAGCAGCGCATCGACCTCTGCGCTCCAATCCTTGGCGTCCAATAATTGCGTCCAACCCATTTCGCGCGCGATGATTTCATCTCGCTGCGGATCATCGAGATAGGTCTCCAGCAACTGCATGTACTTCTCAGTCTTTTGATCCTGTTGCTGGAGGAACCGCTCCCAGTCGTACTCGTCCCACATCCGTTCCGACCCGCCCTCGTAGCCTGCCATACTCGACTAAACGTCAGCTTTACTATGAGCGCAAAAGGTTTTGCCATGGCGCGCCTTGACTCCAGAATGCGGACGGCTCACTGCAATTGCGCGATCCCTTCCTTGCTTTGTTTGTAATCGCAATTGTCCGCACGCAGCGTCGATGTCCCCGCCTTTCTCACGACGAAGCGTTGCTGGAATTCCATGGGCACGTAAGATCGACAAGAATTTCTCCTGTCGATTGCGCGATGGCCGCGACCAGAGCAGGCCATCAACTGTATTGTACGGAATCAAATTAACTTTTGCTGAGAGCCGCTGGGCGTGTCGAGTAAGAAGAAGCGCCTGATCATCGGAGTCGTTGACATCGGCGATCAAAATATACTCGAAGGTTAGCCTCTGTTTTTTGCGCGCGACGTAGTAATCGCAAGCCGAGAGCAACGTTTCAATGTTGTATCGGCGATTGATTGGCATGATTTGATTGCGGACTTCATCGGTTGCGCCGTGCAACGAGATCGCCAGACGAATTTGCAGAGGTTCATCGGTAAGCTTCTTAATTTGCGGCGCCAGACCGCTGGTTGAGATCGTGATGCGCCGCGCACCGATGCTGAGCCCCCACGGCGCGTTAATGATTCGAATGGCGCGTATCATGTTGTCGAAGTTCGCAAGCGGCTCGCCCATTCCCATGAAAACGAGGTTATCGATCTCTTCGCCACTTGCCCGCTCGATAGCGATGATTTGATCGACAATTTCGTTCGCGTGCAGATTCCGCGAAAATCCTTCCAAACCGCTGGCGCAAAATTTGCATCCGTACGCACACCCCACTTGTGTCGAAACACAGAGGGTCCGGCGATCTGATCTGTCCCCATAGAGCGCGGGCGAAGCCGGAATCAGGACCGACTCGATCAAATTTCCATCCATCAGCCGGAAAAGAAATTTCCGCGTCGTGTCGCGAGATCCGATTACGCGCACGATGTCGATCTTGCCAATGGGAAATGCCTCGGCGAGGCGCGTACGCAATGACTGCGGTAGATCAGTCATTTCCTCAAATGCGCCTGCGCGCTTTTGGTAAAGCCAATCCATGATTTGCCCGGCCCGATATGGGGGCTCACCAAGTTCCCGAAGCTTTTGTCGAAGCTCAGAAACGAGAAGCGATTTGACGCCGGTGTTCTCGGTGATCCTCACCAGAAAGCTTACGGGACGGCAGTACTTGCATCAAATTCGCAGGAGTTTAGGTTCGGAAACTGTGAGTAAACGCATTGCACTTCTTGGGGTTTCGTTTTTAGCAATCGGATTTCTGATGTCGGCCTGCGCCTCGCGGGATGAAGACATCAGCGAGCAATCCACGACGCAATCCGCCGCCACCGTCCCCGGGGAAAAGATCCCCGACCAGGGTACGTATACTCCCGGCGCCCCGGGATCCAGCGGGAGCGTTCACTGGTAATCACTGGTAATTTCAGCTGTGGGAGCCCAGCTCCTTGGCACCCGAAGCCTTGGCGAAGACGGCTCGGCGGCGAACTGACGAGATTCTGCTTGATCGCCCGGTGACCCCGGGAAGTATCAGCAACAATGCATAAAACGCGGACGCCGCTCATCCTCGGCTGGGAAGCTGCGCGCGCAAACGCGCTGCCAGCGCTAATCATTCAAGCGCTTATGCTCGCGCTGCTCACCGGCTATTACACGAGCAACGCGGCGTCATCTGCGCTCTGGCGAGTGGCCGAGTGGAAACGGGCACATGGATTGTTGTTTGTCGTTGTCGCCTCGGTCATAGCAGGCGCGCTCATTCCAGAGCTGTTCTTGATTCTTTTCTTTCAACGGGGACGGCCGACTCCGAAAAACCTGCGCAATTTGCTCTTTACAATTCCGGTCTGGGGATTCGACGGAATGCTTGTCGATCTTTTATATCGGAGTGAAGCCGCCTGGTTGGGCGATGTGGTAACATTGCCAGTCGTCGCCGCGAAGATTTGTATCGATCAGTTTGGGTACAATCCGCTTTTTGCCGCTCCGTTCGGAGTCCTCACCTACGAATGGAAAAACAGCGGTATCTCCATGGAGCCTGTTCGCGATCTGTTCACATGGAAACATTATCGAGAGAAAATTCTTCCCACGTTGCTGGCGACATGGGCAGTCTGGATTCCGCTGATGGCGATCATATATTCTTTGCCTTTGGCGCTCCAGTTCCCGCTGTTCGGGCTCGCGCTTTCGTTCTGGGTGCTACTCTTGACGTACATGACCAATCGGTTTGCTGGGAAAATTGAAGCTGATGCGCCGCTGGCGTTGGCAACAGCGAAACGGTAGCGGCGTTGTGCCTGGCAAGCCGTAATACTGCGAAGGCGAGCGACCGTCGCGCCGCATCCGGGAACTTTCAGGCCTACGCTTCGGCGCTCATACCGCCGTGACAGGTCAACGCCGTCCGTTCTTAAAATGCAGCAGCGCTTCGTAAACACCACTGCCATGGTCTCTCTCCGCGACGTACCCGCCTGCCACGCGAACCGCATCTTTGACTTCGTCAATGGCATTGGCTGGGCATGATGGCATACCGGCTACCTTTCCATCCAACATCGAGATATCGTTGTGATGATCGCCTGAGGCGAAGATGTTGTCGCGCGGAACGTCGATCAAACGCGCCAGCTCAGCCAGTGCTGCGCCTTTG
>Ga0126381_100010876_pt1 | contig 10267 bp, 5 predicted proteins | sample PanSoiMetPlot_28_FD_96465 | JGI IMG/M metagenome (GOLD analysis project Ga0126381, IMG submission 96465) | Tropical forest soil microbial communities from Panama - MetaG Plot_28 | ecosystem: Environmental > Terrestrial > Soil > Tropical forest > Bulk soil | place: Panama | collected 2016-02-17 | reverse complement strand
GTCAGCGAACAACCACGTCATCGCCGAGGCAGCGGGGCAGCTCGTGGCCAGCTGCGCGTTCCCGTGGTTCGCCGAAAGCGGGCGCTGGCGGCAGAGATCCGCGCGTTTGCTCGAGAGCGAGCTGGAGTGCAACACCTTCCCGTCAGGGATCGGCCGGGAGCTCGCCTCGGATTACCAGTGCTTCGTCGCCGAACTCGGGCTGATGGCGGCCGTGGAGGCCGAGGCCAGCGACCGCCCGCTGAGCGCATCGACCTGGCAGCGGCTGTGCGCGATGACCGACAGCGGCGCGGCCCTCCTGGATACACGCCTCTCCGCGCCGCGGCAGGGTGACGGAGACGAAGGCCGCGGGCTGCTGCTCGACGCACCCGCGCCCAATCGCTGGCCGTCGCTGCTGGCTCTCGGTGAGGTGCTGTTCGGCCGGCTCGGCTGGTGGCCTCCTACCCAGGCAGATGCAGCCAGCACGATCATCGGCGCGATGACGGCCGTCCCGCGGGTGATTCCCGGCAGGCCCGCTCGGCGCCCGTCGCGGTTCGCCGACGCGGGCATCACCCTGCTGCGTACCAGCGAGCAGCATGCCCCCGAGATCTGGTGCCGCTGCGACGGAGGCCCGCACGGCTTCCTCAGCATCGCCGCGCACGCCCATGCCGACGCCTTGTCCGTGGAAGTCCGCTATGGAGGGGTCGAGATACTCGCCGATCCGGGCACCTACTGCTATCACGGTGAGCCCGAGTGGCGCTCGTACTTCCGCTCGACGATCGCGCATAACACGGTCGAACTGGACGGACGGAACCAGTCCGGCGACGGCGGCCCGTTCCTGTGGCTGCGGCACGCGAATGGGCGGGAGATCGGTGTAGCAGACGACGGGCAGGCCGCCGAATGGACCGCAGAGCACGACGGTTACCTGGCGCTCGAGCCGCCGGCCCGGCACCGCCGCCGCGTCCAGCTGGACCGGGCGGCACGCACCCTCGACATCACCGACGAGATCGACGTCGGCGGCCACGATGTGCGCATCGCTTTCCACCTCGGGCCCGATATTCAGGCCGAACTCGACGGGACCAGCGCCGTCCTGCGCTGGCCGGACAGCGCCGTATCCGGGGCAGCACGATTGGAACTGCCGGATGAGCTGGCGTGGAGCCTCCACTATGGGGAGACCGCTCCGATCCTCGGCTGGTATTCTTGCGGCCTCGGGCGCCGCGTCCCCGCCGTGACATTCCTCGGCCGAGGACGTTCCACGCCCGGTACGCGCTTTACCACGCGATTGAAATTCTTTGATGCGGGGGAATTCGATGCGGGTGAAATGACTTCATCTGCCCTTAAGCAATCGTCCATACCATGGGGCGCGTTCTATTCTCAAGCGAGAAAAGCCGGGAATCACTCGGAGGCCAGATGAGCGACCAGGCGCTGGACCTGCGCAGGTCCCTGCAGCTGGTGCGACGACACAAGGCCATCGTCGCTGCTTTCACCGTGCTGGGCCTTGCGGCGGGAGTCGGGATCACCGTGATGAGCCGGCCAATGCTCACCAGCAACACGGTCGTCGTCCTGCCGGCCACCATACGCAACATGTCTACCCAGGTCGTGATCGCCGGCAGCGATCCTGTGCTGTCTGGTGCCCTGCGGACGCTCGATTCGAGCCAGTCGCCCGCGGCGCTGCGCAGCAGCATCCAGGTCAAGGGCCTGACCACCAACCTCTTGTCCATCAGCGCCCAGGGTAAAACTGCCGCCGAGGCGGAGAGCATCGCTAACGCCATCGCTCACAGCTACGTCGGCTATGTCAGTGCCGGTACCCGGTCCGGGGCGCGAGTGCAGGCACGAGTCCTGCAGCCTGCGACAAGTGCCTCAGGACCATCGCGACTCCTTTCCCTCATCGTTGCTGGCGGAGCGGGGGCATTGGCTGGCCTGCTGATCGGGGTTATCGTCGCGCTCGCGCTCCATCGCAGAGACCGGCGCCTGCGGGAGCGCGATGAGATAGCGGATTCCATCGGAACGCCCGTCCTGATGTCCGTTTCTGTCGGTCACCCATCCAACGCTGCCGACTGGACGAAGCTATTGGAGGACTACGAACCGGAAGCCATCGATGCGTGGCGCATGCGCAAGGCCTTGCGCCAGTTGGGACTCACTGGCGCGAACCTCACAGACCCCTGTGCGGACGGTTCCTCGCTCGGAGTGCTTTCCCTTTCGTCCGACCCCAAGGCTCTCGCTCTCGGCCCTCAGCTAGCCGTGTTCACGGCTTCTTTGGGGATCCCGACTGTGCTCGTGGTCGGCCCCCAGCAGGACACCAATGCTGCCGCCACGCTGCGCGCGGCGTGCGCCGCGCCGCTGGAGTCATCGAAGCGATCAAGGTACCTGCGAATAACTGTGAGCGATCAGAACGAGGCTCCAGACCAGCTGCCAGGCGCCGGGCTGATTATCGTGGTCGCCGTCGTCGACGGCCAGGCTCCCCGGGTGGCTGACACAATGCGCACAGCCACGACGGTGCTCGGGGTCTCCGCCGGGATCGTGACCGCCGAGGAACTGGCCCGGGTGGCTGGGAGCGCCGCCACCGACGGCCGCGACATCGACGGGATCCTCGTTGCAGATCCAGATTCGGCTGACCATACGACCGGCCGTCTTCCAGAGTTGGCGCGACCAGCGCAGCGGAGAATGCCGACCCGGGTAACCGGCATGCCCACGGGGACCAGACGGTGAACGCCTATAGGGACCACACGGTCAATGACAACGACCAAGGTGTGATGCTGCCTCTGAATAGAGGTATCAACACGTCCGAGCGGGCCTGGGCCGATGAAGACCCCGTCCCCGGCGAAGATAGGACCACGGATTTCAACGTCAGCCTGACCAGTCTGGGATTCATCAGGGCCGCCATATGGCGCAGCAGGAGGGCCTGGTGCGCCACCGCGGCCGTCGGCTTCCTGGTCGGCTTGGGTTTGTACGTGGCGTCGCCCGCTCTCTATCAGGCGTCGACGACACTGCTCCTCACGAACGGACCCGAGGTGCAACCCGGCGCGGCTGTGCAGGACGATCAGACCATAGCGCAGAGCCTCCCCGTGGCCGAGCTTGCCGTACACAAGCTAGGGCTGCAGCAAAGCGCCAGTAGCTTTCTCGGATCGTACGCGGCCACGCCGGTCACCGACCGTGCGCTGGAGATCATAGTCAGTGCGCCATCGAGCAACGAGGCGGTGAGCCGGGCAAGCGTTCTGGCTGCGGAGTTCCTCGACTACCGGGCCACTCAGCTGGAAGCCCAGCAGAATCAGCTGTTCAGGTCGCTCGATCAGCAGGTCAGCCAGGCCCGCCACCACGTCGATGCGATCACCGCGCAGATCCAGAGGCTTTCGGCTCAGCACGCGCCGCCCGCGGAGCTTAGCAACCTCCGCACGCAGCAGCACACGGCGGCCCTGGTGTTGAACCAACTCGTGGCGAGCACCAACGGCACACGGGCCAGCACCCAGACGCTTACCGCGTCCGAGGTGACGGGCAGCACGGTTCTTAATCGCGCCGCTCCGCTTCCGCACTCGCGCCTCAAGCACTTGGTTCTCTACCCTCTCGTCGGACTCGTCCTTGGCCTCGTAGTGGGTCTGGGCGTCGTCATAATCCGGGCTCTCGTCACCGATCGGCTGCGCCGCCGCGACGACATCTCCCGCGCTCTCGGCGCTCCCGTGCGGCTCAGTGTCGGGCACGTTCGCCTCAGTCGCTGGCGCCCGGGCAGCCGCGGACTGGCCGCGGCCAACGACCCGAACGTCCGGCGGATCGTCGCTCATCTGAACCGCGCTATACCGGCAAGATCCCGGGGTGCCGCCGCCCTAGCCGTCATTCCGGTGGACGATCCGCAGGTTGCGGCCTTGTCCTTGGCCTCATTGGCTGTGTCCTGCGCTCAGCGGGGCAGGCAAGTTGTGCTAGCGGATCTCGCCAGCGGCGCCCCGTCTGGGAGTCTGCTAGGCATGAGCGCCCCTGGGGTCCGCTCGGTGACCGTACACGATGCGCAGCTCGTCATCGCGATTCCCGAGCGTGACGACGAGGTGCCCATCGGTCCATTCGCCCATGGCTCGCCGAACGGCCGACGCTCCTCCCTCGGCGAAGCGGTAATCACCGCCTGCGCATCGCCGGACCTACTGCTTACCCTGGCTCCTCTCGACGCCTCCTTCGGCGGCGACCACCTCGCGACGTGGACGGCCGATGCGGTCGCGATGATAACCGCCGGGCGGTCGACGTGGACAAAGATCCACGCCGTCAGCGAGATGATACGGCTCGCCGATACACGCCTGGTCTCCTCCGTACTCGTCGGAGCCGACAAGACTGACGACAGCCTCGGCATGACGTATACGCCGGAAAGCGCACACGACGTTGAGTTCGCGCGAGAGAACCCGCGTCCTGACGCGCAAGGTTTCTTCGTCACGGCCGACCCGGGATCCGGTGGGCGGCATTCCCACGATCGGTGATTCCCGGTTGGCCAGGATGCGGCTCCACGTCGGCTGCACGTGGCTTGGGTGTCAGAGGTATCCGGATCTGCCGGGAATTCTCTCATGCCACGGCATTCGTCGTATCACGAGTACCTCCTAAGCCATCTTATGGATAGCGGATTTCAGCGGCAGGAACACGGAGGGTGAACCAGGTCAGGGGAACATGAACTCGACCATCGCAGTCGCGCGCTTCCGCCGTGAGGCGGCGTTGTTGGGACCCGCAGAAGCGCGCGAGCGCTGGGTGCGACGCAGGGTCGGCGCCGCATGGGGCTTCCTGGTGCTCAATTGCCTGACCTACCAGGGATCCATCGTGCATATCCCGACATCACTGGGCAAAGCCATCGCACAGGGAGCGCTGCCGGTAGCGCTACTCTTGGCGCTCAGCGTGAATCGCAGGGTGGTCGTGCGGCCGAACGTCTTCCTCTGCCTGACCTGCGTGCTGGTCATTGGAGCGATCCTCACGGTTCTCATACCCCAGCACATTGGCACGGTCTACCGAACCTTCCGGCTGGCTGAGTTCGTCGTCGTGCTGTGGCTGCTCACGCCGTGGTGGGGCCGACGTGACATGCTGCTCGTCCGCTGCCATAGAGGAGCTCTCTGGGCGATACTGGGCTCGGTGTACCTGGGGGTGCTGGTAGCGCCCAATGTCGCGGCGGGGGGAAGACTATCCGGTGTCCTGTGGGGAATCCCTCCCACCGAGGTCGCGCACTACGCAGCGGTTCTGCTTGGACTGGTCGTCGTGCCCTGGCTCTGCGGGGAGATGCGCGGCCGGTACACACTAATCACGGTGATTGTGGCAGGCACCAGCCTGGTCCTCACCCACACCAGGACCGCCCTGGTTGCCGTGGTGGCCGGGATCCTGATCGCCGGCCTGAGCCTGGTCGTGGCCAAGGCGCGGGTGCGCAAGTTCTTTGCTGTGTTCGGGGTCGTGGTCTCGATCGCGATCCTGGCACTGTCCAGCGTCCTTGTTACCTGGCTGGCCCGAGGTGAGGGCACGGCCCAACTGACCGACCTGACTGGCCGGACCAAGGTCTGGGGGCCCCTGCTCGCCTTTCCGCGCGACAGGTTTCAGGAGATCTTGGGATTCGGTCTGTCGAACAGTTCCTTTGACGGTCTTCCCATAGACAGCAACTGGCTCGCCTCCTACCAGGAACAAGGACTCCTAGGGGTGGTCGTTTGTGCCGCGATGCTGATCTTCCTACTGGTAGCGGCGTATTTCCAGCCACGCGGCGTCCAGCGCGCGCTCACCCTTTTCCTCGTGACTTACTGTCTGGTCGCGTCCTTCACGGAAGTGGGATTTACTGACGCCTCCATGTACCTCCTCGAGCTCTACCTAGCCGCATCTCTGCTCGTGCCCGCCGTTCGGCGCAGGAGCACGGCATGAGTCCGGTAGAGATGCGAAATCGTTGGCGCCGGGGTATCCCGCCGGGCGGGAACGGCTAGACCATGCGATTTTCGCAGCGGCCCGGCGACCCTGGTCGACCACACAAGGGGGCCGCCCGCTGGATGCTTCTGGCCTGTTCCGCCACTGCGATTGCCCTCCTGACCTGGCTCACGCTGGCATCGCTACGCTCCTCGGCCGGGGGTACCGAATCGCCGCCGGTCCGAGATCCGCTGCGCGTCTCGGCAGCGGGGCCCGTATCGCCCCCCGCGCGAGTGTGTGGCAATGCCGCGATCCTTGAGCGTGGCCCTACATCCCCTCCCAAAGGGGCAGTGGTTGTCCCCGCAGGCAACGACAGCGGCACGGTCATCGCGCACAACTGGAGCATCCAGCCACACAAGACGTACTGGTTCGCGCCAGGTAGGCATACTCTCGGTATAGGCCAGTACAACCAGATCATCCCGGCGAATGGCGATGCCTTCCTTGGAGCCCGGGGAGCGGTACTCGACGGCCGGCACTCGAATCTCTTCGCGTTCGCCGGGCACGCTCGCGGCGTCACGATCCGGTACCTGACCATCCAGAACTTCGGAGCACACGGGGATAGCGGCGGTCAAGGTGTCGTCAACCATGACGCAGGATCCGGCTGGCACATCAACCACGTAACGGTGCAGCGCAGCGCCGGGGCGGGGGTAATGCTCGGGCCAGGGAACGTCCTGGCTCATTCCTGCCTCAAGGACAACGGTGAGTACGGCTTCCAGGCCGTGGGTTCGCGCGTTACCGTCGATCACGATGAGATTGTCGGTAACAACACCGATGACTGGGAGGCCCTGCAGCCCGGCTGTGGCTGCAGCGGTGGCGCGAAGTTCTGGGATGTCGACGGGGCGACCGTCACCAGCAACTACGTGCACGGCAACCTCGGGCCGGGTCTTTGGGCTGACACAGACAACCGAGGCTTCGACGTCGAGCACAACTACTTCGCAGACAACCAGGGCGAGGGGTTCATCTACGAGATCAGTTACAACCTGCGACTGGCCAACAACACGTTCGTCCGTAATGCCTTGGTAGATGGGCCTAAACTCGATGGCTTCCCCGATTCCGCGGTGTACATTTCTGAGTCCGGCGCAGACAGTCGTGTCCCCGGGCCGTATGGGCACGCTCTTACGGTCACGGGTAACACGTTCACTAATAACTGGGGCGGGGTGGTGCTGTGGGAGGATGCCAACAGGTTCTGCGGGTCGCCCGCCAATTCTTCGGCCAGCAACTGCACCTTGGTCGACCCGAATGTAGTGACGACGAAGTCTTGTAACCCGACCAATATCGCCAGACAACCCTACTATAACGACTGTCGGTGGAGGACCCAGAACGTGCTGGTCAGCGGGAATGCATTCAATCTTGATCCCGCTAGCATCGGCGGGGACTGCGTGCCAGCGAAATACTGCGGATTCAACGGCATCTTCAGCCAGTGGGGCAGCCAGCCATCCTGGTCACCGTATCGAGGAGCAGTAGTCGAAGGTCACATTACCTTCAACCAGAACAACCATTTCGCGTCGAATACCTACAACGGACCATGGCAATTCATGGCTGGCGAGCAGGGAAACGTCGTGAGCTGGGAAAATTGGCAGGGAACACCGTATCACCAGGACAGGGGCAGCACGTTGAACCAACGTGGCGCGTGACTCACTCAAGCGGCACAGCCGGTTGTGGCATCACTGCCGACCTGCAGCGGCCGTGCCGTCAAACGCTGCGGGCGCATCGGGCCAAACCTCACCCCTGCAACTCACCATGTGAGATCTGCACCCCCGTACGGCCTTACTGCCGGTGCCGGGGGTGTGTCGCACGGCGAAATGACGATGCTGCACTGCGGTGCCGCCCGGCCGTGCGTTGGGGCACGGGCGGGGCAGCTAGAGTGCGGGACTCGCGCAGTGCTACGCGCAGCTGCCACCAGAACCAGAATGCGCCGATCCAGGCGCCAACCGCGGCACCGCGCATCGTCCCGACTGCTCCGCCGGTAACGGCTCCTACCAGGGAGCAGACAACATACGCGATCGACATCAGGACCGCTGCACGCATGCTCCGCCGCGCGTTCCCCAGAGCATGCAGGTAGGTGCCAGCGCCGGCGCTGGCGCACCCGCCCATCATGAACAGCGTGGTCGGCAGCACCAGGGGATAGGTCGGCTTCCAGATCGGACCCAGCAGCCAGTTCCCCAGCCCTCTGGGTAGCGCGAAAAGCAGAGCGACCCCCCACGCAAGCGCCACGAGGCATAGCCCGACGGTGAGTAGTCCGCAGAACAACTTCATGTGGCGCGGAGAGTTACGCAGAATCCGGGCGGCCTCCGGCAATGCGACCAGGCCCATACCGTAGAGCACGACCTGGAAGGGGCCCATCAGCGTGTTGGCAGCCTGCACGTACCCGACCGCGGCCAGGCCCAAAATCAGGCCGATGCCATAGTTGCGCAACTGGGACGCGCCGCTGTTTGCGGTGCCCTCTATGAGGTAGCGGGGCCCGAGATCACGTTGCTGCTTCAGCCATTGCCATGTCCCCGACAGCTTGGGTACGACCCGGGCCTGCAACGGTCCGATGGCCGCCCCGACCGCCGCCGCCGCGCCCCACGCGAAGACAAACCAGAACACGCTCGCATGACCGGTCGACCGCAGCAAAATCAGTGCGGGAATCAGCGCCGCCGCCCAGGCCACATCATTGAGGAATGCCTGGCTACCACGGCCTAGGGCGAAGAACGCGAATCGCCAGCTGTCTTGCAGTAGGAGCGCGGGCAGCGTCAGTCCAAGGGCCAGGAACGCCATCCTCGTAGGACCGCTCAGCAGCGCAGCCGCGATGAGCACGCAGGCACCTGTGGCCAGGCCCACGGCTGCTGCGGTTCCGGTGCACTTGGCGACGGCACGCCGCCAGGTCGGGACGTCCGTGCCGCTGAACCTGACCAGCAAGGGGTCGGTGGCCAGGCCGCGCGACGCCTGCAGCGCGAATCCGTAGGTTACATAGGCCAGGCTGAAGGCCCCGTACTGCACGGCCCCCAGGTACCGGGCGATGTAGATGTTCACCGCGAAGTTGGTAAGGCTGGATACTGCCTGATCCGCGACTCCCCAGCTGAGGCGGCGGCCGATCTGGCGGACCGGCCGCACGGACAGCACTTTCCGCCGCTTTACGACCGCTGCGGCCTGGCGACGGCGGGTCGCGTCGAATAGCACTCTTACCACTGCCACGTCAGAGAACTCAAGTCAGATCGGGGCGGCGGTCATTAGCGGGATTCTTGCTGCGCCTTAAAGGCGACTGTGGAGAATTGGGTGTCGGTCTGGCGGCGGAGCATGTCATCGAGGAGGCCTTCAGCCAGTAGTTCGCGGATCCGCCGGAGCCGCACGTACCGCGAGGAGGAGAAGTCGGCATAGCTGAAGCCATACTGCGCATAGGCGGTGGCGAGCTCGCCAACCCCTTCGGGCACGCTCCAGTGCAGCTTAAGGTCCGGGAAGGTGTCAGCTAGCTTGGAGAAGTCGACGCGGTAGTTGCGCAGATCGGGGCCGGCGCCCTCGGCGAACGATACCCGGGATCCCGGCACGGCGTCGCGGACCATCTCGGCAACGTCGCGGATCTGCACGTTGTCCTCGTTACGGCCTACATTGAACGCCTGATCGTGCACAAGCTCCCGCGGTGCTTCCAGCGCAGCCAGCGCGGCCCGGCAGATGTCCTCGACATGCACCAGCGGCCGCCATGGCGAACCGTCGCTCTCGAGCCGCACCTCCCCGGCCGTTACAGCCACCGCGGTGAGGTTGTTCACCACAATGTCCAGCCGAAGCCGAGGCGAGACGCCATAAGCGGTGGCGTTACGCAGGTAAGTCGGGCTGAACCTGTCGCTGGCCAGAGATGACAGCTCCCGTTCAGCCGTCACCTTGGCCTCCCCGTAGGGCGTGACCGGAGACAGCTCGGCATCCTCGGCTACCGCGGCCGAGCCAGCCGCGCCATACAGGCTGCACGATGAAGCGAACAGGAAGCGTTCGGCGCCGGCCCGCCGTGCCGCCCGCGCCAGGGCCAGCGTCCCATCCAGGTTGATCGAATAGGTCGCCGTCGGCTTGAGGTCGCCCAGCGGATCATTGGATAGGGCCGCCAGGCAGATCACCGCGTCATATCCCGCCAACTCGCGGGCCTGGGCGTCCCGCATGTCACGCGGCGGACGCGTACCAATGTCCTCGGGGCCGGGGCCCAGATCGCATCCCTCATAGAGGCCGAGGTCAAGCCCGTCCGCGTGATGCCCGGCCGCCCTCAGGAACGGAACCAGAACTCCCCCGATGTAACCTCGGTCGCCCGCAACCAGCACTCTCAACGCCGGCACCCCCAGATCCTGGACAAACGGTCGGATTGGGGCCGTACCACCCCATCCTCCATAGGATCTCCCGCGGCCCGGCTCTGATACGTCAACGGCGAGCG
>Ga0126381_100010875_pt1 | contig 10267 bp, 8 predicted proteins | sample PanSoiMetPlot_28_FD_96465 | JGI IMG/M metagenome (GOLD analysis project Ga0126381, IMG submission 96465) | Tropical forest soil microbial communities from Panama - MetaG Plot_28 | ecosystem: Environmental > Terrestrial > Soil > Tropical forest > Bulk soil | place: Panama | collected 2016-02-17 | reverse complement strand
GATCACGCGCTGCAGTTCGACCTGATCGCGGGTGTTGCCGCTGGGGAACCGGACGATCGCGCCGTTCTCGTAGCTGGAGAACGAATCGCTGTCTCTGGAGATCGCGATTACGTCCTTGTGCCGCGTGACAGCCCAGAAGCCGTCGTCATTGAATCCCATGTCGTCTGGCTGCGGATTCCACCGGACAGGTGCAGCGCGGCGCAGCGCCGCGAACTCCTCGTGCGGGACCCGGTGTGCGTACAGGTCAGGGTCGGTCAGGTCAAGGCTGGGCGCAATCTGCGGCTCAGGCATGGCGTGCCTCCGGATCTGTAACGTGTTCTAGTGGGATTCAAGCATGCGCGCAGCCTGGGGTGAACGGGCTCGGACTCGAATTTTCAAGAACACGTTCTACTATGAAGCGAGCCATCAACGACAGGAGCAGCTGTGGGCACTGCGGTAATAGTCGAGGCCGTCCGTACTCCGATCGGCAAGCGACGCGGGGCGCTAGCGGGCCTGCACCCTGCGGAGATACTCGGCAGCGCGCAGACCGCCCTGGTAGAGCGGGCAGGGATCGAGCCCGCCGAGGTCGAGCAGATCGCTGGCGGGTGCGTCACGCAGGCGGGTGAGCAGGCGGGCAACGTGACCAGGACCGCGTGGCTGCACGCGGGCATGCCAATCCACACTGGCTGTTTGACCCTGGACGCACAGTGCGGGTCCGCTCAGCAGGCCGTTCACGTGATCGCCGGACTGATTGCGGCGGGTGCGATCGACGTCGGCATCGGGTGCGGAGTAGAGGCGATGAGCCGGGTCGGCCTGGGTGCCAGCATCGGCTCGGGCATTGGCTCGCCGAGGCCTGACTCTTGGACCATCGACATGCCCAACCAGTTCCAGGCCGCCGAGCGGATCGCGATCCGGCGGGGGCTGAGCCGTGAGCAGCTCGATGAGTTCGGGCTGCGTTCCCAGCAGAACGCGCAGCGCGCCTGGGCCGAGGCCCGGTTCGATCGCGAGGTCGCGCCGGTCAAGGCGCCGGTACTGGACGCCGAGGGTAAGCCGACTGGTGAGACCAGGGTGGTTGACCGGGACCAGGGCCTGCGCGAGACCAGCCTCGAAGCGCTTGCAAGCCTCAAGCCCGTGCTGCCGGACGGGCTGCACACCGCAGGCACCTCATCGCAGATCTCCGATGGTGCCGCCGCCGTACTCCTGGTCGATGAGAACCGGGCCCGCGAGCTCGGCCTGCGGGCGCGGGCAAGGATCGTCAGCCAGGCCCTCATCGGCGACGAGCCGTACTACCACCTGGACGGCCCCGTCGCCGCTACCGAGCGAGTGCTCAGGCGCAGCGGCATGACCATCGGCGACATCGACGTCTTCGAGGTCAACGAGGCGTTCGCCTCGGTGGTCCTGTCCTGGATGAGCGTGCACCAGCCGGATCTCGACAAGGTCAACGTGAACGGCGGCGCGATCGCGCTTGGCCATCCCGTCGGCAGCACCGGCTCGCGACTGCTCACCACGGCCCTGCATGAGCTCGAGCGCCGGGACGCCAGCACCGCGCTGATCTCGATGTGCGCGGGCGGTGCGATGGCTACTGCCACGATCATCGAGCGGATCTAGCGCTCAAGGGGCGTGAGATTGCATCTGCCGCCACTAGATGGGCCGCAGATGCAAACTCACGCCCATCAGGTCGGCAGATGCTTGATCAATGGTGCTGGCCGCTGAGACGAAGGGGTCAGCTCGGCGTCAGCCATGCCCCGATCATGGCCTACCGCCAGCCAGCCAGTGCTTGCCGGGCATACTCCACCGCTGCTGCGACCTCAGCCTGATCGCTGTCGGGCCCGAGCGCCGGCCTACCGACATCGGTTGTAGGGGTCTCCTTGTTCACGCGGAGTCAGATGAGGCAAAGGAGTTCTACTTGCACCTTGTGCCGGAGTCCGAGAACAGTCCGACAGACGACCTGCACCTGATCCTGCTGCTTAAAGACATACGCAAAACCCTGGCGAGTTGAGTCAAGGGTGCTGGCTGCTGACCGAGATGACCTCGCCGGTGAGATAGGAGGAGTAATCGCTGGCGAGAAAAACGATGACGTTCGCGACTTCCCACGGCTGCGCGCCGCGGCCGAACGCCTCCCGCGTCTCCAGCTCAGCAAGCAGATCCGCGTTCATCACGTTAGCGAGGAACGGGTGGATCGCCAGGCTCGGCGCCACCGCGTTCACGCGGATGCCATGGTCGGCCACATCCATCGCCGCGCACCGCGTCAGCGCCATGACCCCGGCCTTTGCCGCGGCGTAGTGTGCCTGACCTTCCTGCGCTCGCCAGCCAAGTACTGAAGCATTGTTGACGACCACGCCGCCGCGGCCCTGGGCGACGAGCTGACGGAGCGCAGCCCTGGTGCACCGGAAGGTGCCGTTCAAAGTGACATCGAGTACATGTAGCCACTCCGCGTCCGTCATCTCCAGCACCGACTTGGTGCCGCCGAGCCCGGCGTTATTGATCATGATGTCGATGCGGCCGAAGTGGTCAGCGGCGCTGCGGATTAGGGCCTGTACCGCCGCATCGTCGGTGACGTCGCACGGCACGGACCAGACCCGGTCGCCATACTCGTCGGCCAGCTCCTCATGGAACGCGGACAGCCTGGCTGCGTGCTGGTCGCTAATCGCCACACTGGCGCCCTCGTCCAGGCAGCGCTGCGCCGTTGCCGCGCCGATGCCGGCCCCCGCTGCCGCAGTAAGCACCACGACCTTTCCGGCTAGCAAGGCGTGCCCTTGCGGCGGGACGGGCAGCGGGCCAGGCTCCGGCGTCGTCACGGCCTCGCCTGCCGGGGCAGGCCGAGTGCCCGCTCGGCGATGATGCCGAGCTGGATTTCCTGCGAGCCGCCATAGATCGTGTCGGCCCGGCTGAACAGGTGGAGCCGCTGCCAGTCGTCCAGCTCGTAAGGGTGGCTCTGAGCCAGCATCGATCTCGGGCCGAGTACTTCCATGGCGAGCTCGCCGAGATCGCGGTGCCACCGCGACCAAAGGAGCTTCACCACTGAAGCGGCTGCTGCGCCGCCCGTTCCCGCGCCTTCAGCGCCATCCAGCATGGCGAGTACCTGCTCTCTCATCACCTGCAGTCCGATCCAGGCCCGCGCCAGTCGGTCACGCAGGAGGGGATCAGCGGCCGCGCCGTTCCGCCGTGCCGCCGCGATCAGGGCGTCGAGTTCGCGCTGGTACCCCACTTGCTGGCCCAGCGTGGAGACGCCGCGCTCGATAGCCAGCGTAGCCATGGCAACTCGCCAGCCTGCGCCCGCCGTGCCCACGACCATGTCGCGCGGTGTGCGCGCTGCGTCGAAGAACACCTCGTTGAACTCCGACGTCCCGGTGAGCTGCCGGATCGGCCGGACGGTGATGCCCGGCTGCTTCATCGGCACGAGTAGGTAGGACAGGCCTGCCGATCGCGTGGACCCAGGATCCGTCCGGGCGAGCAGGAAGCACCAGTCGGCGACGGTCGCCAGCGACGTCCAGACTTTCTGCCCGGTAATGACCCAGTCGCCGCCGTCCAACACGGCAGACGTGCTCACAGACGCCAGGTCCGACCCGGCTCCAGGTTCGGAGTATCCCTGGCACCAGAGCTCCGCAACGGCCGCGATCGGCGGCAGGAACCGGTCCTTCTGCTCGGGCGTGCCGTAGGCGATCAGCGTCGGGCCGAGCAGTTCCTCGCCCATGTGCCCGACGCGTGCCGGAGCGCCGCTGCGGGCGTACTCCTCGTGGAAGATCACCTGCTGAGCCAGCGTCGCGTCCCGGCCGCCGTACTGCGCGGGCCAGCCGATGCAGGTCCAGCCATTTTCTGCCAGGTGACGGTTCCAGGCCAGTCGATGCTCGAACTGCTCGTGCTCCCGGCCGGGTCCGCCGAGGCCGCGCAGGTGGGCGAACTCACCGGAAAGGCTCTGCTCGAGCCAGCCACGGATCTGGCAGCGGAACTGCTCGTCCTCGGCAGTGAGCTGCACCGCGTCCTCCTGCCCACGCCTGACCTGAGCACGCCATTGGGCGAGGGTTACCTACCGTGGCCCGAAGAAGGGCCACGCTAGCTAACTCTCGCCCTTAGCGGCCCTCAGCCTACCAAGCACTTGCTTGCCTTAGCAGCGGCCGCAGCCGGCAGCAGGCCGTTAGCCGATCGCGGACGGCGGGCGGCACGTCCGGGGGGCTTGTAGGTACCAGCACCGGCGGCAGTTCCTGGCAGACGGTGACGCTATGCGACGCGGCATGCCGGTTGCAACGCGGCAAGGGTGCACAACGGGCACGGGGGAGGTCATGTGCGTCTGGTCAGCTAGCACCGCTGACAAGTAGGCTCGCCCTACCAAGCACTTGCTTGCTTCGAGGAGCCGGGTGGAGCTGACGATTCCCGCAGCGCTGGACAGGGCAGCCAGCCTGTTCGGGGAGAAGACAGCGATCGCCGAACCGAGCGGCCCGCGGCTTACTTATCGGCAGCTGCACGCGCAATCGCGCGGTATCGCCGCCGCGCTAGCGGCCGCAGGCATCGAGGCCGGAGACCGCGTCGCGATCTGGTCGCCGAACACGCATCACTGGGTGGTCGCGGCGCTGGGGGCGCAGACAGCTGGGGCCACGCTCGTGCCGGTGAACACCAGGTTCACTGGACCCGAAGCGCTGGATGTCATCAGCCGTAGCGGTGCACGGGCGCTGTTCGTAGCCGGGCCGTTCCTCGGCGCGGACCGGCTGGCCGTGCTGCAAGCCGCTGATGACGCAGAGCCAGGCCAGCTCAGTCGCCTGCGGCTAATCGTCACCGTGCCCGTCGATCATGCGGGAAACGGAGCGGATTCGGCGTGGCCAGGCAAGGAAGTGGTCGGCTGGGCCGAGCTCGAGCGCAGGGCAGCTGCCGCGCCTGACGGGCTGGCCACGCAGCGCGTTGCGGTTATCACGCCGGACGACGTCAGCGACATCCTGTTCACGTCGGGCACGACTGGCCGGAGCAAGGGCGCGATGAGCTCGCATCGGCAGGCACTGGCGGTCGCCGCCGCGTGGGCCGACTGCGGGGAGGTCACCAGCCACGACCGGTACCTCGTGCTGAATCCGTTCTTCCACAGCTTTGGCTACAAGGCCGGCATACTTGTCTGCCTCCTCACCGGGGCCACTATCGTGCCGCAGCTTGTCTACGACCCGCAGCAGGCGATGCGGCTGATCGAGACGGAACGGATCACAGTCCTGCCCGGAGCGCCGACGATTTACCAGACCATCCTCGACCACCCGGCCAGGGCCAGCTACGACTTGACCAGCCTCCGGCTGGCAGTAACCGGAGCGGCCATCGTTCCGGTTGCGCTAGTCGAGCGGATGCAGGCCGAGCTGGCCTTCGACACCGTGCTCACCGCCTACGGGCTGACCGAGGCCGTCGTCGTCACGATGTGCCGGCCGGGCGACTCGCCGCGGACCGTCACGACGACGTCCGGACGGGCAACAGCGGATTTCGAGATCCGGATCGAGGCCAGCTCAGACGGCACCGGCGAGATCCTGCTGCGCGGCCCCAATGTCATGCTCGGCTACCTCGATGACCCGACGGCAACGAAGGAAACCATCGACTCCGGCGGGTGGCTGCACACAGGCGATGTAGGCAGGCTTGACGCCGCCGGCAACCTCACTATCACTGACCGGCTCAAGGACATGTACATCTGCGGCGGGTTTAACGTCTACCCGGCGGAGGTCGAGCAAGTGCTCGCCCGGCTCGACGGCGTCGCCGAGTCGGCGGTGATCGGCGTCCCGGACGCGCGGCTCGGCGAAGTCGGCAGGGCGTTCGTCGTGATCAGGCCCGGCTGTCAGCTAACGGACAGCGACGTGCTCGCGCACTGCCGCGAGCGCCTGGCTAACTACAAAGTGCCCAGGCAGGTGGAGTTCCGCTCGCAACTGCCACGTAACCCGGCTGGCAAGCCGCTGAAGCGGCTGCTCAGGGAGGAGTCGGCGTGACTGAGCACGCATCAGGGAACGGAGCTGGTCCGGAAGAAAGCGGAGCAGGCCCCGAGGAAGTCGTCCGATTTGAGGTCCGCGGCCAGACGGCAGTGATCACGCTGAACCGGCCGCGTTACCGTAACGCTCAGAATTCGGCGATGACGTACGCGCTGGATGCTGCGTTCACCGCGGCCGTCAACGACGACGCGGTAGCTGTCATCGTGCTCGGCGGCGAGGGCGATCACTTTTCTGCCGGGCATGACATCGGCACGCCAGGACGCGATATCGACGTCTCCTTCGAGCGCAGGGCCGTCATGTGGTGGGACCACGTGGGCAAGCAGGGGGCCGACAGCCGGTATGCCCGCGAGATGGAGGTCTACCTGGGTATGTGCCGGCGCTGGCGGGAGATACCCAAGCCGACTATCGCCATGGTGCAGGGCGCCTGCATCGCCGGCGGGCTGATGCTGGCCTGGATCTGCGACCTCATCGTCGCCTCCGACGACGCCTTCTTTGCTGATCCGGTCGTGCGGATGGGCATCCCGGGCGTCGAGTACTTCGCGCATCCGTGGGCCGTGGGGCCGCGCTTCGCCAAGGAGATGCTGTTCACCGGGGATAGGTTCACTGCTGCGCGCGCCTATGAGGTTGGCATGGTGAGCCGGGTCGTGCCCCGGGCGAAGCTTGCCGAGACCACATTCGCGCTGGCGGACCGCATCGCGGCAATGCCTGCCTTCGGCCTCGCCCTGGCTAAGCGCGCGGTCAACCAGTGCGAGGACCAGATGGGCATGCGCAACGGCATGGACTCCGTCTTCGGCCTGCACCATGTCGCGCACGCCCACAACGCCGAGACGGGCGTTGACTCGCTCGCCGGGATGAACGCCAGGTCCATGAAGAAGGCAGCCGATTGAACCTGGACTTCGACCCGCCGCTGCAGCAGTTCCGGGCCGAGGTTGCGGGCTGGCTGGCGGAACATGTGCCGACCCGTCGGCTGCCATCACTCGATACCGAGTCGGGCTTCGGGCGACACCGGGAGTGGGAAGCGAAGCTGGCTGAGGCGCGACTCGCCGTCGTGTCCTGGCCAGCCGAGTACGGCGGCAGAGACGCGTCGCTGCTGGAGTGGCTGGTCTTCGAAGAGGAGTACTACACCGCGGATGGACCGGTAAGGGTCGGTCAGAATGGCCTGTTCGTATTGGCCCCGACCTTGTTCGCGCACGGCACCGACGAGCAGCGGGCACGGATCCTGCCGCCGATGGCGCGCGCCGATCAAGTGTGGGCCCAGGCGTGGTCCGAGCCGGGAGCTGGCAGCGACCTCGCTGCGATCAGATCACGGGCAGTGCGGACCGGCGGCGGCTGGCTGCTTCGGGGTTCGAAGACGTGGAGCTCGCGAGCAGTCTTCGCGGACCGGGCGTTCGGGCTGTTCCGTTCTGAGCCGGAGGCCGAGCGGCATCGCGGGCTCACCTACCTGATGTTCGACCTGCGCGCGGACGGAGTGACCGTGCGCCCGATCGCCCAGCTTGACGGGGAGGCGGGGTTCGCCGAGATCTTCCTCGACGACGTCTTCGTGCCCGACGCAGACGTGATCGGCGAGCCTGGCAATGGCTGGCGGGTCGCGATGAGTTCGGCCGGCCACGAGCGGGGTCTGCCATTGCGCAGCCCTGGTCGGTTCACCGCGACCGCAGCTCGCCTCGTCGACCTCTGGCAGCGGCACGGCGACCCCGCCGATGCCGAACTCGCCAGGCGGGTCGCCGACGCTTGGATCGGTGCCCGCGCCTATCAGCTGCATAGCTACCGCGCGGCGAGCCGGGCTGACGCGGGCGAGAGCGCCCCACAGCCCAGCCTGACCAAGGTGTTCTGGTCCGAGCTTGACCTGGCCATGCACGAGACGGCGCTGGAATTGCTCGGCGCGCGGGCTGAGTTGCGCGACGAGCCCGATCCGGACGGCCGCTGGCTGGACGGCTACCTGTTCGCGCTGGCCGGCCCTATTTACGCGGGCACGAACGAGATCCAGCGGAGCATCCTCGCCGAGCGAGTCCTCGGCCTGCCGCGATGATCAGTCAGCCAATCACGATCGGGAGCGTCGTGACGAAGGCGGCAGGCTAATGCATTTCACCTTGTCCGCCGAGCAGCGACAGTTCTCAGCCAGCCTGCACCGGATGCTGACTGCCTCCGATGCGCTGCGAAGCGCGCGGCGCTGGGCAGCCGGGGACCGCGAGCCTGGCCTGGCGATCTGGCGATCACTAGCAGGCGCCGGCGTCACCGGGCTGGCAGTCCCGCACGAGTTCGGCGGGCTGGCAGCACACCCGGTTGATCTGCTCGTTGCCTGCGAGGAGCTGGGCCATCACGCGCTGCCGGGCCCGGTCGCCGAGTCGCTAGCTGCCGTGCCGCAGTTGCTGACGGCGGTCGCCGCACCGCCAGGAGACGACGCCGCCCTGACCGGCCGGGTCGGTACCTGGCTTGCCGGACTAGCCTCTGGTGAGCTCATCGCGACGTTGTCGGCACCGCCGCTGCTGCCCTTCGCGGCCAATGCCGACACAGTCGACCTGATCCTGCTCGCGGAGCCAGCCGCGCTCCGGCTCGCCGAGCCAGCCGCAACTCACCGCTCGGTCAATGCCGCCAGGACGCTGGCCGATGTCAGGCCGACCGAGCTGATCACCGACGGACCGGGCGTTGCCGCGGCGCTCCGCAGCGCACTAGACCTCGGCACGATCGCCTGCGCTGCGCAGTTGCTCGGTGCCAGCCGGGCCCTACTCGAGGCAACCGCGAGGTACGCGCAGCAGCGAGTCCAGTTCGGCCGGCCGATTGGCTCGTTCCAGGCCGTGAAGCACCAGCTAGCCGATGTGCTCATCCAGCTCGAGCTGGCACGGGGGCTGCCGTTTGCCGCCGCGATCTCGCTGGCTGAACAGTCCGCCGATGCGCCGCGGGACGTATCGGCAGCCAAGGTGGCGTGTGCCGAAATCGCGAATCGCGCAGCGAGAACCGCGCTGCAGGTGCACGGTGCAATCGGCTACACCGCCGAGCACGACGTGTGCCAGTGGCTGACACTGATACGCGCCCTCGGCCCGGCATGGGGAAGCCAGGCCGCGCACAGGGCACGGGTGCTCGGCGCACTCACCGGCGCGTCAATGGGAGGCCAGCTGAATCGCGACTCGTCGTGCGACTGACCAGCGAGCAGGAAGACCTGCGCTCGGCAGTCCGCGGCCTGCTGGACCGCTGTCGGCTCGGTCCTGAACCGGATCTCGCGGCAGAGCGCGCCCTCTGGCATCGCCTGTGCACCGAGATAGGCGTTGCCGGACTGGCGATTCCCGAGCGTTACGGCGGGGCCGGGGCCGGCCTGCCAGAGGTGCATGTCGTGATGGAGGAACTTGGCCGCCTCCTCGTGCCGTCACCCATGCTCGGCTCGGCTGTGCTGGCAACTCAGGCCCTGCTCGGGTCGCAGGACGAGGCTGCCTGCAGTCGGCTGCTCCCGGCCCTGGCCGACGGCAGCGCAGTCGCAGCGCTGGCGTGGACGACGGCGGCCGGGCGCTTCGATCCAGCTGAAGTTGCGTGCAGGGCCGACGAGCGAGGGGGAACGGCGGCAGTCCGCGCAGCCGAGTCCGATAACTGGCTGCTGACCGGCGAAGCACACTACGTATTGGATGGCGCTGACGCTTCGGTGCTCCTCGTTCCCGCGATATTGCCAGGAAGGGGAACCGGACTGTTCGAGGTGCACCCAGGCCAGCCCGCGGTGACCCGGAGCGAGTGCGCCACGATGGACGACACGCGCCGGCTGGCCGTCGTCGCGCTGGACGGCGCGACCGCCGGGCGAATCGGCGGCGAGGCGGCTCTCGACCGCGCTAGGGACGCCGCCTGCATCGCGCTCAGCGCCGAGCAGGTCGGCGCTGCCGCCGAGGCGCTCGCGCTGACCGTGGCCTATACCAAGGTCCGGGTCCAGTTCGGCCGCCCGATCGGTGGCTTCCAGGCGCCTGCGCATCGGATGGCCGAAATGCACGTGCTGGTCGAGTCGGCGAGGTCGCTGTCTTACGCGGCGGCCGAGGCCGCACAGCAGCAGGCGCCGGATGCTGGCCTGCGCGCAGCTGCCGCGAAGACGTACTGCTCCGAGGCGCTGCAGCAGGTCAGCGCAGAAATGATCCAGTTGCATGGCGCGATCGGGATGACCTGGGAACATCAGGCGCATCGGTACTTCAAGCGCGCTCATGGCGCCGCGATGCTCCTCGGCACGCCAGCTAGCCACACCGGCCGGATCGCGGCCGCTGTCATCGACGGCTAGGCCAACGACGGCTAGGCCAACGACGGCTAGGCCAACGACGGCTAGGCCAACGACGGCGAGGGCCAGTCCCTCAGACCTAACGTGACGCAGGTCACATCCG
>Ga0126381_100010874_pt1 | contig 10268 bp, 8 predicted proteins | sample PanSoiMetPlot_28_FD_96465 | JGI IMG/M metagenome (GOLD analysis project Ga0126381, IMG submission 96465) | Tropical forest soil microbial communities from Panama - MetaG Plot_28 | ecosystem: Environmental > Terrestrial > Soil > Tropical forest > Bulk soil | place: Panama | collected 2016-02-17 | reverse complement strand
TGGTGCGAGAACGAAATGAAGAAAGCGTCCCGCGAGATGGGCTTCGGCGACGACTGGAAAAAGGCACTGGAGAAAATCAAGACGATGTACGTCGAACCCGGCAAACAGCCGCAGATGATTCGGGACCTGGCGGCGGAAGCCCTGAAGTTTATCGACGATCACGATTTGGTGACCATTCCTCCAATTGCCCGCGAAACGTGGCGGATGCAGATGATGACGCCGGAACGCCAATTGGTCGCTCCTTTCTTCCTCGGCGGCGAGGTGATCAGCGTTTCCTACCCGACGAACTCGATGACCTTCGAACAGAAGATGATGAGCATGCGGGGCAATAACATCCCGATGTCGCGCGCCACGGTATTTCACGAGCTGATCCCCGGACATCATCTGCAGGGTTTCTATGCCGCCCGCTATAAAACTTATCGCTCCGCGGTCGGTGGAACTCCGTTCCTGGTGGAGGGGTGGTCGCTTTACTGGGAACTGCTGATGTGGGAACTCAAGTTCCAAAAGACGCCGGAGGATCGCGTCGGCGCGCTCTTCTGGCGGATGCATCGGTGCGCCCGGATTATTTTCTCCCTCAGCTTCCATTTGGGAAAAATGAGCCCCGAGGAGTGCGTTAATTTTCTGGTCGATCGCGTCGGGCACGAGCGCGAAAATGCAGCCGGCGAGGTCCGGCGTTCCTTTGGCGGGGCTTATGGCCCGCTGTATCAGGCCGCTTATTTATTAGGTGGGATGCAATTAAAGTCGCTGCACGATCAACTGGTGGGATCGGGTCCGGGGAAGATGACAAACCGTCAGTTCAACGATGCGGTGCTCAAGGAAAACCGCATCCCGATTGAGATGATCCGCGCAAGCCTGACGAAGCAGACCCTTGTGCCCGATTACGTCCCGTCGTGGCGGTTCTTGCCCGATTAGCGAAATTGCCGGACGCGGGCTTCATTACCACCCGAATCCCGCAACCTGCATCCGCGCCATGTGCACAACTTTCGGCCCGGTTAGCATACGGAAATCGCCCATATTCATGTGGACCGTCTCCTGGTGAGTCCCGCCCGGAAACGCGATGATATCTTCTTTCGCCAGATCCGCGTCCAGGTACAGCGGCATATCATACAAGTTCCCGACCGGCGGCATCGAGCCTACCTCGCAATCCGGGAACAGCCGCAGCAGTTCCGCTTCCGAAGCCAGCCGGACATGCTTTAATCCGATTGCGTGCTTAACTTCATTCAGGTCCACCTGCCGGTTCGCCGGAACCGCCAGCATCATGAAGTGTCCGTCTCCGTAAACGACCACTATCTTGGCCACCTCCCGAGCCGGCAAGTGCTCCGCTGAAGCCAGAGCGTTCGCCGTGAACGCTGCCCGGTGCGATGTCACGCTATACCGGGCATGGTGGGAATCGAGGTACATTCGTAAACGTTCCATCAGCGGCATACCAACCTCCGCACCTGCATTCTAGATCCAGTTTCAGAAAAGTTCCAGCCTCTTTGTTTCCATCACTGAATCACGAACACTTATTCCGACAGAATCGCCGCCGGTTCCTCCGCCGGCCTCGGAGCAATATCCGGATGCCGCTGCAGAAACCGGACGCACGTATTCCACCTCAGCAAGGCATCGTCATTACCTGCCGTCCGCATCCGCTCCGCCTCTTCGAACAGACTCAGCGCCTTCTGCATCCACTCATGCACCGTGTGATGCACGTCGTGGCCGCCCTCGTGGTACCGCGCCTTCGAACGCCGCTCCCAAAGGATCCCGGCATAATACGCGCGGTCGTACGCGTTTTTCAGCCGCTCCAGCAGTTTCGAGGCGATCGAGAACGCGCCCCGATCCTCTGCCAGTTGATCGCTCAACGAGAGAATCAGGCACACCACCGCCCGCTGATTCTCCGGCTCGATTTCCAATATGTCACGGCAGATGCTCTCCGCCTCCGCCGGTTCGTTCAAATGCCTGTAATGCTCGGCCTTCGCCAGAGCGCCACCGATCCCTTCGTGCGAGAGAGGCTTTAGTGCATACATCGTTTTCACAGGATGTGGAAGAATTTCTTCAACGGATCGTAGAACTCGTCCACTACCCTCTCCTTTAACGGAATAATCGCATTTTCTGTAATCGTGATATTCTCCGGACAAACCTGCCGGCAGCACGTCGTGATATTGCAATACCCGATCCCGTGCTTCTTCTTAAGATCCGCCACCCGGTCCTCAGTGTCGAGCGGATGCATCTCGAGCGCCGCCGCATATACAAAAAATCGCGGCCCGATGAACTCGTCGTACTTCCGGTGCTCGCGCAAAACGTGACAAACGTCCTGGCACAGGAAACACTCAATACACTTGCGGAACTCCTGCACCCGATCCACGTCCACCTGCTTCATACGCCACGTTCCGTCCTCCGCATCCGGAAGCCGCGGCTGAAACTTGCGGATCGCCTTCTTCACTCGGAAATTCCAACTCACGTCCGTCACCAGGTCGCGAATCGACGGAAATGTGTGCATCGGCTCGACGATCACCGGCTTCGTCAAATCCAGATCACTCAGCCGCGTCATGCACATCAGTTTCGGCATCCCGTTGATCTCCGCCGAGCACGACCCGCATTTCCCCGCCTTGCAATTCCATCGCACCGCGAGGTCCGGCGCCTGCTCCGCCTGGATGCGGTGCACCGCATCCAGTACCACCATCCCCGGATCCACCGTGCTCACATAATCGTGGAACGCGCCGCCGCCCGCATCGCCCCGCCAGATTCGAAATGTCGCTTGATCCGTCACTACTTCATCTCCTCGACGATCGCTGCCAGGCCGCCGGGAAGCGGTGTCACCAGGCGCTCCTCGACCGCCATCCCGCCGCTCGCGTCCTTCTTCACCACGATGTTCCGCTTGCCCCAGTACTTCGCATCCTTCTCCGGAAAATCCTCGCGAAACTGCGCGCCGCGGCTTTCTTTCCGCAGCAACGCCGCCCGCGTGATTGCCTCGGATACCAACAGCATGTTCCCGAGATCGAGCGCCGTGTGCCAGCCATTGTTATATTGACGGTTCCCGCCGACCCCCGCCCGCATCGCACGCATGCGCAACCCTTCAATCGCTTCCAGCGCCTCCTCCATCTCGATCTCCGTCCGCACGATCCCGACCAGATCCTGCATCTTCTCCTGCAGTTCGTGCTGGATGGTGTAAGGATTCTCGCCCGCCGGCCCCTTATCGAACACAGCAAGCGCGCTCCCGGCCGCCCCGTTCACCTGCGCCTCATCTAATTCCGCTTCGCCATGCGCCTTCGCGAACTCCGCTGCATATTGCCCTGCACGGCGTCCGAAAACCAGTAGATCCGAAAGCGAATTCCCACCCAACCGATTCGCCCCGTGCAGCCCCGCCGCTACCTCGCCCGCTGCAAACAACCCCGGCATAGTGGACATCTGCGTATCCCCGTCCACCCGCACGCCGCCCATCATGTAGTGTGTCGTGGGACCCACCTCCATTGCCTCTCTCGTAATATCGATATCCGCCAATTGCTTGAACTGGTGGTACATGCTCGGCAGCTTCCGTTTGATATGTTCCTCGGATTTCGGAATATGCTGTTTGATCCACGAAATGTCAAGGTACACGCCGCCGTGCGGACTGCCGCGACCCGCCTTCACCTCCCGATTGATGCACCGCGCCACATGATCCCGCGTCAACAACTCCGGAGGGCGACGCGCACTCTTGTCGCCGATGCAATACCGCCAGCCTTCGTCCTCGCTATCCGCCGTCTGGGCCTTATACAACTCGGGAATATCGTCGAACATGAAGCGCTTGCCTTCGCTGTTGCGCAACACTCCACCTTCCCCGCGAACTCCTTCCGTCACCAGAATCCCGCGCACACTGATGGGCCAGATCATCCCTGTCGGATGGAACTGCACGAACTCCATGTCGCTCAATTCCGCGCCCGCCCGGTATGCCAGCGCATGCCCGTCGCCCGTGTATTCCCAACTGTTGCTCGTGATCTTGTACGCGCGCCCGATCCCGCCGGTTGCCAGCACCACCGCCTTCGCGCGCCACAGGATGAAAAGCCCCTTCTCACGCTCGTATCCGAAAGCCCCCGCAATCCGCCCGGAGTCAGTCAGTAGCGTGAGTACGGTGCACTCCATATGCACTTCCATGCCGCTGTGAATCCCGTGGTCCTGCAGCGTCCGGATCATCTCGAGCCCCGTCCGGTCGCCGACATGCGCCAGCCTCGGATACCGGTGCCCGCCGAAATTGCGCTGCAGAATCTTCCCGTCCTTCGTTCGGTCAAATAGTGCGCCCCACGCCTCCAGTTCCCTCACGCGGTCCGGCGCCTCTTTGGCGTGCAGCTCCGCCATCCGCCAGTTGTTGAGATACTGTCCGCCTCGCATCGTGTCGGCAAAATGGACGCGCCAGTTGTCGCGGTCGTCCACGTTCGCCATCGCCGCCGCCACGCCGCCTTCCGCCATCACCGTGTGCGCTTTCCCCAGCAGCGACTTGCAAACCACCCCCACCTTCGCCCCCGCGCCCGACGCTTCAATCGCCGCCCGCAACCCTGCGCCTCCCGCCCCGACCACTAGCACATCGTACGTGTGAGTTTGATACTCAGCCATCCTAAAAAATTCTCCAGTCGGACCAGATGCCCATCGAACAGAGCCGCACGTAGACATCGGCAAATCCGACCGAGAACAGGCTCGCCCAAGCCCACTTCTTGTGGTTCCCGTTTAGACACGTGACGCAATCGTAAAGTCTGTGGCGCACCGGATGCTCCGAGATCCGATCGAGCGATCCTCCCGCAAGATGCCGGAACGCGTGGCACCCGAAGACATAACAGCCCAGCAGCACCACATTGACGCCAAGGACAATCGTCCCGACTCCTACGCCGAAACCGTCCGGAAACCAGAATGCCTTCCAGACGTCCCACACCAGGAACCCCCAGACGATGTACGAAAGCCGCAGGAAAATGCGATGCAGGTTTTGCAGGATCAGCGGAAAGCTGTGCTCGCCGAGATACTTCTTACGAGGCTCGCCGACGGTGCACGCCGGAGGATCCGCCCAGAAGCTTTTGTAATAAGTGCCGCGATAGTAGTAGCAGGTCAAGCGGAACAACCCCGGGATCCACAGAATCAGCAGCGCCGGCGAAAACGGCAGGAATGGCGGATACCATGCGGGCTTCGGACCAAACAGCGCGTGCGGAGAATCCCCCCACAACTCCGGCGAATAGAAGGGCGAAATATACGGTCCGTACGTGTAATAATTCCCCTGCCACGCCGCCCAGTTGGCGTAGACCAGGAACGTCCCAAGCCCGAGAAACACCAGCAATGGAGACACCCACCACGCGTCCCGGCGTGAGGTCCTCCCAAAACGGCCATTCTTCCAGACAAGGTCGGGAGCTGCCATGAATGCTGCCTACATTCACGCTAGTGAAGCTGCGCTGCGGACGACGGTACCAGATAGACATCAGCGTCCGCAATACACATGACCCGGCGATCCGTTCGTTAAAAGACAATCGGCAAAAGGGATAAAGCGAACAAAACGACTGTCCGCCCCGTCTTACTCCGGAGGAGTTCTCTTCAATGCAAGTGTTGCTGCGTCTGATCGCCCTCGCAGTCTTTCCGGCAAGCCTGATGCTCGCCCAGACTCTCACTGGTACCTGGCAAGGCACCCTGAAAGCCGGAAAGGACCTCCGCATCGTCTTCAAGGTTTCCACCACTGACGCCGATGCCCTCAAAGGCATGCTTTATAGCATCGACCAGCCCGGTCCTCCCGTACCTGCCACCTCCGTCTCCCTCCAGGGATCCGTCGTGAAAATCGTGGTGGCCGGGATCGGTGGCACGTACGAAGGCAAAATGAACGCCGCTGGCGACACCATCGCCGGCACGTGGACGCAGGGCCCCAAGCCGCTACCCCTCGACCTCGACCGCGCCAACGATCAGACCGCATGGACCATTCCCGACCCGCCCAAACCGCTTAAGCGCATGGCGCCCGACTACGACCCGACCTTCGAAGTCGCCACCATCAAGCCCAGCAACCCCGACCGACCAGGCAAAGGTATCCGCGTCAACGGCCGCAATTTCTCGACTCTCAATACCACGCTCCTCGATCTCATCACGTTTGCCTACGGAGTCCACGTCCGCCAGATCGTCGGCGCACCCACCTGGATGGATTCCGACAAATTCGACCTCGCCGCCGAACCCGATGGAGAAGGCCTTCCCAATGACCGCCAGGTCAAGCTCATGATGCAAAAACTCATCGCCGAGCGCTTCCAGCTCAAGTTCCATCGCGATAAGAAGGACCTCTCAATATTCGCCCTCACTGTCGCTAAATCCGGACCCAAACTGACCAAGAACGAGACCGACCCCAACGGCCTGCCCGGCCTCGGCTTTCGTGGTTTAGGCGCACTTTTTTGCCGCAACGCCAGCATGGCCGACCTTGCCCAACTTTTTCAGGGCGCCGTACTCGACCGCCCTGTCGTGGACCAAACCTCGCTCCCCGGTCGCTACGACTTCGCGCTCAACTGGACACCGGACGAATTTCAGTTCACCAGTTTCGGACCGAGACCTCCGACTCCGCCGGAAAAAGCGACGAACCCCGACCTCTTCACTGCCATCCAGCAGCAACTCGGACTCAAGCTCGAAGCCACCAAAGGCCCGGCGGAAATCCTGGTCATCGACCACGTGGAAAAGCCGTCAGCAAACTGATCCGAACTATGCGCGCCTACTTCACGAGTTCGACCGGCGTACCCGTCGCCTTCGCCCGCAGGGCTCGCCGGTAACTCGCCACCAGGCGATCGGTCATCGCGGGCATGTCCCAGTTCGCGGTAATCTCATCCCGCGCCGCATGCGCTAGGTCCAGACCCTTCTGCGGGTCGTCGAACAACTCGATCACCCGATTGGCAAAATCCACCGGATCGTCCGCCAGCAGGCAGAACTCTCCGTTCCTCCGCGCCAGGCCCTCCGCCCCGATATACGTCGAAACCACCGGAATCCCGGCCGCGAACGCTTCCAACAGTTTGACCCGCACGCCCGATCCGCTCCGGATTGGACAGATAAAAACCGCCTTGCTCCCCAGTACCGGCCGTATGTCCGGAACCAGCCCCGGCAATTCCACCCGCCCCGTCTTATCGCCCAGCGCCTCGATCGGCGGAGGATCGGCCCCCGCTACAATTAACCGCGTCTGCGGGTACTTCTCCACAATGTGGGGCAACACCTCCCGGCAGAACCACTGCACCGCCGTCAGGTTCGGCAAATGCCGGAATCCGCCCAAAAAAAGCAGCGTGTGGGGCTCCCGCGGACCTCCCGGAAAATCATACTGGTTCGCTTCGATGCCCGCCCGCTGTCCTTCTTCGATCCGCCCCCGCATCCCCGGCAAAAAACTCTCCAGATACTTCCGGTTCTCCAGAGTGCACACCTGCACCAGATCGAACTTGGGAAGCAGCCGCAATTCATACCGCAGTATCCGCAAGTATTCCCAGCTTGCCTTTATCCGGTACAACGGACTCTTGATGAACCGGTATCCCCGCGCGATCGCCTGGAACGACACATCGTGCTCGAATAGGGCGCACACCACGTTGCGGTACGCACCTCCGTACTGGCCGAACACCGTATACTCCAACTGCACCACGTCGATCCGGTTCAGATAGATGATCCGGTTCAAAATGTGGCCCATCTCCCGGTCCCGGAATTCGCGGATCGCGAATGGCAGCGTCGACGCAGGCTCATGCGGTGCATACGGCTGGCAGAACGGCAGCGCCACGCTTGCGCAAATTTTCTTCAGGCATTCGTGCGCCCCCTCCTGCGCGGGACTCTCCAGGTTGATCAGCACGTGCAATTCGCACCGCTTCGCTAGTTCCTGGATGCTCCCGAGCATAAACACGCCGCCGCCGTGCACGGGCGGACAAACCGGATAAGGGGATACAAAAACTACTTTCAATCTGCCGTCGACATCGGGTGGCGGGAGAAAGCGGTCGCGGTAATACCCGCCCAGCGGGCGCCGGAACGCCTCCGTGTCGTCGACCACCGCCAGCCGCCGCGCACGCCACCGCGAGGCCATTGCGCCGCCGAGTTGCTGCACCGCGCGCCAAATGCCGGAAAGCGTCGTCCGTTCCGGGCTCTCGCTCAGCAGGCTGAATACGGCGGCCGACCACGAAAACACCAGGTGCTCCACCACCCGTCCCCACCCGTGAATGTTCTTCCAGACGAACAGCAGAAAGTTCTTCTTGAGCACCCCGCGAATGAACTCGGGTGAAAACTTCTTCCCGATCGTCCCTCGATGCTCGTGCCACACCTTGCTTGCCGGCTGGTACAGTACCTTCCATCCCCGCTTCCAAGCCAGATATCCGATGTCGGTGTCTTCCAGGTAGAACGGTGCCAGCAGCTCGTCGAATCCGCCGAGCTCCAGAAACTTCCGCCGGTCGAACGCGCAGCTTCCGCCCCCGCCGTAGAAGCACGGATACAACACCCGGATTTCCGGATCGTCGCGATGGCTCACCCGCAGGCTGCCGTCCTCCCACCAGCCCTCCGTCAATCCCGTCTCTTCTCGTCGCTTCTCGGGATCGCTCAGAAAAATCTGGCACGATACGGCGAAAACCTTCTCGTCCGTGAACCCGGCAAGCAGCGGAGCAAGGAAGCCGCGATCCACCCGCATATCGCTGTTGAGCAGCACGACGATGTCGTTCCGCGCTTCCCGGAATCCTGCATTCGACCCTCCGCCGAAACCCAGATTCTTCGGCAGCGCCAGCACGCGCACGCCAGGAAACCGCTCCCGCACGAACTCCGCGCTGCCGTCCGACGAACCGTTATCCACTACCAGAATCTCGTTCGCCGGATTTCCGGCCAACGCATCGATCAGTGGCGGCAGATACTTTTCCAACAGATCGCGCCCGTTCCAGTTCGGGATCACCACCGTCGCCGAACGGGCGTCCGGCATCGTGTCGGCCGGTGCCTTCTTGCGGCCGAAAATCAGGAACAGCAGATCCGTGATCGCAAGAGCCACTCCGATTAGGATGATCAGCACCGGCGAAATGATCAGCAACGCGAGGTTTCGCAACCAGCGGAGAACGGAAGCGGAAGTCATGGCTAGCTTTGCGGAATCTCCGGCCCGACTCTCAATGTGCGGCCCAGCCGCACCCACCGCGATCGCCCAATCATGTTTATCCGCGTGCGAGCCTGTTCCAGTTCGGCCTCAGCCGCCTGCAGCTTGCGATCGTTCTCCAGCGCCCAGTCGTCGGACGCTTTCTTGTCGCGCCGCCATTGCTCGATCGCGCCTTCGTAACCGTCACGGATCCGCTGAATCTCCGCTACGTAGTCCTCGCGGATCGACTGAGCCCACCGGTTCTTTTCCTCCACCTCCGCCTGTAAGTCCCCGATGCGCCTCTCCTGCTCGTCGGACCAGCGCGTCCGTTCTTGTGCCCACGCCGTCGCCGTCGCGACTTCGGCTTGCAACTGCTCGACCCGCGCCGATCGCTCCTGCGCTTCCACATCCCGGGCCTTTGCCCACTCTGTTGCCTGGGCCACTTCCGTCTGCAACTGCTCGACCCGTGCCGATCGCTCCTGCACTTCCACATCCCGGGCTTTGGCCCACTCTGTTGACTGGGCCACTTCTGCTTGCAACTGCGTGATTCGTGCGCCGCGTTCCTTCGCCTCCGCGTCCCGCGCCGCTGCCCATTCGTTCGACTGCTTCAGCTCCGCTTGCAGCGAAGCCACCAGTCTCGCGCGCCGCTCCGCCTCTTCGTTCGCCTTCCGGGCCCACGTGTTGTGCTCTTCGAGTTCGGCTTCCATCTCCCGAACCTTTTCGAGCATCCGATCGCGCTCCCCCTGCTCCTTCGCGATCCATTCCTCCTTCTGCCGGATCTCCGCGTTCAGCAGTTCAATGTGCCGTTCGCGCGTCTGCAGCACGTTCCCGGTATCCGGCAGGTAGACGAAGTTCGATATCTTTGGCAGAGTTTGCTTGCCGCAAATCGCCAGAAAGAAGTTCGCGTTGCCGGGATCGGCTGGACGTTCACTGACCTCGAACGTCGCGCCGGAACCCTCGGCTCCCGAAAGCGCAATACCCTCCACGTGGTTCTGGAGCAGCAACTGAACGTCCGGAAAGAACGCCGCCAGCTCCGTTCGGAATTCCTGGTAAGTGAACTCGTGAACGTGGAACGGATTCGGCCCGGCTATCTTCCGCGATTCCGCATAGTAGAGCTGATTCGGCGTCGAGACCAGAAACAGTCCGCCGGGCTCGAGCACGCGCGCCGCTTCCCGCAGGAGCACCCGCCAATCCGCAAGATGCTCGATCACCTCAAAACACGTTAGCAGCCGGACGGATCCGT
>Ga0126381_100010873_pt1 | contig 10269 bp, 7 predicted proteins | sample PanSoiMetPlot_28_FD_96465 | JGI IMG/M metagenome (GOLD analysis project Ga0126381, IMG submission 96465) | Tropical forest soil microbial communities from Panama - MetaG Plot_28 | ecosystem: Environmental > Terrestrial > Soil > Tropical forest > Bulk soil | place: Panama | collected 2016-02-17 | reverse complement strand
ATCCGCATAACCGGCCAAGGACGCTCGTGCGAAGCAGGAACGAACGGAGTGCCGGCGGCAGGGTGCCGAGCACCTCGGCGGCCAGGTAGTCGGCGATGTGCCGATCATCTCCGGTGAACGCGCACGCACTGCGTGATCGGACCGAGGGCTGGGCCGCGGGCCTGTACCTGGCCGGCCTGTCGCTGCGTGGTCACAAGGACCCGGCCCGCTTCATTCGGGGCTTCGGCGGCGACGACCGCCAGATCGCCGATTACCTGACCGCGGAAGTGCTGGCGGGTCTGCCAGCTGAGGTCCGCACGCTCCTGCTGCGGACATCGGTACTTGGCCGCTTCTCGGGGTCGCTGTGTGACGCCGTGACGGACGCGAACGGGTCGCAGAGCCTGCTCGAGGAGCTGGAAAGGTCCCAGCTGTTCCTTGAGCCGCTCGACACCACCCGGCACTGGTACCGCTATCACCGGCTGTTCGCCGAGCTGCTGCGGCATGAGCTTCACCGGTCCGAGCCTGGGCTCGCGCCGCTGCTGCACCACCGCGCCTCCGCGTGGCATCGCCAGCACGGCTCGATCGGCGAAGCCATCGATCACGCCGTCCTTGCCCCTGACCCGTCCGCAGCCAGGGAACTCATCGCCGCGCACTCGAACACGCTGATCGACCAGGGGCTGGCCGGGCACGTGGCGGCCTGGCTTGACCGGCTTCCGCCCGAGATGATCACCGAGGACGCCCGGATGTGCCTGATCAAGGGCGCACTCGGCCGTCACGTGGGCTACCCCGAAGAGGTCAGGTCATGGCTGGCGGCGGCGGAAGCAGCTGCGCCGCAAGGCGGGTTCGCCGAAGGAGCCGCGTCGATGGAGTCTGCGGTATCCGTGCTCTGGGCGGATTACCACCACTTGATCGGGGACCTCGCCTCAGCCGAGGAAGCTAGCCGCCGGGCTGCGGAGGTGGAAGCGGCCGGGACCGCGCAGTGGCAGGCAGAGGCGCTTGCAGCAGTGGGCGCCAACCTGTTCTGGCGTGCGCAGGACGCAGCCGCCAGCGTGGTCCTCGAGCAGGTGGTAGGTCCTACTCGCGCGCTGGCCAGCAATCTGGCCAGCGTGCGGGCGCTTGGGTGCCTGGCGGCCATCTCGGCCAGGGCGGGCGACCTTGAAGCCTGTGAGCGTCAGGTACACAGGGCGACTGATCTCGCCGCCCGGCACAGTCTCGATGACTACTGGATAACCACCACGGCCATGGTGACATCGGCAGAGCTGTCTGCCGATCGCGGCGAACTGCCCGAGGCCGAGACGACTGCGCTGACCGCGCTCGAGCGTGCTGGTCGCGGGCACGCCCGCCTGGAAACCGCGCGCGCTCTCCTGTGCCTGGCGAAGATCAGGGCGCGCACCGGCAATGCCGACGATGCCCGCGTGCGAATCGGCCAGGCCAGCGACGTTATCGGCAGATGCCCGGCCCCCGGCATCCTCACGGAGCTGCTGGCCGAGACCGAGCGGCTGGCAGGCGAGCGCGTGGCGGTGCCAATGCCGGTGCCGCCGCAGCGCTCCGGAGCATCGCCGCCAGATACCCTGACCCGCCGCGAGGCGCAGGTACTCGAGCTCCTGGCCGCGGGCAGGACCAACAACGAAATCGCCGTCCAGCTCGTGGTCAGTATCCACACCGTCGAGCGGCATCTGCAGAACGCCTACCGCAAGATCGGCGTCCGCAACCGGGCCGACGCCGCTGCCTACATAGTCCGGACCGAGTTGCAGCGCAGCGAATCTGATCCCCGCTGACATGCTTTGGGCGGATCGGCCGTGACTGCGGGTATTGGCGTCATCGGTGCCGGATTGATTGGAACCGACCACATCCGCCGCCTGTCAGTCGGGCTGACCGGGGCACTAGTGGTAGCTGTCGCCGACGCTGATCACGACCGTGCCCAGCAGCGAGCTGACGAGCTGCCTGCTGCCAGAGCCTACGGAAGCGGGCACGCACTGATTGCGGCCGATGAGGTGGATGCGGTGCTCGTCGCGTCGCCAGGACCGACGCACGAGGAGTACGTGCTCGCGGCGATCGGAGCGGGCAAGCCGGTCTTCGCCGAGAAACCGCTAGCGACGACTCAGCAGGCGTGCGAGCGAATCCTGGTGGCGGAGACCTCCGTCGGTCGCAGGCTGGTCCAGGTTGGCTTCATGCGTCGCTACGACGCCGGGTACCGCGCGCTGAAATCGATCATCGATGGAGGCGGAATCGGGGCTCCGACGCTGGTCCACGCGGCTCACCGCAACCCGATCGTCCCGGATAGTTACACCAGCGAGATGGCCATCATCGACACGGCGGTGCACGACATCGACATCACCCGGTGGCTGCTGGGCGAGGAGATGGTCGCCGCCCAGGTGCTGAAGCCGCGCCGCAACGGCCGCGCTGCGGGCCAGCTATCTGATCCGATCATCCTGCTGCTCGAGACCGAAGGCGGAGTGCTGGCCGACGTCGAGGTCAACGTCAACATTGGCTATGGCTACGACATCCGCGGCGAGGTCGTGGGCGAGACCGGAACGGCCGAGTTGTCTGACACCAGCCTGGTTGTCATGCGTTCGGACGGCCAGCAGCGCGGCCGGGTTCCGGCCGACTGGCGAGAGCGGTTCAGCGATGCGTATGACCGTGAGCTTTCCGATTGGATCGGTTCGGTAGCCACCGGGGAAGCCGCTGGTCCGAGCGCCTGGGACGGCTATGCGGTCAGCGCGGTCAGCGACGCCGCACTCGCAGCCGCGCGTAGTGGCGAGCGCGTCGTCGTCTCGCTGCCGGACCGGCCGGCCCTCTACGAACGCCCCGCCTATCAGGCCGTAAGAACCTGACCACCGCGCTGTGGCGCTCTTGCGGCGGGCTCAGGCAGACAGCGCTGGCAGTACCGGGCTTCTGGCTCGACCGCGAGCATGCTGGACGGCAGGGCGGTTGCGCAGTGCTCGCAGCGTCCGTAGCGGCCGTTGGTGAGGCGGGCGAGCGCGTCTTCGGTGTCGGCTAGCGCCCTCCGCGCGGTTACCGCCTGTCGCAGCAGGCGCCGCAGCCGCCGCTTGGCGGGCTGGGCCTGATCGCCGTCCGCGCTCAGCGCGGGAGCCGCAGCGGCGTCGTGATAGGCAAGGGATAGCTCGGTCACTTCTTGCAGCCTTGCCTGCCACCGGTCCTCAAGCAGCGACCGCCAGCGCGGCGCACGGGCGGCGGGCAAGACCGGCACCACGCCGCCCCCCGAATGCGGCCCGCGGACGGAGGGAATCTGCTCTGCTTCGCGTGTCATATTGCCTTCCTCTAGATGGGCAGGCCAGCCGCCCCATGGAGGGGATGCCTCGGGGAGCGGCTAGCTGGGATTAGCTCAGCCGAAGGCCGTGTAGCTCCGGCGGGGCGGATATGAAGACTGTGTGGATAGTGCCGCGCCGGGCTAATCCAGCTTGACGCCCCGCTCCAGCGCGTAGCGAACTAGCTGGGCCTTGTTGTGCAGCTGCAGTTTGCTCAGCGTGTTCTGCACGTGGTTCTGCACCGTCCTGGGCGAGAGCGACAGCCGCTGTGCGATCTGGGGATAGGTGAGGCCGGTAGCGACCAGCCGCAGCACCTCGGTCTCCCGCTCGGTCAGCTGCGGAGCCCGTGGCCCGACGGGAGAGCCGCCGCCCTGGCCGCCCTGGCCGGAGGTTCCGGACTGAGCCAGCCGCCGGTACTCCCCGAGGACCAGTCCTGCAAGCCCCGGCGTGAACACCGCGCGCCCGGCTGCTGTCGAGTGCACCGCAGCGGTCAGCTCGCTCGGTTCGGCCGACTTCAGCAGGTAGCCGCTGGCGCCTGCGGTGACCGCGTCCAGGACGTCCTGCCGCTCGCCGCTGGCCGACAAGATCAGCACGCGGAGGCCCGGCTGCGCCGCCAGTAGCTGGCGTGTCACCTGTGCGCCTGGCAGATCAGGCAGGTTGAGATCGAGGAGCACGACGTCGGGCCGGGTCGCGGCGGCTACCCGCAGTGCCTGTGCCCCGCTGCCTGCGGTTGCGACCACCGAGTATCCGGCCTCGCTCAAAGTCCTGGCCGCGGCGTCCCGCCAGATCGGGTGGTCGTCGACGACCATCACCCGGACAGTGCCTGAGCCGACAGCCGCCTCGTCGTCACCGCGGGACACGGACATCCACCTCCGTTCCCTGGCCAGGGGCCGATGTCACGGTCGCCGTGCCGCCGACGTCGCGCATGCGCCCGACGATCGACTGCGATACGCCGAGGCGGCCAGCCGCGGCGGCATCGGTCAGTCGGTGATTCGCGAACCCAGGACCGTCGTCCCGGACGCTGACCCGGATCACCGTGCCTTCGTCTTCGACCAGCACCCAGCCATGAGCGCGGTCGCCTGCATGACGATGGATATTGTCGACAGCTGCGCGTGCAGCGCCGCCGACGGCACGAGCCGCCGCCGCAGGCAGCAGCACCGGGGTCGCCGGGCAGGCGACCGTGATTCGCGCGTTGGCCAGCGGCTCGATGAGGCCGCGCACGTCAATCTGGCCGGTCTCGGCGTCTGGCTCGGTCGTGGTCGCCGACACCAGCGCCCGCAGCGCGTTCTCTTGCTCGGCCGCGAGCTTGCCGAGCTCGGCCGCCTCGCCGCCCAGCATGCGACCACGACTGCTGACCAGCGCGAGTACCTGAAGCACGGAGTCGTGAATGCCGCGGGCAATTCGGTCGCGCTCAGCCACCGCGGCCTCGGCCCTGGCAGCGCGGTCCACGGCCGCCTCGGTCTGCATCCCGAGCCGGACGACGTAGCCGCCGACACCACCCGCGATCAGAACGATGACGATGTTGGTGAACGTGCTCTGCGGCAGGAAAGCATCGCGCTCGGCCAGGTCGGCCGCCGAGACCGCAACCCCGCCGGCCAGACCAACCCATGGGCCGCCCGCGACCGCGCACGCGAGTACCGCTGAACAGGCCCAGATCCCAGGAATCGTCGGCGCCCCGCTGTTTATTCGCGCCGTGGTATCGATCAAGCGCGTGCTCAGCACCAGCCCTACTGATACGGCCAAGTCGGTGACGATCAGCCATGGCTGGCGGCCGGACGGCCGGGAGAACGCCGCGACCGTCAGTAACGTCCAGCCGACCATGAACGCCAGCGCGATCAGACCACCGGCCGGGTGAGCGAGGTGGCTGCTGCTGCGGAGAATCAGTAGCGCTACGTAGCCGAGCGTGATCACGCGGAAGACGGCGACAACCCGCCACATGCGCCCCGACATACCGGTGACAGTACGCCAAGCAGGGCTGTATCCGGTGATCTTGGAGCGGTATCACCGAGATCCGGACTGCCGAATGGCCACCCCAATGGCTCGCCAATCGTCGGATCGCAGTACTATGCGTATTTTGTCATTGAATTTCGCCTGTCTGAGGAGGTCAGACCCATGCAGCGAGCGCTGGCAGCGGCAGCAGCTGCCGCCGTTGGCATCACCCTGCTCGTCGCCGCCGTGGCGAGTGCCAGCCAGCCCAGCACCAAGTCGACTAGCAGCCAGCCGGGTGCTAGCGGCTCCACCAACATCAAGACCGGCTCGGTGTCACGATTCAACGTCGGCGCGGCCCACTCGCCGACCCTCGAGAAATTGCTGTCCGGCCACGCCGTCGCTGCTCCGCGCGCTGCCACCGTGAGGCCGGCCAGCCTCCCCGCTGCGGCCTCCACGTTGCAGGGCATTGACGTGGCCTCTTTCCAGCACCCGGGTGGCGCTCCGATCAACTGGGCCGGGGTCAAGGCCGCCGGGTATCAGTTCGCATTCATCAAGGCGACCGAAGGTACCTATTACGGCAATCCCTACTACGCGTCCGATGCGGCCGGAGCGCAGGCCGCCGGGATGCTCGTCGCGCCCTACGCCTTCGCTATCCCCAACTACTCCGGCGGCGCGCTGCAGGCCGATTACGTGCTGGACCACGCGAACTACGCCCCAGACGGGCAGATGCTGGCCCCGGTCCTGGATATCGAGCCCGATCCATATGACAGTGGTCTCCACAGCGACGGCACCAACGAGTGCTACGGGCTGACGCCGACCCAGATGGTCGCGTGGATCGGTGCGTTCACGGCAGAGATTCACCGCCGTACTGGCCAGTCGCCGGTCATCTATACCACCTCGCAGTGGTGGAACGCCTGCACCGGTGACAGCACCAACTTCGGTTCTGACCCACTGTGGATCGCGGCTCCGGGTAGTTCGCCGGGGACCCTGCCGACCGCCTGGGCCAACTGGACCTACTGGCAGTACAGCAGCACGGCGACGCTGCCGGCCGTCCCGACAGCCTTCGACACCAGCTACCTGGGCAGCACCGCCCTGGAGCTCGCCGCTCCAGCCAGCCAGAGCTACCAGGCCGGGAGCTCGGCCAGCCTGAGTCTCCACACCCTCGATGGCGGAGCCCCGTCGGCCCCGATCTATTCGGCCACCGGACTCCCGGCCGGCACTACGATCGACCCTGGGACCGGGGCCATCAGCGGGACGCTGCCTGGGTCGGCGGCTTCGTTCCCGGTATCAGTCACAGCGACGGATGGGGCGTTGCAGGCGACGCAGAGCTTCAGCTGGTATGTCCATTCAACGGCCAGCCTGGCCGCCGTGAGCAGCCAACGGGGTTCGGTTGCGACCCCGGTCCGGTTCCAGGTGCAGGCCACGGACGGCCTGTCCGGCTGCACCCTCCGGTTCTCGGCCACCGGACTGCCGCGCGGCCTGAGCATCAGCAGCTGCGGGATCATCTCGGGGTGGCCAGCCGGCAGTGGCTCCAACACCGTGCAGGTGCAGGTAACGGACAGTTCCGGCGCGGCGCCGGCGACCACCTCATTTCCGTGGCGGATCGCGAGGGCGAGCGGAAGCGGTCCTTCCGGGCAGATCCGGCTGTACCGCGATGGCAAGTGCCTGACCGAGCGCAGCGCTACCAACATCGCGATTGAGACCTGCAGTACGGCTGCGAACGAGCGGTGGACGATCGCGCCGGACGGCACGGTGCGGATTCAGGGCGAGTGCCTGGCGGCCAAGTCAGCCAGCTCCACTGCGTCCGCAGCCCTGGCGCTGAACTCGTGTACCAGGGGCCAGCGGTGGCAGGTCGGCTCGAACGCGGTGCTGAAGAATCTCAGCAACGGTAAGTGCCTGGCCGATACGGGTAGGCGGAACGGCGTGCGCGCCGTGGCAGCCGTCTGCCAGGCCAAGTCAAATCCCACGGGCAGCGCCAGCACGCCCAGCGCCAGCCAGCAGTGGACGCTCCCCGCGGGTCCGCTGACATCGGGAATCGCCGGGAGCTGCGCGAGCAGTCTCCGCGGTCCGGCGGATCCGGTCGGCACGGTGACGCTGCGGCAGTGCAAGCGCTCGGCGCAGCAGTCCTGGATCATCGAGCCAGACGGTGCGATTAGCTCAGGTGGCAAGTGCCTGGCGCCGGCCGGCGGCAGGACTGCGCCGGGCACGCCGCTGCGGCTCGTGCATTGCGTCAAGGGCGCTGCGAGCCAGATTTGGCAGCTGTCCGGGGGACCGATCGGCGTGCAGCTGGTCAATCCCGTTGCCGGACTCTGCGTGGCCGATCCGCGTGACAGCGCGAAGGCCGGGACGAAGCTGGTCATCGGCCCCTGCGTGGCTGGTGACGCCGGCATCAGCTGGCGGGTCAGCTAACGCGAGCTCGTTCGGCTGCGCCGTCGCTAATGCGGGCGGCGCAGCCGGGCGGTGTCGAGTGGCGGTACTGGCATCGGCTCGCCCTGGTAGCCGCCGACCGGGCCGAACTCGCCTGCCTGCCACGCCGCCGCTGCAGCACCGATCTCCTCCGGGGTGCGGGCCACGAAGTTCCACCACATGAGCAGCGGCTCGCCAAGTGGCTCCCCGCCGAGCAGGATCAGGGTGGTATCGGCCGGCGTTGCGATGCTCACCTCGTGCCGCCCGGTTGGCAGGTAAAGCAGCTGCCCAGGCTGTAGCTGCGCGCCCTCCACGTCTGCCGTTCCCGTCGCGACGAACAGCACGTGCTCGTAATCGGGCCGCAACGGCAGGAGGCAACTCGCCGGCGCGGCCGCTGCCGACAACTGGGCGCCGACGAGCGGCGAGAACGCCAAAGCCGGCGAACTCGCCCCCGCCAGCTCACCGACTAGCACGCTGATGGTGAAGCCGCCCAGGCTGGCCTGCGGGAGCTGAGCGTGGTGCTCGAAGGCGGGCTCGACGTGGCGGCTAGCGTCCGGCAGCGCGACCCACAGCTGCACGCCGTGCAGGGTCGGGTCGTGATCAGCTGGCGTCTCCTCAGCGTGCGCGATGCCGCGTCCTGACGTCATGAGGTTCAGTTGCCCAGGCCTGATCAGCTGTTCGGAGCCCAGGCTGTCCCGGTGCAGCACGTTCCCGCGCAGGAGCCAGGTGACGGTCTGTAGTCCGATATGCGGATGCGGGGGAACGTTCATCCCGGTCACACCGTCGACATCCAGCGGCCCGTAGTGATCGATGAAGCACCAGGCGCCGACGCTGCGGCGCAACCTCAGGGGCAGCATCCGGCGCACCGTCAGATCACCCACGCGGGCGATGCGTGCCTCGGTTACTTCAAGATCGTTTTCTTCGGGAACGGGGACGTCTGGCACCTCCACGTTCGCTTCGACAGTGCTCATCGCCGGACTCCTTCGGTGGTCTGCGATGTTCGGTCTGGCGATGGCCGCCGTGCCGCTGCAGCCAGATCCGCCATGTCAGCCTGAGTCTGCCAGTGCCGCCTGGGCAGCTGGCTATCAGCGTCGGGAGATGGCCGTCAGCGTGGGGTGATGGCCAGCAATCGCCTGCGGCGGTCTCCAGCGGCTTAGTGCGCGGCCGGCGGCGCGGCGATGGCTATGGGCGGCGGCAGATCGACGGGGAGTGTCCTTGGCGAATGCGGCCAGGCCGGGGCTGGTGATCCAGATCATCGCCGTCGAGGTGAGTAACCAGCTGACTACGGCAGTCCAGAATAATGTCAGTGGCTCTCGATACTATGAACGAAAAGCTAGCGATGAACACACGGACTCGGGAAGAGTGCCGGTCTGGCGATCAGAACGGGTCTCACGACCAGGACAGGCCTAACGATCGGCACAGGCCTAACGATCGGCACAGGTCCCGCGATCGGCACAGGTCCCGCGATCAGCAGAGAGGCGGTGACACAAGTGAACGAGTTCAAGGTGACCGACAGCGGCCAGCTCGACCTGGGACTCCCGGGCTCGCCGGCCACTGTGTCGCCCGATGCTGTGTCGCCCGATGCTGTGTCGCGCGATGCTGTGTCGCGCGATGCTGTGTCGCGGGGTCTCGGATCGCGGCGTTCTGCGGCGCGCGGTGCCGCAGGATCGGGAGACTGGTCCGGGGACGACGCCGGACGCGCCGCGCCGAGCCAGGAGTGGTCCGACGACGACTGGGTGGACCAGGGCTGGATTCCCGGCGATGACGGCGACCCGGAGAGCGACCCTGCCGATGACGAGGCGTGGTTGGCGAGCTTGCCCGCCGACGTACGAGCCGAGTTCCTCGCCGGAGCCTGGACGGGCAACGGCGAGACCATACCGGCCGGTTTCCTGCATCACTTGCGCAGTGGCCCGCGTGGCGTGGGGTTCGCCGCCGGCGGCGTACTGGACGCGATGGCGCCTGGGCCGTGGCTCGGTGACGCGATAATCGCCGCCGCGGCCGACGGTAACGACCAGCTCGGCGAGTCCGAGCTGATCGGCGTGCTCTGCGCATGGCGCCGGATGTCGTCCTGGGCGGCGGCTGGCGAGACCGCGGCGGTGATGGAGCTCGTCCGGCGTCGTCGCGCCCAGTCGCAGGGGCCGGGCAGCTCGCAGCTGGCCGATCACATCAACGACGAGCTGGCGGCCGCGCTCACTCTTACTGGGCGCTCCGCCGACCGGCTTATCTCGATGGCGTGCGGATTCGCGCGCCTCGGCGAAGTGCATTCCGCGCTTAACCGCGGGGAGATCGACTGGGCGAAGGCGTGCTTGTTCGTTAACGAGCTCGCTGGTCTAGCTGACGACGAGGTTGCTCAGGAGATCGCTAGCCGACTGCTTGACCGGGCGGGTGCGGGTGGATGGACCACCGGCCAGCTACGGGCTGCGTTGCGCCGAGCGGTGCTGGCGGCCGATCCGCAGGCCGCGGACCGGCGGCGCGAGGCGGCGCGCAAAGAGGCCGACGTGCAGTCGTGGTATGAGCCGTCTGGTAACGCGGCGCTCGCCGGCCGTGAGCTGCCGCCTGCCGATGTGATTGCCGCCGACGCGCGGATCAGCGCGTTGGCCAGGTGGTTGCAGGACCATGGGGCTGTGGGCACCCTCAGCCAGTTGCGCACGGCCGTCTACCTAGCGCTGCTCGCGGAGCGGCCGGT
>Ga0126381_100010872_pt1 | contig 10269 bp, 10 predicted proteins | sample PanSoiMetPlot_28_FD_96465 | JGI IMG/M metagenome (GOLD analysis project Ga0126381, IMG submission 96465) | Tropical forest soil microbial communities from Panama - MetaG Plot_28 | ecosystem: Environmental > Terrestrial > Soil > Tropical forest > Bulk soil | place: Panama | collected 2016-02-17 | reverse complement strand
GGAGTGATCTGCTGGCGGAACCTGCGGGCGTTCCTCTCGCTCAGATCAATCTCGAACTCAGAACCGGCAAGGGCGAAGCGCACGGTCTCGGCCGCGGGGCCGCCATCAAGGTCGTCCTGGAGCGAGACTGTTACCTTCTGGGCCATCGTTACCTCCGCGAGAGGATATTGTCCGGATGCAAAGCGCCACGGCTGGATCAGGCGTTCGCTCCTTACTTCCGCGCCAGCCGCAAATCAAACGCGCATCTTCTGCCTTCGGCCTTTTATCGGGTCTCGGCTGATAGGGCTTGCCGCAGCGAGCAGAGGGCTATCCCAAGATGATCGATCAGCTCGCGTACCTCGGGATCGGTGAGCACGTCGAGATCGGAAACCCGGTAATCAGCCGCCCAGCGGTACGGCACAGAATCTGGCCCGGTGAGGGACTCAAGCTCGGAACTGGCCACGCCGGGGTGGCACACGAGGAGGTGCACACCAGGGGAAAGGCCGCCGAGGTAGCCAAGCATCCACGCTTTCTTTCCGGCGGCATCCCTCGGACTGAGTTCATTGATGCTGGTCAGCTGGCTGCGGATCTCGTCTGAATACAGGAAAGGTACTCCGGTTCGCGTCGACACCTCGGGGTAGACAGCCGGAAGCGCTGAACCCATGTGATGGTCGAGATAGTCAAGGCGGACCCCGGCGGTGCGGAATTTGTCGACTTGGGCGAGCAATTCAGTGACCGCATCGTCATGGCTAAGGTGCTCGCTGGCCTGCTCGACGGACGGATAGAACGTGCCGTCGGCACCGGCAAGCGATGGCCCGTCGGTCAGCGGGCGCCACCGGAAATAGTCCCATTCGCACGTCAGCGTCTGATGTGCGCCAACCGGAATCTCGTCGTCCTTCGTGATCTTCATGGCTTCGCCGAACCATGGGCACGGCGCCATTGCTGACGCGGTCGTAACGATGCCTTCGGTGAATGCGCGCTCGATGCCTTCGTTAACTGCGTGACACATGCCGAAATCGTCACCTCGAACAACGAGCCGGACGCCGCCCGGGATAGTCACATTCGCTCCTCTCGGTTCGGACTCCTCACCAGTCGCGCGGTCCACCGCCGGTGCCGTAGCCAGTAGAACCACGGCCTCGCCCGCGGCCAATCCAGGTCGCCCTGCGGTACTGCCGCCAGATCACCAGGCCGACGATCATGAGCGCCAGCGCGACGACGATGAACGGCCCGAACGTGGGGATTCGCCACAGGTAGCGGATGAGCCGCCAGATCTCGTGCCAGATGAACAGCCGGACGAGCCAGTGCGCCAGGCCGCCGCCGCCCAAGGCCAGGTGATGACCCGGCAGCCAGGCCGCTAGAGCGCGTGCAGATGCGTGCATAACGCTCAGCCTGCCATCACTAGTCAAGTGCTCGGTCCCGCGGCGCGAAGGACCACGTGCGGCCTGGCCCGGGCTCTGAAGTTAGGTTGGGTACGTCGGCCTCATCGGCTCGCTTCCCGCAAGCACGCTGATCGCGCGCCGCGCGCCGCAGGCGCGCTGGCCAGGGAGGAGATCCTGACATGCCAAGTAGGCGCCATGAGCGCGCCGATCTTGAGGACTACGAGACGCGCGATTCGTACGACACGCTTGATGACGCACCGGGAGACGACCCGCTAGATCGCGGTGTGGTGCCGCCGCTCGGATGGTCGGCCGTAATGCGGTCAGGTTCGGCTACCCCAGAGCTTGGGCGGGGCGAGTCTCTCGATGAGTTGCTCGCCGAAGAAGAGCCCAACCTGTCCGACGATGACGACAGCTGGGATGAGAACGCTACAGAGCAAGACATTTCCCGGCTATCAGCCGCCGAAGGTGCCGACCCCAGGTCGGGCAGGCTGGTGGCCGAGAACGAAGGCAGCAATCTCGTCAGCTACGCGGACGACCTCGTCGCCGAGGACGTCGGCATCGACGGCGGCGGGGCGAGTCCGGAAGAAGCGGCGATCCACGTCCTTCCCGATTCCGGGTGAGGCGCTTAGCCGGGTTCTTCGGGGCTGTCCGATGGGCTGACCGTGGCCGCGAGTACGCGCCGGAACTCCACGGAGACACGGTCGGCTCTGGTGTGCAGTTCGGCGCTGACATCGAGCGGGAAATCCAGGCCTGACAGCGCTCGGCGCTGCAGGTCCAGGTCCTCTTCGAAGATCGTCATCTCGTATTTCGCCGCGCTTTCCGCCTGTTCGGCGTCTGCGAGGCCTGGGCCGGTCACAGTCTGGTAGACCCGGCAGGCCTGGTCGCCTTCCGGCGCTACCACGAACGTCAGGAACTGCCAGCCTTCCGCATCGAGGAATTCAAGCAGCAGAGTCGCGGTCAGCGGTGCCTGATAGCGGTAGGTCATCCGGCGCCGCTGCACCGCTGGCCGGGAACCGTCGAGCACGGCCGGGTCGGTCAGGTTGGTGAACGTGTGCTCGCGTACCGCGATGAACGACAGGCCGTCCCTCGCGACGTCCGCCCGAGGAATGTGTTCAGGGCCGGCACCGCCGATCGTCGCCGCGTGCACGAACGGCAGGTGCGCCTCGTCGAGGAAGTTGTCGATCAGCATCGCCGCGTTAGCCTCGACCTGGAGCACTGGAAGCCGGACGGTCGCGATGCCCTCGCCGCCCAGCGGCACGCCAGGTGTCAGGTCTGGCAGCGGAGCGCGCGGCGGCCGAGGTGACAGCCAGACCAGACCATCGCGCTCGGTGACCTCGGCAGGCCGGGACAGCGCCGCGCGCGCGGGGATCTGCGCGGCGTCCTCGAGCGCCGGGATTTCGACGCACCGGCCGTCGGGAGCGAACCGCCACCCGTGGTACATGCACTGCAGCGCGCCATCGCTGATATGGCCAGCCGACACCCGCGCCCTGCGATGCGGGCAGGCGTCAGCGAAGGCCGCCACGGCGCCACCGAAACGGGCCAGCGCCCAGCCGCTGCCCGCCAGCCTGACCGCGACAGGCTCCTGCCCGACGTCGCACGACAGCGCGACCGGATGCCAGAACTCCGCCAGCGCCGGATGGTCGTTGGTGAAATCTCCAGGACTCATGTCCCCATCATCGCCCACACCGACGACGGCGGCCGCCGCTGCGAAGGCACGACTAGCTACTGCGACGTCAACTGGCTACGGTGACTGCGTGGTGAGTACGCGTGTGCGGGCGCTGCTGGTCGTGGATGTCCAGAACGACTTCTGCGAAGGCGGATCGCTGGCGGTAGCCGGAGGCTCCGCCGCGGCATCAGCGATCACCGACTTCCTGGCCAGCCCGACCGCCGGCCGGTACGACCACATCGTGGCCACCCTGGACCATCACGTCGATCCTGGCTCGCATTTCTCCGCCGAGCCCGACTTCATCGACAGCTGGCCAGCGCATTGCGTGGCCGGGACACCCGGCGCGCAATTTCACCCTGACCTGGATACCAGCCGTTTCGATGAGGTCTTCCGCAAGGGCGAGTACGCCGCCGCCTACAGCGGGTTCGAGGGCCTCAACGACGGGTTCGCGTCGCTCGCGGACTGGCTTGCCTCGCGGGAGGTGACGGGCGTGGACATCGCCGGGATCGCGACGGACTACTGCGTCAAGATGACCGCGGTCGACGCGGTCAAACTCGGATTCGACGTCAGGGTCCTGATCGACCTCACGGCCGGGGTCGGGGCTACGACCACCGCGGCGGCCGTCAGGCAGTTGCTCTCACTCGGAGTCGAGCTCATCGGCCAGTAAGCTCGATGCCAGGTCATCGAGGAGCTCGTGGCTGGACGTGGTGAGCGTGGACCTTCCGCCCCAACAACTGTCACTCATAGAAGCCATCGCCCTGGTCACGGACGTGGCCAGCCGTGCCGACCGGGTAGCGGCAGGCCTTCGCGCGCTTCGCGAACCTGAGGCGGCCCACATGGTCGATCGGCTCGCCCAAGACGCCGACCGAGCGGCGGCCGCTTTCCGCGCCCTGCTCGCGACTAGGCCGCGGTCCACGGACTGGTATCAGGTGCACAGGGACATGTGGATCCGCTACGGCGATCCAGGCGATCTTGCCGCGATGGCCGAGCACGTCACCGAGGCATCAAAGAAGGATGGCTGAGCCTTCAATAGGTCAGCCCTCGCTGTACTCGTCGATGATCTCGTTGCGTTCGGCCGCGTCCTGCTGCTGGCTTGCGACCAGATCACCAGGATCCTCGCTGGCCGTCAGGCTCGCCGGATTGAGCTTGATATAGGGCGGATACCGCCGCTCGTGCACCTCGGTAACCGGGCCGGCCTGATCGACGCGCTTGCGTACGATCCGCCGTCGGACGGCCGCGTAGCCTCGGTCAGGGACCAGCAACCCGGCCGCTCCGGTCGCCATGATGACCCAGCCGACGACCTGGATGTTCAGCCAGGAAGGATGGCCGCTGACGGCGAACGCGAGTATTGCTCCTAATGCGATAAGTGTCAGGCTTGTCGCGGTTTTCAATTCGATCCCGCCTTTCACTGCTCGCCGATTCCCGGCCGTCCGTGCCACTGCCCTGAGTCTGCCGATCTATGCGCGGGCGAACCATGGCGCCGTCTCCTGCGTCTTTATAGCCGTACAGCCACCCGCTGTCTGATCCGGCCTGGAAACCGACGAGCACGCGACGCCGACATGACTGGCCCATTCAATCCGTGGTCAGGGCGGTCGTCGGCACGCGCCGCCCAGTCGGCCAGGCCGGATCAGCTCGTCCGGACAGTACCCTCACTCGAATGGCGAACCCAGTCGCGCGCCCAGGCCGGGTATATCGCCGTCAATGATGACGACGCGCGATCTCGGCCTGATACTGCTCGTCGGCGCCACCGTGGTGCTCGCCGCGATCGTCGCCGCCCGGGTAGCTCACAGCATCGGCCTGCCGAGCCTGCTGCTGTTCCTCGGCCTCGGGCTCGCGCTAGGCGAGGCCGGGCTCGGGGTGCAGTTTGACAATGCCGCACTCGCCAGGGACCTCGGGCTCGGCGCGCTCGTCCTGATACTCGCCGAAGGTGGCCTGACGACCAACTGGGCGCATGCCAAGGCGGCGGCCCCGGCTGCGCTGAGCCTGGCCACGATAGGCGTGACCGTGAGTGTGTTCGTGGTCGCGGTCGCGACACGATGGGTGCTGCACCTTGGCTGGCGGGACGCGTTGCTGCTCGGCGCCGTGCTTGGGCCGACCGACTCGGCAGCGGTGTTCTCCGTGCTGCGCAAGCTACCGCTGCCGCCTCGGCTGGCCGGGATACTCGAGGGCGAATCCGGCCTGAACGACCCGCCTTCCGTGCTCGCGGTCACGCTGCTCAGCGACGTCGGGCGGCACCCGGCGGCGGCGCTGGTCGGCGGCGAGGTCGTCTACCAGCTCGCGGCCGGTGCCGCGATCGGGCTGCTGGCCGGCTGGGTCGGCGCGCAAGCACTGCGGCGGGTCGCACTGCCTGCCTCTGGTCTGTACCCGATCGCGATCCTGGCGCTGATCATCACCAGCTTCGGCGCGGCGACGGTGGCGAGCGCCAGCGGCTTTCTCGCCGTCTATGTCGCGGCCCTGGTGCTTGGCAACGCGCGGCTGCCGCACGGCCCGGCGATCCGCGGGTTCGCAGAAGGCGTCGCCTGGCTCGCCCAGATCGGGCTGTTCGTCATGCTCGGACTGCTTGCCTCGCCGGCCCGCCTGCCAGCGCAGATCCTGCCTGCCCTCGCTATCGGGTCGGTGCTCGTGCTGCTCGCACGGCCCGTCGCTGTGCTCGCGGCGACACTGCCGCTGCGGCTGCCCTGGAGACAACAGTCGTTCTTGTCGTGGGCCGGGCTGCGCGGTGCCGTCCCGATCGTGCTGGCCACCATCCCGGTCAGCGCCGGCGTTCCTGGCTCAACCCGCCTGTTCGACATCGTGTTCATCGTGGTGGCCGTCAACACGCTGCTGCAGGGCCCGACGCTGCCGTGGGCTGCACGGCGGCTGCGAGTGATCGCGCCGGGGGAGCCGCTCGACGTCGATGTCGAGGCCGCGCCGCTCGAAGCGCTGCACGCCGACCTGCTGCAGGCTCAGATCCCGCCGGGGTCACGGCTGCACGGCGTGGAGATATTCGAGCTGCGGTTGCCAACCGAGGCCAACCTGGCCCTCATTGTCCGCGACGGAAAGGGGTTCGTACCTGGACCAACGACCATGCTGCGGTCAGGCGACCGGCTGCTGATCGTCGCCTCCGCGGCCGTCAGGGCACAAACCGAGCGGCGGCTGCGCGCGGTCAGCCGGGCTGGCAAGCTCGCGGGATGGTTCGGCGAGTACGGCCTCTGACGCCGCTCCAGGCGAACGCAGCTCTCACCTCGGCAGGCCGCTCACATCCACTCGGGCGCCTAGGATGCAGGCATGCTGCGATCGCGGACGCCGGCGGCTCTCAGGGACCGGTTCCGCGCTGGGCTGCGGGTCCCGACGGCGGGCTACGCGGCGGGCTTTTGCCAGGCCAACCTGGTCGTGGTGCCGCATGAAGCGGCCGAGGAGTTCGAGCGGTTCGCGCGCCTGAACCCAAAGCCGTGCCCGCTTCTTGACATCACCGAACCCGGCAGTCCGCAGACCCGGCTAGCGGCCGGCGCAGACCTGCGCACCGACCTGCCCGCGTATCGAGTCTGGGAGCACGGCGAGTGCGTTGCCGAGCCTGACGACATCACCAGGTACTGGCGCAGTGACCTGGTCGCGTTCCTGCTCGGCTGCAGCTTTACCTTCGAGCACGCGCTGCTGGCGGCTGGCGTGCCCGTGCGGCATATAGAACAAGGCACCAACGTGCCGATGTTCATCACCAACCGGCAGTGCGAGCCGGGCGGCCGGTTTTCCGGCCCGCTGGTGGTCTCGATGCGGCCGGTGCCGGCCGGCCTGGTCGCTACCGCGGCGAAGGTGACCGCTCGCTGCCCGGCGGCTCACGGTGCCCCCGTGCACACCGGCGACCCGGCCGCGCTCGGCATCGGTGACCTGGCCCGTCCTGACTTTGGTGACCCGGTCGCGCCCGAGGCCGGTGACGTGCCCGTCTTCTGGGCCTGCGGCGTCACGCCGCAGGTCGCGCTGACCAGCGCGAGGCTCCCGCTGGCCATCACGCACGCACCCGGGCACATGCTCGTCACCGACGTTCCTGACAAGGACCTCTTTGAGCCCCCCAGTACGGACTAACGCCAACGGTTTACCGGGCGCTTGGATACTCGGGAACGCCGCTCGGGTATCGGACGGTGACACGGAGTAGTCACGGCGATACGGTCTGCTCGGAGAACGGTGGGTCATCCGAGCGTGAACGGGGGAGACGGCGTGCTAGGGGAGGAGCGGCCCGGCCAGGGCGATGAAGCACAGGGCAGACAAACGCAGAGCAACAATACGCAGGGCAGCAATCCGCAGGGCAATGCAGCACGGGGCGATGAAACACAGGTACCGGGCGAAGGGGCGGGCCAGCGGCAGGGCGACGGCGATGAACCCGCTGAACAGGACGCCGGGCCGCGAGCGGAGACTGCATCGCAGATCTTGCAAGACAGCGGCGCTGATCGACGTTCACGGGCCGCGGCCCGAGTCGGCCTGACCACGGCGGTGGTGCTCGGCGTGGCGGTGGCTGCCGGAATCGGCGGGTTGTCCCTGCTGGCGAACATGGGCGGTCACGACGCGACGCGCACCAGGGCGGACGCCGCTCCCGCGGCCGTCACTGGCCCGCCGCTTCAGCTTGTGTCGGTGCTGCCGTCAGCGAACTCGTCGGGAGTGAGCGGAGCCACCAACGTGCTGATCTCGTTCTCCGCCAGGCTGGCCCAGACCTCGGCGATGCCGACATTCCGGCCGGCGGTCGCCGGGAAGTGGCAGGCGTCAGGCAGCCTGCTTAGCTTCACGGCGAGCGCCTTCTTCGCTCCATGGACCCGATACACGCTGGTGATCCCAGCCGGCCGGGCGGGGGTGCGATCGGCGACCGGCGGTGCGGTCGCCAAGCCGCTGCGGATCGTGTTCAGTACTGGCGGCTACTCCCAGCTTAGGCTCGGCCAGGTGCTCAGCCAGCTCGGCTACCTGCCGATGTCGTGGCAGCCGACCGCGCGCGGACGGCTGAGGGGCGGATCACCCGCCGCCGGCGTGGTCGGTCAGGAGCAGCTGGCGCTGAGCCCGCCAGCCGGCTCGTTCACCTGGGACAGCGGCTATCCGGCCAGCCTGCGAGCGCAATGGTCGGCCAGGCGGCCGAACGCGCTGCTTCGCGGCGCGGTAATGGCATTCAAGGCGCAGCACAAGCTCGCCATCAACGGCAAGTTGACCAAGAAGTTCTGGCATGAGCTATTCGTCGCGGCGGCTACGTCACAGCAGAACACCGTTGGCTACACGTACGCGGTGACGGAGAAGGGATCGCCAGAAACGCTGACGATATGGCACAACGGTCGTCGGGTATTGCACAGCCTCACCAATACCGGCATTCCCATCCGCCCGACGGTGTCCGGCACGTTCCCGGTCTACCTGCGATTCCGTTACCAGATCATGTCAGGGACCAACCCGGACGGCAGCCATTACGCCGACCCGGTGACCTTCGTCTCGTACTTCAACGGCGGGGATGCGGTGCACTACTTCCCGCGCGGTTCCTACGGCTCACCCCAGAGCCTGGGCTGCGTCGAGCTACCGTACAACGAGGCGCAGAAGGCATGGCCCTACCTCACCTACGGAAGCCTGGTCACCGTCACGGGCTGACCGCTTCACCGTCTGGTGAGAGTTGCTTCACCAAGTGCTCACGTCGGAGCCCCCAACCGGTTATTGTGCCGGTTTCTTCACCTGATCTACCGACCGATTACCACTTGCGGTATCTACACTCGCTGGTGGGAATGAGGTGGTACAGATCGGGGCACACAGCAAGCGGCCCGGCCCGGACGCCGAGGACGCACAAACGGGCGGAGAGACTGAGTCTCCCGGGGTAGCGCAAGGCGGCCGGGTCGGCGGGCACAGAGCACCTGAGCCCCGCGCGCCGCTGAGTCCGTCAGGCGCGTACCTGCCGGACGCGGCGAGCAGCGAACCGACCAGGCCGTCAAGTCCGGCAGGGTCGGTGTTCACGCCGAGCCCCATGAAAGCCTCGGACGAGAGCCTCGGCTTGCAGCGAGGGACCGATCCGCCCAGCCCGTCAGGTTCTTGGTTCACCCCGAAGACAACGGTGCCGTCCGAGCCGTCGCCGCTTGAGTCACCGGTGATTAAGGCGGGGTCAGTCTTCAAGCTCAGCCCCTCAGGCACCTCACTCGACCCCGTCGCTCCCGTCTGGCGATCAGATAGCCAGCGACGCGACGCGGACCAGCCGGAAGGCAAGTCGGGCAACGATGACCAGGTCGACTCGACACGCCCGCTGATGGCGGCGGCGCCAGTTGATGACGCGGCTTCACAAGGCGATCAAGCGGCCAGGGATGGCGGTGCGGCTGAACCAGGGGCCTGGTCTGCGAGTTCTCTCGGCTTCTCGGCGACCGATATCGCTGCCGGCCTCGGCGGCGCCGCAGGCGGACCCGGTGGGGGTGCCGGCGGATCGGGAGGCTCGGGCGGATCGGGCGACGGCCGTGACCTTCCCGGCCAGCCGGGATCCGGTGGCAAGCCGAACCGCCGGAAGCTGATGTCGATCGTCGGCATCGCCGCCGCGCTGGTGGTGCTAGTCGGTGCCGGAGGCGTCTATTACTACAGCGATGTCTCCACGGGCACGGCCCACGCGGGCAACAAGGCCAAGGTGAAGCGCAAGATCGTCACCACGCTGGCCCGAGGTCCTGAGCACGTGCTGTCAACGAACCCGGCCGACGGTTCCACCGGCGTCAACGGCGGCGCCGACATCCAGGTGGTGTTCTCCGAGCCGCTCAGCCCGACTTCGCCGATGCCCAGGCTTCATCCCAGGATCAAGGGCGCCTGGCACGTGTCCGGCGACACCGCCGTCTTCGTGCCGAGCAAGGGCTTCTGGCAGCACAAGAAGGTCAAGCTCACGATCCCGGCAGGTGCCACCGGCATCCAGTCCAACGGAGGCGGCCTGCTCGCGGCGCCAGTCAAGGCGACCTTCACCACCGGATCGTTCAGCGAGGTCAGGCTCGAGCAAGATCTGGCCCAGCTCGGTTACCTGCCGCTGACCTGGGCACAGACCACGGGCAGCCCGGCTCCGCTGACAGACCTGAACGCGCAGTACAGCGCCGCCTACAGCCCGCCGGCGGGCAGCTACACCTGGCAGTCCGGATATCCGTCCAGGCTGATGAACCTATGGCGGCGGGACGCGCCGAGCCAGATCCTGCGTGGCGCGGTGGCGGCATTCCAGGCCGACCACGGGCTCATGCTCGACATGATCACCGAGAACCAGTACGGGCTAGTCGTCGACGGGCCGATCGGCTCCCG
>Ga0126381_100010871_pt1 | contig 10269 bp, 11 predicted proteins | sample PanSoiMetPlot_28_FD_96465 | JGI IMG/M metagenome (GOLD analysis project Ga0126381, IMG submission 96465) | Tropical forest soil microbial communities from Panama - MetaG Plot_28 | ecosystem: Environmental > Terrestrial > Soil > Tropical forest > Bulk soil | place: Panama | collected 2016-02-17 | reverse complement strand
GCAAAGAAAATATTTACAGCCGCGACCGCAACATCTGGCACCTCAGCCACGAGGGCGGAGAGCTCGAAGATCCCGCCAATGCGCCGAGCGAGGCCATGTGGCAATGGGTTGTTTCGCCGGAAAAGGCCCCCGAACAAGCCGCGGAGGTGGAAATCGGATTTGCCTGCGGCACTCCGGTTTCCGTCAATGGCTCGAAGCTTCCGCCCGTCGATCTTCTGAACCAGCTGAATGACATTGCGGCAACCCATGGCATTGGCCGAACCGACCTGGTCGAAAACCGCCTGGTGGGCATGAAATCGCGTGGCGCTTACGAAACTCCCGGCGGAACGCTGCTGGTGAAAGCGCATCAGGAGCTTGAGCGGCTCACCTTGGACCGCGAGACGGCGCACTTCCAGCAGGCGCTTTCGAATCGCTACGCGGAGCTTGTTTACTACGGCTTGTGGTTCTCGCCGCTGCGCGAGGCGCTCGACGGGTTTTTCAACATCGCACAGCAGCGCGTCACCGGCGCGGTTGGCCTGAAATTGTGGAAGGGCACGCTCAGCGTCACCAAGCGCGTTTCGCCTTTTTCGCTCTATCGCGCCGACCTCGCGAGCTTCACCATGGGTCGCTACAACCCGAAAGACGCTGAAGGCTTCATCAATCTGTTTGCCTTGCCGGTGACGGTTCGCCCCAAAGCCAAAGCGGAAACCCCATGATGGCCTCGAGCCCCGGCAGTTCGAGAAATGGGCTGTAGCCTGATCCGCGCGAGCGGATACGGCGCTCGTGTCTCGGAAAGCTCCCGGCAGCGCGCCGCGAGAACCGGGAAGTGAGGACGGCAAACCTTTCATGACCGAACGCAAGGACGACCGATTATGGGGAGGACGCTTCGAACGCGAGCCGGATGCGCACTTCGACCGGTTCCAGCGGTCCTTCGCCTTCGACCGCCGGCTGCTACCGTACGAGATCGCCGTGGACCGCGCCTGGGCCAAGGCTCTTGAACCGGTCGGGATTCTCACTGCCGCGGAAGTCAGGCAAACCCTGACGGCCTTGGATAAGATTGCCGAGCACGCAAAAACGGACCCGGCTTGGGTCGATTCTTTCGGGGCCAACGCCGAAGACGTCCATCACTTTGTCGAAAAAGCTCTGGTCGAAGAGCTTGGGCCGCTCGGGTTCAAACTGCACACCGGCCGCAGCCGCAACGAGCTCATCGCCACGGATTTTCGCCTGTTTGTGATGGATGCCGCCGAGGAAACCGGACGCGGGCTAGAAAACCTGTTGAATGCGTTTCTCAAGCAAGCGAAAGCGAATCTGGGTGTGCCCATGGCCGGCACGACGCACATGCAGCACGCGCAGCCGATACTGCTTTCGCACTTTTTGCTGGCGCACGCCGAGGCCTTCGCGCGCGATTGCACACGCCTCGAGCACGCGGCCACCGGCGCGGATGCCTGCCCGATGGGTTCCGGCGCGCTCGCCGGGAATTCCTTCGGGATTGGCCGCAACGCCGTCGCTCAGGAGCTGGGTTTTTCCCGCATCACGCCAAACAGCCTGGATGCCGTGAGCGATCGCGATTTTGCGCTGGACTACCTTTTCTCGCTGGCTGGGATTTCCACGCACCTATCTCGCCTTGCCGAAGATTTCGTCCTCTTTGCGTCCGAGGAATTCTCCTATGTGATTCTTCCCGAGGAATATTCCACGGGGAGCAGCCTGATGCCACAGAAAAAGAACCCGGACTCTTGGGAACTCGTTCGCGGAAAAACCGGCCGCATCACCGGCGCGCTCGTCGGCTTACTGACCACGCTGAAAGGTCTGCCCACGAGCTACCAGCGCGATCTGCAGGAAGACAAGGAAGCGCTTTTCGCCGCGCACGATCAGATTGCCGGCATGATCGCGGTTGCGACCGGCGCGCTCGGGTCCACAAAGTTCAACGCCGAGCGGTTGCGGGCCGCGGCGTCCAATCCCGCGCTGCTCGCGACGGAGGCCGCGGACTATCTCGTGCGCAAGGGCATTCCGTTCCGCCATGCGCACGACATCGTTGGCAAGATCCTGCGCGAGGCGGAAAAACAAAACGTTCCGTGGACGGCGCTGCCCCTCGATACGCTTGAGAAAATCTCTCCCGCATTGGAAGCCGATTTTGCGCAAACTCTCAGCGTGGACGCCGCGCTCGGTCGAAAAGATGTTCCCGGCGGTACCGCGCCAGAAAGCGTGCGTAGTGCCATCGCTCTTCTCGAAGCACGTCTCAACAAAAAAGCCATCAAAACAGGAGCAAAGCCATGAGCGTACCATCCGCACTTCACTTGGGAGCTCTCCCGCTCGCGGGGGCAGATTGGAGGTCCCTTCCGGGAGCGACACGCTAACCGCCCGGACGTGCCGCGCATGAAACAAGCTCCCTCGGAAGCCGCCCTGCCGCGCGGATTCCGCTTTGCCGCGACCGCCTGCGGCCTGAAAAAAACCGGTGCGCTTGATCTGGCCGTCCTTTCGAGCGATGTTTCCGCCTCGGCTGCCGCGGTCTTCACACAAAACCTTGTCGTGGCCGCGCCGGTGGTGCTCTCGAAAAAGCATCTGGAGCTCTCCAGGGGACGCATGCGGGCCGTGGTGGTGAACGCCGGGAACGCCAACTGCGCGACGGGAGCACAGGGTGAGACCGCTTCGCTGCGCACAGTAGAAGAAGCCGCGAGGCGTCTCGGGGTCGAACCCAGAGAAGTGTTCGTGTGCTCCACCGGGGTCATCGGGGTGCAATTGTCAGTAGAAAAAATTCTGCGAGCGCTGCCCTCGCTCACGCGCAACCGCCGCCCCTCGGCGCGCTCGTTCGCGGAACTGTCGTTGGCCATCTGCACGACCGACACCCGCCCGAAAACTGCCGCGGCTTCGTTCCAAATGGCGGGGAAGAGGGTTCACCTGGTGGGCTGCGCCAAGGGCGCAGGGATGATTCATCCGAATATGGCCACGACGCTCGCGTTTGTCCTGACCGACGCGGCCATCTCTCCCGCGTTATTGCAAAAGACCCTCAACGAAGTGACGCGCAGGACCTTTAACTCCGTTAGCGTGGATGGCGACACTTCGACGAATGACACGCTTCTGGTTTTGGCAAACGGCGAGGCAGGCGGCCCAACCATTAAGAAAGGCAGCAAGGCCCATCGCGCCTTCACCGGCGCGCTCGAGGAGGTTTGCCAGTCGCTCGCGTTGCAAATCGTCGCGGACGGGGAAGGCGCGCAGCGAGTGATCGAGATTGAGGTTCGCCACGCCAGAAGTGAGGCGGGCGCCCGTCGCATCGCGGAAACGATTGCCACTTCGCCGCTGGTGAAGACTGCGTTTGCCGGTGGCGATCCGAACTGGGGCCGCGTCTTTGCGGCCGCCGGCCGCGCGGGGGTGAAGTTCGATCCTGCGCTCGTGGAGATAAAGATGGCGGGTATTCCCGTACTGCGGCGGGGTCAGCCGCTCGCGTTCAATGAGCGCGCCGCCAGCAACAGGCTTCTTGCGAATCACGTTCCGCTGGTCGTCGACCTGCATGCCGGTGAGGCTTCGGCCCGCTACTGGACCTGCGACTTCACGGCGGAGTATGTGCGCATCAACGCAAGCTATCGCACCTGAAAATCACACGTTCTCGAGGCAGGAAATCTCGCTCCGACCGCACCACGGTAGCGCCGTCCTGGTGCGGTTCTATTCCCACTGCCAGTTGGCGAATTGCTCGCGGAGGGCGATTTTCTTGAATTTGCCCACAGACGTGCGCGGGATCGCGTCCAGGAAGACGAAAGCGTCGGGAAGCTGCCACTTGGCAAAAGACGCGGCGAGAAAGGCGCGCAGCTCATCGGGAGTCGCGCGGGCGCCCTCCTTCAGGACCACCGCGGCGAGCGGGCGCTCCTGCCATTTGGGATGCGGGATGCCCACGACGCAGGCCTCTTTCACTGCGGGGTGACCCATCAGGGCGTTTTCGAGGTCGACCGAACTGATCCATTCCCCGCCGGACTTTACCAGATCTTTTGCGCGGTCGACGATCTTGACGTAGCCATCTTGGTCCATCGTGGCGACATCGCCGGTGCGGAACCAACCGTCGTCGGTCCAGCGATGCGCCTGGTCGGGAGATTGATAGTAGCTTGCGGCCACCCAGGGGCCACGAATTTCGATTTCGCCGGAGCTGACGCCGTCCCAAGGGGCTTCGCCTTCCGGGCGCATGAGGCGAATTTCGACAAAAGGAGCAGGCCATCCCTGCTTCGAGCGGACGTCATACTTTTTCTCATCTGGCCAGCCGTGCATGTGCGCGCGGAGGCCGCCGGAAGTGCCGATGGGGGCGGTTTCGGTCATCCCCCAGAGATGCTTGATGTGTAAGCCAAAACGATCGAGGCGACGGATGAGCTCGACCGCTGGAGCCGTGCCGCCACAGAGAACCGTGACGGGGGCGTCAAACTTCCATTTGACAGGATTTTTTTCAAGCGCCTCGAGAACGGCGATCCAGACGGTGGGGACCCCGCAGGCGATGGTTACGCGCTCGCCCGCCATCAGTCCCAGGACGCTCTCCGGATCGACATGGGGGCCGGGAAGCACCAGACGCGCGCCGAGCATGGTGGCGGCAAAAGGAATGCCCCAGGCATTGGCATGAAACATGGGGGCAACGGGCAGGACGGTATCGGCTTCGCTCAAGCCCAGCACTTCGACGAGCCCGCAACAGAAGGAGTGCAGCACGAGAGCGCGATGGGAATAGATGACACCTTTGGAAAAGCCCGTGGTGCCGGAGGTGAAGCACATGGCCGCGCCATCGTTTTCGTCAATCGCCGGATAGCGGAAATCGTCTCGGGAAGCGGCGAGCAGTTCTTCGTAATTCAGAGCGCCTTCGGGCACGGTGTTCGAACCGTAGGGGACGACGATAACGCGCTCGAAAGAGACGTCGTCGCGGAACTTTTCATAAATGGGGTACAGCACGTCGTCAACAAGGAGGAAGCGGTCCCCCGCGTGTTTGGCGATGCCGGCAATTTCCTGGGGATGAAGGCGCAGATTCAGCGTGTGCAAGATACCGCCGGCGCAAGGAACTCCGAAGAAGGCTTCCAAGTGGCTCGAATGATTCCACATCATGGAAGCGACCCGGTCACCAGGTTCGAGGCCGAGTTTCTTGAGGGCGGTCGAAAGGCGGCGAGCGCGACGATAGAAGTCCCCGTAACAGCTGCGGACAGTCGTGCCGTCCGACCTGCGCGAAACAATTTCGACGCGGGGAAAGATCTTCCCGGAACGCTCTAGTATGGTCGCGAGCGTCAACGGGAAGTTCATCATCGTGCCGTGCATGGAACCCTCCCGGCGGGACGGACCGGGCGCATGCTAGCACGAATTTTTGGCCAAGAGGAGGCGGATGGGGCATATTGGACACCCTAGCGAATTGGGTCATTAATTTAGTTGCAAATGGCGAAGAATTCCGAGACGATGCAGCAGACCGCTGAAGTTCCGGTCTCGCTCCCCCGGCGGCTCCGCAAATTCGCCTCCCCGGTGAACGAAAGCTGCGTCTTCGGCGCGCTCCGCGACTGGCAAGTCAGGTTCCGGGCAGAAGGAGTAAGAGGTGAAGAAGCTCTACATCGGCAATCTTCCGTTTTCGGCTACGGAGGATCAGCTTCAGGAGTGGTTGTCTCAAGCAGGAGTATCCCCTTCAGGCGTCAATCTTATTCGCGATCGTTTCACAGGCCAATCGCGCGGGTTTGCCTTCGTCGAAATCAACAGTGACGAAGACGCGGACCGTGCCATCAATTCCTTGAACGGACAAAACTTCGGAGGGCGAAACCTAGTGGTCAACGAAGCGCGTCCTCAGACGGAGCGCAGCGGCGGCGGGCGCGGTAATTACGGCGGCGGGCGCGGCGGTGGTGGCGGACGGGGCGGCTACGGCGGCGGACGCAGCGGTGATCGTGGTGATCGTGGCGACCGCGGCAACCGCTGGTAAACACCTAGCTCGCGCCTCCAGAGAACCGGGGCTCAGCCCAGCGGGCCCTTTACTTCACCTGGAGAGAACTCGAGCGGAAGGTCTGCCGCGAATGACACAGTATTCCTTCCCCCCTCTCGCTTCTTCGATTTCACTTTGCCAGATTCATCCCTTCGAATAAGCGCACCCTAGCGCGGACCCGCCTCTTTGTTAGGCGGGCAACCCTCTAGCCTATTGAGAACACCGCGCGAAACAAATGTCCCCGTAACGGGTTTGATACAACGGGCGAGGAAAATGCTTCGCCCGGGAATCGCTCGTGTGTATGAATACTGTGGCTTGGGTGTGGCGCTCGGCGAACGCACCGAAACAATTATCGGTGAACCTTCCGGACGCGTTTCGCATCCAATGGCATGGGTATAGAAGTATTACGAATTAGTATGACGACCTGGAGCAAAGCCGATTGGAAGCAGTTCTACGAGGTGGCCCGCCGCTCGTGGCGGCACCACCGTCCGCCTCGCCCGGTTTATCCGACCGGGCGCAATCGTGTGCTTCCCGCGCAAGGATTCAGTCTTTCGGAGTTGGATGACGCCGGCGTCAACCTGGATCTGGCTGAACGCCTCGGACTTCCGGTAGACGCGGGGCGAATCGGGACTTACGGCCCCAACGTCACCGTGCTGCGCGATTTCGTACGCTCCTCGCGGCGCCCCTTGTAGAGCGTTCGACCGCTCCAATCCAGAGCCCTTCGTTTCAATGACGACGATATCCACGGTCTGGGAGTCGGCTGCTTTTAGAGAGACCTTCTGGCGCTGATTCTCAAAAGCCTTGAGAAAATCCGGATCTTCTGAAGTTCGCCATTTTAACTTTCCCCCGAGACCCTGTCTCTCGAACTACAATAATGGCCCGCAACCTCGGAGCCAAACGATGAAAAAGCTGTTCTGTGAGTTTTTGTTGATCCTGCCTTTGGCCCTGCCCGTGGCCACCTCTCCGGAGTATTCCATCCAGGCGATTCGCTACGCTTCCGCGGAAGGTGAAGTTGCGGGCCTGGTTATGGGCGCTCCCAAAGGCGAGAAAATTACCATCGCCATGGTCGTGTGGCTCATTCGCGGTCGAGGCCACAACATCCTCTTTGACAGCGGCTATCACCGCGATACTTTCCTCAAATACTTTCCATCGACGGAATACATTCGCCCCGATGAAGCCGTGAAGCTCGCTGGCGTCAAACCCGAGGAAATCACGGACATCGTCATCAGCCACGCGCACTGGGACCACCTGGGAGGCATCGATCTCTTCCCTCAGGCAACGGTGTGGATTCAGAAGGAAGAATTTCGGTATTACACCGGTGACGCATGGCAGCCGGGTGGGCATCACGGGGGCATCGACCCGGACGACGTTGAGCAACTGGTCAAGCTGAATACCGAGGGACGTTTGCGCTTGGTGGACGGCGATAATGTCGAGATCTTTCCCGGTATTCGCGCGTACACCGGCGCCCGGCACACCTTTGCGTCACAATATTTGCGCGTGGACGGAAATCCCCCGTTTGTGCTGGCCTCCGACAATTGTTATCTGTACCGCAACCTCGCCGAGCACAAGTCGAGCGCGACGTTTTCTGAGGCCGATCAGGCGGCCAACCTCAACAACCAGGCGCGGATGATCGAACTGGCAGGCTCGGCAGACCGCGTCGTGCCGGGGCACGACATGCTGCAATTTCAGAAATTTCCCACCCTAGGCCGCATCGCCAAGATCCGATAGGCACGCGCCGTTCCGTCCTTTGACTCGTCTAAACACGCTGAGCGGCGGGCAAACATTTCGCGGGGCAAAGGGGTCCGCAAGAATGAAGACTTTACCGGCAATCCTGATTCTGGCCATTGGCCTAGTCCCCTCGTGGGCGCAAGAAAAGCCGGCAGCCCAGGCAAGCCTTTGCCTGATGCACTTACGGACGGCGTCCTTGGCCAAAGACCGTCCCGAGGAGGGTCTGGTCGAACGCGGCGATGAAATAATGGGGTTCTCTCACGAAAAAACCACGCATCATTTCAGGCTCTATGCGGATGGCGGCAGTATCGAAGTGGAAGCCAACTATCGAGAGGACACGGCCAGCCGGGACCAGATCCGTTCGCATCTTGGGCACATTGCCACCCTGTTTCGAGAGGGCAACTTCCAAGCACCGATGCTCATTCATGCGCAGAACCCACCAGGAACAGAAGCCATGAAACGGCTGCGCGATCGCATCCAGTATCAGTTGGAAACTACTCCAAAAGGAGCGCGCATCCGCATCACCACAAAAGACCCGGAGGCGCTCGGCGCCGTCCAGGAGTTCCTGCGCTTCCAGACTTCCGACCACCACACCGGCGATTCGCTCGACGTGACCAAACGGCCATAGCCGGTCCTCTAGGGGCGGTTTGTAGCCTGCCCGGGATGCGCGTAAAATAACAGTTTCGCGCGCTCCATGGCCTCGCCCTTTCACATCCTCTCGAGCTCACCGGCGCCTCCGGTGCCGCCGCCAGACGCGCATCCCCGTCCCGATTGGTTGCGCGTCAAGTTTTTTGGCGGTGAGCGCTTTCAGGACCTGAAACGCTTGATGCGTACGCTGGACCTGCACACCGTATGTGAAAGCGCCCGCTGCCCCAACATGGGCGAATGCTGGGAGCATGGCGCGGCCACGTTTATGATTCTGGGAGACATTTGTACGCGGGCGTGCGGATTCTGCGCGGTGCCGTCCGGCAAACCTGTTGGTCCTCCCGACGAAGATGAGCCATACCGTGTGGCGGACGCCGTGGCCAAGATGGGGTTGCGCTATGCCGTCGTGACCAGCGTAAATCGCGATGACCAGCCCGACGGTGGCGCGCAGATCTTTGCGCGTACCATCGAGGAGATCCGCAATCGCGTTCCCGGCTGCAAGGTGGAAGTGCTCATCCCTGATTTCCGGGGTGATTGGAACGCGCTCGAAACCGTGCTTGCCGCGAAGCCGGATGTTGTTAACCACAACACCGAAACGGTGCCGCGGCTCTACCGCCAGGTCCGAAGGGGTGCGGTCTACGAAAGGTCGTTAGAGCTGTTGCGGCGTTCCAAGGCAGGGCACCCTGACATACCCACAAAAACCGGGATGATGCTTGGCCTCGGCGAAGAGAAACAGGAAGTACTATCCACGATCGAAGAACTTGCTCGGCAAGGCACCAACATCCTGACGTTGGGGCAATACCTCCAGCCTACCCGCGAGCACCTGCCGGTTGTGCGTTACCTTCATCCCGACGAGTTTCGAGAATACCAAGTCCTCGGCAAAGCCATGGGCTTCAAGCACGTCGAATCCGGCCCTTTGGTGCGCTCTTCCTATCACGCCTTCGACCAAGCCGAATCCGCCAACAAATGACGCGAGGTTCGCACTCGCGTGAAGCAATGATGCATCGAAAAGGAGGCCTGCTGGATACGCCGCAGAGATCTTCAAAATTCCATGGTGGATTCGATTAAAGCTACTTGATGCGCGGACCGAGCAAAACCATACCGATGCCGGACAGCAGAAGCACGATGGAAAGTGCGGCTGGAATTTGAGTCGTTTCTTCTTCCTCGACAGTGGCGTCGAATGGTCCGACTTTGGCCACCTCTTTTTGCCGGTGATAAGTGAAGACAGGATGCACCAGTCCTACAACGCCAGCGACGAGCAAGACAATACCGAGGATGATCACGAAGCGCTTCATGCGGCTCCCAAGCTACCACAATCAGAGGCCGTTGTTCGTGAGAAAACCGGCCGGAACACACCCCCGCCGAGTACTGGCGCGAGGAAGTGGGTGCAAACCGGGAGGAGATTCAGGAACGGCCCGCAGCGGCGGCGGCTGCTTTTTTGGCAGCTTTTGCGGCCGCTGAAGCTTTGCGGCGACGCTTGGTCTTCGGTGGAGTAGCCGGAGCTTCGCCGATTAGTTCCGCGGTCATAATGCTGGTGACAAACAGCTTGGGGCCATGATCATCGAAATCCACGCTAGTCCGTTCCGCATCGGAGGCGGTAACGATTCCCAAGCCGTACACCTCATGTTTGATGGTCTGACCTTCCTGCATTACTTGCACAACGCCCTCCTTCTTCACTCTGGTTGAATTCGATTCGAATCTCTTGGAACGGGAGCCCCGGCGAGAACCAGGACTCCCCTAAAACAGGCTAGAGGCTAACGACGTTCTCTGCCTGAAGGCCCTTCGGGCCCTTCTTCACCTCAAATTCCACCGTCTGACCCTCGTTGAGGGACTTGTAACCATCCATCTGAATGGCGGAGAAATGCACAAAGACATCTTCACCGGTCTGACGCTGGATGAACCCGTAACCCTTCGAAGCATTGAACCACTTCACTGTTCCTTGTTCCTTCACTTACACTACCTCGTTATTAGAATTGCTTTGCCTCTCTTGGTCCGCCGTCTTG
>Ga0126381_100010869_pt1 | contig 10269 bp, 10 predicted proteins | sample PanSoiMetPlot_28_FD_96465 | JGI IMG/M metagenome (GOLD analysis project Ga0126381, IMG submission 96465) | Tropical forest soil microbial communities from Panama - MetaG Plot_28 | ecosystem: Environmental > Terrestrial > Soil > Tropical forest > Bulk soil | place: Panama | collected 2016-02-17 | reverse complement strand
GGATTCCAGCATGCGCTTGGCGGTTCGCGCGCGCTCGATTTCCGCGCTCCTCAGGCGTCGTCGCTCGATGCGCGCGCGTCTCGCATCCAGAAAGATGAATGTCGCCGCGCCGCCCAGCAGGAGCCATTCGAGGAAGCCGCTGGCAATTCTCCAAGTGACCTCGGCCCCGCTGATGTATCGAATCTCGACCGAATGCCAGTTGAGACCCGTTCCCAGCACCCGAGATCCCGCATATTTGAGGAGTGCCCACACCGCCGCGCCCGCGATTACCGCAAAGATGTACGGCAGCCTGCGCTGCTCATCGCCTGCGGTGAGGTGATCGGCCACGATGACCGCCAGCATGATGGAAAAAGCCCCGATCTGATCGCTCGGCACGATCCAAAGCGCATTGACGTCGCCTTCCTCTCTGAGAATTACGACACCGCCGGTCAAATGCATCGCCGACACCAGCGCACCGAAGAGCAGCGCCGCCAAGACATGTTGTCGGGAAATCCCACGCCACGCGGCAGCCAGGGCGCGCGTGGCGAGCCACGGGCCTCGGAAGACCGATCGATCGGACGCGATCGCAGTCATGGCTGAGCTGCCATTGTCGCGCGGACGGTTGCGTAGGGCAGCGCGATCGTGGCGGTCACGCCACGGGGGTTATTGCGAGCGATGTTGAGCTGTGCCGCGCGGCCGTAAACGGCTGCCAGCCGCGCTCGGATGTTGGCGAGCCCCGTCCCGCCGCCGGCCGTGCGCTGGAATCCCTGACCGGAGTCGGCAACCTGGACGCGAAGCTGCTGCGCCTCGATGCGCGCGCTGATGCGAATGAAGCCGCCTTGGAGCAGAGGATTCAGACCGTGCTTGATCGCGTTTTCCGTGAGCGTGAGAAGCATCATCGGCGGCAGCTTCGCTTCGGCAAGCTCGGGGGCGACGTCGATCGCGAACGAGAGACGGCGTCCCATGCGGATGCGCTGAATGTTGAGATACGCTTCGGCGAGCGCCGCCTCGCGTCCCAGCGTCGAGTCGGCGGTCCGCATCTGCGGCAGCGCGACCGTCAGATAGCGCATCAGGTTGTCGAGCATGGACGCGGCCGCTGCACGGTCGGTCTGGTAGAGTCTGCGCAGGGTCGCAAGCGTGTTGAACAGGAAATGCGGCTCGATCTGCGCCTGCAGGACCTGGAGCCGCGCTTCTTCCATGCGCTGATCGAGCTGGAGCAGCTGCTGCTCGGCCGCGTGCGCCGCCGCCGCGCATTCCTCGCTACGCCGGAAGCAGACGTAAACGGCGGAGAAAAGACCGGCGATCAGTGTATGGCGAGGCCAGTACTGCGGAAAAAAGCAGAGAACGACCGCCCACGTGCTTTGACCCGCCGCGGCGTTGACCGTCTGTGCCTCGATCGCGTCCATAACGAGGACTCCGACGGTGCTCGAGAGCAGGAATGCGCCGACCAACAGTGGATAGTGCCAGCGCGTTGCCGCAGGAACGCGATTGCACACGGCCACGACCGTGAACGCGATCAGCGAGGCGTAAATCAGCCCGGTGACAAAGGACATGGCAACATTTGGCGCATATTCCGCCATCAGCTCCGGTACGAGCACTGGCGCGCTGCGGCGCAACGCGTTGATCGCGCAGAGCAGGACGATGATCGCCACGCCCTTCCAGGTGAACCCGGCAAACCACGAGCCCCACCACCCGGAAAAGCGGCTTGCCCATGCCCGCTGGTTGTTCATCGTGACCGCCACCGCCGGAAGAGACCGGCTTCCGGACGCCAGACTAATACAACGCCCTGATATCGTCCAAATCTACACACGCCTGCCCACACCGGGAATCAACGGACACAGGTTCTGCTTCTTTGCGCTCTCGTCCAGGAGCGCATCACGGACGAACGCGACGAGAGCCTGGAATTCCCCGCCCGTGAGATGGATGGGTGTCTGCAGGAGCGGGTCGAGGCGGGCGAAAACGGGTTCGATCGGTCCCAGTCGATACTGCAGATCCGCGTCCAAGCCGGCTTTTTTCGGATCGTAGTTGCATGCCGAAGTGAACACGCCGAGGTGATGGCGGATAAAGCATATATCTGTTAATGATCGATATCTGCGACGGTCCGCGAGTACGACCGGTTTTGGCAGCCGAAGGACCGCAACGGGTCTCAAGCAGACGTTCGCCGATGTCTACTATCGACCAGAAGCGGACGTAGGATAAGCGGCTCGATTCGCAGATCGCCTTAAATGATCGGCGAGCACATGATCACACTATCCGGCCCGTACCCTTCGGGAAGCCATCCTCTGGCGAGCATCTCTTGTCGGATCTCGGGACTAATCGTCCAACGGTGGTGTGCGTCGGGACGGCCGTCCCACAATCTATACACGGGGACCGTGGTGGGCGGACATGCTCCTGTCGATGTAAGCGGCTGCCACATGCCAAACGATTCGTTGAACTCCTGCGCCCAAGCGCCAGGCGAGAGTGAATCAGCCTCGGCCGAGATCTCAAATGTGTAGAGATGGGTGTTGAGGCCGGCGCTTGGCAGTCCGTAGTATCGGGCAACGATCCCCTGCTGATAGCCGAAGGACGAAAAGATCTGCGGGTTTAACACAAAGGCGAAGAATTGCTCGCCGGTGCGCTCCCACCCCGGGGTGTTATCGAGCGTTTGGGTTTCCATCGGGTCCATGGTCAAGAAGTAGTCATCGCGAGATGGGCTGTAAAACTCTACAAGCGGTGCTTTTGCTGGTGGTTCTACTTTCTTAAACACAGTCAAATCATATTCCTTTTGCGCCGAACCCCACATTGCAGGATCGCATTGCGGACTAATCATTCCGGTGGTCGGATCGTAAACATTGACGGTACCGAGAAACTTGTACGGTCCCGCGGGGAGCGGACCAATAAAACCCCAATTCTGATCGAGCTCGCCCACCGGGATATAGCCGGGAAATGTCGTCGTGTCGTTGGTCAGAATGACATCAAGGACGAACGTATTCGCGCCCGCAACGCTCTGCTTGAACCAGTAGTACTGATATTCGGGGTGCGGAAACAGGCTGCTGTAGGTGTGCGCCACGTAGACCCTAACTCCTATCGGGTCGCTAGTATCTGGTGGTGAGGGAAAGATCTGTGCTTGTCCCGCTTCACTACACGGATCGGGTGCGATCGCACTGGCGACCTGCGCAAACAGCGTCGCGAGGAACATAAGAACCAAAGAGCGGAGGAGATTCAGTAGTGTTGTGTCCAAGGTTGATCTGCCAGCCTCATCTTATCGCACGCCGATGTCCGCTATCGGGCCGAGAGCTTACATCCAAGGTCACGATGCTGACCACGTTCGCTCGAACGTGTCGATCTCTTCTTGGGCTATCAACTCAAGAGTGTTATTGACACACGGTACCAGCGCCGCTGAAGACTTCTCTCGTGATGGTCTTCTGCTGCGCAACCCCGTTCACGGTGTAGGCGAAGGTTGCATCGTTGCCATCCGCGAACGTAAAGGTGGCCATCCCGACCGCCGTCGCAGCCACGTTGGCGGGATTGAAGGGCACGGAATTGAAGGCCGGTCCCGTCGTCCGGTAGAGCGTCCCGGTGTAGACCCCGGGCGCGGTCTTGCCCGCTGTGACCACCAGCCACATCGGCGAGCCGTCCAGATCGTAGGTGAACCAGGTCGCGAAGATCGTGTCGCCCTCGTGGTTGAGGTTGATCCCCCAGCCCGACTCCGAACCTGCTGGTGCCGCCCACCACAGGTCCTGGTAGTTGGTAGCCGCGGTGAGGCTCGCGCTGGTAGCAGCCGCCGCACAGGTCGGCAGCGTACCGAACACCTCGCGCGTGATGGTTTTGTTCTGCGCGATGCCATTGACGGTGTAGGAGAAGGTGCCGTTGTTCGCGTCGCTGAAGGTAAGCGTGCCGTTGCCAACCGCCGTAGCGGTCACCTGCGCAGGGCTGAAGGGCACCGCGTTGAACGGAGGACCCTTCGTCGAATAGAGCGTCCCGGAGTAGGTGTTGGGCGCGGTCTGCCCGGCGGTCATGACTAGCCACATTCCCTTGCCGGCGAGGTCATAGGTGAACCAGCTCGCGAAGATAGTGTTGCCCTGGTGCGCGAAGTTGATCCCCCAGCCGGATTCGGAGTTCGCCGGAGCGGCCCACCACAGACCTTGGTAGTTCGCGGCGGGCGGCGGAGCGGCTGGGGCCAACGTCGCAATGTACGCAGCGAGATCGGCGAGGTCCTGCGGGCTTTGAGCCAGCGTGCCGAGGTACACATTCATCCCCGGAGCGATGTTCATCGCGTTCAGAATTCCTGCGGCGGTCGTCCCGTTCTTGAGCAGTAACTTGTCCGGCAGCAGGTTGGGATTCGGCCGATCCGCGTGGCAGTCGGTGCATTTGTAGGTGGTGTGGTACAGCGTCGATCCGCGTGCGGGATCGCCGACCTGCGCATACGACGTTCCGGCCAGGATGAGAAGCAGCACGGCGACGCCAATGCTTTTCATTGAATCCCCTCTTGGATAACAAGCCCCGGCTAACTCTAACCGCCCAGGGATCGTTCGGGGGGAGATCCGACGAATCGGCGCTTTTCCGGCGTGAATCCGGCTGAAAGTGTCGCGGCAAGGCGACGACCTCGCCGGACGCGGACTCTCGGTTCGCAGTCGGAAGCAGTAACCGAGGCCAAGCCTCGAATGCCCCGTTTTGAAGGGGCATTGTCTTTGTCAAATCGCTGTGGCGCACGATGTCTGCTTAGGGTCGAACGCGGACGTTCGCTGATGTCTGCTATCGGCGAGAGCGGACAGCTGCCAGCGCCGCCGGGCGAGCGGTCAGGTTGAGCGAGTAGTTAGGCATACAAGGCAACCATTACTACTGCAATTGGTACGCACACCGCCAAAAGAAGGACGCCCAAGCAGCCCTGGCGAGATGCACCCGAACCAAGACTCGTCGTGTCACTTTTGCGCAGATGTGCCTCCAGCCACTTCCGATGACACGCGTCACAGTAGAGCCGACTTATCTTCCCTCGCCACGCTTCGGCAGTGCGCTCCGAGTGTCGCGCGACAATTCCACACCTGGCGCACTTGAATGTGGCCGTGGGCGGTTCCTTGGGTCGGAATACCAGACGAACAGCGAATACCGCTAAGACAACGCAACAACAGCGACGATCAGTGTCGGATCGATTCGCGGCATGTATGCCTAACGAAGCCAGCTAACCTGCGGCGAGCGGACGAGGCGTCCACTCGCCGATCACGCCACATTGCGAAATACGACCGTCGGTCCGTCGCACCGCGATGATCAAACCTCTGCTGACCTCGAAGCCCAATGCGGTGACACGGAAGAAGAAATGCTCCGCAGCATCGTGGTCAGCAACGGGGACCTTGGGAATGAAGGGCTCGAGCTGGCAATGCCCGAATGCGAAGGAACGGGCCCAGTCAACGGCTTCACTTTGAGTAATCAAGCGCCGTGTTGTCACTTGACCTCTCCGGGCGGTGACCCGGCCGTGGAGGACAACGTGATAACGCGCGCCGTTGCGACGTGCGTCGGCAAAACCCCGCCCCCCATAGCGTCTCCCCTGACGTTTGTTGCTCGGGTATAGGGAACGCTACGCTCGCTATTGGCTCAGCGTCAAGTTAGCGCGCGCCAGCGCCGCCGGCGAGCGGTCCGGTTGAGCGAGGGGTTAAGGCCTCAGAGCCACCTTCTCACGCGTGCTGTGTATTCCGTGTACGTCGCTCCGAACTTAGCAGACAAGACTCGCTCCTCAGGCCCGATTTGAAAGCGGCTGATGTAAAGCACAAAGATGAGAGGGCCAAGAAGTACCCAGGCCGAACCGAGAAGGGCAGCCCAGCCGAGAAGGACCAGTGTGAGGCCGACGTACATCGGATTGCGGGTGAATCGATAAACACCCGACGTAACGAGTGCGGTGGAGTTCTCCGGCTTGAACGGATTGATGGTCGTTCGTGCCCGCTTGAACTCTCGGTCGCCGGCTAAAGCTGTCGCTCCACCGGCGAGAGCGATGACAACGAACGCAACAATTCGGACGACGAGTGGCAACTCGAGCGAGGCGCGCTGTGGCGTGGCGAACCACATCGCAGCACCAACCAGCAAAGCGACCACTGGCGGAGGAACCTTTAGTTCGAGCGCACGCATTATTCGGCCTCTGAGGCCTAACGAACCAAGCTAACCGGTCGCAGAGAGTATTACTTCTTGACCTGCGCGAGCTGGGCCCGGACCTCGCCGCCGGGGTATTTGGCGCTGTGCACGTTGACGTAGAGGTTGCCCGCCTGGTAGCTCGCCCATTGGGCATCCGTAAGCTTCGCTCCGTCGGGTGCGGAAAACTCGTCGTCGCCAGTCTTCGTGAAGGGAATGATGACCGGGCCGTTGGTTCCGACCGCACCTTCGTGAATGTGTGCCGCCGTGGCCTTCATTCCAGTCACTGTGATCTTGGCGGCGACGCTGTGGTCAAGTCCGATAGTCACGAAGCCTTCTCCCGATGCCTGCGTCGTGGCCGGCGGAACTTCGTTGGCTCCGGAAAGTTTGACTTCGTAGTTAACCGACCCCGGCGGCATCGACTTGCAGCTCACCAGAACCCCAACTGCACCTATCAGTACCAACGAACCGAGCAAGCCGAACTGACGCGACATCGTGCTCATGGACTTCTCCCCATAATATGGTTTCCTTGGCTCGCGTGGCGGTATCCCCTACCGCGACGGCCCCGGTACAATAGCACCGAGGGGAGATCCTCGCACGATTCCAATATTGGGCAGTGCGCCCAACAGGTCAAAGCGGTCGTTCGCCGATGTCCGCTAAGGCCACTCGAACTACGGCTCGAGTGCGCTGTCCATTCCACTGGACTTCTGCGCCGACAGGTAGTTGCCATGCGAACCGTGTTGCTCGCTCTGCTCATGGTTACTGCTGCCGCTCATGGTCAACACACCCTGGACGGCGAGGCGTTGTACAAACAGCATTGCGCGACCTGTCACGATGCCGGCATGCCGCGCGCTGCTGCTCGCAGCGTGCTGGAGAAACTCTCCCCCGACAGCATTCGCGACACGCTCGATGCCGGCAGCATGGTCCAGCAGGCCGCTGCTCTTCCACGCGCACAGAAAGACGCCATCATCGGCTACCTCACTCGCAACTCGGCGCCGCAGCCGGCCGTTGCAGTAAATTCGCAGTGCGCGCCGGAGAAGCAAACGTACTCCGCAACGCTCCGCACGCCTCACTGGACCGGCTGGGGTAACGATGTAACCCAGCATCGCGCCCAGTCGGACGAACAGGCACAGCTGACGCCCGACCAGGTACCGCGGCTGAAACTCAAGTGGGCCTTCGGCTATCCCAACGCGCAGACTGCGGCGGCGCAGCCGACGATCGTGAATGGACGCCTCTTCGTAGGCAGCGCCAATGGCAATGTCTACGCGCTCGATGCCGCCACGGGCTGCACATACTGGACCTACAACGCCGGATCCCCGATGCGCACCGCCATCAGTGTCGATGAAAACAGCAACACGCTGTACTTCGGCGACCAGCGTACCGGCGTCCATGCAGTCAATGCTCTGACCGGCACGGGCGTGTGGAAGACGCGACTAGACGAGCATCGCATTCTAACCATAACCGGCGCGCCGACATTGTCCGGTGGCGTGCTGTACGTGCCGATGACAACCAACGAAGATGCTGCGGCCGCCGATCCGCGCTACGAATGCTGCAAGGTGCGCGGCATCCTCGCCGCACTCGACGCCGCCACCGGCAAGGTGCTATGGAAGAGCAGCACCATCACGGATGAACTCAAACCCACTCGCAAGAACAGCCAGGGGGTGCAGCTGTGGGGCCCCGCTGGTGCGGGCATCTGGTCATCGCCCACGGTGGACGTGAAGGCACACCGCGTGTACGTGACAACCAGCAACAGCACCGCCGATCCGGTCGCGGCAACTTCGGACGCGATCATTGCTTTCGACATGGACAGCGGAAAAATGCTGTGGTCGTACCAGGGCACGGCCAACGACGGCTACAACCTTGGCTGCGATCTGCCCGATCCCTATCGCACCAACTGCCCCAGCTCAAATGGACCGGACTTCGACTTTGGTTCGTCGGCAATCCTGGTGGAACTGGCTGGCGGTCACCGAGCACTGATCGCGGGACAGAAATCCGCCGTGGTGCATGCCATCGATCCTGATGCCAATGGAAAGGTCCTGTGGAAAAAGCAGATCGGCAAGGGCGGAAAGGTCGGCGGCGTGCAATGGGGGCCGGCCACTGACGGCAAGACCGTGTACGTGGCGCTGTCGGATGCGCAGCTCCGCGTCGCACCTCCTGGCACACCGGGTGCACAGGCGGCACTCGGTGCTAACTTCATATTCGATCCCAAGGTTGGCGGCGGACTGTTTGCGCTCGATGCGGCGACCGGCGAGACGCTCTGGCATACACCGAATCCAGGATGCACAAGCGCCAGACCCGGCTGCAGCCCGGGACAGTCTGCCGCGGTGACTGTCATGCCCGGCGTGGTGTTCTCGGGCGATATAGGCGGCATCCTGCGTGCCTACGACGCCAAGACAGGCCGCATCATCTGGGATACCGACACCAAACAGGAATTCAAGACCGTCAACGGCGTCGCCGCGCATGGCGGCTCTCTGAACGGACCCGGTCCCGTGATTGTCGGCGGGATGCTGTACGTCAATTCCGGCTACGTGCACATCGGCACGGCCCCGGGCAATGTGCTGCTGGCGTATTCGGTGGATGGAAAGTAAGAGACTATTGCCGCGCTGAGGCCAACCTGGATTCAAGCCGCTTTGGGTCGGAAGCGGACGTTCGCTCAGGCTGTTCGGTCAGAGCACTCGCTGCCTTGCACGGAGTACGAAGCACTTGGTGCGAAGTGCGGAGATATTCGACCGTTCAGCGCTTCTTATCGGCCAGCAACGACTTGAGATTCGCAAATGGCGAATGAGTTGCGCCACGGCGATCTTCGGGGGTGTTGGTGCCCCCGCCAGCCGCTTCCAGTTGCCGCTGATGTTCGTTGTCGTGGCAGTACAGGCAGAGCAGTTCCCAGTTGCTGCCGTCGGCCGGGTTGTTATCGTGATTGTGGTCGCGGTGATGAACCGTCAGTTCATGCAGGTTGGCGCGCGTAAATTCGCGGCCACAGCGGCCGCAGATCCACGGATAGATCTTGAGGGCTTGCTCCCGGTAGCTCTGCTCGCGTTTTTCGGCGTCGCGGCGAGCCTCAGCTAATATCCGGTCGAGCTTGCTCTGGCTGTTCGCTGCCATGCCAGCACTCACACCCGACTCTCTGAGTCAGACTGTGATGGGACTCGCAGTTCTTCGGTGACGCGAAGGTTCCCGACGATCAGCTCATCAATTTCGATGCGCCGAATTCGAGCGCGCCCAATAGCCAACCGTCCAATAGCCAACGCGCCAATGGCCAGCGCACCAACAGCGATGGCCCCCAAGGCTAGAGCACCCAACGCTTGTGCACCAACTGCGCGAGCAGGCACGGCCCTCAGGTCCTCGCCGATGCGCAGGGGTGGTGCTTCAATCGGATCGCGAACGTGAAAGCTCATAGGCGAGTTAGGCATCCCTGACCGGCTCGGCGGAAGGCTACCCCCAGTAGGGCCGCGCCGTCTATTCGGGCCTCTTTGTCGGCTTTGGGTCGAAAGCGGACGTTCGCAATGTCTGCTATCGGCCAGAAGCAGTCTTCGCCACCCGAAAAACGGATGTTCGCTCATCGAGCGATGCCGTGAGCCGCGACTATAATCCCTCCCGACCGTGCCGGGATTGCCCCGCCGTGTTTCCGGGTAAACGGCCAGTGCGTGCAGCGCGGATGTTGCGGGCAACGGCAGGTTAAATCGGCATCTCCAAAGGGGAAATCGTATGGATGCAAAAGACCGACACCATTCCGCGGAATATGTTCATCGTGACGATCGCGAATGGGAAGTCATCCGTTGGCCAGGGCAAACGGGCAAGATGCTATTTCACCCGAATCCGGAGCGACCGACCGAGCCCAACGCAGGCATCGTGCACTACGAGGCCGGCGCACACCACCCCCTGCACAAGCACGACTTCGCCCAAGTCTGGTACATCCTCGAAGGAGAATTTCGAATCGGCGGCAAGATGTACGGCCCCGGTACGATGGTGTACTACCCTGATCCGCACTTCGAGGAGGATCTGTTCACTGACACCGGCGGCGAGATGCTGTTCGTCCAGTATCCCGGTCCGGTCACCGGTGGGCGACCGATCTACGACGGTCGCTTCAACATGCAGAAGCGCAACGCCATCGACGCGGAGCGGACCGACCTGTAAGCGTCCCAGTCCCAGGTTCGGCTTTGGGTCGAAAGCGGACGTTCGCAATGTCTGCTATCG
>Ga0126381_100010868_pt1 | contig 10270 bp, 10 predicted proteins | sample PanSoiMetPlot_28_FD_96465 | JGI IMG/M metagenome (GOLD analysis project Ga0126381, IMG submission 96465) | Tropical forest soil microbial communities from Panama - MetaG Plot_28 | ecosystem: Environmental > Terrestrial > Soil > Tropical forest > Bulk soil | place: Panama | collected 2016-02-17 | reverse complement strand
TTCCGATATTGATGATCAGCGTGTCGCCCGACACGTCCGCCACACGCCCTTCCAGACGCACCGGCGTTGCGGCTGGGAGGCTCGAAGCCTTCTGTTCCAGACCCTGCGCCAACTGCGTCACGGCATCATTCGTCGCCTCGCCGATGATCGTCTCGCGGAAATTCGAGCTGCGCATGTCAAGTGCACCCGCCGCCGCTCCGCCCACGCCTCCGCCTCCGCCGGCCAGGCCCGCGCCCTTTCTGGCTTTCTGTCCTCGGCCCTGCGCGCTCGCCAGGATCTCGGCCGTGCTCGTGTTGATCATGCGTGCGGTCACCTGCACAACGGCGCTGGCATTGGACGTCTGAACGCCCCCCAGGCCGACTTTGCTCAGCGCGCGAATCCCGCCGCCTGCGGTGGTCTTCTTATCATCCATGCCGAACTCGGTGATGCTGCCGACAATGATCGCGTCGACGCCGAGGAGCTTTCCGAGCTTGGCGGCCGACGCGGGATTCGCCCGGTCGCTGTTGGAGAAGTTCTGCTCGGCCAGGATCTTGTCGAGCGCCTTCCGCTCGATCACGGAGTAGGTGCCGTCCTTCACCAGGTATGTCACCAGCAGGTCGGTCACGCCTTTGCCGATGTCGATATCCTTGCCGAAAATGGCGGACGCGCTGGCGTGCACAGTCGCGTAATCGAAGTCGAACACCGCGACGCGCTTCTTCCGTGGAGTCGCCCCGGAACTCGGTGCTTGAGCGCTCGCCACGGTGGCGAACGCGAGTCCCAGGCAGACGACGAAGTACAGGGCTCTCTTCATGCAGTCCTCCGGAGATCTTGGAGTGAGAAGTGTGTGCCGGTGACTCTAGCAGAGTTACCTCAACCGGCGCCACCTAATACGCGGTAAACCTTGCCAGAACGGCTCGGTCTCGCGCTATTTCAAAGGCCGATACGCGACACGATCGGCGTTGAAGGAGCCAAGCCACAGTTCGGTGCCGATTGGAATCGCCGTCGCCGTGCCGGTGAACGCCGGTGTCGCCGGGCCCCGAGCGATCTCGGTCACCGCCATCGTCTTCGGATCGATCGCCGCGGCGACATAGCCCCGCGAGCATCGGATGCCCTCGGCGGTCTTCGGCGCTCCTCCGCACGCGGGCTCGTTGTCGATCATGCCGGCCGTGACAAGCCGCCCGCCGATCAGGCGGATGTTGTCCGGTCCAAACTCCTTGAGCTGCGCGACTCGAAGCGGCTTGGACGGATCCATGCGCAAAAACGCAAGGACGCGCTTCGTCGTCGTCGACACGACGAAGAACTCGCGATCGTCGGTCGACGTCTCGATGCCGTTGTTGGCGGAGAGTTCCGTGCCGGCGAGCTTTCTGAACGCGGGCGATCCGGGCGTCCATTGATACACCGCCCCCGTGATGCGTCCAGCGAACGCGTCTTCGAACGTTTTGTCGGGAGTGATGAGCACGGTGGCGAGGATGGTGCCGTCCTTGAAGACGGCGACACTGTTTGCCGGGAGCTTGTCCGGCATCGGCACGCAGCCGATCCACGTGGCCGAGGGCGACGGCCCGCTCGCGTCGACGTCGAAGACTTCGATGGACTCGCGACCACCGTGGTTCGTCGCATAAAGCGTGTAGCGGCCGTTTGTCTGCGCGGGACGAATGCTGAGACCGTGCAGATGCGCCAACTTCGCATCGAGCGGCGCCGGACAGATCGGGAACCTCGCGCGATCGGCACGCGCGGTGCCCTTGCCTCCGCCGTACAGCGTGCTCGCACGTTTCGCCGTCGTGTCGATCAGGTGCAGCCCGCTGCCGTCGGCCATTCCGCTTGCAAATAGCCAGTGCGAGTTCGGGATCGGCACCAGGTCTTCCGGGTTCTGAATCCCGCAGATGAAGTTGAGACCTCCGGCCGGCGCACAACTCGAGGGCGGCTGTGCACGGACGAACGTGGCCGCAGCGATGGCGGCAAACGAAAAGAAGGAACCACGAAGCCACAAGGACCACGAAGATGCACGAAGAACGTCTTGTACAGGATTGCTTCGTGCCCCTTCGTGTTTTTCGTGACTTCGTGGTTTCTCAGTTGTATCGTGACGCGTCATATCCGCAGGAGTATACGCATGACGCACGTCCGAGTGGGGATTCTTGTCGTTGCCGCATTTGGAGCCGGGCTGGTCGCTGCGAACTGGCTCCCGGTGACGCACGCGCAGGGAACGGTCACCGAATTGAAACGCGTCGATCTCGGATCCTGGTGCGAGGGCAAGGAAGCGGTGATCTCGATCGAGGCGATCGCGCCCCAGCATCAGTCGAAGCACTTTCATCCGGCGTATTCGTTCGCCTGGATGATCGAAGGCTCGCAGGTGCGCTACGTTGCGGGCAAGCCGCCGCAGACGTTCCGCGTTGGCGACGTGACGCAAGAGAATCCGGGCGAGATCTCCGAGTCGGACATCGTGACGCCGACCAAAGTGCTGCTGTTCAGAATTCTCCAGAAAGGGCAGCCGCCGACGACGCGGATTCCGTGAGCGCGGCAGACGGACCGACCCGGCGTCAGCCGACGGCCGTGCCGAACAGTCTGCCGACGAACGCCGTCACGGCCATCGCGACGGCTCCCCAGAACGCGACGCGTGCGGCACCGATCGTGATCGACGCGCCGCCGGCCCGAGCGGCGATCGCGCCGAGCGCGCTCAGACACACGAGCGACACGATCGAGACAGTGGGCGCGAGTGTGCGCACCGGCGCGATGAGAATCGTCAGGACGGGGACGCCGGCGCCGACGGCAAAAGTGGCCGCAGATGTCAGTGCGGCTTGCAGCGGCCGCGCGGTCAATTCTTCGGTGAGGCCGAGCTCATCGCGTGCGTGTGCGGCCAGCGCGTCCTTCGCCATGAGCTGCCGCGCGACGCTTCGTGCGAGCTGCGCGTCGAGACCACGACGCATGTAAATCTCCGCGAGTTCGTCTTCTTCGGCTTTGGGATGGGTCGCCAGTTCTGTCCGTTCGCGTGCCAGATCTGCCTGCTCGGTGTCGGCCTGCGAGCTGACGGACACATATTCTCCCGCCGCCATCGACAGCGCGCCGGCTACGAGCCCGGCAACGCCGGCCACGAGCACCTCCTGTCGCGCCGCCGTCGCCGCCGCGACGCCGACGACAAGACTGGCCGTCGACAGGATGCCGTCGTTGGCCCCCAGCACTCCAGCACGAAGCCAGCCGATACGTTCGCTGTGATGGAACTCGCGATGTCGCATGTCGCAAGCGTATCGCGGGTCGGCCGGCGAATTCGCCCGGTGCGATCAAAGGCTGTGGCGGTCCTGCATCTCGCGGCCGATCTCGAGCAGCTCCTCCTCAGACAGGACCTGCGCGGCGGTGGGAAACAGCTGTTCGTCCTCGATCAGGATGTGCTCACGATAAATCGCCCGAAGCTCCCCGAGGCGATCCTGAAGGTTTCGTGTGTCCGAGTCGGACAGGAACCCGAGATCGAGCCACCGCCGACAGAACCTGTCGACGGCGCGGTGGTGCACCTCGGCCATTTCGTGATCGCGCTCGAGCTGCGACAGACGTTCGAGGGCATCCGCCGCACGCGGATCGCGCGAAGCCCGCAGTCGCGGAAACAGACTTTCTTCCTCATCAGCGGTATGGCGGGGCCCAGAGATCACGAAATAATTCAGCGCCTTTTCAAGGTCCTTCCATTGCTCGGGCTTGAGCGGCCGTCCCGCGAGCGCGCTCAACCGGATCAGCACGTCGAGAAAGTACTCGATGCGCCGATGGCAATCGGCCAGCAGGCCAAGCGGTTCGGAAAAATCGTGATCCAGCGGCTGTCCGATTCGAAGAGGCATGTGTCCTCCTGACTACGCGGCCTGTGTGCCATCGGTTCGACGGCGTGCCACAGGCACTTGATCGCGCCGGGCCGCGGCGTCGTCGTAGTCCCCGACGTTCCATGCGGCGATCGACGGCTCGGTAGGGTTGTGGTGCTCGACGTCCAGGATGCCGAACGCCGCGGCGTCGAGGCGGAACCGCGCGCCGTCGCTGACGTGCAATCCAATCCACTTCGCTGCCAGCGCGCAGAGTAGATGTCCGTGCGAGAACAGCGCGACCGAGCCGTCGAGGCGCCGAATCGCGGAGACGAGCGCATCGACACGCTCGTCGATTTGTGCCGGCGATTCGCCGCCAGGGGCGCCGTCGCGAAACAAATCCCAGCCGGGGCGCTGCGCGTGAATCTCCTCGAGCGTGAGCCCTTCGTAGTCGCCGCAATCCCACTCGCGCAAGTTTGGCTCGACACGGCTGACGTCGACGAAGCCCGCGAGTGCGCACGTGTCGCTCGCACGGCGCAGCGGGCTCGTCCACACTTGCGTGAATGGCGCGACGGGCAGCATCGCCAGCCGGCGCCGAAGCGGTCGCACTTGCGCTTCGCCCTCGGGTGTCAACGGCAGATCCGTGCGCCCCGTATGCCGGTGCGTGCGCGACCACTCGGTGTCGCCATGACGGATGATCACAACTGCAGACATACTTCAGACTCGCGCCCGTACTTCGATCTTCCCACTCTGCTCCCGCACGTCAAGGCGTGGCTGCCTCTTCGCGTTTTTCGCGGTCTGATCAGCGTCGTCAGCCCGGCAATAGCTACTTTTGATCGCGCTGTCCATGTCGCCCCCTCGCGGATGACGTTCAAGGCTCGTGCCCGCGTCACGAACGTTTTTATCGCGACGCGTGCGACCGGTTCCGGAAGCATTTGACGCGAAGATATGACCGCGGACTTGCATGACGTCCTGCCGGAATAGCCCTAGCGGAGACAGGTTTGGTCTGTATACTAGGGGCACGTTAGTCGTAGTTGCTGCTCTGCCGCGGGCTGACCGAGCCACCTCGATCCCTCCCTCGACCCTGCCAGCATCGGTTCAGGAGTTCAGATTGCCCCTTGAGGGCGGGAGTGGAGATGGGACGCAAACTCTTCGTCGGAAATCTGCCGTTCAGCACGGACGAGCGGCGACTGCAGGAACTATTCGCGGCGATTGGCCCGGTCGACACCGTCAACATCGTCCGCGATCAGATGACCGGCCGTGCGCGCGGGTTCGCGTTCGTCGAAATGGGGACGGAGGAAGCAGCGCAGACAGCAATTCAGCGGCTGAACGACACCGATTTGGACGGACGTAAGATCGCCGTCAACGAGGCGCGTCCGAAGCCGAGCGGCGGCGGCCGGGGCCCTGGCGGGCCGGGCGGCGGCGGACGTCCTCCGCGCCGTGAGCCACGCTGGTAGGCGACCTTCTCAGGAGTAACGTTGCAGAAATCGAGACCCACGCAGAACAAACGCGCGCGCGAGCGTGCGAAGCAGGAAAAGCAGCAGCAGAAGGCGGCGCGCCGGCAGGAGTCGGCGCAACGCCGGGCATCGCTGCCCACGCGCGGCGCCGGCGACGAAGATCCCGATATCGCGGGCATCGTCCCGGGGCCGCAGCCGTCGCCGTGGGGAGATGAAGACGAGTCCGAATCGTAGCGCTAGTCGAGCTGCTGTCGCGTCTTCATCTTCCAGCTCTCTCCGCTCTTCACCCAGGTGTCCTTGTACGTCGTCTTGTTTTCGACGATCGTGACGGTCGCCGTTTGCCCGTCGGGCGCCACCGATAATTTCTTTATCGGCTGATAGTAAGCGTCGTCGGCTTTGTGCGCCAGTGCGTCAATTTGCTTCTGACGCATCTCGGTCCAGGAATGCGACTGTCCGCTCTTGTCGACGAATGTCCAGTCCTGGGTATAGAGCACGTCGTGCAGGGTGTCCACGTCGATGGATGTGGTCGACTGAGCCTGCATTTGCCTGATGTCTTCGTACAGCCCCTGAATATCGGCTTGCGTCGTGAACGCGTCGACTTTCGGGGACTGCGACAGCACGGCCGTAAGCATGAAGATAGTCAGCATGCTGCTCGCGGCAAGCAGATGCGGTACCACGAATGTCGTCAGGGAGACGCGAAGAAGGCGTTAGAGCGGTTCGATCGTACGTTTCGATCGTACGTAGTGTCCGGCTTTAGCCGGACTTCGCCAGGTCCGCCTAAAGGCGGACACTACGTACAAGTCGAAATTACTTTACCGCTCGACGTTGCTCGAATCAGAAATCCAGCTGCAAACTGAATTTGAAGAGCCGCGGCGGCGCGATCGACGTCGGAATGCGCCAGCCTGACTGCGTCGTATCGCGGTACGTCGCGTTCTCGGTCAGCACGACGTTCGTGTTGAACACGTTGTAGATTTCGAAGTTCGCGCCGACCTTCGTCCGCGCCACCCTGAGGTTCTTTGTCATCCGCAGATCGAGCTGATTCCGGCGGTCGCCATAGAGCGTGCCCGGGAAGAGCATGTTGACGGTGATGTTCTGCGCGTTGCCCGCGAGCGGCCGTCCGAGCGACGGGATGATGTCGGCGTTCAGGAACACTTTGTTGGCCGAGATCAGCGGACCAGGGCGGCTGTAGAACAACGCGCTGAACGCGACGTCCACTTTCGGCACTTCATATGTGCCGATCAGCTTCCCGTCGGTCAGGAAGTTGTCCTTCTCGTCGCAGTACGGCGCAGTGAGCAGCGCCGCTTCCGGCAGGTTCTTGATCACATCGCAGTTGTTCGTCTCCTGACGTCCGGTGCTGACGCCGCCCTGGACGGTGAATCCCCGGCGCAGGCGCGCGTTCATCGACACATCGAAGCCGTTCCAGTGCTGGATCTGGTTGCCGTAGTTGCTGGCGAGCGTGAAATAGTTGTTCTGCGGCAGGGTGACCTTCGCTGGATTCACGTTATAGAAGCCGTCGATCGTGTAGCCACCGCCGTTTGGCAGACGCGGGTCGAGCGGAGCAGTAATACTGAACGTGTTGAAGTCCGACGCGGACAGATTCAGGTTGTCGGTGACGCCGAAGTTGCCATACCAGCGACGGAAGTACCCGACGTCGATCGACACGCCGCGCGTTATCTGGCGCTGAACGCTCGTCGAGAACTCCCACTGGTACGGACGGGAGCCCCAGCCGTTCAGCACGGCGGGATCGTAGTTGAGGCTTGGAGTCGCCGCGCCGAAGTTCGTATCCGAGACGACGCCGCAGAGATCGCCACCGGAGGCGCGGTTGTCCTGCGCGAGCGGATTCGTCAGGTCGCAGTCGGGCACGAAGTTGTGATTCCCGTCGATCCAGCTGCGGTTGACGAAGTTCGCGAGCCGATTGACGGGGTTGGCCGTGTCGCCGTACGTCCCCTGCAATCCCTCTGCGAGCACGTACTTGTTGATCGAGACTTTCAGTGCGGTAGTGCCGTTGCCGAAGAGATCAAAGGCCGACCCGAGGCGCGGCGTGATGTCCGACCAGTTCGCCATCGGCGTCTCCGGGAATGACAGATTGCGATTCGGCACGAGCGGCGCCGGCCCGAGCGTCTGCGGCGGGAAGTAACTCTCGAAGTGGTCATAGCGCAGCCCGTAACTGAGCGTCAGCCGCTTCACCGTCCACTTGTCCTGAAGGAAGATGCCGAGGTCCATCCGTTGACGCTCGGAGCGGTCGAGCGGTGTCGCGCGCTCGGTGAGCTGATTCGGCACGGTGTTGAGGAACTGATACGAAAGATGCGCTGCGTCGTCGAATACGTGCGAGTCGCGGTGCGCCGTGACGTTGTAGAAGCCCGTCTTGATCGAGTGACTGCCGGTCACATACGCGAGCGACGCGCCGAATGGGATGCTCACGCCGAGCGTGCGCTGATACGGCTGCGTGGCCGTCGAGATGCCGCCGCCGCGGTAGAGCAGTCCGGGAATCGCGCCGCCCTGTTCGGTCACCGGAATCAACAGGCGCTGCGGATCGATCGATGACGTCGGCGTGTAGGCGTACTCTTCGCGGCGCACGCCAAAACGCGCCTCGATGAGCACCCGGCTGGTCGGCGTGTACGTGTACGAGACCGAACGCAAGTCGCTGATCGGATATTCGATGTTGTTCGCAGCTTCTTCGGAGATGATGGGCGACGTGACGGCGCACTGGCAGCGCCAGTGGTTGTCGTAGAAGAAGTTGAACTTGTTTTTCGGACTCGATTGCCACGTGAGCCGGAGGTTCACGCTCTTTTCGCGAGCCGCGTTGACTGCCTGATGTGCGGTGTCCGGCACGTACGTCCACTTCGTGATGTCGCCCGCATTCAGATTGCGATACAGACCACCGACATAGTTCTCTTGGTCGGTGACTCGGCCCGACGCGTAGAACCACAGCACGTCCTGACGCAGCGGGCCGCCGAAGCCGGGATTGAGGTCGGCCTGCGACTTCACGCTGTTTGGCGTCGCCAGGCCGCGCGCGACGAGCGTCGCGTCGCTGTTGTTGTTCTGCAGCCCCGAGGTGGCGCCGGTGGCGAAGAGCGATCCCGAGAACACGTTGCCGCCGGTTTTCGGGATCATGTTGATCTGCAGACCGCCGCTGATGCTCTCGGCGGTGTTCGCCGAGTAGTCGACGGCGACTTCCTGCGTGCTGCCCATGTTCGGCAGCATGTTCGTCGAATAGCCGGTACCTTCGGTGTTCGCAATGGTGACACCGTCGATCAGCAGCCGCGTGTCTCCGAGGTTGCCGCCGTGCACCGACAACGATCCGCCGGTGGTGTTGATGATGTTCGTGCCGCCGACGTCGACGTTGCTCAGGCTGACGCCTGGAATCATGAACGCCGCGACTTGCGGCGTACGGCCGGTGGGAATGGCGACCAGCAGTTCCTGATCGACGACGCGCTGTTTGGTCGCGCTCTGGATGTCGACGACGGGCGCTTCACCGGTGACGGTGACGGTTTCAGCCAGCGCCCCGACTTTGAGATCGACGTTCACCGTGGCGGCAAACGATCCGGTCAGCTCGATGCCTTCGCGTTTAAGCGTCTGAAAGCCGGAGAGCGCGAACGTGACGGTGTACACGCCGCCGCGCAGCTGCTCGATGCGGTACTGTCCGGCGCTGTCGGTGACAGCCGTGCGGGTCTTCTCGATCAGCGCGGGACTGGAGGCTTCGACAGTGACGCCCGGCAGCAGGGCGCCGGAACTGTCATGAACGGTACCCGCGATTGACGCGGACGCCTGCGCAAATGCGACGCTGGCGAAACCTAGGAGAAGTTGGCCTGCGACGAGCACCCGTCGTACCTTCCGCATGCGCCCCCGCCTTTCTGATTGTGTACAGCGAGGCTGAACGTAAGCGATGGCTTACGTGTTGTCAACTGACGTGAGGATTAGTTTGAGTTACTTCGTGCAGTCTGATCCGACCGGCCGGATCGACGTGAGGTTGATGTCGGCGTAGGCGCCGTCTCGATAGAGCAGACCACGCGCTTCGACTTTGCGGCCGTTCAGCGCTCCGCTCTTCGTGGCCGCGTCGAGACTCACCAGTCCGAACGTTTGGCGTCCGAGGGCTTTGCTCTCCGCCGTCTTGAGCGCAGCGGCGCTCGGCGTATTCTCGCGCGTCACGGCAGGCTCGCTGGCGTTGATGAGCTTCCACGCGCCCGGGCGATCGACGGCAACGCAGCCAACGGTCTGGACCAGCGCGAAATTCGGCGCGCCCGCCTCGCCGCCCTTCTTTGTGATCTGCAGGTTGTCGAGCGCCTCGCCATTCAGCGCCAGCTCGCTCCGTCCAGAAGGAAATCCGTTCTCGCGCAGCAAGTGGGCGACGATGTTCAGCTTCACGTCTGGCGAGATGGAGTCCGTATTGCCGGGAGGCATGCCGTCGCGAATCTTGACGAACAGACGATTGACGCTGCCGTCCTGCCAGTTCGCGAGAAACCCGTCGCCCTTGAGTGCCGGTGCGCGATCGGTGCCGTTCAACTCCGGTCCGTGGCAGCCCTGACAGCGCGTCGCGGCCTGCTTGCCGGCGTCGGCCTGCGCGGTCGTGAAGATGCCGTCCCAGACGCCGCGCTGTTGAATGCCGATCTCTTCGAGCGCGTTCACGTCGCCCGGCAGTTCGGTCTTGCCTTCGGGGAAGCCGTTCTGCTGAAGGACGTACGCGAGAATCTGCAGCTTGACTTCGTCGGTCAACGTGCCCGGCGAGCCCTGCGGCATCGTGTCGCGGATCTTCACGTACAGGCTGGCCACCGTATCGTGATCCCAATGCGCGAGAAACGGCCCGCCTTTGAGCGTCGGCCCGTTGCCCTGGCTGCCCGTGAGCGGCACACCATGGCAGCGCGCGCACACGCCGTCGTATCCCGATTTCCCGCGTAGCGCCTGGTCGGCGGTGTACACGCCGTCGCGGACGTTCTTCGGCCGGTCCTGCGCGGACAGCGTCGCGAAGGTGAGCCCCGCGCCCGCGACAAGCGCGAGCGCTGCCGACGCGATGTGGCGCGGCGTCATTTCTTGGCCATCAGATCGCGCAGGAGCGCGGCGGTCTTC
>Ga0126381_100010867_pt1 | contig 10270 bp, 12 predicted proteins | sample PanSoiMetPlot_28_FD_96465 | JGI IMG/M metagenome (GOLD analysis project Ga0126381, IMG submission 96465) | Tropical forest soil microbial communities from Panama - MetaG Plot_28 | ecosystem: Environmental > Terrestrial > Soil > Tropical forest > Bulk soil | place: Panama | collected 2016-02-17 | reverse complement strand
CGGGCAAGTGGACGGCAGCTATTGTGTGCATGTTTTCGGCCACCGGTGCGATGGCGCATCCACGCGCTCTGGCGGGCGGCGGCCCGGCCCAACCTGCTTAGGGGCGTCCTACGCGGGGAGGGCTTGGGTTGGACCGGCGTGCAACGTCGAGCGCATCTCGCGCGGTGTCTTGCCGGTCCATCGTTTGAAGGCATGGGTGAATGCGCTGACTTCCCGATACCCGAGCAGCCACGCAATCTGGGATATCGGCAGCGCCGAATCCGACAGATACGTCCGGGCGAGTTCTACCCGTAACGTTTCCAGAAGCCCTGTGAAGGTCAGCCCCTCAGACGCGAGTTGGCGTGCGAAGGTCCGCCGGCTCATGCCAAGCCGACGGGCAATCTCGCCAACGCCAACCCTTCCATGGGGCAGCAATGGAGCGACCGCGTTCTCGACCTTCGACTCGAACGTGCCGCGGGTCTTTCGCCGCCGCGACATCGCTTCTTCGCAGAAGGCGATCAAAAATTCGTTGAGGTAGGGGTCTGCGCTGAGGAGCGGCATACCCGTGATGGCCCCGTCGAAGGCCACTTCGTCGCCCTCTGCAGTGAATTCGATTTCGCTGCCAAGGAATGCTGCAAGCTTGGAAAGGGCGCGGTCGCGTCGATGGGCAATTCTCACGCGGGTCGGCACGAGACGGCTCTGTGTGAGATGCCGGCATAACCGCATCAGTATAGTCAAGCAGAACTCAATCTGATGCCGGTCGGAGTGTCGGGGCACCCCGACATAGTCGACGATGATCCTGACATTTTTTCCTTCGAAATATTGAACATGCAGACCCTCGTTATTAATCGAGGTGTACCGCGCCAACCGGCGTAACGCCTCGCCCAACGTCTGCGAAGAAGCCGCAACGTAGTACAGCAGACCAAGCTCTCGGAGGTCGCACGTCTCAGCGAGATGAAATCCGAGAAGCTCGTCTTGCAAAGCGCCTGCCGCCAGATCGAGGAACCTGATTTGACGTTGAACACTCAGTCGAGCGCCACGGTCCTCGATCTCTTCGACAGTCAGTCCGGCTTTCTCTAACAACGGTTCTGGATTGATCCCCGCCGCCTGCAGGCGCTTGCTAGCGAGGCGCGCTATGCTACCAATTGCAGTTGGAAATGCGCTAAAGTTTGCTGCACCGAGCTGGTCCTGCAAGACACTGCTCCACACCATTTCCTCAACGCGATCTGCAAAAGTCTCAAACGCGATCTGCAAAAGGTCTCAGCAGCGTCCGCCGATGCCTCCAGATTGTGGTGCGTGAGAGCGTCGATATTGACCTAAATCAAGAAATCGCTGGTGTAGAGTTTTTGCGCAGCCGCCTCGCTAAGTCAGAATTGGGTGAAGCGCGACTTCGTAGCGTTCGAGGTGGGGCCGCTTCTCCCCCGGACTGCTTAACGCCCGGTTCGCCGACCTCGGCGCTACGGCGCTGGTCGCCTCGCCCGCCAACTTCGGAAGCCCTTGGTCGATGAAACCGAGAAATGGGCCAAGGTGGTCGAGTTGGCGAAGTTACGGCGGACTAAAGCTTTCCGCTTCCGCGATGGGCGAATTTTGTCCCGTTTGGCCGCTAAGCTCAGAGTGAGCAAAACAAGGCCGGTGTGCCCCCGATGGCCGACCCTGAGCGGACATCCCGGCATGTCGCAAAGAGGGGCATGAGCGCGGGACGCCCCCCGGGCTGCGCGGGACTGAAATAGATCCTGGTCGAACCGTCGGCGCTCGGTCCTGCCGCCGGTGACGGATAGCTCTGGCTGCCTGCGCGTGGGTAGCGCTGTGGTCCCGCGCCGCTCCCCCTCGGTCGATGCCCAATTGGTCGCCCCCTCCGCCTGAAAGGGGACGACTGATGGTGCTCCCCCAACTCGGTAACGCAATTATTCTATTCTGCACGCCGCGTTCCAGGACATGCGCCGCCGGCCGGTCAGGCCTGGCCGAATCGTTCATTGTCGGCTTGAGCCGTTTCCTGCCTGTCATCGGGATCGCCTTTGTCCAAGGCTTTCTGATCCTGTTGGGGGTGATCCTCCTGATCGTCCCCGGCTTGATACTCTACACGATGTGGTTTGTTGGGTTGCAGGCCTGTGTCGTCGAGCGTCTCGGGCCGTGAACGAGCTTGCGCCGAAGCCGGGAATTGACGAAGGGGTACCGCTGGAAGGTTTTTGCGCTTGCGCTCATGATTCCCGCCGTCAACGCGGCCAGCTCAAATGTGATTGCGGCTGCGCTGACTGCGCTCGCAAGTCCGATCGTGGGTCTCACCGGTCAACTGATCTGGACCGGATTAACGGCGGCCTTCTTGGGCGTCGTTATAACAGTCACCTATTACGACCTGCGAGTGATCAAAGAAGGTGTCGACATCAAGCAGATCACGGCCGTGTTCGATTGAGAGCCGCAGCAAACCGAGCCTGCGACGACATCTGAGCTGACGCGGCTGCTCACTCACTCGCCGGCGAGGAAACGTTTTGCAACACATTCCCCCAACAAGCGGGCATTGATAGTCACCTTCGCCATGTCGCAGATGGGCGACTAGCAGACATTCGCGAAACGGTTTACGCTAACGAGCGACCGCCACATGGCGATCCTTTCGCAATCCGACTTGCGTGTCCGGCAATACGCGAATGCCCTTGCTTTGGCGTGCTTCCCCTTCCCGGGCGCCGAGCGAGCCCAACAGCGACGGCATGGCTTGGCTTTATGCAGAATGTCCAGTGGCCATTGGCGAATGATTGAGCTGTAATGACAGCCGGCCGCACTCGTTGTATGATTCACGGCCCGAAATTGAGGCGAACAGTCTGATCTGTAGTGGAGCGATCGATGCTGCGACGCGCGTTCATGGCCGGAATTTTCGCAGTTGCCAGTGCACTTCTCGCGTCAGTTCCGCTTTCCGCCCAGACCCTCGACAAGATCAAGCAGCGGGGCGTCCTTGTAGTCGGCACCAAGGCCGACTACAAGCCGTTCGGTTTCCGCGATCCAAGCGGCAAAATCGTGGGTTTCGAGCCCGACCTCGCCAAAGACGTGGCCGATCGGCTCGGCGTCAGACTCGAGCTTGAGCCGGTGGTGTCGGCGAACCGCATGCAGTTCCTGCAGCAGGGCAAGATCGACCTCATGCTTGCCACTATGAACGTGACGGATGAGCGCAAAAAGTCCGTCGGCATCGTCGAACCGAGCTACTATGCCTCCGGTGTCAATGTGTTCGTGAGCCGCAAAATTGCGCTCAAGCGCTGGGACCAGCTCAAGGGCCAAAAGGTGTGCGGCATCCAGGGCGCCTTCTTCAACAAGTACGTGCCGGAAAACTACGGTGCCGACATCGTCGCGTTCCGAGGACAGAACGAGGCCGAGACGGCGCTGCAGCAGGGCAACTGTGTCGGCTGGCTCTACGACGACACCGCTTTCCAGGAGCGCCTCGCCGACCCCAAATGGGCAGCCTTCGAGATGCCGCTTGAGACCATCCTTACTGAGCCGTGGGGGGCGGCCGTGCGGCTCGAGGAGCGTGACGGTCCGTGGGGGCAGTTCATGGCCAAGACGATCGCGGACTGGCACCGCACCGGCAAGCTCATCGAGACAGAGAAGAAGTGGAATATCTCGCCGTCGGCCTTCCTAAGGAAGGCGCGCGAACAGAATCCGTGATCGAGCGCCAGCTACTGACTTCCGGGGCATATGATCGACCTCACGCCTTTCTGGGATTGGTTCCGCGAACTCTACGCTACCACCGGAATTAAACTCACTATCTTTTATGACGCATTCGACCGCGCGCGCTTCGCGAACGGGTTTCTGACCTCCATCCAGTTGATGGGGCTGTGCATCGTCGCGAGCATCGTCATCGGGGTGTTAGGTGCCTGGGCGCAAGGCTCGCGGCTGCGGCTCGTGCGCGCCGTCACCGCGGCCTACATCCAGTTCTTTCGCAACACACCGCCGCTGGTCCAGCTCTACTTCTTCTATTTTGCACTGGGATCGTACCTGCATGTGACCAACAACTTGGGCCTGGCGGTGCCGATCGTATCGAACTTCACCTGGGCGGCGATATGCCTGTCGCTCTATGCAGGCGCCTTCAACGTGGAGATCTTTCGCGCCGGCATCGAGGCGGTGCCCAGCGAGACAGTCGATGCCGCCGAGGCGCTCGGCTACGGCCGCCTCGCGGCGTATATGCATGTAATTCTGCCCCTCGCCTTCCGCATCAGCCTGCCAGCGCTGAACAACAATCTCGTCAACCTAGTAAAGACTACCACCATCGCATACGCCATCGCGGTGCCGGAGATGCTGTATGTGGCGAACCAGATTTGGTCGGACGAGCTCAACGTGCCGGAGATGATGAATGTGCTGCTGGTAATCTACGTGGCGCTGGTGGGGGTGGTGGTCTATGTGATGGGACGTTGGGAGCGGGCGATGCGCGTCCCCGGCTACATGCCGTGAGTGCTGGGCTGGGGGCTTGCGTCTCCCCTCCCTCTTACGGAAAGGGATCAGGACGGACTCTTGCCGTCCTCAAGCCCTTTCGGCTTGGAGCAATATCAGCCGTTTCGCCCAGCTCTCCTCTCACCGCCCGCGTGGGTGCCCTTCTGATTATCGCTCTCGTGCTGTCGGTCGGCGTCGGGGAGGCGCAGGCCGCTCCCGGCACACCTTCGATCCTTGCCACCATCCTGAAATGGACGCCGCTGCTGGCGCAGGGCTTCGCCCTCAATATCACCATGAGCTTTCTCGCCATGGCGATCGGCACCGTGCTCGGCTTGGCGCTCGGGCTCGGGCTCATTTCGGTGATCCGGCCGGTACGGGGCTTCTCCTGGCTTGTCACCCAGTTCTTCCGCAACGCACCGTGGCTGGTGCTGCTGTTTTACTGCATCCTGTTGATGCCATTCGACGTGCGCATCGGAGGCACCATCGTCCCCCTGCCCGGCTGGGCCAAGGCGACCGCCGGTCTCACGCTCCCTGTGATGGCGAACGTCGCCGAGCTCGTTCGCGGCGCTGTCCAATCGATCCCGGCCGGCCAATGGGAGGCATCCGAAGCGCTCGCCTTCTCGCGACTGCAGACACTGCGGCTCGTCATCCTGCCGCAATGCGTGAAGCGGATGACGCCGCCCTGGATGAACCTCTACGCCCTGGTCGTGGTCGGCACGCCACTCGCGTCGATCGTAGGCGTCAACGAGGCGATGACCTTGACTGGCGATGTGTTGTCGTCTGAGGGGCGTACCGAACTGCTAGTGCCGATGTATCTTTATCTGCTGGCCTGGTTCTTCGCCTATTGCTATCCGATCGCGCGCGCCACGGTCGCGCTGGAACGGCGCTTCCAGGTGCCGTGATGGGCTGGACCTCCGACCAGCCGCTGATCCGCATGCGCGACGTGCGCAAGAAATTCGGCGCGCTAACCATCATCGACGGCATCTCAATCGATGTCATGAAGGGCGAGGTTATCTGTATCATCGGGCCTTCGGGCGCCGGCAAATCGACCCTGCTTCGCTGTATCAATGCGCTGGTGCCGATCGATTCCGGCTCGATCACAGTGGAGGGGCAGGAGGTCAACGATCCGAAGCTCGACAAGCTGGCGCTCCGCCGTAAGGTTGGCATGGTGTTCCAACAGTACAACCTCTTTCCACACCGTACCGCGCTCGCGAATGTCATGATGGCGCCCCTTCATGTGCTCAAACGGGGCCGGGCCGAGGTCGAGGCGGAAGCACGTGCGCTGATGCGCAAGGTGCGGCTCGATGGCAAGGAAGACTCGTATCCGGGCGAACTTTCCGGAGGCCAGCAGCAGCGCGTCGCCATCGCGCGCAGTCTCGCGATGCAGCCGGACGTGATGCTGTTTGACGAAGTGACGGCCGCTCTCGACCCAGAGACGGTGAAAGAGGTGCTGGTTACGATCCGCGAGCTCGCCGAGGAAGGCATGACGTGCGTCATCGTCACCCACGAGATGGGCTTTGCACGCGAGGTCGCCGATCAGATCTATTTGACCGACCGCGGCGTAGTGGTCGAGCACGGCCCGCCGGCCGAATTCTTTACCAACTGCCGCGACGAGCGGACGCGGCAGTTTCTGAGCCAGGTTCTCTAGGCAGATATTCCGGAGCCTATCATCATTCCCGACGACGCCGCGCCGTTGCGATCACGCGGTCTGCGAGTTTACGAGCGTGTACATGGTCGATGGTTGAATCTCGATTGCTGACACTCTTTCCTGTATTCAACGGAGCGAGTTCGTATGGTCCAACTGTTCCTGAGGCAGTCATCGCTCTGAGGCCTGCCGAGCTCAATACGTCAAATGACCTAAGCCGGCCGGCCCCGCTCACCTCGCCAAGGACGGTCAGATCGCACAGTCTCAGCTCTGCACGCGTCGACCGAGTGCGGCCCTGCCGTTTATCGCGTCGGCGCGCGGCGCTTTCAATTTCTCATTGGCGGCCGTCTCGAGCTGCCGATCCTCCTCGGTGCAGACGGCAACCTTCGATGCGCAGTTTGGCGCGATACGAGCTCGGGGGAATAAAAAGGTGCCTCACAAAAAAGCGTGTGAAGTGCCCCTGCGTACTGAAACCTAGCGCATGCGCCAGCTGGGCGATTGGTTTGTCGGTCTCGCCAAGCATTCTTACCGCCGATTCCATGCGGCTGCAGTCAACCACGTGAAGGGGCGACGTGCCGACACAGTCTTTGAACAGTTTGAAGAAATGCGAGCGAGATAGGGCGACCGTTTCGGCGACCGTATCTAGAGAAATCTTGCGCCCTTTGCGAATTTGGATGATGTCAAGAGCTTTGCGAATTCGATGATCCATGTGCCGCAAGGTTGGATGAAATTCCCAGGATGCTCTCTCTCTCGCCTGCAACATAGTGAGCGACAAGATGCGCCCGACATTAGGTTCAAGGTACGGTAGCGACGCGTCGACGCTTTCAAAGGCAGCCGCGCAAACGTTAGTCAGCAATCCTCGCACCTCATTGCTGACACAGGCGCGCCAGGGCGTAGGCGGCAAGTCAAGGCTCACAACCCTGCTGGCTTGGAGCTGTAGCAGCCAAGGCGCGGCTATTAGCAGCGAGACCATCGAAGAAGGTCCCTGCCTGCTCCGTACTTTCGAGTGGGTACACCACGGCGGTATCGCCAGTACTTGTCCCTCGCTGATCGGCGCGGACACATTTCCGATGAAGAATATCGCTTGCGGGCCCTCCACGTTAAAAATGAGCTGCCACTCGCGATGGGCGTGAGCCACAAGCTTGCCTGACGATGTAACGGAGAACAGGCGGCCAAACCGGCCCTCATAGGCGCGCCCATCGTTTGAAGCATAATGCGTGCTCAAGATGCTCAATGAACAAACCTAGAATTGGTTGATTTAGCGGATCAAGGGCCCCGAAGGAAAAAATCAGACGATTGGGTCAATTGTGCAGGGCAATTTTCGCTGTATCATGGCGCATTCGCTAATGCAGTCCATCTTTCTCAGTTCAGGGATACCGCGCTTGATCGCGCGCAATCACGCTTCAGTGAATTCAACGAGTAGGGTGAAGGGGTGCAACCATGAGCTTGGATATCTCCAAAAAGAGTGTAATCCGCGTCTCGCGGGGCGACTTCGACCCGAGCCGGCTCGACCAAATAGAGCGGATGGTGCGGAATACCGGCGACTATTTGATTCCCAAAATCAAAGAGCTCCCTGGGCTTCGTGGGTACTTCGCTGGAGCTTCCCCGACCGGATCGATGGTTCATGTAAGCCTTTGGGACAGTGACGCACACGCCAATCAGATGGGGCAGCTGAAGGAGATGGTGGTGAACGCCCGCCACGATGCCGAGGCGCTCGGCGTACAGTTCATTCCGATCGTGAATTACCCGTTTTCGTGGCACATCTGATGATGGCGTGCACCGAGGCAAAAGTCGGCGCTAGCTAGCACCGCGCCGTTTTCCGTGTCGCGTCATGTTGCGTTCGGTTAGACGCAACACTTTCCAACGCTTGAAAACACAGGAGAATATGTCGCGACATGTGCGACATGAAAACGGCGGCCGAAATCTCATAACTAATTGATTTTATTGGCGATCCCGGCAAAACTGGGACATGCCAGCCCTTACAACGCGATAGCTCCAAGGTGCGGGCACAAAGGCCCCCTTGGACACACAAGCGAATTATAAACGCTACCCGTACCCTCTCATCAGACATCACCAGTTTCCGACGCTCTTGCGCTGGTTCAGCTACAACAGCCGCCGCGACACCGTGATGGCCGCGATCGCCCTCCAGCGCACTCGGGCCAAGGACACCGAAGGCCAGGTCTCGACTTCCTGGTCCGGCACTGCGGCGGCCAACAATAGAAGGGCAGACGCTATCGGCTCTCGAACGGCTTCGTAGACACGGACCGTAATGCGCGGCAGCGCAGCACCAATCAGCGCTGCGCCGCCAACTATCAGTCGCAGCTGTCGGGCTTCGCGCTGCTGCGCGAAGCATCCGACGCCATGCGTCTCACTTCGTCAGCCCCGTGAACCCGGTGTTCGTCTGCTGCGTGTCGATCTGCGGGGCGCTGCCCGTCGGCGTCGTCGTGTTGATTATCTGCGTGGAGACCGTCGGCGGCCCGTTCGGGTGCAGGGTGACCGTCGGCTGCTCGGTGGAGTAGACCGTACTGTCCGAGTTAAAAAAGATTGAGGTCGCACTATCCGGCGTCCTCTGCAGGTTGATCGGCGGGGTGACAGTCGTCGGCGGCTGCAGGGCGACCGACGGCGTCTGCAGGTTGGCCGTCGGCGTCTGCAGGCTGCCCGTCGGGGTGACGGTCACGGGGACCGTGGTGACCGTCGGCGACTGCGGGGTGACCGTCGGCGTCTGCGAGGTGCCCTTTGGCGGCTGTGGGGTGACCTTCGTCTGCGGGGTGACCGTCGGCGTCTGCGAGGCGACCGTCGGCGTCTGCGGGGTGTGATGACCTTGGTGCGGGCCGACCTTCGTGCCGACCTTCGCTCCGCTGACCTTCAGCGTCTGCGGGGTGACCTTCGGCGTCTGCGGGATGACCTTCGGCAACGACGGCCGCATCGTAGGCACATTGACCACTCCGGCGTTGGCCGGGGGCGCGAAACCGAGGGCTGCGGCTATCGCGATACCGTACACACACGTCTGGCGCATGAATTCCTCCAAGATTGAATTGTTGATTAGGCGGCTACAGTAGGTGGACAATGCGCATCGATAAATCAGCGAGTCGTATGAGGACTTTGGCATGAAGGAGGAGCATCAATCCCGCCGCAGCGCGATCAGCCCTTTTGTTTGGGTATGTCGCAGAATATCTCTCGAATGTTTCAGCGTGGTACGGCGGCTCGTCGCCGCCCTCAAAGCTTTATCGATCCCTGCATCCCGACGCTTGCGACCAAGCCTCTTGTCGGCCCTCAGTCGATTCACGAGATCAAGCACGATGGCTACCGGCTGATCGCCCGCCGTCACGGCGATCGCGTGCGCCTGTTCACCCGGCGTGGATACGACTGAGCCGAGCGTTACCCGCTGATTCGCGAGGCCATGGCCGCCCTGCCGCGGGACGCCACCATCGATGGCGAGGCGATCACCGCCACGATGAAAAATGGCAGAAAATGACGCGACAGCACCGCACCCGAGCGGCTGATGATGCTGCCCACGCGCAGATCGTTGGGGGCGACGTGAGCTGCAGCAATAGAGGTGTTGGTCACCGAGCAAGACTATGGCGGCCAACCATGGATGTGCCGGTGCTATCCGACCTGTCATCGAATTGCGGAAGGTGTGACACAAACGCATCCAGCTCTCGCCCGTGTTTTCCGGTCGATGGTCATAACTTGAGCCAGACGGCGAGACTGGTTGGCATTGTTGCGCCGGATGCGGATCCGGCGATCGACCTGCGATCGTTGAGTATCAGGTGACGCCCAACGAGCGTGGCCGGCCGATGGCGCGGCGGCGGGGTTGATATGGCGAGCGAGCCCTTCTACTCGCTCACCGTCTCCTCTACGCTGCGTGCGGGTTGAGGAACGGGGTGGGCGATGGCAAGCCAGACTGAAGCCGAGACAGTCAAAGGCGCCGCCTACGGCAGGTTCTCGCGGCGCCTGCGGGCGGTCGTTATCGATGGGATCATTATTTCGTTGATGCTCGTCGCCGCACTTTCCGTGGCTGTGGCTTCCGAGTCGGACAAAGTAGGTCGAATCGTCGGAATTACGTTCGTCGCGACCTGGCTTCTCTACGAGCCCGTGCTTGTTTCGATCACCGGAAGCTCGATCGGACACTATCTCTCCAACTTGCGTGTTGTCGACGATCGAACGCACGGCAATGTCGGCTTCCTGAAGGCGATCGCTCGCCTCGGGATAAAAACGCTGCTCGGAGTCTACTCG
>Ga0126381_100010866_pt1 | contig 10270 bp, 5 predicted proteins | sample PanSoiMetPlot_28_FD_96465 | JGI IMG/M metagenome (GOLD analysis project Ga0126381, IMG submission 96465) | Tropical forest soil microbial communities from Panama - MetaG Plot_28 | ecosystem: Environmental > Terrestrial > Soil > Tropical forest > Bulk soil | place: Panama | collected 2016-02-17 | reverse complement strand
TCACCTGCCCATTGGCGTTGACTGCCAGATTGTCGCCGCCGTTGTCCTGCAGGACCAGGCCCGCGCCGTTGAGGCCGGTGACCGCTGCGGAGATGCCGACGAGGTTCGTTACGCAGTTGACGGTCGGCGCCGGTCCGGTATTGCCCGGCGTGCCGGTGCCGTTCGTGACCGAGCAGGTCTGGCTGGGATTTGTCGGCTGGGTAAATGCCGTGACTTTGTACGGTGTAGCGGAAGTCAGCTGCGTGGCGAAGGCGAAGGGACCGTTCGCAACGATGGCGAGGTTATCGCCGCCATTGTCCTGCAGAACGAGGCCCGAGCCTTTGAGACCCGTGACCGTCCCTCCGATGGTGTAGTGGTTGGTGACGCACGTCAGCGTTGGCACCGGAAAGGTCACGCCCGCCGAGCCCGTGCCATTGACCACAGCACAGGTCTGATTCGGATTCGTCGGCTGCGCCAGGATCGTGATGTTGTACGCGCTGTCGTACGGCAGCATCGTCGGGAATGGCCATACCCCGTTACCCGCGATCGCCAGGTTGTCACCACCGTTGTCCTGCAGTGTGAGGCCGGAACCCGCGAGACCGTTGGCGGCGATCGTCACCAGCACCGGATTCGGCACGCAGGTGACGACGGGCGCCGGACCCGCTGTCGCCGCGACGCCGCCGGAGTTCGCAACCGTGCAGGTCTCGGCGGGATTCAGCGGCTGCGCCGCCACAGTCACGTTGTATGCGATGCCGGAGGTCAGCTGGGTCGCGAACGTGAAGGGACCGTTGGCGGACACGAGGAGCGTGTCGCCGCCGTTGTCCTGCAGCACGAGGCCGGTACCGATGAGACCGGACACGGTGCCACTGACCGGATAGAGGTTGGTCGTGCAACTCACCGTCGGGGCAGACGTTGTCTTGCCGGCTGTGCCGCTGCCGTTCGTGACCTGGCAGGTCTGGTTGGGATTGCCTGGCTGCGTGAGCACCGTGACGCTGTACGCCGTGCCGGCGGATATCGCCGTCGCAAACGTGTTAGGGCCGTTCTGAGTGACGCTGAGATTGTCGCCGTTGTTGTTCTGCAGGACGAGACCGCTGCCGCTCAGGCCCGACACCGTCGCGGTGATCGGGTCCTCAGTGGCGGCGACCGCGCAGTTCGCCACCACGTCGATATCGCTGTCGCCGACCACGCCGCTGCCGTTCTGGAACGTGCAGCTCTCGCTTTGCGAGCCCTTGACCGCGCTCGCGGTAACCTTGTAGGAGCTGCCGGTCGGAATCTGGATGCTGAAGGGATAAATGCCGGGTGCGGCGATGGTGATCGGGTCGCGGCCGTTGTCGAGCAGCGTGATCGTGCCGGTCAGCGTGTGGGCGGTGACACTGATGGTGTGTTTCGGATTCGAGTTCACCGTGCACGACACCACGACGTTGCCGACGTCGCTCCCGCCCGTGGTGCCGGGACTGTTGGTGACGATGCAATCCTGGTACGGATCGGTCGGCGGACTCAGGACCGAGACGCTGTAGGGCGAGTTGGCCGGCAGCTGCGTCTTGAAGTTGAAGGGCCCGTTGCCGCCGACCGTGAGATCGTCGCCGCCGTTGTTCTGCAGCACGAGTCCCGTGCCCTGCGTGCCGACGACAACGCCGCCGACGGAGTCCATGTTCGTCGTCTTGTTCTTGCAGGTGACGACGATGTCGGTGACATTGGCTGCCGCGATCATGCCCTCGCCGTTGGTGATCGAGCAGCTCTGATTCGGCGTGCCGGGTTGATCGGCGACGACGACGTAGTAGGCCGTGCCGCTGGTCAGCGTGGCGTTGAAGGTGAAACTGCCGTCGCTCGCCGTTGCCAACTTCTCGCCGGTATTGCTCTGTAGCATGAGGCCGGAGCCCGAGAGACCCGAGACGCTGCCGCCGATGGAGTATTTGCTGGCAGCGATCGTATCCGGCACGCCGGTGGGACTGACGCCACCGGTGCACGCAGCGAGCAGAGAGAGCGCCGACAGGACGGTGAGTTGCGTGATTCGTGCGGTAAGCCTGGACACGGAAAAATCCCCTTGCTTGCAAGGTGGCCGGGCGAGACAGCTGCACGGACGCGTATGGTGTTTTGCTGTGATCGACCGGCTGTTGTTATTGGGGGTCCTGGTCGGTCTCCCTCTTATAAGCGGGCTTTGGTCAGTTCCGCTTGGTTTTACATAGACTCATAACTGTCATCTGTTGTCATCTCGACGCGCGTCTCAGCGTGCCGTCCGATGACGCGGCGACCATCGAGAGATCGCGGCGCGAAGCGTCTTGATGCAGTTTTCGCAGTGCGTCAGTGGGCGGCGGTTGCGGGCGCCTGCGGCGCAGTGGACGCAGCATGGGTGAGAACGCCCGGCCACACCTGCGGCCAGCAACAGTTGTGCGTGTAGCCGTCGATGACCTGCACCTTGCCGCCGACGTGCGAATTCGCAACGGCACTCTCGATGAGTGACGGGGGAGTGTTGCTGTCGTTGCTGCCGACGAGATGCAGCATGGGCGGGGGAGCAGCGCGCCACGTGATGTCGGTTGGATTCAGTGATCCCGTCAAACTGCTATGGCCGTGGAGTCTCGCCCATGCCTTGATATCGAGATTCGCACCGATGGTCACGACACGTGTGACGGCAGAAAGGCGCGCCGCCAGCAGTACGGCCAAGGTAGCGCCACCGCTGTGGCCATAGAGCTCGAGTTGGACCGCGTTCGCGCGCACGGCCTCTTCCCGTACCACGGCCTCGAGACTATCAACCACCTCGGGTGAGAAACGCCGGGTGGTCCAGTAGAGCGCAGTGCACCGGCCGTCGTGGTTCAGCCCGAAGTAGCACGGGCGGCCGAGATAGACACTCGCACTGGGATCGAGCGCCATGAGCTGCAGCATCAGGGGATCGACCGGTGTTGGGTCGGGCGCCACAGTCGTGCGGTCGAGGAACGGAGTACCGTCGCCCTCGATATACACGTGCAACGTGCTGCCCGGCACGGATGCCGCGCGATTGCGGTACAGCCGGTGTTGGAAGCCCGATCCGGCGACCAGCTCGCTCTGAAATCCCTGTTGTCTCGCGAAATGATCGGCCTTGCGCGCCGGATCCGCGCAGCTCCCGAGGCACAGCGCGGCCAGCACGACCCAGATGTTGCTACGCAGCATTTCACTCCGTCGCGCGAGCGCTACAGGGGCGCAGATGTGCTACCGTCCTCGGGAAGTAAAGGGCGAGGCCACAACGCCCGGGTGTCCTGCACCGGTCTGTCATGAACCGCACCTCTTTGACCCAGGAGCAGCGAGCGTCTCAGCTTGGGGCAGCACGGGTGGCGAGTCCACTGGGTTGGGGACATACGCTGCCGGAGGGTGCGCGGCTCGATGAGTTCGAGATCATCGGGCTGATCGGGGAGGGCGGCTTCGGGATCGTCTACCTGGCATTCGATCACTCGCTCGAGCGGCGCGTCGCGCTCAAGGAGTACATGCCGTCCTCGCTCGCCGCACGCGTCAACGGTGCGCCGACAGTTGCCGTCAAATCACCGCAGCAGGCCGAGACCTTCGGCATGGGGCTGAAGAGCTTCATCAACGAAGCGCGCCTCCTCGCCCAGTTCGATCACCCCGCGCTGGTCAAGGTCCACCGGTTCTGGGAGGCCAACGGCACGGCCTACATGGTCATGCCGCTGTACGAAGGCCCGACGCTCAAGCGCGCGCTCGCCGAGAGTGACACGAGACCGGACGAGGCCTGGTTGCGACGGCTCCTCGACCCACTGCTCGACGCGCTGGCGGTATTGCACCGGGCACACTGCTTTCACCGCGACATTGCCCCGGACAACATCCTGCTGACGCCCGGCGGCCCGCTGCTGCTCGACTTCGGGGCTGCGCGCCGCGTCATCAGTGATGCCAGCCAGGCCCTCACGGTGATGCTGAAGGAAGGCTACGCGCCGGTGGAGCAATACGGCGTTTCGCCGACGATGCGCCAGGGGCCATGGACCGACATCTACGCGCTCTCCTGCGTGATGCGCTTCGCCATCACGGGACAGGTGCCGCCGGCGGCTGTCGAGCGCCTGATCTGCGATCGGATGGAGCCCCTGAGCGTGCTTGCCAGGGGGCGCTACGGCGAGGCGTTCCTCGCGACGATCGACGCCGGCTTGTCCATCAAGCCCGAGGACCGGCCGCAGGACGTTGCCCAGTTCCGGGCGCTGTTGGATCGCGACCGGGAGGCAGCCGCTCCGGTCACCTTGCTCCGCGAGCCGGGCTCGCTGCGGCCGCCCGAGCAGATGGAGCTGCGCACGCAGTTGCGGATGCCACAGCCGGTCATCCCTGAACCGCCGGCGGTCTCTCCTCACGAAGAACGCCGCGACGAGACCCCTGCGGTTGAATCGCCCATCAGTGCGCCGCGACCGGCAGACACGGGGCCCAGAACACTGCCGCGGACCGTGACGCCGCGTGACAACCGCGTGCCGCTTTGGCTTGCAGGTGCGGCGGCGGCACTGGTGGCCGTTCTCGCCACCGGCTGGTGGCTGGTGTCCGGTCGGGCGTCTTCGACGAGTGCTGCGCAACCCCCTGCCACTTCCCCCGCATCGGACACGGCTCGTCGCGAGGAAGCTCTGCCCACTCCCGTAGCGCCAACTCCTGCGGAGCCAACTCCTGCAGCGCCGAGTCGTGCAGAGCCACGGGCTTCAGCCCCGGCGGCTCTGGCCACCGCTCTGCCGGCGAACCCGCCAGCTTCACCGCCCTCGGCAGCGAAGCCCAGCGACTCTTCTGCGAATGCCGGCGGCGCGAAGCCTGCCGCGAGGACTGCGCGCCAACGCACACCGGATCGCGAGGGCGCGGCTGCCGCGGAACATCCGGGTCAGGGGCAGCCGCAATCTTCGCGCTGCGGCGATCTGTTGCAGAAGGCCTCCCTGGACAGCCTCACGGCCGAGGAAGCCGCCTACCTGAAGGCACACTGCCAGTAGCGCTCAGGTGCTGCAGGGATCGATCGGCTTCAGCTCCACCCGGCGGTCGAGCAGGTCACTCGCATCATCGCGCCCGGTACCGATCAGGTTCTCCCGTGAGCCAACGCCCATCGCGACCGTGCGCTTCTTCAGTTGCGGCTCATCCTCTTCGAGGCGCGTCTGGATGTACTCCGCACGCATCAGCGACAGATTGTCGTTGAGCGCCGCCGGACCGGTAGCGCTGGTGTGACCGGTGATCTGCATGCAGGTCTTGCTGGCCGAAGTCTGCGTGGCGATCTGCTGCAACCACATGCCATAGCTGTCGCTCAGGCGGTTGCCGCTGTCGAACCGTACTGATCCCGGGCGAAACAGGAATTTCACGGCCAGTCGCTTCTTGCGGATGCCGTAATCCACGACGTCGCGGAACGCGGCAGACGCCTCGTCGTTGCGATGCAGTTTGGTGAGTGACAGGTAGATGCCGTTGTATACGCGCAGCTGATCCCCCGCGGGTGACTTGCGCGCGGTGCTGTAGAGCTCGAGCGCGTCCTTGTAGCGACCCTCGTTGTAGGCATTGCCCGCCTCGCTCACCAACGCCGCCGTGAGCAGTCCCTCGATATATTCGCTCTTGATCGCATCGCCGACCTTGCTCGCCTGACAGGTAGCGATATACGACTGCACGCTCGGATCTTCGGTCCACACGGGGCTGTCGCTGAAGATAGCGGTCGGCGTCGCATCGACATCCTCAATGCGTGCCCGCGCCACGGACTTCGCAATCACCTTGCCCGTGCTGAGGTCACCCATGACGAGGCAGAAGCGATAGCCGTCGCGTGTGCCCGCCGTCTTCATCTGCGAGTTCACCGCGGTGAAGGTGCCCACGAGCACGCGCGGATGCTGCTTGAGGCTGTCGGGCGTTATCTCCTGGACCGCATATTGCGGAAACTCCGCTTTCACGATCGTCGTGATGTGCTCCTGGATCGTCTGCGTCGCCTTTGACTGGTAGCCGGACATGCCGTCGACGAGCGGATCGATCACGACCATCGACGCGCCGGGCTGCGGCGGCGGTGCATTCTTGAATACCGCGTGAGCCGCATTGGCGACAGCGTCGTTGAAACTGACCAGCGGCGGAGGCGGCGGAGGCGGCGGCGGTGTTGGCGGTGCTGCCGCGGTGGCTCCGGCCGCAGCGCCTGTCGCCGCAGCCGGTGGCGCAGTTGGTGGCGCGGTCGGTGCGGCAGCCGCCGGCGGGTTTTTTGCCGCATCGGCTTTGGCGGCAGCCTCCTGCTCCTCCTTGTGGCCGGGGTGCATGCAGGCGACGAGCAGCGCGGTGCTCGCGGCAACGGCGACCCAGTAACGGAAGGCAGCGGCGAGACACTTCGTAGTGATCGCCGCGTTCTTGTTGTTCATGTGCGCATCTCCGGTCGAGCCGTATGTCGTAGAGGAAGTGGTTGTGCCGACACGCGGCAGCTATCGTTTTATCGGAGTCTCACGCAAAAGCTTTGGCCACGCAACTCGAGCAGGCGTGCTCGCGCTATCACCGGCACCGCTCAGTCGTGCACTTGCTGCGTGCGTTATCGCAATGCGGTTTATCAGGGAACGTGCCAGGTCTCGCTCACGAGCTGCGGCAGCATAGTGCCTGCGTTCCCGCGCAGTGTCGTGGTGACCCATGCGTCGAGATCGGTGGGATTGGGGTTGTTCTGGATGGTCGTGGCCCCGGAGTCGATCGCGATACGCGCGAGCGATGCGGCCGGTTGAACGACCGCAGAGGTGCCGCAGCACAGGAACACGTCGCATTGCCGCGTGACCTCGCGCGCCGCCACCCAGATCAGCTCCGGCAGGCTCTCGCCGAACCATACGACCCCGGGGCGGATCCTGCCGCCGCAGCCCGCACAACGCGGCGGCTCGAGCCGCGCCCCCGCGGGCGGCACGTCCGGTATTCCTTCCGGATGTGTGTAGGAGCGCTGGCAGAGCTCGCAAAAGGGGCGTGCCAGCTCGCCGTGCAGGTGCAGCACGTTGCGGCTGCCGGCGCGCTCGTGCAGATCGTCCACGTTCTGCGTGATGAGCGTGAACTGCGGCACGAGGTCCATCAGCTCGGCGAGCGCACGATGCGCGGCGTTCGGCTCGGCCCCAAGCACGATCGCACGGCGCCATTCGTACCAGCCCCATACCAGCGACGGATCAGCGGCAAATGCGGCCGGGGTTGCGAGCTCCGAGGCGTCGAATCTCTCCCACAGTCCGCTCTGCCTGTCGCGGAACGTCGGCACACCGCTTTCCGCGGAAATGCCGGCGCCGGTCAAAGCGACGACGCGCGTCGCATCACGCAGTGCCCGGATCACGGTTTCGTCCAGGACCGTCACACACGTGCTCGCAGCGGTGGAGGCAACGTCGTGCCGGCTCAACCGAGCTCGTTGCGCACCACTTCTCCGCCTCGCAGGATCAGGCGCAGATGGCGCCCGTCGGCGGCCAGGAGTCCGATATCCGTGAGCGGATCACCGTCGACGACCAGCAGGTCGGCATACGCTCCGGGCTTGACGCAGCCCAGGCGATCCTTGTGCATGAGCAGCTCGGCGTTGACGGAAGTTGCCTGCCGGAGGATCTCGAGCGGCTCGAACACTTTTCTGCGAATGGAGAATTCACGACACTGATGCACGTACGCCTTGCCGAGCAGATCCGTTCCAAAACCAACTTTGACGCCTGCACGGCGCATCGCCTGCATTCCGCCGAGGGCCTGCTCATAGACGACTTTTGCCTTCGCCAGCGTTTCGGGAGGCACCCCGCCCTGGCTTCCGAGCTCGACCAGCACGAAGCAGATGACCATGGTCGGCACGATGAAGGCGCCTTTTTCAGCGACGAATCCTGCGGTCTCGTCATCGATGAGCGTGCCATGCTCGATCGAGCGCACCCCGCACTCCACCGCACGGCGAATAGAGCTCGCGGCATGACAGTGCGCCGCCGCGTACGTGCGTCGCTCCACCGCTTCGTTGACGATCGCGCGGATCTCATCCTCGCGGTACTGATTCATCCAGATCGGGTCGGTCGGCGACAGCACGCCGCCCGAGCACATGATCTTGAGGCAGTGTGCGCCGCGCCGCAGCTCCTCGCGTGCCGCCTTGATCACGGCATCCACCCCATCCGCAATGTGCGCAATGGAGTTGGCGCTCGCGCACGCACACAGCTCGTGATGCTGGCCGTGTTCACTGATCTGGCGAAAGTCGCCGTGGCCGCCCGTCATGGAGATGAACTTCCCGACGTAGAGAAATCGTGGCGCACGGATCATGCCGTCCTCGATGGCGCGCCACAGGCTCCAGTCGCCGCCGCCGACGTCGCGCACGGTCGTGAACCCGCAGTCGAGGGCGTGCCCGAGCATGCGTGCCGCGTACGCCGTGCGATACGCGTCCCCCGCCATCTCGATCTTCTGCACGTTGAGGTCTGAGGCGTAGGCGTGGATGTGCGCATCGATCAGCCCTGGCATGAGCGTCCGGCCGCCGACATCGATGACCTGCGCGCCGTCAGCCTTCAGCGGGCTCGCCGACACCTCGCGGATGAGGCCACCTTCTACGAGGACCTGCATCCCTTGCGCGCAATCGGCGCTTTCCCCATCGAACACCCGCGCATTTCGCAGCACGATCGTCGTCATGAGAGTTCCCCGTTTTTGCGCGGCACCATGCCCGGAATCATCTCAGGGATTACGCATGTTTGTTACATCCCCGCGCCCGCGACATCGGTAGCTACGGCTCGGCGGGGCTGACCGGAGGCGCGGTCGAGCGCCCGCGACGGTCACACATATATATATGTATGCGTCCACCGTCGCCGCCGGGGACCTGCGGAGAACCTCGGCGCTACCGTATATCTGTGGCGGGGCGCTGCCGCGTCTCAATGCGCATGACTCCTGCGCACTGCCTGGCGTTTGTGCCGCACGCCCCGCCGCGCGCTGCGCGCGCGGTAATCGAGAAACGCATTGACCGTCTGCTTCAGGTACTGGTGGAGCTCGTCCTGCGTTGTCGGCATCGGCGTCGGCTTGGCGAAGGGCAGGTTGCCGGTGGCCTGGCGCCAGCCACGTGCGATCTCGGCCATGAAGTCATCGGGTGCCTGCCGCGTGGCATCGAACGCCAGCCGGACTTTCGCCCCCGGCGCGATCAGCGCGGTCGGGGTGTCAGTGCGCGCGGTCGTGAGGAACAGATCCGCGAACGACGCTGCCGCCGCGTCGCGCTTGGTGAGCGAGCCCTTGATCGCGAAGAGCTTGCGCACCGTCGTCAGCACCGAGGTGTGTTGCAGCGGGCTCGAGTGCACGATCCCCTTGCCCACGTAGGGGGAGGCGATGAGCGTCGGCACGCGCAGCCCCAGACGATCAAACGCAAACTTCGGCGCGAAGGAGGCTTTGTCGCCCGGCGCCGGCGAATTGATGCCGTCCGGATTCACTGCCGCGGCGGGATCGGCGTGATCGAAGTAACCGCCGTGCTCGTCGAAGGTGACCACGTACAGACTGCGTGCCCATTGCGGGCCGCCACGCAGCGCTGCATACACGTCAGCGATCAGCTGGTCGCCGGGCCGCACATCCTGCGGCGCGTGCATCGAGGTCACCGGGCCGTCGGTGGCCGAGCCCGCAAAACGCGGGATGATGAAGTTGTAGTTGGCGAGCTTGCCCGCGGCGGCATCGCTGGCGAAACTCGTCTCGTAGTTTTTGAAATTTGCGCGCTGCGTGTTGATGCGGCTGTACTGTGCAACTTCGTTCTGGTCGCTGAAGTACACCGCCCAGGTGCGTTTGTGCTTTTGCAGCTGCTCGTAGAAGGTGACCGATTTCAGCTGCACGCTCCAGTCGTTGCGGGCCCAACCGACCGACGTGCCCGCGTGGATGTACAGCCGGTTGGGCATCGTCGGCCCCGGGACCTCTGCGTACCACTGATCACACAGCAAGAAGTTCTCCGCCAGCGCGGTGAGCGCCGGCAACTGTCCGGAAACGAACGTCTGCATGACCGCCGAGAGGTCGACCCCGGGATCGCTGAAGCCGTCGCTGGCGAGTGCGCTCTTGTAGTTCTCCACGAAGCCGCGGTCGTTGACCGGTTTCAGCGCCGTGCCGCTCGGCACGACCTTGGTGGTGAAGAGCTGCACGTTCGTGTCATCGAGTGAGTGCCCCGGGCCCTGGCCCTGGCTCACCGTGAAGAGCGCCGCTTGTCCGGCGCCGATCGCTGCGTTGCCCGGGCCTGCCGCCGCCGTCGGGTCAGGTCGGTTGGAGAAGGGTCCCTGCGACAGGCCGGCGACGCCCGGCCATCTTCCGAACAGATGATCGAGCGAGCGATTCTCCTGCATGAGGACCACGACACAATCGATCGGTGGCAGCGTCGACGCGGCCGTCTGCGCGCCAGCGTCAGCGGCCGCCTTCGGAGCCG
>Ga0126381_100010863_pt1 | contig 10273 bp, 12 predicted proteins | sample PanSoiMetPlot_28_FD_96465 | JGI IMG/M metagenome (GOLD analysis project Ga0126381, IMG submission 96465) | Tropical forest soil microbial communities from Panama - MetaG Plot_28 | ecosystem: Environmental > Terrestrial > Soil > Tropical forest > Bulk soil | place: Panama | collected 2016-02-17 | reverse complement strand
ATGCGCCGCCTCGCCGAGGCGTCGGGCCGCATGGTCGTCTACAACTCGCTGTCGCAGACGATGCGCCGCCCCGAGGAGTGGAAGATCCACATGGCGCGGGTCGAGGAGACCGCGGCGATGGGCATCCGCGCCTACCCGATGTGCAGCCCCAACCGGGTGACGCAAGACTTCACGATGAGGAACAGCCAGGTGTTCCGCGGCCTGCCGACCTGGCACCCGATCCTGTTGATGGCGGACGACGAGAAGCTGCGGCTTTACGCCGACCCGGAAATCCGCGCCAAGCTGCATGAGGAGGCGGTGGTCAACAAGCCGGACAGCGCGGCCGGCATCTCCAAGACCTGGTGGAACTACATCTGGGTCAACGAGCCGGTGCTGCCGCAGAACCAGTGGATGCAGTTCAAGTCGATCGGTCAGATCGCCGAGGCGCAGAAGAAGGGCGTCATCGACGCGTTCCTCGATCTGGTGGTCGAGGAGAAGCTCGAAACCCGCTTCCTGCAGGCCGAGAACAATATCGACGACGAAGCGCTGCGGAAGATCTTGACCCATCCGAACGCGGTCATCGGCCTCGGCGACGGCGGCGCGCACGTCCAGTTCCACGGCGGCTACGGCTATCTCACCAAGCTCCTGGGCGAGTGGGTGCGCGAGAAGCAGGCGATGACCCTCGAGCAGGCGGTCCGCCGCCTCACCTTCGACAGCGCCTCGACCTTTGGCATCTACGACCGCGGCATGCTGCGGCCGGGCCTGGCGGCCGACATCACCATCTTCGACCCGGCGACGGTGAAGTGCGGCAAGGAGACGGTGGTGCACGATTTCCCGGCCGGCGGCTGGCGCATCAAGGAATCCGCCGAGGGCATCTTCGCCACCGTGGTCAACGGCCAGACGCTCTACGAAGACGGCAAGCACACCGGGGCGCTCCCCGGCCGCGTGCTGCGCAACTCCTATTACGAGCAGAACCGGCGCAGCAACGCCTGAGCTGGCAAAGCGGCGCGAGCCGCGATCTCCCACATTATCTTCGAAACGTCGAAGGCCCGCGCGATGCGGGCCTTTTTCGTTTGGCGACAGTGCAGAGAGGGTCAGGTCGGAAAGGGGTATTGCCGAGCCCTATAGCCCACGCCAAAGGGCGGGACATAAACTTCCGACGGCTTCCATTTTGGAACGAACCTCAACCGAAAAAAAGCGCGCTCGGCCTCTGATCCTTCGTGCGCAAAGGCCCACCCATACTGAGCACACAACATAACGAAGCAAGCTGTTACAGCTTGCAGAGCGCGCCTCAAGGTCGCTTCATGAAAATTATTTTCGCGATCGTGCTTTACTAAATTATAGGAGTGGTACCAAGGCAAGCTTTTGGTAGGGCTATCGGCCCTCCACCCTTTGAAGGGGAAAACCGTCGGCAACCACGGAAAATAGTTTAAATTAACTCCATAGTGATCGAGATGCATTGCGTTTAACAGCATCACATAATCTTTTGTATCTAGGCGACCATTTTTCTTTCTGCTTTTGTATCCGTTGTCGATCAGGACATGGTAGCAATGCGCTTCAACTTCGGTACATGCAAGAATAAGTATGTTCCGTGTGGAATGACCCCAGGCTTGTAAATTATTCTTCTCTGGTTGAATCACACGGCAGATTTGATCAAGTTCCTCAATGAATGCATGTAATTGACCAGCGCTCCGTGCTCTATACTCACGAAGCTCGGGAGATGAATCAGGATTATGACCGGGAGGTAGCGTGTTAATACTATTGGGCCGTGCCATTCTAGGATAACATTCTCCAGGCGTTAGGGACAGTTTATACCACTCGCCATTTGATGTGATTCTGCTGAACACTCTAGAAACGCTTTCGCCGGGACTGCGGCTGAATTTGCTCGAACCGTTGCCATCGCTCACGTCAATCCGCCAGACTTCCCTGTCGGAGACACACCAAAACTCCTCGCCAAGCTGATTACCCCATCGCAGTCTGCGGGCGTAATAGGTGAGCATCTTTATCTCGGGAGTTGTTTCCTTGATTGATCATCGCACTATACCGCGATTTCACGAGTGACGGCTCACGCCCACCTGATCGAGATATCAACCCTGCCCCGCTCATCACACTCGCGGCAGCGCAGCCGATCGCTTTTGTCGAACGAGATTATTACAGGCGATAGCACCGATCGCCGCGACCGGGTATGACGGACTTCCGGGCCGGTCCTATGGCGCCCGCAAGCTCTGTCGCGGCAGACGCCGTGCCGGCGGCTGCGGGACCGAAAGCAACGAAAGCTCGGACGGGAGGAACATATGTGGCCGACCAACGCCCTGACCGAGCGGCTGAACCTGAAGTGGCCGATCCTGCAAGCGCCGATGGGCAGCGCCAGCACGCCGGGGCTCGCGGCGGCGGTGACCAACGCCGGTGGTCTCGGCGGTCTCGGCATGTGGGGCCGCAACGCCGAACAGGCGGCGCGGCGGATCGCCGGTTTCCGGCAGCAGAGCGGCGGCAGTCTCAACGTCAACTACCCGATCTGGCCCGACCCGGGCTGCGCGGCGGAAACCACCGCGGCGATGCGCCGGCATCTGCAGGCGCAATACGATGCCTTCGGCCTCGGCGCGGCGCCCGAGCCCAAGGGCGAGACCAGCGATGTCGGCCCCGAACATATCGCGCTACTGCTCGACACCAAGCCGGAGGTCGCCAGCTTTCATTTCGGCCTGCCCGAGCCCGAGGTGATCCGCGCGCTCAAGGCGGCGGGCGTGTTCATTATGTCGAGCGCGACGACGGTCGCCGAGGCGCGCGGGCTCGAAGCCGCCGGCTGCGACGCGATCATCGCTCAGGGCACCGAGGCGGGCGGCCATCGCGCCACCTTCACCGGCACGGACATCGGCATGCAGCCCGGGCTGTTTTCGCTGCTGCCGCAGGTCGTCGACGCGGTGAGTGTCCCGGTCATCGCCGCCGGCGGGGTTGCCGACGGGCGAACCTCGGCGGCGGCCTTTATGCTCGGCGCGAGCGCCGTGCAGCTCGGCACCGCCTTTCTCTTGTGCGAAGAAGCCGAGGTGCGCGATGCGCACCGCGCCGCCCTCGCCAGCGCCGGCGATGCCTGCACCGTCGTCACCGATGTGATTAGCGGACGGCCGTGCCGTTACATCCGCAACGCGATGATCGACGATCTCGTCGAATCCGGGCTCAAGCCGCTGCCGGTGCCGGCGCAGCAGAGCCTGACCCAGCCGCTCGCCGCCGCCGGCTCGCGCGACTGGACCGCGCTGACCTCCGGCCAATCGGCGGCGCTGGCCCGACAAACCACCGCCGTCGAGCTGATCGATCGGCTGGCCGACGAGACGACGCGGCGGCTGCGCGCCTTCGCGTGAGTGACGGGGCAGTTGCCCCGCGTCACCCCGGCCAAGGCCGGGGCCTTCAATCCTCGTCGCAGGGCGGAGGTCCCGGATCGCGGAGGGTTTCGAGCGTCCGACCGGCGACCATCTGTGCCGCGGTGTCGTGGGTTTCGTACTGGATGGCGCCGCCTCGTGTGCCGAACCACGGCGCCGCTGTCCCCGACGCGGCGGTGAGCGGGCGGTCGACCTTGTAGACCGTGTAGGCCTGGGCCTCGCAGGCATAGGGGAGCGCCCGCCCGGCGTAGGGCGCGCCTTGCGGGCTGAAGAAACGGCCATTGGGCGAACCGAAACGGTCGAGCAGCATGCCGGGCGGCAGCACCACCGCGACCGGCGCACGGGCAAACCCGTCATTCGGCGGCCAGCGCAGATCGCCGTTCGCGTCGTACCATTGCGGCGCGACATCGTGCCTGACTTCCGGCGGCAGGTTTTGCACCAGCGCCACCGGCGGCGCGGGCGCCATCTGTGGCGGCAGGGTGTGGCACGCCGACAGCAGCAGCGGCGCGAGGGCAACGAGCTTTTTCATGCTTTCTATTACACCGGCTCCGCGCGGAAAAGCGAAGCGCCTTCCGCGACGAGCGCAGCGCCGCGGTCAGCTTCACACTCCGGCGCATCGATTTGATAACCGACAGGAATTAGCCAAGTGCGCCGATCCTGGCGAGAGTGGCCAAGAGGAAATCGAGGCTCGTTCACGGGAGAAGCCCAATGGCTGGCGTGGGTACCGAAAAGGTCTTCGAGAACGACCAGGTCATCGTCTGGAATTTCGTGCTGGAGCCGGGTGAAGAAACCCCGATGCATACGCATGAGCTCAATTACATGTGGTATGTGGTCGAGGGCGCTGCGCTGCAGATATTCGACGAGCACGGGACGGATGTCGGCACGTTGCCGGTGCCGAAGGATGCCGTCTACTCACTGAAGGTCGACGACGGGATGCTCGACGTGCTGTCGGGCCCCGCCAAGGGGATGCGCGTGCCGGCCCGCCACAAGGCGCGCAATGTCGCCCCGACCCGCTATCGGGAAGTGCTGGTCGAATACAAGTAGCGGCGAGCGCCGTGGGGCGCGGCCGCATATCGAGCGGGAGGGTGCAAGGATGGCCGAGCGCACACGCATTGCGCTGATCGCGCATGATCGCAAGAAGGACGACATCATCAGGCTCGCCGGCGACTACGCCGACGTGCTGCACCACTGCGACATCGTCGCCACCGGCACCACCGGCTCGCGCATCGCCGCCGCGCACGGGGTTTCGGTGCAGCTGATGCTGTCCGGGCCGCATGGCGGCGACCTGCAGATCGGCGCGCAGCTCGCCGAGGGCAAGGTCGACATGGTGATCTTTCTGCGCGACCCGATGACGCCGCAGCCGCACGAGCCCGACATCAATGCGCTGGTGCGCGCGTGCGACGTCCACAACGTGCCGTGCGCGACCAATCTGTCGACCGCGCGCCTGCTGCTCGACGCGCTGGCGCGGCGCACCGCGCTGGCGATGCCTTGCTATCGCCCCCCCGAGCCGGCCGCGACCGGTGGTTGCGACCTTCCGCTCGAGCTCGTCGCGGCGGCCGGGGCGGCCGCGCCGTCCGCCCGCTAGCTCAATTCGGGACCCAGCTCACCGCGCGGATTTCGGTGAATTCGCGCGGCAGCTTCTGCCAGCTGTCGCCGGCGTTCTCGGTCGCGTAGAGTTCGCCGTAATGGCTGCAGGCGACGATGCGGTCGGGGTCGGCCGGGTGCGTCGCGAACGACCAGATCGGCGAATTCGGCTCGACCGGCAAGGTCAGCATCTCCCATTTGTTGCCGCCGTCGCGCGAGCGGTGGATGCCGCCGGCACAACCGACCGCGCCGTCGCCGCTGGCGACGAAGAGCGTCTTCGGGTCGTCGATCTTCTGGGTCAGCGCGCGGCAATAGGGCAGCTTGAAGCGGCCGTTGATGCCGAGCGGGATCCAGCTGTCGCCGGCGTCGCTGGTGGCGAAAATCTCGCGCGGCGTCGTGGTCAGCACCTTGACCCCGCCGTTCACGTTGACGGTCACGTCGTGGATGTCGGGGTCGGGCACGCCCTCGCTGATGCGCGACCAGGTGTCGCCGCCGTCGAGGCTGCGCCGCACGCCGTCGACCTCGACCCCGGCCCAGACATGCTTCGGGTTGGCCGGGTCGACGACCAGCGCGGTGACGCGCGGGATGCGCACGTTGGGGCATTCCTCGGCCATGTCGACGGCGAGCTTCTGCCAGCTCTTGCCGCCGTCCTTCGAGCGGAACAGCGCCGCCGGCCGGGTTCCAGCGAAGATGATGGCGGGATTGCTGGGATCGACCGCGATCTTCCAGACATCCATCGCATTCATCGGTGACTCGAGCCGGGTAAAGCTCTGCCCGCCATCCGTGCTCTTGTGGATGCCGTCATCGGCGCCGGCGAAGATGGTGCGCGGCTCGGTGGGGTGGACGGTGAGGCCGTAGACCCGGCTCTCGCTCCACAACCCGCCCTCGTTGGCGACCCGCTTCCAGCTGTCGCCGCTATCGGCGCTGCGCCACAAGCCGCTGCCGATCGTGCCGATGCAAATCGCGTAAGACATGGGGGCCTCCCTGTTCACTGCATTGACGGGCGTGCGTGGTTCGAGCCGGCGCTTCGCGCCTCCTCAGCATGACGGGCTTGGGCGAAGGGCGTCAAAACCCGTCATCCCGAGGAGCGCCCAAAGGGCGCGCCTCGAAGGACGCACCGGTTTTCTGATCAGTACCCTTCCCAACCGGTATGCGAGATGTCGATCACCACGCCGTCCGGCCCCGACCATTTCATCTCGAAATTGGCGTGCCCGCCGGCCGCCATCGTGTTGTCGACGTGGTCCTTGCCGGTGAGCTGCGTCGCCTCGGCCTTGGTCAGGCGGTGGCTGGCTTCCTCCAGATCGTCGACCTCGAAGCCGAAATGGTGGATGCCCTCGAAATTCTCGCCATGCGCGCCGACATCGGGCGAGCGGTTGTCCTTGAGATTGAGCACCGCGACATTGATGTGGCCGTCGGTGAGGAATACCGCGCCGTTCGGGCTGCGGCGGACCTCGGTGAGCCCAAAGGCTTCCTTGTAGAACAACGCCGTCTTGGCCGGGTCCTTGGTGGTCAGCGCGATGTGTCGGATTCTCGGCATGCGGCCACTCCTCGGCGCTCGCCGTCGCAGGAGCGCACCGTCGCGGCGCCAAGCCTCTATCCTATGCGCGCGCCGGCTTCGACGCCAGTTCGGACTTGCCAGCACGCCTGCCAAAGGTTCCGCAGATAGGGCTGCGGGGTACGGCGAAAGCCGATCGGTGCTGCCTCGACCGGATGGCGCCGACGGTCAAACCTTGGCGGCTGATCTCTTCGGGGTTGGCGGCAGCCGGATGTCCGCTTCTCATCTGCGCGGATTAAGCTCGAATTATTAAGCATTTAATCCGTCTTAGTTGCTTAATCGATCGTTTATAAAGCTGTCTCTAGAGACATTTCTCCTGAGGCCTGGAAATGACCAGTGCTGGGTCCAAATACGCCACGCTGTGGATCGATGGGGCGAATGCGCCCGCTGCAGCGCGACGCAAGCACAAGAAGGGCCATATCCGCGATGACGAGTATTCGCAGGTCATGCATTTCATCGAGAACGGCTACGTCATTCTGCCAGATGTGATTGATCTGCACGAAATCGACGCGTACACGGCCGACGTCAATCGCCTCTTGGCCTCCCGTCCCGATCTCTGGTGACGGAAGGACCGCACATCAAGCAGCTGAAGGACGCGCAGGTCAACCGCGCCCTGACCAAGGTGCTCGACACGTATATGGTCAGCCACCACGCCCTAAACATCGCTTTCTCCGCGAAGCTAAAGCGAATGCTTGAAGTTTTGTTCGGCGAGCCGGCTGCAGTGCATCAGGGACTGCATTTCGAGGTCGGCAGCACTCAAGCGATCCACCAGGATACCGCTTACGTCGTGGTCAGACCGCCGCTGGCTCTCACGGCAGCCTGGGTTGCGCTCGAGGACGTCAAACCGGGCAGCGGCGAACTCGTGTACTACCGGGGGAGTCATCGCATGGGTGACTTCATCTACCCGGGCAACCGCCGCAACTGGGATCCCGGAGCAGACGGCCATGCGATCCATGACCATCACCTCGCTTGGCTGCATCGGGAAGCGATGGCGAGGGGTCTACCGCTCGAATATTTCTGGCCAAAGCGCGGCACGGCGCTGATTTGGCACGCCGATCTCGCGCACGGCGGTGCGCCGATCATCAATAGCGGTTACAGCTGCCGTAGCATCGTCTTTCATTACTGCCCTGCCTCCGCCAGGCCGGCTTACCTCGAGCGCAAGCCGAGCGGGGTCGGAGCCTTCAAGACCCCGCAGGGTGATTGCTATTCCTCGTACTATGAAAGCTTCAGCCACGGCGCGGATTAACGGCGCCGGCGCGCGACGCGATGCGGAAAGGGGGGCGTAAAGCCTCATCGGGTAGTTGCCCAAGCTGCTGTCAGGCGCCCGGAGGCTGCATGAAAATGAAGGTGCTTCGCTTCGACCGAAATCCGACGATATTGACCTATCAGCGCAACATCTATGCCGAGTTTGCGGGACTAGACCCCGAACAGCATCGCGACCGCTTCACCAAATGGTGGTTCTGGGCCGAAGGCAACGACTTGCACAAAGTCGAGTATCTGCTCCCGCTCATGACCGTCACGACCGAGATCGAGCCCTTCGCCTTCGAACGCCGCTTCGTGGCCCAGAAGCTGCGAGTGCCGAGCTGACCGCGATCAAGCGGCGCGCACCATGGGCTTACCAAATCGAGTTCGGCAGCCGCTCGACGCTGGGTGTCCGCAACGACGCCGACTGGAAATGTCACCGGCACCGGGCGAGCCTGTTGGTAGATACGGCCGTGGCGCTGGCGGGCGAAGCGGTGGGAGACATGACCGTGCTCGATGTTGGCTGCCATTGCGGAGTTTTCGCACTCGAATTCGCTGAGCGCGGTTTCGGCCAGGTGACCGGGGTTGATCTGCGTTCGGAGAACATCCGGCAGGCTGAGTTCCTTCGCTCGGCGTTTGCCGTGCGGAACGCAGAATTTTCGGTGCTCAACGTCCGAGACATCATGCAGGCGGCACCCGCAGATATAGTCTTCTGCGGCGGGCTGCTGTATCACGTGACGTTTCCTTTGGAATTACTGCGTAACATGTTCAATCTGACCAAGAAATACCTCATTCTTGACAGTTTGTGTCATAAGGAACCGATTTCTGCTTTTCATCTCGTTTGCAACAAGGATGTCGCCTATTCCGCCGAAGGCGAATTTGCTTACGAATATCATCCGACTTACCGCGCGCTCGGCGAAGCGCTCTATGCCGTCGGTTTCAAGTCGGTGGTCGAAATCATCGGCGACAAGCGCAGCCAGGTGCCCAACTATTCCGAGGGTACCGTCAGGTCGTTTATTGCGGCGAAGACCGATATTGAGACGCAGTTGGGAGGCTTGCAGTGAGCATTACGACGGAACAGATTGCGGGGTTGATTGCGGCGGGAGTTAACAACGAGTGGCACCCCGGCTATCGCATGCCGAACTGGTTTATTCTGGAGCCGCCAGTTAACTTGCAATCAGCCACACTGGTCGGCGGATCAGCGGTCGGCGCGTTCACCTACTTCGTTAACGGCTTTATCAACAACTGCAAGTTCGGTCGCTACTGCTCAGTCGCAGAGGCGGTGAGCCTTGGCCGCGGTGACCATCCGACCGAATGGCTCAGCTCAAGCCCGTTCCAGTACGAAGCCGGTTTTATCCGCGCGATGCTGCAAGGCCCCGTCTTCGGCGATCGTTCCTCGGCCATGGTGCAGCGCCAGTTCGTCAAGGATTACAACTCTCCCGAATTCGACATCATCAATATCGGCAACGACGTGTGGATTGGCCACGGTGCCTTCGTAAAACCGGGGATTACGATCGGCGACGGCGCGGTGATCGCCGCAGGCAGCGTGGTAACCAAGAACATCGCTCCCTACACGATCGTCGGCGGCGTGCCGGCGCGGCCGATCCGAGCGCGATTTCCCGATGCTACAGTCGAAAAGCTGTTGGCATTGCGCTGGTGGCAATATGCAATGTGGGATTTGAAGGATTTGCCGTGGGATGACATCGATCACGCGATCGAGATCGTCCAAAGCCGCGTCGCGACCGGTGCGCTGACACCGTACGGCCCTGAGGAAATCACGCAGCACAGCCCAATCTTCGCGACCGGATAGATGCCGACCGCCAGAAATGCAGGGATTTCAGCGATGGCTTAATGTGGTTAAGAGCGCCGTGCAAGCGGGGTCGCGCAGCCGCGGGCGCTGCGCTAAGCTACCGGTCCTGCGCAGCGCAATGGGAGCTTGGGCCATGGCACGCGACGGCTATCTGATCCTCGACAGCGACCTGCATATGATGGAGCCGGGCGACCTCTGGGCCCGCTATCTCGATGCGCCCTACAACCACAACCCGCCGCAATTCTTTGGCGGCCAGCAGGCCCAGCTCAAGGAAACCAAGGAAGACAAGGCCAATACCGATTCGATCATGGGCATGACGGTGCAGGGGCTGGCGATCCCGGCGCACAACATGCAGCAGGGCGCGACGGTATCGAGCCGCGAGCTGCGGCGCCGCAGCCGGGCGCGCCACCCGCATTTCAACGTCGCCCGCGCCAACGCCTTCGACGCGCCGTCGACCCTGACGGCGATGGACATCGAGGGGATCGATGTCGCTGTTATGTACGGCACACGCGGCCGGCAGATCCTGTGCCACGACGATCTCGCGCCGGACTATGCGGCGGCGCTGGCGCGGGCCTACAACAACTGGGCGGCCGATTACTGCAAGACCGACCCGCAGCGGCTCAAATTCGCCGCGCAGGTGGCGATGCACGATGTCGGGCTGGCCGTCGAGGAAGCCCGGCGCTGCGTCAGCGAGCTGGGCGCCGTGGCGATCGTCGGTACGCCGAACCCGGT
>Ga0126381_100010862_pt1 | contig 10273 bp, 9 predicted proteins | sample PanSoiMetPlot_28_FD_96465 | JGI IMG/M metagenome (GOLD analysis project Ga0126381, IMG submission 96465) | Tropical forest soil microbial communities from Panama - MetaG Plot_28 | ecosystem: Environmental > Terrestrial > Soil > Tropical forest > Bulk soil | place: Panama | collected 2016-02-17 | reverse complement strand
GCCGACGCCATGATCGGCCAGGACGCGGTGCGCTCCGCTGGCGAATTTCATAAGCGGCTGGGTCTTACGGGCGTAATTCTGACCAAACTCGACGGCGACGCGCGCGGCGGCGCGGCGCTGAGCATCAGCAAAGTTTCCGGCGCTCCAGTAAAGTTCGTGGGACTCGGCGAAAAATACGACGCGCTGGAAGGTTTTTATCCCGAGCGTATCGTTTCGCGCGTTTTGGGAATGGGCGACATTCTTTCGCTGATTGAGCGCGCCGAACAGGCCGTCGATCGTAAGGCCGCCGAAGAGCTGGAACGCAAGCTCCGCAAGTCGGAATTTACGCTTGAGGATTTTCGCGATCAGCTCCGGCAGGTTCGCAAAATGGGGCCGCTGGAGCAAATCGTGGACATGCTGCCGAAGATGGGGCCGCTCGCGAATTTACCTAAAGACGCCAGCGTAGACGAGAAAAAACTCAAACAAGTGGAAGCGATTATCAACTCGATGACCAACGAAGAGCGTCGCGACCACAGCGTCATTGACGGCAAGCGTCGCAAGCGCATCGCAAAAGGCAGCGGTACCTCGGTTCAGGACGTCAACATCGTCCTCAAACAGTACCTTCAAATGCGCACCATGATGAAGCAATACGGGGGCATGATGGCGCGCAGCAAGATGAAAGGCCTCGGCAAGCTCTCAGGATTGTCCTGACCAAGAGGATTTGCCAGATTCGATTAGAGCTCTTCAGTTGCTGGCGGACAAGAACATATCTGCCGTTTGCAGCGACAGCTTTTCTGGATCGAGATCGGTACGGTTAGACAGGATGATGATGCTGAGATGGTCGCCGCCGAGGAAGCGCTCGATCACCGTGCGGAAGCCCATCGTGCTTCCCGTGTGCCACATGCGGCGGTGGCCCTGATAGGGATCGAGGAACCATCCAAAGCCGTAGGAAACGGGCTTGCCAGGATGGAGGTTGTCGTCGTTCGCTTCCGTCGGCCAATGCGGTTCGGAACCGTCGTTGAGCTTCACGGGCAGGAGCGCGGGCTGCATTTCTTTTTCACTGAGCAGCGTGTGATTCCGCAGAGCGTCGCCCCATTGGGCGAGATCTTCCAGGTTCGAATAGATACCGCCGTCGCCAAGGGTTGCCGAAGTTGAACTCTGGTCAGTTTCCTTGAGCGCCTCGTTTTCTTTGGAGTAGCCAAACGCGCGATTCAACACTTCGTTTTTTCCTTTTTGATAGACGATGGTGTGGTTCATTCCAAGCGGTGCAAAGATGCGCTCGTGTAGAAATTCGCGGTAGGGTTTTCCTGAAGCTTTAGCGATGATAAGCCCCAAGACCACATAACCAGAATTGCTGTAGGACCAGTTCGTTCCCGGCGCAAATTTGCCGTTTCCTTCTTTCTCGAGTAGTTGCAAAACTTCTGCGTCTTGAATTTGCCTTTCCGGCGACCACAGAGGGCCCTTTGCTTTCTCGGCTCGTTCCATCAAGTCTTCATAGTCAGGCAGCCCCGAAACATGATTGAGAAGGTTCCGAACGGTAATCGATTTTCCGTAAGCCGGAAAATCAGCAAAGATTTCCGTCAGCGTTTCGTCGTAGCGCAGCTTGCCGTCGTGCACCAGAAGCATGATGGCCATGGCCGTAAATTGCTTGGTAAAGGAAGCCAGGCGGAAATTCGTGTGGGAATCGATTCTTGCTTTTGTGCGGAGGTCGCGTACGCCGTACCCGCCTTCGAAAATGGTCTTGCCATTCTGGCGTACCAGCACCGCGAGGCCGGGCGCACCCGCAGAAGTCACGCTTGAAAAAAGCCCATCGATCTTCGTTCCCATTGGACTGCCAGGCGATTGCGCCCGTGACTCACTGGGCGCGCCTAAGGCGAAATGAATCAGAGCAAGACAAACGAGAATCCGCGCCACGGGGTCTCCTTGAACAAGCCGAAGGATACCACGCGGCCATCTTCGATCGCCGGTTGGAACTAGATGCTGCAAGCTACAATTCCCTCGACCGTTACCCCTCAGTTGAGTTAGAGTTTAGGGACGAACCGGGACAGGCACTAAGACCAAGGCCACTAGGTGGCCAGAATGAGGGTAAAGATGATCTTAGGGGAACGGCTGCGCACGGTCCGGGAGCAAAAGGAATTGTCGCAGGGGGACATCGAGAAGCGTTCTGGTCTCCTGCGCTGCTACATTTCTCGCGTGGAAAACGGACACACCGTGCCGGCGGTGGAAACACTGGAGAAACTTGCGCGGGCCTTGGAAGTTCCGATGTATGAACTGTTGTATGAGGGGGAGGAGCCGCCCAAACCTCAAGTGACCGGCGGCAAGGCGGGGCAAAAATTGTGGGGTGCGTCTGGAAAAGATGCACGATATTTAAGGAAGCTGCAGCAATGCCTCTCCCGCATGAATGAAGAAGACAGAAACCTCCTCCTCTTCACCGTGGCAAAAATGGGCAAGTCCAAGAGGCGCGAAAAGACTCAGTGAGCGCTAGGGCTCCCCTTTGAACGGTGCCTTGTTTCCTGCTCACCGTTACAACCTGTTGAAAAGAGTCCGTTGCGCCGGCCTTCGGACCGTTGAATCTGCCGTATCGTCTCATCGTAGAACTGCATGGCTTCATCCACAAGCGACTTGGCAGTTTCAATTGCAGCCTGCAAGTTGTCCTTGTAGCGGACCATGTCCGCGCGCCCGTGCAACCAAGTGCGTCGTATGGCCGCGACATCAGTCATCAAAGCGCTTAGCGTGGCGTGCAAAGCCCGCACTTGTTGGACGGTCGAAAGCAGTAGCTCGTGGACAAATCCATCCTCTTACTTATCCACCCCGAAGACGCGCCTCATGTGCTTGAGCAGCTGGCACGCCTCGAGGAAACAGTTGCTGCATACCGATGACCCAATAACCAGCGAGGAATTGAGAGTCGCCTTTTGAGGATGCTTTTGATAAAGTGCAGCCTTCCGGAACGTTGAGACCCTCTCCGCGGAGGTTATTATGGCGGACCTCGACTTGCGTCCTCTCTCGCTCGGGGAAATCCTGGATCGGACGTTTACTCTTTATCGTAGAAACTTCGTGTTGTTTGCGGGCATTTCGGCAATTTCATACCTCTTGGTGCTGGCCCTGGGGCTGGCGCAATCTATTTTCTTCCCGATCGTCGGCTTGCAGAATCCTACGTTAAACAAGGGCATATACGCAGGCGGGCTTTTCACGGTCTTATCCTGGGTTGTGCAGATCCTTGCCTACCTGTTTTCACAAGGCGGCACGGTTTTTGCAGTTTCTGATCTCTATCTTGGCCGCCAGATTGGGATTGGCGAGTCCTTCGCACGAATGCGGGGGGAATTGGGAAGCCTTTTCGGCGTACTCTTCCTGAACAGTCTCTTAGTTTTCGGGCCGTTTCTGGCGTGCTTCATAGCAGCGCTCATAGGCGGCGCGCCAATGCTGCTTCTCTTGGGTTTTGTCTTGTTGATCTTCCCCGGATTGTACTTCGCCTGCCGAGTGATGGTTTGCGTGCCCGCAGCCCTTCTTGAAAACCTGGGGCCTAGATCATCCTTGGAACGAAGTTTCACGTTGACAAAGGAGAGTGTCGGCCGTGCTTTTGTAATCTATGTTCTGTACTTCATCCTTAAGTTTGCTGCCGCGGGCTTACTCGCCTGGCCGTTTGCCTTCGGCGTCATCAGTTCACAGAAGGACCCGGTGATGTTTCGAATGTGGCTCTCACTCACCCAAGTCGGCGCGTTTGTGGCAGGAGTACTCGTTGGCCCTGTACTCACCATTGCCGCCGCCGTGTATTACTACGACCTGCGGGTGCGGAAGGAAGCGTTTGATTTACAATTCATGATGAACCCGACCGGGCCGATTGCGCCGGGTACGCCCGGCGTCGCCAAGACGTTTTCTTGAGACTTCCAGGCGACAATAGTTCCTGCCTCAGGTTCGCCCAGGTGCGCATGCGTTGCAGCGTCTTGTCGTTGCTTATCCTTCTGGGAGTTGCCGCAAATCCCCCCACATTTGGGCAGGGACAACACGCTACGCCCGAAACTGGCGGCCCAGTGAGCTCGGCATATGACGGAGCTTCTTTCACCGCGGAACTCCGGCGAATTGCAGAAATTTTGAACAAGAAACCTTCCAGGAATGAGATGGCGGCGCTACGCGACTCCCTTCCCAAGCGCTGGAGTGTCGCCACTTCCCAAGGCTCTTTCTCCATTTCGTCCGGGCCGCTGCGAAATCAATTGAATTCGTTTTCGAGCGAGAAAGCGCAGGCTTGGGTCAAGCATTTGGAGCAAGAGCTGGAGTTCTCTCAGCAACCGGTTTCAAGCTCACCAAACGCACGAGCGGAACTCGACCATATCCTGGCACGATCGGAGTTTGGAACGGTCAAGCCGCCAAGCGCATTGGACTTGCTTCGCCAACGTTTGGCGGCATGGGTCGAGGGAATGCTGCTGAAACTTTTGGGTGGCGCGTCCCGGCATCCTATTGGTGGGCAGATTCTTTTCTGGCTTCTCATTGTTGCGGCTGTAGGATTTGTTGCGATCTGGGTGTTTCGTTTTCTTGTGAAGAGAGACCACGTGAATGCGTTGGAAGGAGTGGATGCCCTGACTGCCGCGATGACGTGGCAAGAGTGGATTCGCGAAGCCCGCGAGGCCGCAAGCCACGGCAATTTTCGCGAAGCAGTGCATTCGGCGTACTGGGCTGGAATCGCGCGCCTCGAGGATCTTGGTGTTGTCCCCAAAGATCGCACAAAGACTCCGCGCGAATACCTGCAACTAGTAGTGGCCCCGGTCGACGGCCAGCTTGCTCCCGAGCAGAATCATGGTGCACCACTTAGCGCCCTTACCAAGGGACTTGAAAGAACCTGGTATGCCCATCGCGGCGCTGGGCTAGAGGATTTTCATGAATCGCTTCGGCACCTGGAGGCCATGGGATGCCTGTTGGAATAGCACCCTCCGACCGCAAGATTCTTTTGATTGGTGGCGGGCTGCTCGTGCTGATGCTGGCGGCCAGCGTGGTTTTAGCTCCCCCCGCTGACCAATTCAATTCGCCGGTACCGTCTACCTATTCAGCGCAATCCGGCGGTGCCGAGGCTGCTTACCTATTGCTATCGCAACTCCATTACCAGGTGAGGCGCTGGGAAAACTCTCCGACAGAGTTGGGTGCAGATCCAAAAAAAGCTCTGCTCATTCTCGCGGAGCCATTTCAGCCACCGAGCGAGAAGGAACGAAAATCGCTGGGGAATTTCGTATATGACGGCGGGCATGTACTGTTTACGGGAGCAAGCATCCGTATGTTTTTTCCCGAATGCAAATTATCGGATGGCCCGCCCGACCCTGATTGGACGACTTTTAACCCGTCAATTCCGAGCCGCTTCGCGGTTGCGGCGCATCACGTAACCATTCAGCCGGAGGCGTACTGGGGCGCGCTCGACTCTTCGCAACTTGTGCTTTATGGAGAGCCCGAATCTGCTGTTGTGGTGAACTGGAAGCTCGGCAGCGGAGAGGTTCTCTGGTGGGCGGGCTCAACACCGTTGACAAATGCAGGGATCACCAAGGACGACAATCTTACCTTCTTCCTGAACGCCTTGAGGGATTGGTCTTCGGGAAAAACTTACGAAGTTTACTGGGACGAATATTTCCACGGACAACGTAGTTCGCTCTGGAGCTATGTGGCGAAAACCTCATTCGCGTGGGGGCTGCTGCAAATTGGGGTGATTGCTTTTGCTCTGCTCTTCACATTCAGCAGGCGAAGTGGTCCGATTTTCACTCCAGCAGAGGTTTCGCGATTGTCTCCACTGGAATATGTGGAAACGCTGGGTGGCTTGTACGAAAGAGCTGGTGCGGCCTCCTCTGCGGTGGGCATATCCCATCAACGACTTCGTTCACTGCTGACTCGACAGCTTGGCTTGCCTTCAAGCACGAGCGACCGGGAACTCGGTCAGGCCGCAGAAGAGCGACTCGGGTGGAAGGAATCAGGCATCAGTGAACTGCTGCTGCAAGCCGCCAAGGCAAGCCACGCAGAGAAGCTGCCCCGCAGCGAAGCTTTGGATCTCGTGCAGAAGCTGGAACAAAATGCCGCAAGGTTAACGATACGCCCTGTGAATCGGAAGGAGAAGGTGTAACCGTGCAATATCTCTCGCAACTCGCCTCGCAGGTGCGCGCCGAACTTGCAAAAATCGTGATCGGCCAGTGCGAGTTCGTCGACCAGTTGCTTCTCGTGTTGATTTGTGGCGGTCACGCGGTCGTCGAGGGTGTGCCCGGGTTAGCGAAAACGCTCGCGGTGAAGTCATTAGCTCGAATTTGCGCACTTGGTTTTCAACGCGTGCAGTGCACTGCCGACCTGATGCCTGCGGACGTGACGGGCACCAACGTCTTCAACTTGAGCACAAGCACGTTTTCGCTCCATCGCGGTCCCGTCTTCACCGACCTCTTGTTGGTGGATGAAATCAACCGGACCTCTCCGCGGACGCAGGCCGCGCTACTGGAGGCGATGGAAGAACGGCAGGTAACCATCGACGGGGTTCGTTACCCGCTCTCCGAAACTTTTACTGTTCTCGCCACGCAAAACCCGATTGAATTTGAAGGCACATACCCCCTCCCTGAAGCGCAGCTCGATCGTTTTCTGCTGAAGATTCGGGTCACCTATCCATCCGCGCAAGAAGAGATGAGCATCCTCTCGCAGTACGAGAGGGGATTCGACCCACGCCGCTTCGAGGAAATTGCGCTGACGCCCTTAGAGCCGGGCTTGCTTCCTGCAGCGAGGAAGGAAATCGAGTCCGTGCGCGTGGAGCCAACGCTGCATCCCTATGTGGTTTCGCTGGTTCGCCGGACGCGCGACTGGCCGGCCATTTCTCTGGGGGCAAGTCCTCGTGCTGCCGTTGGACTTTTCTTTGTGGCGCGAGCCTTGGCGGGAATGGAGGGCCGCGACTATTTGTTGCCTGATGACGTAAAGGCTGCCGCACTACCTGTGCTGCGCCACCGCATTCTGCTCAAGCCGGAAGCGGACCTCGAGGGACTCACTACAGACCAAGTGATTGGGCAAGTCCTGGCGGCTGTGGAAGTGCCGAAGTGATGCGCTACTGATGAATCCCGTTCAACCACTGATACCGACGGAAGTTGGAGCTAGAGCCCGGCCGCTAGGCAGGGTGCCGTTTGGATTTGGAGCGCGGTTTTTTGTGATGCTGCTTTTGGGATTGTTGTGGCTCGTGCCGGGCTGGTGGTCGCCGCGCCTCATCGGCGCCATGTTTTTGTGGGATGCGGTCGTCGTGCTGGCTTTTGTTTCCGATTTGCTTCAAGTGGCCAAGCCAGCAGAGATAGAAGCACACCGTTCCTGGGAGGGAGCGCCTGAACTCGCTCGGCTTTGCGAAGTGACGCTGACCGTTCGAAACCTCGCTAACACCGCCGTTCGATGCTTGGTCACGGATGAAACGCCGGTGGCGCTCCGTCCCGTTCCTCCCACACTCGAACTTGTCGTACTAGGAAGAAGCACCTCGCGTGCGAATTACAAGATTCTTCCCCGCCACCGCGGGGACCATCGCTTGGGACGTTTGTTTTTGCGCTACCAGAGTTGGCTGGGACTCGCACAGCGATGGGCTGTCGTGGAGATTGCGCAAACCGTGCGAGTGCTTCCAGACCTGGAGCAGGCTCGCCAGCACGCTCTTTACCTGATTCGCAGTCGCCAAATTGAAATGGAACGACGACGCCGCCGCCAGCGCGGCCACGGACGTGAGTTCGAAAGCTTGCGCGATTACCAGAAGGGCGACGACACTCGCGACATTTGCTGGACCGCGACAGCGCGCCGTCACCAACTCACGACGCGCACTTTTGAAATGGAGCGCAGCCAGGCCATCTGGATTGTGCTCGATGCCGGTCGTCTGTTGCGCGCCGAGGCACAACAAGAGGCCCCGCAAGGGGCTCAGCAAGAAGTTCAGCTAGAGCCGGGCAATCTGCGAATCTCCAAACTGGACTACGCCGTCAACGCGGCGCTCTCCTTGGCGCAAGTCGCAACGCAGTGCGGGGACCGTGTTGGCCTGCTCGCTTACGGCCGCGCCATTCAGTTCAACGTGGCAGCGGGCCGCGGCGCGCTCCATCTGCGGTCGATTGTGGATTGTCTCGCGCAGGTTCGGCCGGAAGCTTCGGAAGCGGATCACTCTCGTGCAGCACGCGTGCTGCTGACCGAGCAGAGCCGGCGCAGCCTGGTTGTTTGGATTACGGATTTTGCCGAAACACCGACGACTCCAGAAGTGGTCGAGTACGCAATGCAAATGACGCAGCAGCATCTCGTTGTGTTCAGCGCTATGAACCAACCGGACCTCACCGCGTTGGCGGAATCTGCTCCGCAAACTGCCGAGGAAATGTACCGTCACGCCGCCGCGCTGGAAATTGCCCATCGCCGCGACGTGCTAATGCGCGGACTCCGCCAGCGGGGCGTGTTCGCGTTCGAACTCGTTCCGGGCATGCTGGCTTCGTCCCTTGTGAATCAGTATCTGGACATCAAAGAGCGGAACTTGCTCTAGCGGGCTGAGGCTGACTTCGGTTCACGAAGAACAGGTAGGACAGCAATGCCGCAAATAACGCCGCAGCTAGTAGAAACTTCATCTTGACCGGCGCCCCGCTGGGAGAAAAGAAGCCCTCAATCACTCCGGCAACTATCAGCATCGGCATGGTTCCTAGAAACAAACGCGCTGCCCGTCCACCTGCTTCGGCCAAAGACTTGCGCCTCGGCAGGAATCCTACAAACAAGAGCCCGCGGGCAATCTCAAGGCCGGCCCCTCCGGCAATGAAGATAGCGGGCAATTCCAGCACGCCATGGGGCGCGACAAAACTCCAGAGTTGTAAAGCCATACCCGCTTTCCAAGTGGCAGCGCCAACGACGCCGATCATTAAACCGTTTCTCACCATCTCCAGAATCGTGCCAAGGCCCGCTGTAATTCCCAATGCAAATGTTCTGAAGGCTACGTAGAGATTGTTGACCATGATTCCCGAGGAAGCGAGCGGCTTTATGGAGAGGATCGAATGTGTCCACATTTCACGACGTTCGATGGTTTCCATCATACTTGGGCCGAGCACTCGGTAGGCGAAACCGGGATCGCGGATCGTCACGATCCAACCGACAAGCCCTGTCATCGCAAAGATTGCGAATGCAATTAGCGTTGGCGGCAGGGTCTCGCGGAAAACGCGCGGGTACGTCTCGCCGTAAAAGCGAACAATGCCGCTGACCTTCTTCTTTTGGCCGTGGTAGATAAGATTGTGGCTGCGCCCAAGAAGCTGATTCAGATAAACGGCAAGTTGCCTGCTCGAAGCATCTTCGCGCACTGCCGCCAGATCGGAGGCTGTTTGGCGATATAATAGCCCCAGCTCTTGCAATTCGCTGTGGCGGAGAGCACTGACACCGCGGCCGGAAATGTGCACGAGCTGTTCCAGGCGCGCCCAATAGGGCTTGCGTTTCTCCAGCCAGCGGATGGATATCATGTCCTCGAACCTGCCTAACCCCGGTTCGCTGGGGTCTTATACCGAGAAGCTTACCATTGAAACGCCGGAGCAAACGTCTCTCGATTTTGCCATTGCGGGAATCGGCAGCCGATTCCTGGCCCTTGCGCTAGACACTTTGATTCAAATGCTGGTCGGGTTCATCGTTGGGATTGGGGGCGGCATGGCTGTTGCCGCTTTGGAGGCCGCTGCGCCAAGGTCTGCAATTTGGGGAATGGCCGTCCTGGTGCTGTTTTTCTTCCTTCTCTATTTCGGCTACTTCGCGTTCTTCGAAATCATTTGGAACGGCCAGACTCCCGGGAAGAGGAAAGCAGGTATTCGCGTGATCAAAGACTCGGGACGCCCGTTGACGCCGGCGGAATCGATCGCCAGGAACTTGCTGCGCATCGTCGATTTGCTTCCTGGCTTTTACGCGGTCGGAATAGCCAGCGCCCTTCTCACAAGGGAGAATAAACGGCTCGGCGATCTTGTCGCGGGATCGCTCGTAGTGCGGGAGTTTTCGTTTAGCGACCTGAAGCCGGTTTCGGTTTGGCAAGCCGCCCAAGCGCCAGACGCTCAGGTGGCCTCTCCGCTCGGGGCGGCGAATCTCACTGCTGAGGAAAGCGCCTTAATTGACTCGTTTTTGACGCGCCGCTCCGAGTTGGATTTTGACGTACGTGTCCGAATGGCCGACCAGATTTTCCAGCGCCTCAAGCCTAAACTCACTCTGCCTGCCGAGAACACGCTAACCGTGGAAACAATTCTCGAAAGTCTCGCCTATGAGCGCCGAGCCACAGGGGGATACGGCTGAGTCCTCAGCGATTTTGTATTTTCTCAGAGCCGACATTGGTCGTATC
>Ga0126381_100010861_pt1 | contig 10274 bp, 9 predicted proteins | sample PanSoiMetPlot_28_FD_96465 | JGI IMG/M metagenome (GOLD analysis project Ga0126381, IMG submission 96465) | Tropical forest soil microbial communities from Panama - MetaG Plot_28 | ecosystem: Environmental > Terrestrial > Soil > Tropical forest > Bulk soil | place: Panama | collected 2016-02-17 | reverse complement strand
GGATCATTACGGAATCTACGACCGCTTCAAGTTTCGCGTCCCGTTGGGCGATCACGGGGATATTTACGACCGCTACATGGTGCGCATGCTGGAGATGCGCGAGTCAATCTCGATTCTGGAGCAAGCGCTGAGGGATCTGCCAGGCGGTCCGGTGATGGATCCGAAGGCCAAGATTCGCAACTTTAGGCCGAAGGCGGGCGAGGCGTACGGACGGATTGAGGCGCCTAAGGGTGAGCTTGGTTTTTACCTGATCAGCGATGGAGGCCCGAATCCATATCGCTATCGCGTGCGGCCGCCGAGCCTGATCAATCTGACGGTACTAGAAGATATGTGCCTGGGCGCAAACGTGGCGGACGTGGTGCTGATTTTTGGAAGTGTGGATATTGTGCTAGGCGAGGTAGATAGGTAGCAGTTAAGCGCAAGCTGCTAGCCACTAGGTTCTAGCTGCTGGCTTGTTCTTGCGAGATTGAGGCCGCGGAAAGAAGCGGAGTGATTTCACTGCCGCACGATAGAGCTAAGAGCTAGAAGCTAACAGCGAGGAGCTGTTCTTAATGCTGGGTGAAGGAATTCTGAAGGGACTGGCGGAGACGGCAAAGAATTTTGCCGGGAGCTTTGTCTCAAAGGAACGATTGACGACCGTCGAGTATCCGGAAGAGCGGACGCCGCTGCCAGAGGCTTCCAGGAACTTTCCGTTTCTGGTCTATGACGGCGAGGACTGGGAGAAGGGCCTGCGCTGCGTCGCTTGCCAGATCTGCGAAAAGGAATGTCCGCCGAAGTGTATCTACATCGAGAAGAGCAAGGACAAGAAGCCGGACTACGTGGGCAAGATGCAGATCTATCCGGCGAAGTTCGATATCGATATTTCGGTATGCATGAGCTGCCAGATCTGCGTTGAGGTCTGTCCCTTTGAAGCGATCAAGATGAATTCGGAGTTTGAGCTCGCTACGGATGACCGCTTTGGCGGGCTGCTGCTGGATCGCCAGCAACTGGCGCGGTCGAACGAGTACTACCACGAGATTCATCCGACGGAGGCCACAGAGGTGGATGCGCGGCTTGCGGAAGAAAAGGCTAAGGTAGAAGCCAAGGCGAAGGCTGCTGCCGAAGCGGCTGCGGCAAAGGCTGCCACAAGTGCCACGCCTCCAGGCGAAAAGCCAGCGACCCCCACACCTGTTGCAAATGTTCCCGCGAAACCGAATGAAGGAGAGCCGAAGGCATGATCGACAGGCTCGACCAGATCTTTGTCTTATTGAAGCACGGGATTCTCGGATACCTGCCCGAAAACTGGCAGACTCCGGTCGGCGTGATCCTCAGTGTTGTCTGCATTGTCGGCTTGTATCCGGCTTTGTTCGCGCTTACAACCATCCTGGAGCGCAAAGGATTGGGCCGGGTTCAGAACCGTATCGGGCCGAATCGCGTGGGGCCGTACGGAATTCTGCAGCCCGTGGCCGATGGTATTAAATCGCTTACGAAGGAAGACATCGTTCCCACGAGCGCTGACAGTGTCGTTCATTTCCTTGCGCCGGTCATTCTTGTGGTCACGGTCTTCATGGGATTTGCCGTGTTGCCGATGGGGCGCAACATGGTTCTCGTGGATCTGGATGCCGGGCTGTTGTTCTATTTTGCGATGGGCGCCTCGACCGAACTGGCGGTGTTTATGGCGGGTTGGTCGAGCCGCAACAAATACTCGCTGCTTGGTGCGATGCGGGCAGTGGCGCAAATGATCAGCTACGAGGTAGCGCTGCTGCTGTCGAGCGTGGTGGTCGTGATGATGACCGGCTCGCTCTCGCTGGTGAAGATTGTCGAAGCGCAGAATCACTATACATTCGGGTTGCCGCACTGGTTCATCTTCACGCCGTGGGGATTCGCCGGATTCCTGATGTACGCGATCGCGGGAACCGCGGAGACAAATCGCTCGCCCTTCGATCTGCCCGAGGGCGAATCGGAACTGGTTGCCGGCTATCACACCGAATATTCGGGATTCAAGTTCGCCTTGTTCTTTCTTGCCGAGTACGTAGCGATGTTCTCGATTGCAGGACTGGGAGCGACCCTGTTCTTCGGGGGTTGGACGGCGCCGTTGGCCGCATTGCAGTGGATTCCGTCCTGGATATGGTTCTTCGGGAAACTGTTCGTGGCGATGGGCGTGTTTATCTGGTTGCGCGCGACCTTGCCGAGGCTCCGTCAGGACCAGCTAATGAACTTTGCATGGAAGTTTATGTTGCCAATGTGCCTGCTGAACCTGTTCGTAGCGGGGCTCTGGTGGTTCATGGGAAGCGGCTGGATGCGCTGGGTGTTGTGTTCGGCGCTGCTGGTGCTGGCATACGTGGTGATGGGCCGAGGTGAATTGCGAGCCAAACATGTCGGGCCGAGGAGTTACCGGTATGCGGAGTGAAGTGCAGGGAACAAGGGAACGAGGCACCAAGGGACCGAGAGCCCACATCACTGAGCTGAACCCGAATGTGAACGAAAGGAGCGGCTGGCTGTGGGAGTTGTTTTCTATCTGATTTCGGCGCTGGCCGTGGGGGGCGCGCTGGCCGCGGTACTGCTAAAGAAGCTTGTGCATTGTGCGCTGGCTTTGACCCTTGCGTTTTTCGGCCTTGCGCTGCTGTTCCTTCAACTTGATGCACAGTTTGCAGGCTTTGTGCAGATCCTTGTCTACGTCGGCGCCGTGGCGATTCTCGTTGTGTTTGCGATCCTACTGACGCGCGGGTCCGAGGTCCCAGCAGAGGGCGTCTTCTCAAAGACGTGGCTAGTTGGTCTCGTAATCGCTGCAGGTGTGTTTGCGGTGCTCGCGTGGGCCGTTCTACAAGCCGGGCCATGGCTGCCTACTGAGGCTGCAGCTCCGGCAGTAACCGTGAACGATATTGGTCACGCGCTGATGAGCCGTTACGTGCTGCCGCTGCAGATTATTGCGGTGCTTCTGACGGCGGCTCTGCTGGGTGCGGTCATCGTGGCCATGCACGAGAAAGAGAGGACCAAGTGATGGCCTCGCCATTGAGTGGATACCTGCTGGTGGCCGCCCTGATCTTTGCCATCGGTCTGGCGGGGGCGCTTACGCGGCGCAACGCCATCCTCGTGCTGATCGGGATCGAGTTGATGCTGAACGCGGCGAATTTAAACCTGATTGCATTTTGGCGCTACGGGCCGCATCCAGAGGCGCTCACCGGAATGATGTTTGCGATCTTTTCCATCGCCGTTGCCGCAGCAGAGGCCGCGGTGGGGCTGGGGCTGGTGATCTCAATCCATCGACACACACAAACAACGGATCTCGAGCAGATGAACAGGATGAAGGGGTGAGCCGGTGATGCAAGAAGGACTGGCGTTCACTCCTCAATTGAGTGCGAGCGGAATCGCGCAGTGGTTGTGGCTGGTGCCGGCTGTGCCGGTGGTGGCCTCGGGCATAACTGCGCTCTTGAAACAGCCGAGACGAAAGCTGGCTTCGGGGCTGGCGATTGGTTCGCTGGCATTTTCGCTGGTGCTCTCGCTTGTCGCTTTCGTGCATGTGCTGACCGGATGGTCGCATGGCTATGCGGTTCGCGAGGTCGTGAACTTCACGTGGATCCAGGCGGGCACGGCGAATGTGGACCTGGGATGGGTGCTTGATCCGCTGTCCGCTGTGATGCTTGTGATGGTCACGTTCGTAGGCCTGCTGATCTTCATCTACTCGACCGGCTACATGGCCGAAGACGAGAACTACACTCGCTTCTTCTGTTTCCTCAGCCTGTTTGCTGGAGCGATGCTGGGCGTAGTGATCGCCAATAGCATTTTGCTGCTATTCATGAGCTGGGAACTGGTCGGGCTCACGTCGTACCTGCTGATCGGCTTCTGGTATCAGCGGCCTTCGGCGGCTGCTGCGGCAAAGAAGGCGTTTCTTACTACGCGCGTCGGCGATATCTTCTTTTTGCTTGGTATTGTCTGGCTGTTTGCGCAAACCGGGACGCTGCTCTTCTACGATCACGGAGAGGGTTCCCTTGAGCCTCTGGCGCTCGGTGGGCTCCTGGTTCACCACTCAGGCTGGGGATTGACGGCCGCGGGTGCGATCGGGCTGCTGATCTTCGCCGGAGCCGCGGGCAAGAGCGGCCAGCTTCCACTGCATGTGTGGTTGCCTGATGCGATGGAGGGCCCGACGCCCGTTTCAGCGCTGATTCACGCGGCGACGATGGTGGCTGCAGGCGTTTACCTCATAGCGCGCGTGTATCCGCTGATGAGCGCGGGCATGCCGGCAGTGAAGTTTGGCTATGGCGCCACGCCGGCGCTCGCAGTTGTTACTTGGGTTGGCGCTGCTACGGCCGTCTTTGCTGCGCTCATCGCTGTCGCGCAGAATGACATCAAGCGCATCCTCGCCTACTCCACCGTTTCGCAGCTCGGATACATGATGGCGGGGCTTGGCGCGGGAGGCGTTGCCGTGGGCATGTTCCATCTGATCACGCACGCTTTCTTCAAGGCGTTGCTCTTCATGGGGGCGGGCTCTGTGATTCACGGCGCGCACGAGGAGCAGGACGTAAGGAAGATGGGCGGCCTAAGCAAGTTCATGCCGGTCACGTTTGTGACCTACGCCATAGGAATGCTCGCTCTCTGCGGATTTCCCCTGCTCTTCTCGGGCTTCTGGAGCAAGGACGCGATTCTCGAGGCGGAGAGTTTGTGGCATCCCTCCCACGGCCCGTTCTATCTCCTCGTCTTCGGCGCGCTGCTCACGGCGTTTTACATGACGCGCCAGGTGTGCTACGTCTTCTTCGGCGAGTATCGCGGGCACGGGCATGCGCATGAGAGCCCGCGCGTGATGACGGTGCCGCTCGCGATCCTCGCATTCTTTGCAATCGCACTAAGCGCGATAGGAACGCCTGCATGGCCCTGGTTCCGTGCATTTCTTAGTGATCACGCTGCGGCCCTAGACTTCCATGGGTTTGCAGAGCCTGGCCTCGTGATGCTCATGGCAACATCGACCATCGTCGTACTGATTGGTCTTGGCATCGGCTGGTGGCTTTACGGCAACAAGTCGCCGCGCGCGCAGGAGCCTGATGCCCTGGAACAGAAGATCCCAACGGTTTGGGGATGGCTGCGCGACCGGCTGTACGTCGATGAGCTGTACGGCGCGACAGTGATCGCCTTTTACTACTGGTGGGCCAGGGTCGCAGACTGGCTGGACCGCAAAGTCTGGGGCGGCATGGTATCGGACATTACACTGCTGTTCCGCGGATGGGCACATTTGAACCGCTTCCTCGATACGAATGTCGTGGACGGCGGTTTCGACAAGGGCTGCGAAGAGATTGCAACCAGCGGCGGGTTGCTGGCGCGCGTGCAGAACGGGCGCGGCCAGACGTACTTGCGGTTGCTGGCACTGGCAGTGGTGATACTGGCTGCGATTCTAATATGGAGCGGCCGGGGATGAACGGAATTCCTTTGCTGACGATACTTACTCTGCTGCCGGTCATTGGCGCAGCGATTGCACTTTTTTCGGGCAGGCATGCGAGAGGCGTGGCGCAGGTGGTTGGCATCATCGCGTTCGCGCTCGCGATTTTCATCTGGCTACATTTGCCCGCCGATGGTTCCATCGGACTCGTTGAACAGAAGGCGTGGGCACCATCACTCGGCGTTCAGTATCACCTGGGCGTAGATGGTCTCGGCGCGCTGATGCTGCTGCTCTCCGCGATCGTGACGCTGATGAGCGTGGATGCCGCACATCGCGTACATCATGAGCCCGGGCTCTTTTTTGCATTGGTACTGCTACTTGAGGCAGGGCTCTTCGGTTCGTTTACAGCGCTGAATTTCTTCCACTGGTTCATCTTCTGGGAGCTGAGCCTGATTCCGGCATTCTTCCTGATCAAGCTGTGGGGCGGACCAAAGCGGGGACCCGCGGTAACACAGTTCTTCGTCTACACCATGGCTGGGAGCGTCGCTCTGCTGCTGGGCTTTCTTGCCGTGTTTCTTTCGACGGGAACGATGGAGTTCGGCCAACTCGCGGAGATGGCCGCGAATGGATCGCTCGAGCTGCAGGTGACGTCGCACCTTGGCCCGGTGATGATGTGGCTCGCAATCGCCGTGCTTGCGGGGTTCGCAGTGAAGGTGCCGCTCGCGCCGTTCCATACATGGCTTCCAGCTGCTTATGCTGAAGCTCCTTCGCCGGTAACGATGCTGTTGACCGGCGCGATGTCGAAGATGGGCGTCTATGGTCTGCTGCGCATTGCGCTGCCGCTATTCGGCCCGCAGATCGCGCGGATTCGAATGCCGCTGCTGGTACTCGCTGTAATCACGGTTGTCATGGGTGCATGGGCAGCTGCCGCGCAGAAGGACTTGAAACGTGTCTTCGCATACTCTTCAGTCAATCACCTCGGTTATTGTCTGCTTGGCATCTTTGCTCTTGCGGTTCCGGGCGGCGCGAATGTTTCTGTCGGTGTGAGCCAGGCTGCGGCGCTGAATGGCGTCATCCTGCAGATGTTCAATCATGGGCTGACGGCTGCTGCTCTTTTCTGGTTCATCGCGATGATCCAGTTCCGCAGCGGCGGTCTTCGCGGTATAGATGACTTTGGCGGATTGCGCAAGCCGGCGCCGGTTTTCGCGGGCCTGATGGGAATTGCGTTGTTTTCGTCTCTGGGCCTGCCGGGCCTGAACGGATTCGTTGGTGAGTTCCTGATCTTTCGCGGTGTGTTTGCGCTGTCGTGGGTTGCGGCGAGCATATCGGTGCTCGGTTTATTGATTACGGCTGCGGTAATTCTGACGGTGATTCAGAAGGTGTTCAACGGGCCTGTGCCGCAGCGGTGGGCGAGCTTTCCCGATCTGCATGGAGGAGAGCGGCTCGGCATGGCGCCGGTCATCGGCCTTATGTTCCTGCTGGGCCTAGTGCCGCAGATCGTCCTCGAGCATGTGAATCCAACAGTGAATTATCTGCTGGCGCATTGGAGATTTTGATGGTCTTGGGAACGAGTTTTGTAACAGGGCATGGCTTTAGTCGTGCCGAAGCGGTGAGAAAAACAGAGAGGGCGTTAGCCCCTGTTCATAGGACTTTCTGAATGTTGGCCTGGACGATTTACATCTCGTTTGCCGGTGCGCTGGTGCTGGCACTGCTGCCGAACGGCAATGCTGCACTGGCGCGATGGTTCGCGCTTGCGGTGGCGGCGGCGGGACTTGCGATTGCGATTGCCGGTTTTGCGGCCGGGTCGGGACAGGGACGCGTTGTGCTGGTTGATGTGCCCTGGGTGGCATCGATGGGCATCCGCTACACACTTGCAGCGGATGGCATCAGCCGAGTGCTGGTGCTGCTCACAGGGCTCGCGGCCGTTGCGGGTGTGCTTTTCAGCTGGAACATCGAGTTGCGCACGAACGAGTTTTTCGCCTTCTTCCTGGCGCTGATCGGCGGAGTCTACGGCGTATTTCTGAGCTTCGATCTCTTCCTGCTGTTTGTCTTTTACGAGATCGCGATTGTGCCGAAGTACTTCCTGATCGCGATCTGGGGTTCGACACGCCGCGAGTACGCCGCGATGAAACTGGCGCTCTATTCCTTTGTCGGATCGGCGATGGTGCTGATCGGGCTGCTTGCGGCGTATGCAACGTCAGGCAGTCACTCTACGGGGCTTGTCGATCTGGCAAATGCGAATCTGCCGGTCAGCTTCCAGATGTGGGCGTTTCCGCTCGTCTTTGTCGGCTTCGGAATCCTGGCGGGTTTGTGGCCATTTCACACGTGGGCTCCTACAGGCCACGTAGCCGCGCCGACGGCTGCATCGATGCTGCTTGCCGGCGTGGTGATGAAACTCGGCGCCTACGGGTGCCTGCGGGTGGCGATTGGGCTTTTCCCTCATGGTCTTGATCCGTGGGGATGGTCGTTTGCCGGAATAGGCTCATGGCGAGATGTCTTCGCGGTGCTGGCCGTAGTGGGCATCGTGTATGGCGCGCTTGTGGCGCTGGCGCAGACCGACTTCAAGTTCGTCATTGGTTACTCGAGCGTGAGCCATATGGGATTTGTGCTGCTCGGGCTTGTGACGCTGAACCAGATCGGCATGACCGGCGCGGTGCTGCAGATGTTCTCTCATGGCGTGATTGCGGGACTGCTCTTCGCCATCGTCGGGCGCATCGTCTATGAGCGCACTCATACTCGCCAGCTTGCCGAACTTGAAAGCATGTATCTCGGAAGGCGGCTGCCGTTTGCAGCATGGGCATTTGTGATCGCAGGCATGGCCTCGATGGGGTTGCCGGGCTTTTCGGGATTCGTTGCGGAGCTACAGGTGTTGGTGGGTTCGTGGGTGGCGAAGCCATGGTGGACAGCAGCGGCAGGTGTCGGCATTGTCGTCGGCGTTGCCTATACGTGGCGGGCGCTGCAGAAGGCGTTCTTTACCGACCGGTTGCCTACGCCGGATGAGCATCCGAAGACGGGCTGGCCAAAGTTCGATCCGATCACCTGGCCTGAAATTGCTGCAACGGCCTTGCTGGTGGGTGCGACGGTGCTTGTTGGCGTTTATCCACGCGTGTTGCTCGACTCGATTGAGCCGGCGGTCAAGACGCTTCTCGCAGGAGGGATGCAGTGAACTACGCAGACCTCTTTCGGATGATGTTGCCGGAAACAGCGCTCGAGGTTGCCGCGTTGCTGGTGCTGGTGGCGGATCTCGGATTCCTGCGCAAGGCCACGTTGCGAACGCGCGAGACGGTCGCCGCTCTTCTCGGCGTGATCGGCTGCGGGGCTGCGCTGGTACTGCTGCCATTGCAGCCAAGCGGTGGCTTGACCTATCCGGGCAGCTCAAGTCTGATGCTGACGACGGGTGGGTACACTGCAATCGCGCAGGTTGGCGTGCTCGTACTCACGGTGCTGACGCTGTTCCTGCTCATCGGGACGGAATTCACGCGCCACGTGGGCGAGTACGTCGCAGTGGTGCTGATGGCGGCGGTTGGCGGTCTTCTGATCTCCGCAGCGCAAGACCTGCTCGTAATCTTCACCGGGCTCGAACTGCTGAGTCTGAGCCTTTACATCCTGGCGGCTTTTGCAAAGCAGTCAGGCAAAAGCGCCGAAGGCGCGATGAAGTACTACATCTTCGGCGCGATGTCGGCTGCGTTTCTATTGTTTGGATTCAGCTACTTGTATGGACTGACGGGCTCGACAAACCTGCACGAGATCATGCTGGCGTTCTATTCGACGAGGGTCATCAACTCGATGCCGCTGGTGTATGTCGCACTGGTGATGATCGCGGCTGGACTCGGATTCAAAGTTGCCGCGGTGCCATTTCATCTATGGGCTCCGGATACCTATGAGGGCGCGCCTGCCCCGGCAGCAGCGTTCATTGCATCCGTTTCGAAGGTGGCGAGCTTCGCACTGCTGATCGGGATTGGAACCGCGGCTGCGCATGTGTTCGGAAACTTGCATGAAGTGCACGTGGTGACCTTCCACAATGGACCCACCCCGAGGTTTCTTGGCTTCGGCGGGCCATGGTCGGTCATCGTCGCTCTTATGGCTGTCGCCTCCATGGTCTTCGGCAATCTGGCCGCGTTGGCGCAGACGAGCGTGAGGCGGCTGCTGGCCTACTCGGCGATCGCACATGCGGGATACATTCTGCTGGCGCTGGCGTACTTTTCGCACTCGACGCTGAGCACGAATGCTGTCCTCTACTATATCCTCACGTACGGGCTCACGACGGTTGGCGCGTTCGGTGCGGTAAGCCTGGTTGAGCGCATCACCGGCAGCGACCGCATGGATGCGTTTCTCGGGCTCTACAAGCGCAATAGTCTGCTTGCGGGAGTGATGCTGGTGCTGTTCCTCTCGCTGGCTGGCATTCCGCCCCTGGTCGGCTTCTGGGCGAAGTTCAATCTTTTCGCCGCTGTGCTGCAGGTAAATCGTGGAGTGGCGGCGTTCACGATCGTCGCGCTGGCAGTTGCGATGAGTGCCGTCTCGCTCTACTACTACCTCCAGGTACTGAAGCGAGTGTTCGTCATGCCGGCTGTGGACGAGACGCCGGTGAAGGGAACTCCAGCGACGATGAGCGTGTTGGTGCTCATCGCGCTTGGGGTGGTAGTGCTGGGATGCCTGCCGGGTCTGCTGCAAAGCTGGTTGGCAGGATTCTACGCGGCGATGTAAAGCCGTCGTTGATTTGATTGTCCTTCCCGGCACGGTTGAAACCGTGCCCTTTCAAAAAGTCAGTTTTCGCGAAACCGCCATTTGGATGAGACCTCAGGCCTTCGCAGTCTTGATTGCCTCTGTCAGTGCCGGCACGACTTCGAAAAGATCGCCGACGATGCCGTAGTCGGCCACTTCGAAGATGGGAGCCTCAGCATCTTTGTTGGTGGCGACGATGCACTGC
>Ga0126381_100010859_pt1 | contig 10275 bp, 8 predicted proteins | sample PanSoiMetPlot_28_FD_96465 | JGI IMG/M metagenome (GOLD analysis project Ga0126381, IMG submission 96465) | Tropical forest soil microbial communities from Panama - MetaG Plot_28 | ecosystem: Environmental > Terrestrial > Soil > Tropical forest > Bulk soil | place: Panama | collected 2016-02-17 | reverse complement strand
TGAACTGGGGTTTTGGCTGGTGGCAGGTGTTGGGTTCGAACCAACGTAGGCTGAGCCGACGGTTTTACAGACCGCTCCCTTTGGCCACTCGGGCAACCTGCCATGAGCCGCCCGCCTGGGACGGCACGTTGAAGGATAGCGGAACCTGCACGTCGAGTCAGCACCAGGGCGTCTAACCTTGATCGCGTGGCAGGAGAATCGTCCTTCGACATCGTGTCGAAGATCAACCGTCAGGAAGTCGACAATGCGCTGAACCAGGCTGCGAAGGAAGTCGGCACCCGGTTCGATTTCCGCGGAGTGGGCGCCTCCATCGCATGGTCAGGCGACAAGGCCGTCGAGATTAGGGCGAACAGCGAGGAGCGCGCGAAAGCGGTGCTCGACGTGTTCAAGGAGAAACTGATCAGGCGCGGCGTATCCCTCAAGGTACTTGATGCCGGCGATCCTAAGCTGTCGGGCAAGGAGTACCGGCTCTTGACCAGCCTCAAAGAGGGCATCTCGCAGGACGAGGCGAAGAAGATCTCGAAGATTATCAGGGACGAGGGCCCCAAGAGCGTCCGGGCGCAGATTCAAGGCGAGGAGCTCCGCGTCTCGTCCAAGAAGAAAGACGAGCTCCAAGACGTGCAGAGCCTGCTCATTGGCAAGGAACTCGACATCGCGCTGCAGTTCGTCAACTACCGATAGCCGTCAGGCGCGCCGCGCCCGCGATTCGTCGCACGTCGGTCCGGTTCCGCCCACGTGCAGGTAATTCCGTGGGGCAACCTGGGTATATCTGATTGTGACCGATGACCCGGCCCGGCGATCGCCTGCCTGAACGACACCGACACCGACACCGACACCGACACCGACACCGACACCGACAGCGGCCAGCGTCAGCAGGGACATCTCGGCCGCAACACACCAGACCTGCCAGCAGACCCAGGGGGTAGCTGGTGCGATTCATGGACCGGACCGATGCCGGGCGGTACCTGGCTAGGTCGCTTGAGCGGCTGCGCGGCAGCGACGTCGTGGTACTTGGGCTCCCGCGCGGCGGGGTGCCGGTCGCCTTCGAGGTCGCGATAGCACTGGGCGCGCCACTTGACGTGATCGTGGTGCGCAAGCTCGGAGTCCCCTACCAGCCCGAGCTCGCCATGGGTGCGATCGGCGAGGGCGGGATCAGGGTCAGCAACGACGAGGTGATCCGCCGCGGCGGCATCACCAGCCAGGAAATCGCTGCGGTGGAAGAACGCGAGCGCGCCGATCTCGAGCAGCAGGCCAAGCACTTTCGCGCAGGTCGACCGCACGTCGAAGTGGCGGGCCGGACCGCGATCATAGTCGACGACGGGATCGCAACCGGTTCAACCGCTGCCGCCGCCTGCCAGGTTGCCAGGCAGATGGGCGCCAGCCGGGTCATCCTAGCCGTGCCCGTCGGCGCGCCAGAATCGCTCGCCGCCTTGCGGGGGGTCTGCGACGAGATCGTGTGCCCGCACGCGCCCGCGTTCTTCATGGCCGTCGGCTCGTTCTACGACGATTTCCGGCATGTCCACGACCAGCAGGTTTCGGACCTGCTCAGGCGCGCGAACGAGGCCGCCAGGGTTCCAGCCGGTTCCGGCGGCGGCACGACCGTTGAGCCAAGCGCACCGGCGCCCGACATCAAGATCGAAGGAGACTTTGCATCAGCGCGGAGCGGACCCCTTACTCCCGTCACGCCAGAGCGAGACGAGGACGTGGACCTGCGCGTCGCCGGCGGGACGATTACGCTCGCAGGGCACCTGAGCCAACCGGCGAACGCCCCAGGCACGGTGATCTTCGTCCACGGCAGCGGGAGCAGCAGGCACAGCCCGCGCAACAGGTTCGTGGCCGAGCAACTCAACAACGCCGGGCTGGGAACTCTGCTGTTTGACCTGCTGACCAGCGAAGAGGAAGTCGACCGTGCGAACGTGTTCGACATCCAGGCGCTCGCCGCCAGGCTGGCCGACGTCACGGAATGGCTGCGCGACCAGCCGGACGGGTCGCACGCGGCGCTCGGGTACTTCGGCGCGAGCACCGGAGCCGCCGCTGCACTGTGGGCCGCTGCCGAACCCGGTGCGCATGTCGACGCCGTCGTCTCCCGCGGCGGCCGACCCGATCTAGCTGACACCAGGCTCGCGGAGGTGCAGTCCCCGACGCTTCTCATTGTTGGCAGCCGCGACGAGGTCGTGCTCGGCCTGAACAGGCAGGCGCAGGAGCAGTTGCAGTGCGAGAACCGGCTCGCCATCGTGCCGGGCGCCACCCACCTGTTCGAGGAGCCCGGCGCGCTGCGGACCGTCACTCGCCTGGCCCGCGACTGGTTCGTCGAGCATTTCACCCAGCCAGCCTGACCGGCCCGTCGGCCTAGACTCGGGCTCGTGCCCTCAGCCGATGCCCCGCCCCACAACATCGCTGCCACATCCATGTCGCAGCCAGATTGCGCGGAGCGACATCAATGTGGCGGAGATGCTGCTGGGCCAACACCGTTGTCACATCGATGTCGCGAGACCCGCACCGACAGGTACATCGTTGTCACATCGATGTCCCACAACAGAAGCGAACGGCGGTGCTGACCGGACCAGGCGCCCCGGCGGCCTTCCACGTCCTGGCCAAGCCGACCGGCGCGATCTGCAACCTGGACTGCGAGTACTGCTTCTTCCTGTCCAAGGAGATGCTCTACCCGGGCAGCAGGTTCCGGATGGCGGCTGACCTGCAGGAAATCTACATCCGCCAGTTGATCGCCGCTCATTCGCGGGCACCCGAGGTCGTCGTCGCGTGGCAGGGCGGCGAGCCGACGATGATGGGCCTGGATTTTTTCAGGCGGTCGATGGACCTTCAACGCAAGCACGCCAGGCCGGGCCAGCGGGTACTCAACACGATCCAGACTAACGGCACGCTGCTCGACGACGAGTGGGGCGCGTTCCTGCGCCAGAACGACTTCCTCGTGGGGATCTCGATCGACGGCCCGCAACACATGCACGACACCTACCGGGTCGACAAGGGCGGCAAGCCGACCTACGACCGCGTCATCCGCGGACTCGGCGTGCTGAAGCGGCACGGAGTCGACTGGAACGTCCTGACAACGATCAATGCCGCCAACGGCGACCACGGTCGCACCGTCTACACCTTCCTGCGTGACGAGCTCGGGGCGACGTTTATACAGTTCATCCCGATCGTCGAGCGGGTCAGCGAGCAGGAGCTGCCGCTCGCCGACGCCGGATGGGGCGACCGGGCCCGCGAGCGCACCCGCGACCGCACGCGCGACCGCCGGCTCTACACCCAGCACGGCAACCTGGTGACCCGCAGGTCTGTACGCCCCGGCCAGTACGGCCGTTTCCTCATCGATGTGTTCGAGGAGTGGGTGCGCCGCGACATCGGCACTGCCTACGTCCAGATGTTCGACGCAACGCTTGCCAACTTCCACGGCGAGCCCGCCGGGATGTGCGTGCACGCGGAGACCTGCGGCCTGCAGGTCGCCCTCGAGCACACGGGCGACCTGTACTCCTGCGACCATTACGTCGAGCCCGGTTACCTGCTCGGCAACATCAACGAGCGGCCCTTGTTGGACCTCATCGTTCTTCCGCAGCAAAGGGAGTTCGGCCAGGCCAAGCGCGACCTGCTGCCCAGGTACTGCCTGGAGTGCGAGGTACGGTTCGCGTGCCACGGCGGGTGCCCGAAGGACCGGTTCGCGACGACACCTGACGGCGAAGCCGGCCTGCACTACTTGTGCCCCGGCTACAAGCAGTTCTTCGGCCACGTCACGGAGCCGATGCGGGCGATGTCCGCGCTGCTGCGCACCAGGCGGCCGGCCGCGGACTTGATGGCGGCCTATGCCAGGTCCGATGCCAGGCGCGGCAGGAACGATCCGTGCACGTGCGGCGGCGGCCGCAAGTGGAAACGCTGCCACGGCGCCCCGGTAGCCGGTTCAGACGAAAGTGGGCAAAGTCCACGTCCGTAGCAAGCGCTCCGCCCGGTTCGGGTGGTGGTGGTCGCGCCACCAAGCATCGGCGGGTAATAAGATGCAGCCAGGTGCACGCCCCCCTGCCCGCCCTCGTGGCGAGCCCTCGGAACGACACCGAGCTAACCGATCGGCAGTGGCTACTGGGCTGGTGACAGAAGGACTAGAAAACGCCTGCGACGTGTTGTCGTGAGCGGGAATGTAGACAGCTGTTCACACGGCACCGCCAGTCCGGGTGTCGCGCCTGAGCGGACACGCGGTTACCGCACCTAGCGTGCGGCGAACTCCATGCCCGTTCCTTATAACTAGTGATCGCGCAGGAGGCGCTCCACGGTGAGCAAGCAAGTCCAGCAGCTGGACCGGGTGATCATCAGGTTCGCTGGTGACTCTGGCGACGGCATGCAACTCGCCGGTGACAGGTTCACCCAGGAGACGGCGACGTTCGGGAACGACCTCTCGACGCTCCCGAACTTTCCGGCCGAGATCCGCGCACCGGCAGGCACCCTGCCAGGCGTGTCGAGCTTCCAGCTGCACTTCGCCGACCATGACATCCTGACCCCCGGCGACGCGCCTGACGTGCTCGTTGCGATGAACCCGGCAGCGCTGAAGGCCAACATCGACGACCTGCCGCGCGGCGCCGACATCATCGCGAACACAGACGAGTTCACGAAGCGGAACCTGGTCAAGGTCGGCTATGACTCCGACCCGCTCGAAGACGGGTCGCTGGCCGGTTATCAGCTGCATGCGATTCCGATTACGTCGGTAACCGTCAAGGCGCTCGAGGGGTACGACATCAGCAAGAAGGACGCCGAGCGGGCGAAGAACATGTTCTCGCTCGGCCTGCTGTGCTGGCTCTATAACCGGCCAGCCGACGGGACGCTGCGCTTCCTCGAGTCAAAGTTCGCGTCAAAGCCGGAGATCATGAAGGCCAATATCGCGGCCTTTCAGGCGGGTTGGAATTACGGCGAGACAACCGAGGAGTTCTCGGTCCAGTACGAGGTCAAGCCGGCCGCTCTGCCGCCCGGGCAGTACCGCAACATCACCGGAAACTCCGCGCTCGCGATCGGCCTGGTGACCGCGGCCAGGCTGGCAGGGCTCGAGATGTTCCTCGGGTCTTACCCGATCACCCCGGCGTCCGACATCCTGCATGAGCTGGCGAAGTACAAGCGATTCGGGATCAGGACGTTCCAGGCCGAAGACGAGATCAGCGGCGTCGGCGCGGCGCTCGGGGCCGCGTTCGGCGGGGCGCTGGGCGTGACGAGCACGTCGGGGCCAGGAATGTGCCTGAAGTCCGAGACCGTCGGATTGGCGGCCGCCGTAGAACTGCCGCTCGTGGTCTGCGACATCCAGCGGGCCGGACCGTCCACCGGCATGCCGACGAAGACCGAGCAGGCTGATCTGCTGATGGCGCTGTACGGCAGAAACGGCGAGTCGCCGGTCGCCGTGCTCGCCCCGGCAACCCCAGGCGACTGCTTCTCGATAGCGCTCGAGGCCGTCAGGATCGCGGTCAAGTACCGCACGCCGGTCATCATCCTGTCGGACGGCTACCTCGCGAACGGCTCAGAGCCGTGGCGCATCCCCGACCTGTCGGAGCTGCCTGATTTGCGGGCCGAATTCTCATTCGCGCCCCCCAGCGGCACCAACGGCACCGAAACGGGCAACGAGCAGTTCCAGCCGTTCCAGCGCGACCCGCAGACGCTCGCCAGACCTTGGGCGATTCCAGGAACGCCTGGCCTCGAGCACCGGATCGGCGGGATAGAGAAAGCCGACATCACGGGAACCATCTCCTACGATCCAGACAACCACGACAAGATGGTCAGGCTGAGGCAGGCGAAGATCGACGGGATCGCGGCCGATATCGCGCCGATCGAGGTTGACGACCCCGACGGCGCCGCCCAGGTCCTCGTGCTCGGCTGGGGCTCGACGTTCGGCTCAATCGGCGCGGCGGTCAGGCGGGTGCGGCTGGCCGGCGGTCGCGTGGCCCAGGCGCACATACGCCACCTGTCGCCATTGCCCGCCAACCTGGGCGACGTGCTGAAGCGATACGACAAGGTACTGGTCCCCGAGATCAACACCGGGCAGCTGGCGCTGATCCTGCGCGGCAGGTACCTGTGCGACGTGATCTCCTACAACCGCGTCCGCGGGCTGCCGTTCCGCGCGGTCGAGCTGTGCGGCGTGATCCAGGATGTGATTTCCAATGCCTAAGCCAACCGAAGGGACGGACCCCGGGGCAGCACACACCGGGTCCGAGAACGGCGCCGGCCGCCTCGGCTCGCTGACCCTGATTCCGCACGCGGACCAGAAGCTCTCAACGAAGGACTTCAAGTCTGACCAGGAGGTCAGATGGTGCCCGGGCTGCGGTGACTACGCCATCTTGGCCGCGTTCCAGTCCTTCCTGCCCGAACTCGACGTACCGAGGGAGAATCTCGTCATCGTCTCGGGCATCGGCTGCTCGTCGAGACTGCCCTACTACGTGAACAGCTACGGACTGCACTCGATCCACGGCCGCGCGCCCGCGATCGCGACCGGCCTGGCCGCCTCAAGGCGCGACCTGTCCGTCTGGGTGATCACGGGGGACGGCGATGCGCTGTCGATCGGCGGCAACCACCTGATCCACGCGTTGCGCCGCAACGTCAACATCAAGATCCTTTTGTTCAACAACCGCATCTACGGACTCACGAAGGGCCAGTACTCGCCGACGTCGGAACAGGGCAAGGTGACCAAGTCCACGCCGTTCGGATCGCTGGACACGCCGTTCAACCCGCTGTCGCTTGCGCTCGGCGCCGAGGCGAGCTTCGTCGCAAGGACCATCGACTCCGACCGCAAGCACCTGACAAGCGTGCTCAGGGCGGCTGCTGATCACCGGGGTACTGCCTTCATCGAGATCTTCCAGAACTGCCCGATATTCAACGACGACGCATTCGCCCCCGTGACCGAGCCCGGCGCGCGGGACGAGCACGTGATCAGGCTGGAGCACAACCAGCCTGTCAGGTTCGGACCGAGCGGCGAGTTCGGTCTCCGGTTCGGGGCTGCTGGCTCGCTCGAGCCGGTTCCCGCGCCGGCCGACGGCTCGCAGGACGGATCGCTGCTCGTGCACGACGCGCACGCCGCAGACCCGTCCTATGCGTTCGCGCTGACCAGGCTGGACAGCACCGACTTCGCGCATACGCCGATCGGCATCTTCAGGGACGTGGAACGGCAGACCTACGACGACGCGATGGCCGCGCAGATCGACTCGGCGCGCGAACGTAAGGGCGACGGCGACCTCGAGGCGTTGCTGGCCGGCAGCGACACCTGGCGCGTGGGCTGATCGCTAGCCCACGTTGACGATCTTGCTCGCGGGCGGCGCTTTGACCGGAGGCACGCTGTTCCACTGGCTGAAATTGATCGCTACGTTCTGCTTCGACAGGCGGAACCCGATCAGGTAGTGGTGTCCGTTCTTCGCGAAGAACGCTGCGTGGGTGGCATCAGAGATCTCATAGGCGGGCTGGCCTGTGAAGGTCGTCACGGTCAGATGCGCGCCCTTGGGTGCCGAGACATGCTTGTCAACCGTCTTGGCCAATTGCTCGAGGCTGAGTCCGGGGATCGTCCCGGCCGGGATGAGAATGTATTTACCGCAGATCAGCGTGCACGTGGCGGCCGGGACGTGCCGAACCGAGCGCAGATACCTGAAGAAGGCCTTGCCGACGTAGGCGTACGTCTTGTGGCTTACCTCCACGATGCGGACGGTTGCGCCGCTGAGCGTGACCGTGCCATCAAGGTCGCCGGACCTCAGCATGCTCAGATCGACCGCGATCGGCCGGCCATTTTGGGTCAGATGGCCACTGAGCCTGACGCTTTTGACATGCTGGAAGTCTGCTCGCATGCCGGCCACGAGCGAGGCGATGGTTGGCTTGCCTCCCGACGCTCCGCCGCTACCTGATCCGCAACCGGCCAACGTCAACGCGCCGATGGTGGCTGCCAGGCACCCGCGTGCGACCGCCCGGGTAAGCCTCGCTCGCGCCGATGGGTGTGCGACTCGCACGGATCACCTCACCGATGTGTTGGCAGATATGGAGCCAGTTACGGTGGTCTGTACCATACCGTACCCGGAGGCGATGATGACGGTAAGGGTCGAGCGGTCGGGACCGGTCACCACGGTCATACTGGACCGGCCAGAAGTGCGCAACGCGGTAGACGGTCCGACCGCGACGGCCCTTGCGGATGCCTTCAGGGAGTTCGACGCCGATCCCGGCGCGGCCGTCGCGGTCCTGTTCGGCGCGGGCGGCGCCTTCTGCGCGGGCGCGGATCTGCGGGCGGTCGGCACGACCAGGGGCAATGTGGTCGCCGCGGACGGAGACGGCCCGATGGGCCCGACGAGGATGCGGCTGTCGAAGCCGGTGATCGCCGCGGTAGCCGGGCATGCCGTCGCGGGCGGGCTCGAACTGGCGCTCTGGTGCGACCTGCGGGTCGCCGAGGAAAGCGCGGTCTTCGGCGTGTTCTGCAGGCGGTGGGGAGTGCCGCTGATCGATGGCGGAACGGTCCGGCTGCCCAGGGTCGTGGGATTGGGCCGTGCCCTTGACCTGATCCTCACCGGCCGTGCGGTCGAGGCCGCCGAGGCCATGCGGATCGGGCTCGTCAACCGGGTGGTGCCGACCGGGACCGCGCGCGAGGAAGCCGAACGGCTGGCTGCCGAACTGGCCGCTCTGCCGCAGGCCTGCCTGCGCAATGACCGGATGTCGGCGATCGAGTCGATCTCGCTCGACCACGACGCTGCGATGGCAGGAGAATTCGCGCATGGACTGGCCAGCCTGGCCGACCCGGCCTTGCTCGCCGGCGTGACCAGGTTCCGTGAAGGCGCCGGAAGGGGCGGTGCGCCGGTCTGATGCTCCGGCGGGAGCCGTTTCGGGTGAAATTCAGAGCTTGCACTCCACCGGCCCTGGCTCCTTGCGTCGCTCTAGCTGGTCGCGCAACCTCCGCTTGCGGGCGGCACCGCGGTGCAGCACCGCGGACCTGGCATAGCGGGCGAGATGCGCCCCAGCAGGCCGGCCGCCCAGGCCGGTGACCTCGTAGCCCAGTGCTCTTAGCCGGCCGCCCATGGCAGCCTCGCACAGGGCGATCTCCCTCGGCTGTAGCCGCTGCTGCCAGGTTCCAGACGGCGCGGCGGTCACAGCGCGCTGCGTGTCGGCGTGCCAGGTCTTCCGTTCGGGTATGGTGCTGCCCGCGATCTTGTGCGGCTCAGCCATCGCGGGGTTGTAGTCCTCGCCGAGGAAGTCACAAAGTTCAGCGAGGCGGGCGGCTGGATCGGCGACTAGCCGCTCGTATCGCAGTTCGAAGTACGCGTCAGCCGGCAGCTGCCGGGCGGCGCGTTGACCGTCGTCGATCGCCTCGATCCAGGTGCACACGGCGGCGTAGAAGTCCTGCGTGAACCACGGCATCGCCAGGAGCGACGCCACGCAGTCCCTGCCGTCCCTGATCAGGTGCACGATCTGGGCGTTGGGAAACATCCGGAGCAGCGCGGGAATGTACTGGTAATAGCCGGGCCGCTTGTCGCCCCATCGCGGCTTGTCGAACCGCCTGGCGTAGGCGCGGAATACGATCCCGATCGCCGAGCCGAGCGTGGGCGGGCCGCCAGCGATCTCCTCAACCACCTCGTCGGCGTCCAGGCCGAGGTCGTAGAACAGGGTCCCTCGATCGCCGGTGATCGACCTCGCCAGCGCCCGCCGGCTGGATTCCTCGCTCAGGTCGCCGAAGGAGTTACGTCCCTCGTAGCTGGTCAGCACGAACCGGGTCTCCGGCGGGATCGCGATCCTGGGGTGGGCGTGCAGCATGAGCTGGAGCAGGGTCGTTCCTGAGCGCGGACAGCCCAATACGAAGATCGGCCGGTCAGTGCCCATGGTTCAATCTATCCGCGCCGCTTCCGCGGAAGGCCCCACTCATCGGCGCACCCGGCCTACCAACTCCCCCACGCCAGGCTCGGCTCGGGGAGCACGGGCGGCTCAAGGAAGGCCGGCGGGCCGGACAGGTCAAGTGCGCCTAGCGGTGCGAGCGCGGCGGCATCCCGCCTGGTCAGCGCCGGCAGGTTCCACTTCTCCTCGATCAGCTTGAGTACCGACGTGTGATCGAGCAGCTCAGAAAACACGAAGCCCGGCCGAGCGAACGGCGAAACGATCACCGCGGGAACCCGGATGCCGTATCGGTCGTATCGCATGGGCCCGTCGTCAGTTTCGGCGTCAGCGGCCATCCGCGGAACGAGCAGCCGGTTCAGCGCCGACATCCAGGCTGGCCGGCTGGCCATGCCGCGTCCTTCGACGTCGTCGGGAGGGATGGCAGCGGGCGGCGGCACGTGGTCG
>Ga0126381_100010858_pt1 | contig 10275 bp, 5 predicted proteins | sample PanSoiMetPlot_28_FD_96465 | JGI IMG/M metagenome (GOLD analysis project Ga0126381, IMG submission 96465) | Tropical forest soil microbial communities from Panama - MetaG Plot_28 | ecosystem: Environmental > Terrestrial > Soil > Tropical forest > Bulk soil | place: Panama | collected 2016-02-17 | reverse complement strand
GTTCTTCCGTGGAGTTGTGCTTGCCAAGGGGCGCGACAGTTGGCAGACTCAGCGCGTGGTTATAGGCCTGTTCCCAGAACTGGATGCACCCGGGGGGGTGCAGCGCGTGGGGCGCCATTTAGCGGCGGTACTGACCGAGTTTGCCTCGAGCCGCGGGTGGGACTGCCGCCTGCTCAGCTTGAACGACACCCGAGAGCTGCACCGCGGGGCGGTGGGCGGACGGGAATTTGTGTTTACCGGCTGCGAGAAGGCCAAAGGACGTTTCGCGGTGACGGCGATGCGGGCAGCGAAGCGCCACGCCAAGCTCGTGTTGGCAGGGCACCCGCATCTCGCGCCGGTGGTGCAGCTGATGCGCGTGGTAGCGCCAAAGATCAGAACCATTGTCTGCACCCACGGCGTCGAAGTCTGGGAACCCCTGGGACGACTGCGGCGAGACGCGCTGCGGCGGGCCCACGTCGTGCTCGCGCCCAGCCGGGATACGGCCGAGCAAGTGGCGGTGCAACAAGAGGTGGCGCGCGAGCGCATTCGCGTCCTGCCCTGGGCGCTCGACCCGCAATTCGAAACGCTGCTGGCGGCAAATCCTGTTCCGAAGCCGCCGAAAGACTTCCCCGCAGGGCGGGTCATCCTGGCGACCGGGCGTTGGGTGGCCAGTGAGCGCTACAAAGGAATGGACACGCTGATTACCGCGATGCCGCGGCTTCTGACCACCTGGCCGGAGCTGCAATTGGTGCTTGCAGGAGCGGGAGATGACCGGGCGTGGCTCGAAGATCTTGCGGAGAAAAACGGAGTGGAGCGTCACGTGCATTTCCTCAGCGGCTTGAGTAACGCGGAATTGGCGGGGTGCTACGCCGCTTGTGAAATCTTTGCTTTGCCAAGCCGCGGCGAGGGATTTGGCCTGGTGTACCTGGAGGCCATGGCGTGCGGCAAACCGGTCGTCGGAGGAACGCACGGCGGGGCGCCGGAGCTGATTCAGGACGGTGTCACCGGCTATCTGGTGCCCCACGGCGATCCCATACAACTGGCCACGGCGCTGCAAACCCTGCTGGCAGACCCCCAGCATGCGAAAGAAATGGGTGTGCGCGGGCGGCAAACCGTGGACCATGAATACCGCTTCCAGAACTTCGCGAAAGCCCTGAAAAAAATCCTGCGCGATCAATGCGGATCCTGAATGTCACCGAGACCTACGCCCCGTTTCTAGAATTTGGGGGGCCACCGGTGAAGGTGCGCGCGCTCGCCGAAGGTTTGGCGCGAAGCGGGCATTCCGTGACGGTGCTTACGGCCGATTGGGGCTTGGAAAAGCTCGCGGTCGCGACCGGAATCGAGAATCTGGCGGAACGATCTCCGTTCGGGTGGCGCCGCCGGGAAAACGGCGTCCAGGCGATTTACCTTCCGACCTGGCTGCATTACCGGCAGGTCAGCTGGAATCCGGCGGTGAAGCGGTATTGCCGGGCGCGGCTGGAACAATTCGACGTCGCGCACATTTTTGGATTGTACGACCTGCTGGGTCCGGCAGTGGCGGCAGCGTGCCGGAAACACGCGATTCCGTACGTCGTCGAACCCATCGGGATGTTTCTTCCGATCGTGCGAAATTTTCGCTTAAAGCGCATGTATCACCGGCTGTGGGGAACGCGAATGCTCGGGGAAGCGAGCGCGGTCGTGGCCACTTCAGAGCAGGAGATGGAAGAGCTCATTCATGGAGGGATTGCTCGTGCGAAGGTTGTCACGCGGCGAAATGGCGTGGTAGCGCCCGAGTCATGGCCGGAGCGGGGAGTCTTCCGAAAAAAACTGGGAATTCCGCCGGAAGCCAAAGTGGTGCTTTTTTTGGGGCGGCTATCGGCCAAAAAAAGCCCTGATTTGTTGTTGCGAGCCTTTGCCGAAGTGAAGAAACAGCGCCGAGGGATGCCGTTGCGATTGGTGTTTGCCGGGCCGGACTTGGGTGGAGTCAAAGCGCAACTGGTTGAAATGGCAGCACAGCTGGGCGCCGGGCAAGAGGTGCAGTTTGCCGGGCCGCAATTCGGCCAGGACAAGTGGGCGGCGTACCGGGACGCCGATGTTTTTGTTCTTCCGTCACGGAACGAAAACTTCGGGAACACGGCGGCGGAGGCGGTTGCGTCTGGGACGCCGGTGGTTGTGACCGAACAATGCGGGATCGCGCCGCTGCTCAGGAACCAAGCCGGTATGGTCGTAAGCCACGAAGCCCAGGATGTGGCTGACGCGCTTTCTCGCATTTTGACCGACGAGGAACTCCGTAGACATCTCCAAGCCGGATGCGCTAAAGTCACACTGGATCTCGGATGGGGGGAGCCAGTCCGCGAGATGGAACGCCTGTATACGGCGTGTGTCTCGGGGAGGGCCGGACACACAGCGACTGGGGAACTGGTATAGGGCTTGTGCCGAAATCTCGCCATGCGATTTTTCTTGCAGTGTGGTGGAGCTGCAATCTGCTACTCGCTGCTGCGCTAATGGCCTTGATTTATTCCGGAGTCAGGGAATTTTCCGCCCGACGGTATCTCGACGGGTATTCCGACGCGATTGTTCCAAACTTTGTGCCGCCGGAGGAGCGAGTCCAGGCAATCTTAGATTGGATGCGAGCAGAACCTTCGCGGGGAGTCGCGGCGGACCCGGCAACCCTGGCGACGCGCGATCCACAAACCACCCTAAACTACGCGCAACTCTTGAAGGTGTGCGGCACGGCCACAAACGCTTTTTTGAATCTCGCACGAGCCTCTGATCTTCACGTGCGCCGCTTGCTCTTGCTCTCGAACGATGGGATGGCCAAGCATGTCGTAGCCGAAGTGTTGATTAACCAGCGCTGGATCGTGGTTGACCCTAGCTACCGGGTGATCATGAAGGATGCCAACGGCCACTTCCTGACGCGCAAAGAGTTGCAGGATCCGGCAACCTTCCAGCAAGCCGTAAGTGGTGTTTCCGGCTATCCTCCAGGATACGACTATCAGAGCGTGGCGCATGTGCGCCTATCGCGGTTGCCGTTCAAAGGGCTCCATTTGCAAAAGGTTCTCGATTTCGTGTACCCCGGTTGGGAGGAAGGGGCGGACTGGAGCCTGTTCCTCGAGCGCGAATCGTTTTTCTACCTGGTGCTTGCCGGAGCGGCCTCGCTGCTGTTTCTATTGCTCCGGCAGCTCTTCGGGTGGTACGCGGACAGTCGCCTGCGGATCCCGCGCTTTCATTTCCGGGAACACATGATCCGCGCGGGATCGGCCTTCTTCTCAACGGCGGAGATCAAAGAATAGCGTGTGCGGGATTTGCGGAGTCGCCTTTACCTCGCGGAATACGCAGGCGGAAGCGCGAGTGCGGGCCATGACTCTGGCGATGCGCCATCGCGGCCCGGATGAGGAAGGATACCTCTTTAACGAACCGCGGGCGCCCGGACTGGCGCTGGGGATGCGCCGGTTGAGTATCATCGACCTAGCTGGCGGCCACCAACCTATCTGGAATGAAAGCAAAGATGTCGCCGTGGTGTTCAACGGCGAGCTATACGGCTACCGCGAACTGCGCGAGCGCCTGATCCTCTGCGGGCATCGCTTTCAAACCCAATCGGACACGGAAATTCTCGTCCACGCATGGGAAGAGTGGGGAGAGGACGCACTCAGCGAACTGCGTGGGATGTTTGCCTTTGCGCTGGTCGATTTGCGAAGGCGTTACGCGATGGCGCCGATTCTGTTTTTGGCGCGCGATCCGCTGGGGATCAAGCCGCTCTATTACACACAAACGCCGGACGGATTTGCGTTCGCCTCGGAAATGCGGGCGCTGCTCGCCGCGGGCGCGACTCCCAAAAACGTGTCGCCGGACGCACTGACATCCTATCTGCTGTTTGGGAGCGTGAGCGAACCGGTAACGCTTGTCGAAGGGGCGTTCAGCCTGCCTCCGGGCCACCGCATGCTGCTGCACATTCCCGAGCGCCGTCGCGTACCGCGCGCGCGCCAATGGTGGGATCCCGCGCTTTCCCCGGCGGCGAAGGACACCCGGAAACCGCGCGACCTTGCTTCCGCCGCCAAGAAGTTGCGTCCGATACTCGAAGACGCGGTCGCGGCGCATTTGATCGCGGATGTCCCGGTGGGCTTGTTCCTTTCAAGCGGACTGGACTCGGGAGCCGTCGCGGCGCTCGGGGCAAAAGCGCGGACCGGGATTCAGAGCTTTACGCTGACGTTTCCAGGCACGGCATTTGATGAAGGTGAGCAGGCGCGGGTGGTCGCCAAGCGATGTGGAACCCAGCACACCGAAGTGCCGCTGGACGGCGGAGCGATTGTTGAGCGCATTGACGAGGCCCTTGCGGCGCTAGACCAGCCCACCATGGACGCCGCGAATACCTATTTTGTTTCCTGGGCGGCGAGAAAAGTGGGGCTGAAAGTAGCGCTGTCCGGCTTGGGCGGCGATGAGCTTTTTGCCGGGTATCCGACGTTTGCGAATACGCCGCGGCTCTCCAGATTGGTTCGCGCCGCATGGTTCGTGCCATCACCGGCAAGACGATGGGCGAAACCGCTGGTGGCTGCCCTCGCCGGGAAGCGCGGTTCGCCAGATGTTGGGAGCAAGGCGGCGGCTGCATGGGTTTCACCCGATTCGCTCCCCCATCCGTATTTTTTTTCACGCACACTTTTCCCCCCGGGAAGATTGGAGAAAATCATCGAACCTCGATTCCGCCCCAGCACCATCGGCCCTGACGGCGTGACGCTGGAACCGACGTGGGTGGGATGGCTCGAACGGGCCGCGGACGAGGCACGCAAGCTCGAACCGGTCGGGGGCGTCTCGTGGCTGGAGATGCGCAGCTACATGGCGAGCACGTTACTGCGAGACACGGATTCCGTGAGCATGGCGCAGTCGCTCGAAGTCCGCGTGCCGCTGCTGGATACGCCGCTGGTGGAATTTGTGAGGGCTTTGCCGTCTGCCTCGCGCCACCGCCCGGGCGTGCACAAGGCCTTGCTGGTCGAAGCGATCCGCGATTTACTTCCGCCGGAAATTCTCGCGCTAAGGAAGCGCCCTTTTACCTTGCCCTGGGAAGAATGGTTGCGCGGACCACTGCGAAAAAGGCTGGAAACGAGTTTTGCGGATCCTGCCCCGCCGCTGGCGCGGGCGTTGCGCCCCGGCGGAATCGAGGGCGTTTGGAGCGACTTCCTCGCCGCGAAGACCACCTGGTCGCGTCCTTGGTCTCTCTACGTTCTGAATGAGTGGTGCCGCCGGCATCTCGCCGCATGAAGTATGCCGGTTGAGGTACACTGTCTCGTCGCGTGATGAACATCCTGGGGATTAATGCGTACCACGGAAACTCCTCCGCGGCGATGGTGTGCGACGGCCAGCTCGTCGCGGCCGTCGAAGAAGAGCGGTTCAATCGCGTTAAATACGCGGCGGGATTTCCCGCGCAGGCGATTCGCTATTGCTTAAAGGAGGCGGGCCTGACGCTCGGGGAAATCCACCACGTGGCCGTGCCGAGAAACCCCTACGCGCGGCTCGGTACGAAAATATTCTATGCGCTGCGCATGCCATCATTTGCCCGAGAACGCGTCAAAGTGCTCGGAAAATTTCAGGGCATTCGCGGAGCTCTGGCGCAGGCGATTGATACCGACCCGAATAAAATCCGCGCGCAATTTCATCGCATCGAGCACCATCGGGCGCATCTAGCAAGCAGTTTTTACTGCTCGCCGTTCGAACGGGCCGCGCTACTGTCTGCCGATGGCCTCGGCGATTTTGCAAGCACCATGTGGGGAACTGGCAGCGGCAGCCGCCTCGAAATCGAGGGCGCCGTTGCCTTTCCGCACTCACTGGGTCTGTTTTACAGCGCGGTCACGCAGTACCTGGGGTTCCTGAGATTTGGCGATGAGTACAAGGTCATGGGGCTGGCAGCTTACGGGCAGCCCGAACAGCTGGAACTGTTCCATGACATTTTGCGCTTTGAAAATGCCTCCGGACGAAACGGCTTTAAGCTGGGACTGGATTATTTCTCGCACCATCGCACCGGCCCGGAGATGTCCTGGGCGGAAGCGGGCAAGACGCCCACTCTGGGCAAATTGTTTTCCGCACAGATGGAAAGGCGGCTTGGCTCGGCGCGCGCTGCGGACGGAACTCTCCTCGAACGCCACCGGAATCTGGCAGCTTCGCTGCAGGCGCGGCTGGAAGAAGTCTATCTGGGAATGTTGCGGAAGCTTGGGGAACGCACAGGATTAAAGGCCGTGTGCCTGGCTGGGGGGGTAGCCTTCAATTGCGTGGCCAACGGAAAGATTTTTGAGGCTACGCCTTTCGAGCTGGTTTATGTACAGCCTGCGGCGGGGGACGGCGGGCTCTCGGTCGGCGCGGCATTCTTCGTGTGGCACCAGATTCTTCGGAACCCGCGCTCGTTTGTGATGGACCACGCCTATTGGGGCCCCGAGTATTCGCCCGACGAGATGCGCCGAGCCGTGGACTCGACTGACCTCGGGAAAAAGGGCTGCGTGGTTTGTGAACTTCAAGACCAGGAATTAATGCGCCGCGCTGCGGGCAAGATCGCCGACGGCAAGATCCTCGGCTGGTTTCAGGGACGAGCCGAGTGGGGCCCGCGCGCGCTCGGGAATCGCAGCATCGTAGTGGACCCGCGCCGTTCCGAAATGAAAGAGATTCTCAACCGGCGCATCAAGCACCGCGAGAGCTTTCGCCCCTTTGCGCCTTCGATCCTGGCCGAGGCCACCGGGGAGTACTTTGAAAAGTCGCACCCTTCGCCCTTCATGACGCTGGCTTATCCCGTGCGCCCGGAAAAGCGCGAGAAAATCCCCGCGCCGACGCACGTAGATGGCACCGGGCGGCTGCAAACCGTCACCCGCGAAGCGAACCCGCGTTACCATGCGCTGATTTCCGCGTTTGCGGACCTCACCGGTGTGCCGGTGGTGCTGAACACCTCGTTTAACGATAACGAGCCGATTGTCTGCTGCCCGGAAGAGGCCATTGACTGCTTCGAGCGCACGCAGATGGACGCACTCGTTCTCGGCAATTTTCTGATCACCCGTCAAGCCGAGTAACACGGCGGAACCTCTAAAGGCCGCTGACCGGCTTGGTCCAGTTGGATTTGCGAATAGAATGCTCTAGGCTTGCAACCGTTGGCTCGGCCTTAGGGAGAGTTCATCAAATGAAGCGCCGCCGTTTCCTTCAAAATCTTGCCGCAGGCGCCGCCGGGATTTCCTGTCTGCCAGCAGCCCTCGAGCCGGTTGCCGCCGGTCGAGAAAGAGAGTCGAAAGCTAGGTCACCGCTCGAAAAACCGGGTTCGGAAGCCGATGTGGAAGGCTACACACTGCTCTGCAATTTCGCTCGGACAGGCAAGAACTGGAGAGTGTACGAGGACCTGCGCACGCGCGACGGTGCCATCGTTTTTCTTTCAAGTCAGAACACCAAACGCGTGCTGCCAAAATCCGCCGAAGCCGTCTTTGCCGAAGCCGACCCGCCCTATCTCGGTCTCCCGCCAGACGAGGTCGGTTTGTCCGGCGCCGACCTGCTGGCCGACAAGCTCCTCGAGGGAGGAGACGACCCCGATCCCACCCTGGTGAAGTCGGCAGCTCCGCCGCAGGGTTCCCGGGCCACAGAGCGGGACGGAGGATTCCGACTGCCGTGGAACACCTTTGTGGGAACTAAAGAGTCTTTCGACACCATGCCGGTATTTGCCACGGGGAGCACGAGAACTTACCACCCGGAACAATATTTTCCTGAGCTCACGCGGGAACTGGCGGCAAAGCGTTTTGAGGGCCTCATCGGTGGCTGGATGCCGGCGGTGCGCAAGGTCATGCCTCTTTCCGACTCCGCGTATCTCGAAGTGGTGGTTTTCGGCGACGTGGAAGCCCAAGATCGTTTCATTGTGCAGACCTGGCACCGCACGGCGCGCGTCGAAAACGGCCAGATCGCGCAAGTCATCTACGGACACAGCTATCCAGAGTTTCCGCCGCGCCGCAGGGATCCCGAACCGGAAGCGTTCTATCGCGCGCTGCTCGGTTTTGCCGAATATTGGGAGCGGCAATTGCAGGATACCGCCGAGGTCACGCTTCCGGATGAAACCTACGCAAATCTGTCGCGGCACGCCATCGCTCGCGAGCTGATGGTGCGTCCGGGCGGCGTTTACCCCAAGTACGGTGCCGTCGACCGGGATTATTACGGTTCGGAGTACGACGGTTTTCAGGACATTTTCACCAGTTCGGTCTCGACCAATCTGGAATGGGGGCGATTCGCCGCGGCAAGGCAAATCATCGACAATTACTTCGGCGATTTCGTCGATGAAAAGGGAATGATCAACATGCGCGGCCCGGAAACCGCGCAATTCGGGATGACCCTGTCCTTGCTCGCACGGTATTACAACTACACGCGCGATCGCGCGTTGCTCGAGAAGTACAAGCGAAAAATCGCAGCGACGGCTGCGCTGCTTGCCGAACTGCACGACGAGAGCCTGCGGCTCCCGGCGAGCGAGCCCGGCTATGGCTTGATTCACGGATGGAGCGAATCCGACTCCTGCCTGGCCTCAAAACCAATGACTTGGTGGTTGCCGTATTTTTCGAACAACGCCTTTGCGGCGCGCGGTTTAAAGGACCTTGCGCGGGTGTGGCCGGAAATCAACGGGGGAAAAGCGGCCCCCGCTTCCGAGCATGCCGCCGAGCAGTGGCTAAAGCGAAGCAAGATCCTCGAGGGCACGCTGGTTGCCGCCATGCGAAAAGATATTCGCCATGACTTGACCCCGCCCTATATTGGGCCGTTTCCTGGCACCACGTTGACCTTCCGCGATTCCCTTGCCAAAGAGCGACCAAGTCCCGAGCAGTGGCCGCATCGTCCTTACACCGAGCTGCTCCAGGCGGACATGCTCCCGAGCGATCTCGCAAACACGGTAATCGACTGCATGCGCGCCTATGGAGCGACCACCTTGGGCGTGGTCGCCAACGTCGGACGTGCCCGTCCAGGCTACCGGGCGATTCTCGGTTTTATCTCGTACGGGTATGCCGAGATGCTGCTGCGGCTCGACCGCATCGAAGAATTCCTGTTGTTTCTTTACGCCCACCACTATCACGATCACACGCGTGGAAGCTGGACCGCCGGAGAGGTCTCGGGCATCAACGGCGGAACGGCTCTGTTTTGCATGCCCGCACAACAAACCATCCCCTTGCTCGTGCGCTCTATGCTTGTGCTCGAAGATTCCGACCGGGAGATCCTTTATTTTGCAAAAGGCATCCCTCGCGCATGGCTGGCTTCCGGGAAGGCCATTCGCATCGCGGGTGCCCCAACACGCTGGGGACGCGTCAGCCTCGAACTTCAGGCGGACCCGTCGGCGCGAACGATTGCCGGCACAATGCTCTTGGCCGCAGCGGGAAACCCGGGGCAAGTCCAGCTCAAGCTGCGCTTGCCGGTCGGACGCGCTCTGTCGCGAGTCACCGTCAACGGTCGCCCCGGCAAAGCAAGCGGACCGCGAAGCGACACGGTCGAGATTTCCCCTGGGCAAGAAAAACGGTTCGACATAAGGGCGCAATACGACTAATCATTTAAACCGTCCCGAATTGCTGCCGGGCTAGAAACGATTGAAGATCCTTCTGCTGAATCTTTACTATCCGCCGGATACTTCGGCGACCGCCAAGATGGCGCACACGGTGGTCGACACGATGGCGACCCACCACCGCGTCACGGTGCTTTGCGGGCGGCCGTCCTACGACCCGACCGAGCGGCGCCCGTGGCGCCCCTACCAAACGGAAAATGCGGACTTGGTTCGCATCGTTCGTGTCGGGTCCACGGCGTTTCCACGGTTCAGCATGGCCAAGCGCCTGATGAATTACCTGAGCTACGTGATGCTTGCTGTTCCTCGCGCGCTCGTCCTTGATTGCGCTGTCGTGGTAGCCATGACCGACCCGCCATTTCAGGGAATTGTCGGAGCGTTCGTCTCCCTATTGAAGCGAAAACCGTATGTCTACAACATCCGGGACCTGTATCCCGACATGGCGGTCGGGGGCCATATCGTCACGGCTGGCGTGCTGACGCGTATCTGGGAGCGGCTCGACCGCTGGGCCCTCGGGCGGGCCGAGCGCATCATCGTTCTTGGCGAAGATATGCGCACGCGCATTATTCGAAAAGGAGTGGAGCCCTCGCGAATCGTGGTCATTCGCGACGGTGCCGAGATTCTTCCTCCCGGAAAATCCCTGCCCCCTCCCGATCCCGCAGTGATCCGTGCGATCCGCGGCAGCTTTTCGTTTGTTTTGCTTCATGCCGGCAACCTGGGCTTTTACGGCGCCTGGAATACGCTCGTGACCGCGGCCCGCAAGCTCTCGAGCGACG
>Ga0126381_100010856_pt1 | contig 10276 bp, 10 predicted proteins | sample PanSoiMetPlot_28_FD_96465 | JGI IMG/M metagenome (GOLD analysis project Ga0126381, IMG submission 96465) | Tropical forest soil microbial communities from Panama - MetaG Plot_28 | ecosystem: Environmental > Terrestrial > Soil > Tropical forest > Bulk soil | place: Panama | collected 2016-02-17 | reverse complement strand
TATTCGATTGAAACCGCATGGCTGAAAAACTGCAAACGCGCTGTGTGATCGCTGGCGGAGGTCCAGCCGGAATTATGGCTGGCTACCTGCTTGCGCGAGCGGGTGTGCCAGTGATCGTTTTGGAAAAACACGCCGATTTTTTCCGCGATTTTCGCGGCGACACTATTCATCCATCCACACTCGAGCTGATGTACGAGCTCGGGCTGCTCGACGAATTTCTAAAGCAGCCGCATCAGGAAGTGCGAGAACTACGGGCCGTCGTCAATGGTCAGGCCGTGCCTATTGCCGATTTCACCAGGCTCCCCACGCGTTGCAAATTCATCGCTTTCATGCCGCAGTGGGATTTTCTCAATTTCCTTTCCACTCACGCAAAAGAATTCTCTAGCTTCCAATCGCTGATGCAGCACGAAGTCGTTGATCTGACGTTCGATCAACAGCGCGTGACTGGAGTGCGCGTGAAAACTCCACGCGGCGAACTAGAGATTCGCGCCGACCTGGTCATTGGAGCAGACGGCCGGCATTCGATCATTCAGGCACGTGCCGGGCTGGAGCGAGAGGAGTTCGGCGTAGCGATAGACGTGCTCTGGATGCGGATCTCAAAAAAGGAGAACGATCCACAGCAAACACTTGGCTTCTTTCAACAAGGTAAACTGTTCGTGTTGCTCGACCGCGGTGATTACTGGCAGTGCGGTTTCGTAATTCCCAAGGGTGGCTTTGATGCGATCAAGGCAGGTGGTCTACCGCAACTTCAAAAAGACATCGTCAGCTTTGCTGGATTCCTGCACGACCGCGTCGCTGAGCTCAACGATTGGTCACAAATCAAGTTACTCACTGTGCAAATCAATCGTCTGCGCAATTGGTATCGAGACGGGTTGCTGTGTATCGGCGATTCTGCGCATGCGATGTCACCAGCAGGGGGTGTAGGCATCAATCTCGCCATTCAGGATGCCGTCGCTACGGCGAATCTGCTCGGCCAAAAATTGCGAACCGGTCCGGTTTCCGTGGACGATCTGCGCAAAGTGCAGGCGCGTCGCGAGTGGCCGACGCGACTCATTCAGGCAATGCAGGTTTTCATTCATCGTCACGTGGTTACTGGTCAAACTTCACATCGCAAAGACTCGCTGCCATTCGTGGTTCGCTTGCTGAAATGGTTTCCAGTCCTGCGACGAGTTCCCGCGCGGTTTATTGGAATCGGACCGCGTCCGGAGCATTACTGTAGCTGAGGGCGTTGACGTCGGCGGCGCTGGAACTTGCAACGCATTTGCTTCCCGGTCGGACTCTGTGAGCCGGGATTTTTGCTGACGGATTCATTGACACACTCGGGATTATCGACGCCTTTTTCGGATGGTCGAACCAGTTGGATCACTTAATCTGGATACGATCCGCACAGCGCACCAACGGATTCGCCGATACATTCATCGCACGCCAGTGCTGACGAATTCGTGGCTGAATGACGCATGCAGGGCTTCGCTCTTTTTTAAATGCGAAAATTTTCAGAAGGTTGGTGCTTTCAAGGCGCGGGGTGCAACCAATGCCGTTTTTGCACTTGACGAAGAAACTGCGCAACGCGGCGTGGCATCGCATTCTTCCGGTAATCACGGTGCCGCGGTGGCGCGAGCGGCTAAGTTGCGCGGCCTTCCGGCGTACATCGTGATGCCTTCAAATTCCGCGAAAGTGAAGATTCGCGCTGTGGAGAGCTACGGTGCGCAGGTTATCTTTTGCGAACCAACAGAAGAGTCGCGCGAAATTAAATGTGCGGAGGTGATCAACCAAACTGATGCATCGTTGATTCACTCATTCGAAAATGAGCACGTAATAGCGGGGCAGGGGACAGCAACGATGGAACTGCTTGAAGATGTTCCTGACCTTGATGTGATCATGTGCCCGGTCGGCGGCGGCGGTCTCTTGTCCGGCACAGCGATCGCTGCCAAATCGATGCGACCGCAGATCAAAGTGATCGCAGTCGAGCCTGAGAAAGCAGATGATGCGGCGCAATCCTTTCGTGCAGGACGCCGGCTTGTGACCGAAAAGAAGTTCACTATCGCCGATGGCTTGCGCACAAATATCGGGGAACCAAACTTTGCGATCGCTCAGCAATATGTAGATGACATCGTGACCGTAAGCGAGGAAGCAATCGTTTCGGCGATGCGAACAATTTGGGAGACCATGAAGATCGTTATTGAGCCATCAGCAGCAGTTCCGTATGCAGCGATCGCCGAGCGAGTAGTCGACGTCGAGAGCAAAGGCGTGGGAATCATTCTTACGGGCGGTAACGTCGATCTGGATGCTTTGCCGTGGAACTGTAGCCGGATCAGTGATCCCGGTCACCACGCATCAACGACACTAGACGCGGGGTGATGAATTACTTCTTCTTTTTCATTGCCACTATTCTCGCGGGAGCAATCAATGCATTGGCTGGCGGCGGTGGACTGATTACTTTCCCGTTGTTAATGCTGGTCGTAACGCCGGTCACCGCCGACGCCACTAACGCCGTTGCTCTATTTTTTGCATATCCCACTGCGGTGTTGCGCACCCGGGACCAATTGGCAGGTGTCCTCGGTCACGGATGTATGTTGGGGGCATGATATCGCATCGCGCGAACCGCATAATCGTTCGCGCCATCGTTATCACGATCGGTTTTGCCGCGTCAGCCTATTACTTCTGGAAGTTGTACGGCCAGGTCGTAATGCGGGCAGGTGCCGAATAGGTTTGCAGAGGAGGCCTCGGACATTACGGACCGGGCTCGATTCCTATTTGCGACGGATAATTTTACCGCACAAGGGAACCGAAGCCCGCGCGAAAACCGAAACCCCTACTCTGGGGGTTCAATCATTATGAAAAGCTTAAGCATAATCATGGCGGCATTCGTTCTGGTCTTCGGCACCATTGCATCGCGGGCAGCAAGCGCGGACAGAATTTCGGCGGCAACCGGAGTTCCCGTCGCGACGTTGCAGGCGGAAAGAGCGTCGACTGGTCTGGGCTGGGGCAGCTTGGAGAAAGCACATCTGCTGGCGAACGCTTCAGGCCAGAGTTTCGACAACGTTGTTGCGGCACACCAGTCCGGACAAGGCTGGGGTAAAATTGCGCGCAATAACGGGTTGAAGCTTGGAACGCTCGTGAGTAACGCTCACCGCTCGAGCAACGCGACAATGCATGCGAAGAACACCGGCACAATGAATGCTAAGAGCGGAACGCATGTTTCCAACGGTCACGGGGCTAAAACCAATACGACCCGAGGAAGCAGTCACCGCTCATCTGGTTTCACCCGCTCGCATGGGATGCATTCAATGGGGCACATGAGCGGACCTCATAGCACGGGCTCAATGGGCCACATGGGCGGATCCCGTGGCATGGGCTCAATGGGTCACGGTGGCGGTCACGGTCGATAGGCCCGAAGAATTTTAGCGTCCCGTTGTTCCCAGCGCATAGAGGGCACCGACTCAAAACGAGCCGTCCCGCTGAGGATAGCGGACACGACAAGCTAAACCTCTGTAGAAGCCCAGAACTTTGCGAAAGCGCGCGGCCAACTTCGGTCGATAACACTGTCCCGGGCAGCGTTTGCCATGCGCTCGCGCAGCGCTCGATTCGTCACGAGTGCTCGAATCGCGTGAGTGAAATCTTCGACATCATGCGACCTCGTGATCAAACCGTTTGCCTTGTCAGCCACTAATTCCTTGGGGCCACCAGAATCGGAAACTACGACCGGCAATCCTGACGCCTGTGCTTCGAGGATTACGTTGCCGAACGTGTCGGTAGTGCTGGGAAAAACAAAGACATCCGCCGACGCATATGCGGTTGCCAATTCGGCCCCCTTGAGATAACCGGTAAAAAACGCCTCGGGCAAAGATTTGGCGAGCGCTTCGGAATACGGGCCATGACCGACGACAAAAAGTTGGACAGGCAGCCTTTCTTTGCGCAAACGGCGAAAGGCATCAGCCAAAAGGTCGAGGTCTTTTTCCCGCGAAATGCGGCCGACGTAGAGCAGGCGAATCTCGCCGTTCGAATCGCCGAATTTTTTAAAGAACGCTGAATCGCGTCGAGCGGGGTGAAACAGTTCGGTGTCGAGCCCGCGCGGCAAAATTTTCAGTTTTGCGGGCTCGAATCCGCGTTTAATCCAGCTTTGTCGGTATTCTTCGGAATTGACGAAAACAGTGTCGAGCTGCCCGTAGAACCAGTGCATGTAACGCCATGCGACGCTTTCAAGAAAACTGTCCTCAGTCAGGATCCGAATGTATTGCGGGAAATCGGTGTGATAGATGCCGCTGGTTTGGAGGTTTAGCATTTTGGCTGCGAGCAGTGCAGTTAAACCAACCGGACCGGGCGTGCTGATAATGATCTCACTGAACCGTTCCCGCTGGACGTAATCCAGCATCTGCAGAATTGGCGGAAAACTCAGTTTTTGCAGTTCGTATTCCGGCAACTCAAACTCGCCAATTGGCGGGAAGTTTTTGATCGGGATATCGGAAAGTCGAAGGTTCTTTCGTGAAGCCACGACGACCAATTCCTTTCCGGCAGCGGCTCCGGCGCCAGTCATCTTGCGGATGGTCGTCGCAACGCCGTTGACATCTTCTAGCGTGTCGGTGAACCAGGCGCGCTTACGATTTTGTAACGCAATTGGAACTTCGCCGGTCAACTCCTGGAAAAGGTTCCGCAGCCATTTCCGCGAGGGCGCCTGACTGTGAAACCCATAGATGTACGGGGTCAGGATCACCAGGATCGGCGCAATCGCACTGAGAGCCTGCATGCTCTCCACCATGTTTCCGCTACTGATTTGTTGAACGAATTTATTGAAGAACCGAAACGCCAACTGCTCGGCGACCATGTTCGCCATAAGAAATGTGCGCCGCTCCGGTTCGCTCACCTTGTCCAGTTGCGCCGCCAGTTTTGCCTTCACCGATGGCCGCGCGAAATAACCGGAAAGCTCTTTCCACAGCGAGACGTTTGCGGGTTTGGCAAAATCAAAAATCTTTCCCGACAGAACACCTTGCACGATGAATTCCGTTTTCTCCTTCAGGGTGAATTCGGTCGGGTCACGGCCCTCCATGAAACGTGAGAACATTTTCTCTAGCAGCGCCCCACCGGGGCCGAGCTTTTCGTGGAAACGGTCCTGGATGAAGCACACGACGGTGTTGTAAAAACCATGCGACAGAATCAGTGGCGTTCCGCCATGTCCGCATGATGTGCAGTCGCCATTCCGAACGAATTTCAAAAATTGGTCGGCAGACTTGGCGGCGGGCGTTTCTGTAAAAGCGGAGGCTGCGAACTGTCCTCCGTGGTCGTCCGAGCCAGCCACCATGATTTTTTTCCACGGCTCCGCGTGCGTAGGCGCCACGCCGTGACGAGTGGCGAGTACGTCGATCTTCTCCGGCGTTAATTGATTGAAAAGAGTTTGGGCCAGGTCGCTCAGAAGCGCGTCACGCAAACCGTTGATGCCCTCGAAATGTTTGAATAGAAGAATTAGCTGCTCGAGGTGCATTGCCTCGAGTTTGCCGTTCACACTGTATAACGGGTGCGCGACTGCGTGAGCGATTTGTCCACGCTGGAGGTAGCGCTGTAGATCGAAAATGTTTTCGCGGACGCTTTCGATATCGCGATGTTGTTGTTCTGAAATCCCCCAGACCAAAATGTGCAGCTTGCAGGCATCGTGCGGAAAATAAGTGGTGACCTGTTTGCTGATAAACGTTCGCGGCAGGTGCGCAATTTCCAGGCAACCATCGATCGAATCGTGATCGGTAATTGTGACGTAATTCATCCCGCGTTTGCGCAGCTGTTCATACAACTGCTTTGGATCGGAATAGCTGTCCGGAAAATCGAAGCGACGAAAAAGCCATTCTTCCGAGCGCGCACTATGACGCGAGTGGATATGTAAATCACACCTGCTCACATTACGTTCTTTGCGTTAATCTTTGTTCGGCGACCCAATCCTGATACGTCGTCGCAGTTCGAGCACCTTTTGTTGCCGCAATGAAGCCCAAAATCTGATTCCAAATGGCCGGCTGCGAATAATCGGGCGGATGAATGCTGATCCGCAAGAGCGGTTTGGTGCTCAACAAACGGAATAGTGCCGCGTTCCAACTGCGACTGAGCACACGCCGCCAGCTATTGTGAACGCTGTAAACGAGCGCTCTCGCCGGAAACGTCGATCCCGAGCGGAGATCGCATACCGTGCGCAGCCGCGTCGTGTATTCCAATTCCGCATCGCGAACCGCTTGCTCTGCTTCGTTTCCCAGCAACCACGCCGGCGCGATGAAACCACGAGGCTTCAGTCCGAGCGCACGGAATTCATCTCGGGCTGTGGTGATGCGTCGCAAAGCTTCCTCATAGCTCAAATCGTAAAACTCGCCTTCGTTTTGGGTGTAAAACCTGGTCATGAATTTGTCGCGCAAAGTTTCCTTGCTCTCAGTCGGCCGTTCATGAAAATAGCCGTGGATCACGATTTCGTGTCCGTCCGCCTCTAGACCCCGAAGCCATGTGACAAATTCGCGATGCTTGGCGAAGGGCCCATCATGGTGATAATCCGGGACCACAAGAACTGAACAAACGCGCACTCCATGCGCGCTCAATTCTGAAATAATTGTGCTTGTGATTTGCTGGGTGCAGGGAGCGACGTCGTGCAGAGACACGACGATGGAATCCGCCGCGGCGCCGGCGGTCGCAACGAGCGGGAGGAACTCCGTTGCCGCAATTGTATCCATCTCTCAAATTTTCCGTCTTCGAACAGCTTTGAACAAGGCAAAAGGCAAACGCCTGTGTTCTGGTGCGCCGCGGGCGATGCAGCATCCGGCCCATTAAACGCCTCGTCGATACTAATCGTATACCAGTGTAATTAGAGTTCCGAATATTTCACCCGATGCTATGCGCATTCATTTTTATCGAACCCCGGCGTTCAATGCCCTCTATCCTCCGCCCATATTAACGATTTCCCGAAACTCTGGTTCGCCCAGCGGCATGACCGATAAACGCGATTGACGAACTAACGGAATTCCTTTCAACCGCGAATTGCTCTTGATCTCGCGGAGCGTAACTGGGCGCGCCAGTGTTTTAACTGCCGCAAGATCGACGGTGGACCAGTCGCCTTCCTTTGCAGTCCCATCGGGATAGGCGGTTCGCACCACTTTAGCGATGCCGACCACAGCCTTTTCCTCGCCACTGTGATAGAAGAGAACTGAATCGGCCTTTTGCATTTTGCGGAGATTATTTCGCGCGGCAAAATTGCGGACGCCGGTCCAGCTTGTTTGGCCGTCGCTAACGAAATCAGACCACGAATAGGTAGACGGCTCCTGTTTCACCAGCCAAAAATTTTTCATGTCATAGCGTAACACGGCCTTCCAGCTTGTGCGGTCAACCGACGGCTTGTCCGTTGAATTGGCGTGGCCGATGGCCTTTGTAGACGGACCCATGTGAAGCCAGGTTCGACTTTTTTGCTGCTTTGTTTCACAATCGACAAATGCCGCGACTGCCGTTCATCACGTTCGAGGGATCAGAAGGAAGCGGGAAGTCTACACAAGCGGACAAACTCGCGGCGCGTCTTCTGCGATGCCACGTTCCTTATATCCTGACTCGCGAACCCGGGGGCACGCCCATCGGCGAAAGCATCCGCGAGCTTTTACAATTTGCCCCGCAAAACTCCGACATGAGGCCCGAGACCGAGCTACTCCTTTTTGAGGCGAGTCGCAGCCAGCTCGTGCGCGAGGTAATCAAGCCTGCGCTCGAACGTGGCATCTGCGTGATTGCCGACCGGTTCTTCGATTCCACAAGTGTTTACCAAGGAGCGGCACGCAAATTGGATCGCGAAATGATCGAGCGTTTAAATGTATTCGCCGTCGGTGATTGCATTCCGGACATCACTTTCGTGCTCGATGTCGATGCTACGACTGCTGAGTCGCGGATGCAGCGTGAGGCACGCAAAGCTGATCGGATGGAACAACAGCCCGCCGAATTTTATGAGCGCGTTCGCAACGGATATCGGGAGCTCGGGGCGCGTGAGGCAAGGCGCATCGTTTTGATAAATGGTGCACGCGATCCGGACGAGATCGAAACGGAGATCTGGGAAAAATTGTGCTCGCGCTTTTCTGTGCTGGCAGAAACATCGAACAGTTGAAATGGCCTTCGCGCGTACGACTGCACTCAAATTTTTGCGGCGAGCTTATGAGCAGGACCGGCTCGCTCACGCGTACCTCATCACCGGAAATCGAGGCAGCGGGAAGGAAGTGCTCGCAGCGGAGCTGGCGAGTTTAGTTAATGGCACTCCGACCGAGGATGTTTTTTCGGCCAAAGCTCGCGAAGTATTTATTGCCAGGCCCGAATCGAAATCGCGCCGGATCGTTACTGCGCAGATCCGCGCCTTGGAGCATGCGCTTCAGATGCGAGCAGCGGATGGCCGGCGGAAAGTAGCGATCATTTCCGATGCCGACCGGCTTCAGACTGAGGCGGCGAACGCATTTCTCAAAACACTTGAGGAACCGCCAAAGGATTCGCTGTTACTTCTGCTCAGCGCGCTGCCCGAGGCTCTTCCAGAAACGATTCTTTCGCGGTGCGTCGCCATTCCACTAGCGTCAAACGGCGAGGCTCGGAGCAAGAAAGAGGAAGAGAAGCTCGTCAAATTGCTGCAACAAGTTTCCCGCCAAACAACTTGGAGCATTCAATTTGCCTATCGACTGGCTCAGGAATTTCAACAGCTGCTGCGAGGCATTCGGGAGGAGGTAAAACACGAAACTGAGGAGGCGTTAAAACGGGAGCAAACGCGTTATAAGGATTCAACCGACGGCGCCTGGCTGGAAGAACGCGAGGAATACTACAAGGCGCTGACGGAAAGTCTGTATTTGCAACGGCGCGCTGCGTTGGTCGAAACCTTGTTTGCCTGGTGGACTGACGTTCTTCGCGCGAGCAACAACGTGGCACAACGCGATATACCAGCTGCGAAGCAAGAAACAGCCACACTCGCAAGCCGATTCAGCACTGCCGAAATTTTACAGCGTATCCGTTCACTCGAAGGATTGCGCGATCATTTCGGTCGAAACATCCACGAAGGCCTTGCGATTGAAGTGGCCTTTCTGGCGATTTTCATCGCCTAAATACGCGCGTTGGCGCGCGTTTTCAGAGGTGCCTTTCCGCTACGTTTAGCAGACCCGAAGGTTGACAAAACGAGATCCAATCTTTATCCAGTATCCCCGTATGTCACATATTTACAGGTTAATTTTGCTGTGCGCTGGCTGTTCGGTTCTGTTGTTTACTGGTTGTGCCACAGGAGGGCATGTAAGCGCCGGAGGCCCGTACCACGTTACTGCGTATAAGCCCAACGATCCATCGAAGGTGCGTGTTCTGGTTTCGCTCTCCCAGCAAAACGTTTATGTAATGGAAGGCGACCGATGCTTGATGGCCGCGGCCATTAACGTTGGTATGGCTTCGAAGCCCACACCGAGAGGCAGCTTCACAATTTATTCCAAACAGGAGCACAAGCGGTCTGGATCTTATGGGTTCAGCGTGCAAGGCGACCGAATAGTACCCTCCACCGGTGGCGGGCCGGGCCGTTACGTCGGATATCCAATGGGTTATTGGTGCGAGTTTGCTCCCGCCTACGGTTTTCATCAGGGGTATATCCATCCAGCCCCGCATACTCATGGCTGCATTCGGTTGCATGGCGAAGCGGCCGCAAAATTTTACGCGCTGGTGCGCATCGGGACTCCAGTGAACATCGCTAGTTCCCAACCTGAAGACGCAACACTCGGCCCAAAGGTGCAGCGGGTGGATGACTCCAGAACGCCTGATCCTCCGGCTTCGGTTATGATCTCAGACGCGGCGTTCGAGAAACCGAGTGGTCCGCTGCTGGAATAGGCAGGCTGCTGGGCGTTGCCGCCAACGCTTAACTGTGTCATGTTGGGCGGAGCGAAACATCTCTGGCCATTGTTTTGCTGCTCTCCGGGCCCGTAACAATCCGAGATTCTTCGCTCCGCTCAGAATGACAGTCATCCTATGAGCACGAACCTGATATCCAGCGGCACAACTGCCCGCCAAAAGGTGAATTTGCGCACGCCCGACGTGATGGCGGCTGTGCAGCAACAGGTCGAGTCACACTATCGCAGCGATATCATCGAAAAAGTGCGTCGCGCGGGCGGAATCATTTCCGCAGGGGATACGACAGTGCGCCTGGCGAAGCAGTTTGGCTTCTGCTATGGCGTCGAACGCGCGATCGATCTGGCGTACGCGGCGCGTAAGGTTTTCAAGGATCGCCGCTTGTTCATTGTGGGAGAGATTATTCATAATCCTGAGGTCAATC
>Ga0126381_100010855_pt1 | contig 10277 bp, 6 predicted proteins | sample PanSoiMetPlot_28_FD_96465 | JGI IMG/M metagenome (GOLD analysis project Ga0126381, IMG submission 96465) | Tropical forest soil microbial communities from Panama - MetaG Plot_28 | ecosystem: Environmental > Terrestrial > Soil > Tropical forest > Bulk soil | place: Panama | collected 2016-02-17 | reverse complement strand
GCACAAAGTTCACTTTCCCGACCGCTTGGCCGTCGATGCTGTCCGCAAGCACTCGCGACTGGCCGTCGCGCGTCATTACTTCCAGGCAGTCGGTGCCGAAATTCGCGATGAGGAAGTCGCCGTTGCGCGCGAAAGCCATCCCGTTGGGAAGCGTTCCCTCCAGGTAGCGGGTGGCTTCCGACTCCGCTCCGGAAAAGTGTGCCGACCGCTGCTGCGTGACGATGCTCTGGCTGCCATCGGGCTGGATCTCGACGACTCCGCCGCGGGCGTCAGCCGACCATAGCGTGCCGTCGCGCTCGGCCAAAATACATTCCGGCCGTTGCAGGTCGCAACCGATATACTGCAAGGCCGACTTGTCGATTCCGAAGTCGAGGATGGGATTTGAATGCATAATGCGCAATGAACGATGCGCAATCCTAACAATGGCGTCGAAGCAAAGTCAAGCCGAGTGCTACAGTGGCGTGGATGCCCAAGGTTCGCGGACTCCGGTGGTGGATGATCGGGTTGATCATGCTCGGGTCGATTGTCAACTATCTGACTCGCAGCACGCTCGCGGTCGCTGCTCCCTCTCTGCTCCATGACCTGCACATCACCGAGAAGCAGTACTCCTGGATCGTCGGGGCGTTTCAGGGGACCATCATGATTCAGCCGGTCGCCGGCTACGTGCTGGACATGGCAGGACTGAAAACCGGTCTCGCGGTGTTTGTTTTGGCCTGGGCCCTTACGAACATGGCTCATGCGCTCGCGCATAGCTGGCAGGCGCTCGCTGGATTGCGCGGCCTGCTGGGATTTGCCGAGGGCTCCGCAAATCCCGCCGGTATGAAGGCGACAGCCGAGTGGTTTCCCGCCAAAGAGCGCGGCCTGGCGGGAGGCGTTTACAACATCGGTGCGTCGGTGGGTTCCATGCTTGCACCGCCACTGGTCGCTTGGGCGATTCTCGCGTATGACTGGCGCATGGCTTTCGTGATTACGGGTGCACTCGGGCTGATCTGGGTGGTGCTGTGGATGCTGTTTTACCAGCCGCCGGAGAAGCATCGGGCGCTTTCTGAATCGGAGCGGGACTATATCGCCGCCGGCCAGGAGAAGCACTTACAGAGCGACGGATCGCGTCCGTCGTTCCGCAGAATCATCCGGCAGCGGAACTTCTGGGGCATCGCACTGCCGAGGTTTCTTGCGGATCCCACCTGGGGGACGCTGACGTTCTGGCTGCCGCTTTACCTGAGCAGTGTACGGCACTTCAACCTGAAGCAGATCGCGCTGTTCGCCTGGATGCCGTTCCTGGCCGCCGACTTCGGGTGCCTGTTCGGCGGAATGATAGCGATGATGCTGCAGAAACGCGGCGGTCTCAGCGTGGTGAACTCGCGCCGATGCGCTTTTAGCGTGGGCGCATTGATGATGCTGGGCGTCGGCTTCGCCGGCTTTGTCAGCAGCCCGTATGCCGCCATCGCGCTTCTGAGCCTCGCCGGGTTTGCGCATCAGACGCTCTCGGTCACGGTGATTACGATGGCGTCGGACCTTTTCCGCAAAAACGAGGTCGCCACCGCTGCCGGAATGGCGGGGATGTTCGGCAATGCCGGGCTGCTGATCTTTTCGCTACTGATCGGCGGACTGGTTGCATCGGTAGGGTACGCGCCGTTCTTCGTCTGCCTGGGATTGTTCGACGTGGTGGGCGCCGTCATTCTGTGGACGCTCGTCCGCGAGCGCGGTATTGCTGCGGAGGCCGCTCGATGAATATGATCCGCAATCCTATTCTTCCGGGGTTCAATCCCGATCCCTCGATCGTGCGCGTGGGCGACGACTACTACGTTGCCACTTCGACCTTCGAGTGGTTCCCCGGAGTGCAGATTCATCACTCCCGCGACCTGGTCCATTGGCGCCTGCTCACGCGGCCGATCCGGCGCGCCGATCAGCTCAACATGCTTGGGGTGCCCGATTCATGCGGCGTCTGGGCGCCCTGCCTGACGTATGATGGCAGCCGTTTCTATCTGATCTATACGAACGTGAAGCGTTACGGCACCACAACGCTTGGCGCGAACTCGGGCGCGGTGTTCCGCGACCTCGACAACTTCCTGGTGACGAGCGAGCGCATCGACGGCGCATGGTCCGAGCCGGTTTATCTGAACAGCAGCGGTTTCGACCCGTCCCTTTTTCATGACGATGACGGCCGAAAGTACGTAGTCAATATGCTCTGGGACCACCGGCCCGGCCGCAACCGCTTCGCGGGAATCGTGCTGCAGGAATACTCGGAGGAGCGGCGCAGCCTCGTCGGCGAGCGGCGGCTGATCTTCGAAGGCACATCGATCGGGTTGACCGAAGGCCCGCATCTTTACAAAAGGAACGGCTACTACTACCTGCTGACCGCGGAGGGCGGCACGGGCTGGGGACACGCGGTGACGTTGGCCCGCTCCAAGAGCCTGTGCGGTCCCTACGAGCTTCATCCCGACACGTACATCCTTACAGCTCGCCATCGTCCCGACGTCGAGTTGCAGCGCGCCGGCCACGCCGATCTGGTGGAAACACAGAGCGGCGACACGTACCTGGTTCACCTATGCGGACGCCCGCTACGCAATCGTGGACGGTGCACGCTCGGCCGCGAGACGGCGATTCAGCGGATGGTCTGGTCGGACGACGGCTGGCTGCGCACAGCGGATGGCGAAGGCGTTCCGCGCTTGGAAGTGGCAGCGCCCGAACTGCCGCCGTTCGAGTTCGCGCCGCAGCCGGAGCGCACTCGATTCGACGGACCGGAGTTGCCGCTCGATTTTCAGTGGCTGCGGTCGCCCTGGCCGGGCGAGTTGTTCAGCCTGGCCGCATGCCCCGGACGCTTGCGGCTCTACGGCCTGGAATCGGTTGGCAGCTACTTCCGGCAGTCCCTGGTGGCGCGGCGACAGCAGGCGCACTGCTACAGCGCCGGCACTCGCATGGAGTTCGAGCCGGAACACTTTCAGCAGATGGGGGGCCTGATCTGCTACTACAACTCCGCCAAGTTTCACTACCTCTACGTTTCGCAGGACGAGGCGAACGGCCGCTACATTCGCGTCATGTCGTGCCTGCCCGATATCGCGCGCGCCGATGATGTTACTCCGCCCGTTTCGATTCCCGCGGGCGTGCCGGTGGAACTGCGCGTAGAAGTGGATTACGAGCGGCTGCGCTTCGGTTACCGCACCGAAGACTTGGAGTGGCGATGGATGCCGCAACTCGACGCCAGCATTCTATCGGACGAGGCCGGGCCGGCGTTTTATCCGAATTTCACGGGCGCATTTGTGGGCGTGTGCTGCCAGGATCTGGCGGGAACGCGCCGTCCGGCGGATTTCGAATACTTCGACTACCGTGAGCGGGAGTATAGCGCTGTCGTTGGAGAGTGAGGCGGCCTCATGGCCGCTGGGCAGGCGAAACCGCCTGCCCCACCGATGCACACCAAGAAGCATGGCGGTACAATGCTGCCGAACGCAATGCTCGGACTGTTTATCTACGTCGCCGGCTGGCTTGGTACGTTGCTCCTAATCGCCGGGGGAGTGATCTACGTTCTTGTATCTCTGATTGACCACCGCCCCTGCCCGATCCGTGTGCCCGCAGCGATGTTGTGCGGTTTCATCGCCGGCGCGGGGTTCATCTGGATGCTCATGCCGCACGACTGGCCTTTGCCGCTTTGGACGACGCTTGCAGCCTCCGTGAACGCCGAGAAGTATGGACACCCCGTGGAGCACTCGGCCGAGGGGATCGTCGTCTGGATGATGTTTGGGGCGGTCGTCGGAGCGGTTGTAGGCGGCTTCGCATCGAGGGGACTCACCACACGTGAGTGGCGAGGACTCGCGGACGCCCGGAGATGCGGTTGACCACTGGGACGCTGAGGACGATCTGCAGGTTCTTCTTGGGCCAGTCGCGGGGCAGACGCCGCGCCACTTCCGAGAAATACTCTTCGTTGCTGAGGAACTCGCCGGCGCCGATCGTGCCGTATTGCGTCAGGCCCGCGGCAATGATCACCGGGCGGTCGGAGGCCGTATCGACCATGCGAGTCACGATCGCATAATCCACCGGCACGTCCCAGTTAGGCCAATAACTGGTGAGCTTCCATTGGGAATTCTCGGGATGCTGGCGGTCGTACACCATCCCGGTGTCGTGTTGACTGTCCTTGCGGAACGTGAAGCGGAGCTGGTCGGCAGTGCGCAGCGTCCATGGATTGTCGAACGCACCGATCAGCACCGCGGGATTGTCACGGAGATCCGCGAAAGACGTGGAGCGTTCGGCCCGGATCCTATACGGCTTGCGGTAGCGCTCGAGCAGCGACGTAAGGCGCACGAGGCAGAGCGCATCGTCCAGGGCAACATATCGGTCGCGCAGCAGAACCAGATCAGTTTCGCTGATGGGAGTGTGGGCCGCGGCGCCGGCTGCCGGTGGCTGGATAATGCCCTGGACCTCATCCTGGGCTTGCGCCGATCGCAGGTTGTAAGCCGCTTGTACGCCCATGCATACCAGCACTGTTCCGGGCGTCTTCAGAAGCGGTCCCCACAGATTGTCCAGGGCCGAGCGGCGCCAATCGATCGCCTCAGCACCGGCAGCTACAATCAGGCCGGCAACAATTCCAATCGCAACCACACTCGTCCATTTGCGTGGCTTTGGTTTCGGAACCGGGGCGAGCGCCGGCCGTTTCGGTTCGCCAAAATGGAAGTCGGCGAGATAAGATCCGGAAGGCAGCTCGAGGCGAATTTCGGAGTCGTGCCCGGATTCCTGATAGTATTGTGCGAGCTTCTTGCGAATCTCCGCGGCGCTGGCGCGAACCACGGGATCCTGGCTGGTATCGTAGTCCACCGGGCGGCCGAAGACGTCCGCCCCTAACGCTCTCTCTTTCAGGCCGTCTATTTCTCCAGCCACACTCTGCTCGACAATGCGCCGTAACAGGGTCTGGCAGCGGCGGCTTCCGCGAAACAGAGAGCTGCCCAGCACGCGTTCCAATTCGGCAAGAACGTCGTCGGCTTTCTCCGGCGGCAGACGCGGCGTCGGGATTTGCAGGTCAGGCTTTCGAGACATGGCCCCCGTGTCCGGCAATCTTATCACAGAATATGGCGTGCCATACATACGCAGTTGCGTAATGTACATATTGCGAACGCACGAGCCATCGTGTTCGTGGCGTTATGTTTAGGGCACCGAAAAAATGTAACGCGCCGTAACAGCCTTCACAGGGGGAAGAAAACGGGGATACCCTCCACCGAGGACCAAGACGGTCCGCCAACTGAAACACACTCAGAAGGGGTTGGGAGGAGGTCTCAAGTGGGAAGGGAAAATCGAAAGCCCTTAAACTGTGGACGAGTGCCCGGTAGCCTCGGTTTGCTTCTCGGGCTCGCTCTGCTAAGCACGGTAGCCTACAGTCAGGACACAGCAAGCATCGTGGGGACCGTGACAGATCCGACCGGCGCCGCCGTACCGGAAGCGAAGGTCACCGTCACGAACTCGGACACCGGAATCGTCCGCGCCACAATAAGCAATTCGTCGGGCAGCTATGCCGCCCATGAACTCCCCATCGGGCACTACAACGTCCGGGTGGAAGCGCTCGGCTTTAAGGCCTTCGAACAAAAAGCCATCACGCTCAATGTGAACGACACCATCCGCGCTGACGCCGCGCTTCAACTCGGCCAAACCCAGGAGAGCGTGACGGTCGAAGCGAATGCGATTCAGGTTCAGTCCGACACGAATGAAGTCAGCCAGACTATTACCGGCGCACAGGTTGCCGATCTTGCCACCAACGGGCGGAACGTCATCCAGCTTGCCGCTTTGGTGGCGGGGGCTTCGTCGACACTTCCTGACTTCGATTCGCCCATGGCGCAAAACCAGAGCCATGCCATCTCGTTTAATGGCCAACGACCGGACCACAACAACTGGATCATTAACGGCGGAGAAGCTTACGACCGTGGCGGCGGAGGAATCCTCATCGTTTCCCCGTCGGAGGATTCGCTCCAGGAATTCAAGGTCATGACGAGCAACTACGCGGCCGACCTGGGTCAGTCGTCCGGCGGCATGATCACCATGGCCACGAAGAGCGGCACCAAGCAGTTCCACGGCGGCCTTTGGGAGTACGTGCGCAATAACGCCTTCGACGCAAATACGTTCTTCGCCAACTTGAACGGCCAGCCCAAACCGGAACTACGCTACAACACATTCGGAGGCAACATCGGCGGACCGATTCCGAAGATCGGCCATGAGAGGAAGACCTTCTTCTTCTATAACCAGGAGTGGCGCAGGCTGATCCAGGGCGGCCAGATCAACGCGACCTCGGTTCCCGCTGCCGCCCGAGGCGGCGACTTCAGTTACCTTTTGCCGGTCAGCGCAGGCGGCACTTGCACGGGCGGCAGTTGCGTGCAACTGCGGGTCCCGAATACCAGCGACCCCGCCGAGATTGCCAAGCTCGCCCAGTTCGGACTAGCGCCGAGCACTGCCACCCAGACGAGCTACATTCCAGGCAACGTGATTCCGAAGGGCTTGCTCGATTCCAACTCAACAGCACTCTTGCAAGCCGGCCTGTTCCCCGCGGCCAACGCTGCCAACAACCTCTACTATGCGGTGAACAATAATGTGACGAACTACCGCGAAGAAGCCTTCCGGGTGGACCACACGATCGGCAGCAAACTCAATCTGATGGGCTCGCTGCTTTACGATAACGGCATTCAGTCGCAGGCTCCGCCGCTGTGGGCCGGCGGCACTTACCCCACGGCAGGCTCGGTGATGTCCGTTCCGTCATGGGCCGGGGTGGTGCACGCCACATACACCATCAGCCCAACGCTGCTGAACGAAGCGGCATTCAACCTCAATGGCAACGACCTCAATATCAATGATGTTGGCCTGTACCAAAAGCCATCCGGCTACACGGTGCCGAATTTCTTCCAGGCGAATAAGGACAACAAGCTGCCAGGCTTCAGCATCGGATCGCCGTACAACATCAGCTACACGCCCGGATGGTGGCCCTGGACCAATACCTGGCGCAGTTACCAGATCAAGGACGATATTCTCTGGACCCACGGCAACCACAATTTCAAGTTCGGCGGGTCGTACATGTACACGCATAAGTGGCAGCAGTTCCAGCTCAACGCCGGCGGGCAAATGAACTTCGATTCCTCGGCCACCGGCAATGGAATGGCTGACTTCCTGCTCGGCTTCGCCTCTTCCTACAGCGAACCAGCCAGCGTGGACTTCGTGCACATCTCGACCAAGAACTACAACGTCTACGCGATGGACGATTGGCGGGTCAACAGCCGGTTGACGGTTAATGTCGGCCTCCGTTGGGAAGGCATGCCTCATGCCTACGATTCCGAGGGCGATGCGTCGAACTTCTATCCGAACCTGTACAATCCGGCCCAGGCGGCGACCTTCCTCCCGAGCGGCGCCCTGGATACGAACGGTCCCGGATTCACCACGGTTTCCGGCATCCTTCTGTCGAATGTCAAGTTCTACATGAATGGTGTAGGGATCTCCGGACGGAACGGCATTCCGCAGGGTCTGGTGAATAATCACTGGGATACTTTCGCTCCGCGCGTCGGCTTTGCCTATGATTTGACGGGGCACCAGAAGACCATTTTGCGGGCAGGCGCCGGCATCTTCTACGAACGGATCGCGGGCAACGAAGAATACAACATGGGCCAGAACAACGTTCCGTTCGCCTTCCAGCCCAACCCAACGCAAGTGTACATGGATAACCCGGCAAAGAGCTATGTCACCGGCCAAACGGCAACAGTGCCGTATTTCCCCGCTAGCATCACGACGGTGGACGGGACGTACAAGATCCCCACGTCGGCGCAGTGGAGCCTGGGGATTCAGCAGCAGTTGAGCCAGCGCTCTGTGTTGTCGGTGACCTATGTCGGCAACTCCAACTACCACCAGTCGGAAGGCATCAACATCAACACGCTGGCGCAGAACGATCCAAACCGTCTGGGAGTTTGCGGCGGCACATGCGGTTACACCGGAGCTCAATTGAATGCCAACCTGTACCGTCCGTATCAAGGCTGGTCATCGATTGCGCCGATGGTATTGGGCGCGAACTCGAACTACAATTCGTTGCAGATCGGGATTCGGGCCACGGCGTGGAAGAACCTGACGTTCAACAGCGAGTACACCTGGTCGCACGCCTTCGACATTATCGATGGCGAAATTTTCTCCAACGTCAGCAATCCCTTCAATGCCCGTTGGGACTACGGTCCAGCCGGTTTTGACAGGCGGCACATTTCCGTGACGAGCTTCATCTACAAGCTGCCTCTGCTCCAGCACTCAGGCAGCCAGGCGCTGAGGACGGCGCTAGGCGGCTGGGAGCTTTCCGGCATAGCCATGTTTGAATCCGGAACGCCGCTCAGCGTGAGCGGCGGCCCGGACAACCTCGGGTACGGCGGCGGCACCAGCAACCGCGCAAATGTCGTTGCGCCCATCACCTATCCGGGAACGAGGTTCCAGTGGTTCAGCATCGCATCGTTCCAGAAGCCGGGCCCGCTACAGTGGGGCACGGCGGCGAGAAACGACGTGGTCGCGCCTGGACGCAACAACTGGAACATGGCGCTGTTCAAAGCATTCCAGGTGAAGGAAAACGCCCGCTTCGAGTTCCGGGCGGAGACCTTCAACACGTTCAACCATACGCAGTTCGGTGGTCCCAACGCGAGCGTGACCTCGGGCAGCTTCGGACAGATCACGAGCACCTTCAACCCGCGCACGTTCCAGCTCGGGGCGAAGTTCCTGTTCTGAACGGAACAGAATCCTGCGCCCGCCCGCCGACCGGTCATCGCTACCGGGAGGCGGGCGGGCGTTTTTGCTTTTCAGCCGCGTTGACACCGGCCCGCTCTGTTTTGGAAAATCGGCAAAGACCCAATCCCATGGTTTCGGCTTCCCTACGGTTCTCGATCGTGCTGCTCTTGGCAGCGCATATCGGGACGGCCGGTCAGGATGCCGTTGCGGAAGCGGCACGCGGCACGGCCCTGGCCCGCGACGGCAAATTCGACCTCGCCATTGAGCACTATCAAGCGGCCCTCCGGCTCGATTCGCGTTTGCCCGGACTGTATCTCAACCTGGGGCTCGCCTACTTCAAATCGCAGCGGCTGCCCGAGGCAGCCACGGCATTCGAAAAAGCAGTGCAGGCCGACAGCAGCAGCTTTCAGGCGCGCGCGCTGCTCGGGATGAGCTACTACGGTTGCGCGCGCTATGCGGATGCCGCGGCACAGTTGAAACTGGTCTCCGCGGCACAGCCGGAGAACCTCGAACTCCGCTACACCCTGGCGCAGAGCTATCTGTGGTCCAACCAGTACCCGGAGGCGCTGGCCGAATTTCAATATCTGCTTTCGAAGAATCCCGACTCCGCGCCCGTGCACATCCTGTTAGGCGAGGCGCTCGACGCGTCGAACCGGGTAGAGGCCGCGACGGCGGAATTCGAAGCAGCCGTAAAGGCATCGAGCGTTCCGCCCGAGGCCCACTTCGGGTTGGGCTATCTCTATTGGAAGCAGCAGCGCTATGAGGATGCCGGCCGCGAGTTCGAAGCGGAGTTGAAGACTCAGCCGCAGCACGCGCAGGCGTTGGCGTATCTGGGCGACTCGGAAATGCACGCCGATCGGCAGGAGAAGGCGGAAACGCACCTGCGGCGAGCACTCGCTTTGGACGCGAAGATCCGGATCGCACACCTGGATCTCGGCATTATTCTGGCCGCCAAGAACGATGCGGATGAGGCTGAGCGGTGTTTTCGAGAGGCGATCCGGATAGACCCATCCAAGCCGGACGCTCATTATCGCCTGGGCCGGCTGTGGGGATCGTTGGGGCGCGAGCAGGAGGCGCAGGCCGAGTTCGACAAAGTGAAACAGTTGGCGACTGAAGAGCCCCCGCCGCCGCTGCTCCGCTTGACCGGGCGACCGCAGAAGTGAAATCAGCGCTTTTGTTCCGGCGGCGATGGCTCGGCAGGAGATGCTATAATCGAGTTCGCGGCGCGGCGCGTGTGCGTTGCGTCTCTCCCGCAAATTGGAACGGGCGCGTAGCTCAATTGGCAGAGCAAGTGACTCTTAATCACTAGGTTGAAGGTTCGATTCCTTCCGCGCTCACCACTCAATCCCTTCTGAATAAAGAACTTAGTCGCCGCTAGCAAGCGTCGACGGTGGTCTCCCTGTGTGAATTTAGTTCCGGGTTTATTCACTGTTCCCGACGTAGTAGCAGATCAACCCTTCGTCCTCGAGTTCCAGTTGGGCGCCAGCATGCAATGCAACCCTTGCAGGGGTGCGGGTTTCTATGATATTGACGCCTCCGACACTTTGAAAATAACCGGCATT
>Ga0126381_100010854_pt1 | contig 10277 bp, 9 predicted proteins | sample PanSoiMetPlot_28_FD_96465 | JGI IMG/M metagenome (GOLD analysis project Ga0126381, IMG submission 96465) | Tropical forest soil microbial communities from Panama - MetaG Plot_28 | ecosystem: Environmental > Terrestrial > Soil > Tropical forest > Bulk soil | place: Panama | collected 2016-02-17 | reverse complement strand
CGTCGTGCCCGACCGGGTGGGGCGCGTCATGGCCGCCAACCAATCGGCTGCCGTGCTCGTTTTCGCGCTTGCGCCGGAAAAACTCGTCGGCTGGAGCGAGATGCCGCCGCGCAACCGGCAGGCCTATTTGCCGGCGAAATTCGCTCGCTTGCCCGCAGTTGGGCCGCTGATCCGGCCCAACCCGCAAGAGGCCTTGCAACTGGTCGTCCGCGCCCACCCCGACCTGATCATCGAATTCGCTCCTGTCTCGCCCGATGCGTCGGCGCGTGCAGACTGGTTTCAGCAACAGACCGGCGTGCCCTATCTCGTGCTCGACAACAGCATCCAAACAACTCCCGCGACGCTTCGCACGGTCGCGGCAATGCTCGGCGTCGGCCGGCGCGGCGAGGATTTGGGCCACTATGCCGATTACGCGATTGACGGGCTGCGCGGAAGGCTGCTGATCGCTTCGGCGACCGAGCGGCCGCTCGTTTATTATGGCCGCGGCACCGATGGGCTGGATTCGGGCCTCGGCGGCTCGCAGGCGATGGCCGATATCGACCAGGCTGGCGTCATCAATGTTGCCGCCCGGTTAGGCAGCGGAGAGCTGACGAGGGTCACGCGCGATCAGGTATTTGCCTGGAACCCGGCGATCGTCATCGCCGAACAGCGAAGCTTTTACGATTCGCTGCAGCGCAGCAGCGAGTGGCGGAGCCTGCCGGCGGTCGCCAACAAGCGCACTTACCTTGCTCCGGCCGATCCCTTTGGCTGGATCGACAATCCACCGAGCGTCAACCGGATAATCGGATTGTATTGGCTTGCCGCTCTCTTCTACCCCGATCAATATCAACAGGATCTGCGCTCGAATGTGCGCGAGTTCTACGAAAAATTTTACGGCACGAAACTCAGCGATCGCCAGCTCGAGGCGCTGGTTCGGTCTGCTGGCGTGCCTGCGGGCGAAACTCAAGGGGCGCTGGGCGTCCCACTGCTTGGCGCCGAACCCGTGCCGTTTCCCAGCACATCGCCAAATGCGCCTGGCGTTATGGGCCGGCCGCCCGGGCGCGGCGGGTATGGCGCCGCGCCGGGGCCGCCGAGCCCGCCGAGCGTGCCAGGCACTCCGCAATGAATCTCCTGGCACCACCTCCGCTCACGACTCGGTCGCGCGGACAAAGCACACGATGCCGCGTTGCGGCGTCCAGCACACCACAGCGCGGCCCGTCGGGTTGTCGGTGCGCTGCAAAATCCTGTCCGGCGGCACGACAAACCATGTCTCGCCGATCAACGCCTCGTAGTGGTCCCCTTCGACGCGGTATTCGGTAGCGCGGCAATCCGAGACCGAGCAGCAGGAAATGCTGGTGCCGGGCTGCAGCAGACTGCGGAACCATGGCGCGAGCGCCGGGTCGGCGTTTGGCGGCGGGTCCGCGGCCGCCGGGGCGGCAAACAACAGCCCAACCGCGACAAAGAGCGGCCTCATCACTCCCGCCCAACTCTTCCCGGACCAGCGAACGCCATTTCAATTCCTCCGATCCAGGAGGTGCGGTGCCAGTTTTGCCCAACCTAACGCACCGGTGTCACGATGCCCAAAGGAAGATGCGGTGCAACATGCGGGCCATTCAGGAAGCAGAGGCAGTCGGGCTTATTTTGTTTTGCCCGCGTCCGTGGCCTCGCGCCCGGCGATTACTCCATCGGCAAGCCGGGATGGACGGCACGGCCATCGCCAAGCGGCGTGAATTGCGGGGCGAGCGCCGGAATGGCGACTTCGGCGAGGGTCTCCGGCGTCCACCCGCCTTGGCGATGCACCATGCGCACCGGCCGCATATGGCCATAGAGGGACAATTCGCCGGCGCGCTGATGGAAGACCTGGCCGTTGACGTGGCTCGCCTGCTCGGAGGCGAGATAGACGCAGAGCGGCGCGATCGCATCGGCGCGGCTGCGCCGCAGCCGCTCTTCCCGCAGTGCCGCCGCCTGCGGATCTTTCGGCGCCGGAACCGAGCGGGTCATCCGCGTGTCAGCGGAAGGGCAGATCACATTGACGGTAATCCCCCTCGAGGCGTTTTCCATTGCGACGATGCGGGCCAAAGCGACAATTCCCAATTTCGCGGCGCCGTAGTTGCACTGGCCGAGATTGCCGAGGAGCCCCGAGGTCGACGAGACCATGATGATCCGGCCGTAATTCTGTTCGCGGAATAGGTTGATCGCCGCACGGTTGATGTTGAAGTGCCCGGTCAGGTGCACGTCGATGACGGCCTGCCAGTCCTCCGGGAACATGTTGTGAAACATCTTGTCGCGCAGGATCCCGGCGGCGTCGAACACGATGTGCAGGCCGCCGAACGTGTCGCGCGCCTGCTGCACCATCGCGAGGCAGTCCTCGAATTTGGCGACCGAGCCGTAATTGGGGGCCGCATCGCCGCCCGCCGCCTTGATCTGATCGACGATCTCCTGCGCTGGCGTCTGGTCCGCGCCCTCGCCGCTGCCGCTGGTGCCGGGATCGTTGACGACGATTTTGGCGCCGTGCGCTGCCATCAGCTTGGCGACCTCGGCGCCAACCCCGCGACCCGATCCCGCGCAAATCGCGACCCGCCCCTCGAGCATGCCCATCTGTCAGATTCCTCGCTGCGCCATGTGGCCCGGTTGTCGCGGGCCGCATGGTTTTTGTCAATCCGAGCGGCGGCATTGCAGGCATAATAGGAGTTTCCATGGAAAACGGCCTCTGGAGCGCTGGGGGGAAGCGATGGCCAATACAACGGTTTACTTTGCCACCAATCGAGTGGCGCAAGGCCCGACCACCGATTGGCGCAGCTTTGGCGCGGACATCGTTTCGCCGATGGATCCGCGCCTCGTCACCTATGCGGCGGCCTTTGTCGAGGGCACGGACCTTCTGGTCGAGGGCAGCGGCACGATAACAGCGATCTCACATGCGCAGCCGGGCGGATTTGATGCCGGCGTGACCCAGGACATCCTCGGGTCGGGCAAGAACCTCCTCGTGTTCATCCACGGCTTTGCCAATTCTTTTCTCAATGCAATTATCCGAGCCGCATTCAATCGCGAGTGGTTCGCCGCCTCGGGCATTGCAGCCGCCGACACGACGGTCATCGCCTTCACCTGGCCGTCCCTGGGCAAGCTCATCGCGGCGCCGCCACACCTCCTTGCCGACGACTATAAGCGGGACCAGACTCAGGCCGGCCGTTCGGGATTTCACATTGCGAGCTTTTTCGCCAACCTTCAGCCGCTGCTGACGCAAATCCGCGGGCAAGGCCGGCGGGTCTTCCTGCTGGCTCACAGCATGGGAAATTTCGCGCTGCAAGCGGCGGTCGAAGGCTGGTTCATGCATGGCCAGCCTCCTGCAATATTGTTCGACGAGGTGTTTCTGGCGGCGGGCGACGAACGCTTCGACAGTTTCGAGCTTCCGATGGAAGCCAGGCTGGGCCGGCTGGCCGAGCTCACCCCGAGAATTTCGATCTATTACAGCGTGCGTGATGTCGCGCTTTATCTCAGCTTCGCCGTCAACCTCGTCGCGCGGCTGGGGCATGAGGGTCCGAGACACAAAGCCGATGTGACCCGTTATCCGCCGGCGCGCTATCGGATGCCGAACTGCGCCGATGTCGACGATTACAACATGGTGATCCCGCCGGATGCGAGCCACCAATACTACCGCCGCTCGCGCAAGGTCCGCGCCGATATCGCGGCGGCGATGGGCAACGACCCGAACCTGCCCGGCGGTCTGATCCGGCTATAGGAAGCGGGCCCTAGCGCCTGCCGAACAGCCGCTCGATATCGGCGAGATCGAGCGCGACATAAGTCGGGCGGCCGTGATTGCATTGGCCGCTGTTCGGCGTCGCCTCCATCTGGCGCAGCAGCGCGTCCATTTCCGCCGGCGAGAGCTGGCGTCCGGCGCGCACGCTGGTGTGGCAGGCGAGCGTGCCGCAGACGCTCTCGATGCGCTCCTTCAGCGCGAGCGTGTCGCCCCATTCGGCGAGCTCGTCGGCGAGATCGCACACCAGGGCTTTGACATCGAGCCCGGGCAACAGCGCCGGGACCTCGCGTACGACGACGGCGCCGGGGCCGAACGGCTCGAGCAGGAGGCCGAATTCGGCAAGCTCCCTGGCGCGGGCGGCGAGGCGCGCGGCACCGCTTTCGTCGAGCTCGACGACCTCCGGCAGCAGCAGCGCCTGGCGCGCCACACCGCGCGCGGCGAGCGCCTCCTTCATCCGCTCATAGACCAGCCTCTCATGCGCCGCGTGCTGATCGACGAGCACGATCCCGGTTTTCGTTTCCGCGAGGATATAGGTCCCGTGCAACTGCGCGCGCGCCGTGCCGAGCCGCGCCTCCTCGGCCGGCGGGGGCTCCTCGGCCGGGCGCAGAAAATCGTTGGCGCTCTCCACGAGCGCAAGCGACGGGCTCGGCGGCGGCAGCGGGAATGCGAAGCGGGGCACGGCCGCTGCGGCCTCTGCCGGACGAAAAGCCGCAAGCGCCGCATTCGCGACGGTCGAGGAGGCGCGATGGCCGGCGGCATGGAGCGCATTGCGCAGCGCGCCGACGATCAAGCCGCGCACCAGCGCGGCATCGCGGAACCGCACCTCGGCCTTCGCCGGATGGACGTTGACGTCGATCTCCTCGGGCGGCCCGTCGAGAAACAATGCGACGATCGGGTGACGGTCGCGGGCCAGCACGTCCTGGTAGGCACCGCGCACCGCACCGACCAGCAATTTGTCGCGCACCGGCCGGCCATTGACGACGAGATACTGGTCGCGCGGCGCGGCGCGGTTGAGAGTCGGCAGGCCGATCAGCCCGGAGAGGCGGAAGCCGCCGCGCGCGGCGTCAATCTCGACCGAATTCTCCGCGAAATCACGGCCCAGCAGCGCCGCGAGCCGAGAGCGCCGCGCCGCCGCCGGTGCCGGCTCAGCGGCCGCTGCGAGGCGCAGCAGCACGCGGTCCTCATCGCCGATAGCCGTAAAGGAGATGCCCGGATAGGCCATTGCGAGCCGGCGCAGCGCATCGACCGCCAGATCGCGCTCGGTGCGCGGCGTCTTCAGGAATTTGAGCCGCGCCGGCGTCGCGAAGAAGAGATCGCGCACTTCGACCCGCGTGCCCGGCGGATGCGCAGCCGGGACGGGCGCAGATTTTTTACCCGCCGCGACCAAAATCTCCCACGCGCTCTCGGCTCCCGGCGGGCGCGAGACGATGCGCATGCGGCTGACCTCGCCGATCGACGGCAAGGCCTCGCCGCGAAAGCCGAGCGCGGCGATGCGCAACAGATCGTCTTCGGGCAGTTTCGAGGTGCAATGGCGCTCGACCGCCAAGGCCAGCTCGTCGGCGGTCATGCCGCCGCCATTGTCGGCGACCGCGATCAGATTCTGACCGCCGTCTCTGAGCACGACATCGATGCGCGAGGCGCCCGCGTCGATCGCGTTCTCGACGAGTTCCTTGACCGCCGGCGCCGGGCGCTCGATGACCTCGCCCGCGGCGATGCGGTTGACGAGAACCGGAGGCAGCAGGCGGATCGGCATAGAATAAGTTTACGCTTTCGCGGCGGCCGATACGAGAACGCATCGGAGAGGCTCGGCTTGACGGCGTGCGCGCTTCGCTGTCCTGTTCGAATCGGAAGCCACGCCTGGGAGCCCGGAATGCGGCCGAAGACAGCAGAAGATACGGATACCGACTACCTGCGACCGGCGCGGGAGATTACGCCGCTGCTCACCGCCGCGGCCAATGAGATCGACCGGCGGCGGGAACTGCCCGAAGCGGTCCGCGCCGCGCTGATCGAGGGCGGATTTTACCGCCTGCTGCTGCCGCGCTCCTTGGGCGGCGCCGAGCTTTTGCCGGCTCCCTATATCCGAATCATCGAAGAAATCGCCAAGGCCGATGCCAGCACCGCATGGTGCCTCAACCAGACCGCCGGCTGTTCGATGACCGCGGCCTATCTCGATCCCGCCGCAGCGCGCGCGATCTTTGGCGATTCCCACGGCATCCTCGCCTGGGGCCCCGGGCCGGGAGAGGCGCGCATCGCCCCCGGCGGATACCGCGTCACCGCGACGTTCAGCTTTGCCAGCGGCAGCCACGATGCGAGTTGGCTCGGCGCGCATGTGCCGATTATCCGCGAGGACGGCGCGCCATTGCAGCGCCCGGACGGCGGCCCGGTCGTCCGCACCGCGCTGTTCCCCAAATCCTTCGCGAAGATGACCGACATCTGGCATGTCCTGGGGCTGCGCGGCACCGGCAGCGACAAATACTCGGTCACCGATCTGTTCGTGCCCGCCAATCACGTCGCGACACGCGATGACGACGGCACGCGACACGAGCGGGGTCTTCTCTATCGCTTCAGCAGCCTGCAGCTCTATGCCTCCGGCTTTGCTGCAGTGGCGATGGGGATCGCCCACAGCACGCTCGAAGCCTTCGTCGAGCTGGCGGCCGACAAGGTGCCGTTCCGCGGCAAGCGCACATTGCGCGACAACAACGTGGTGCAGTCGCAAGTCGCGCAGTCCGAGGCGCGGCTGCGCTCGGCGCACGCCTTTCTCTACCGGTCGCTCGAGGAGATCACCCGCGAGGTCGAGCGATCGGACGGGCTGACCCTCGATCAGCGGATGACGATCCGGCTCGCCTCGACCTTTGCGATTCACCAGTCGATGAGTGTCGTTGACGCCGCCTATCACGCCGCCGGATCGACCGCGATCTTCGAAGAAAACCCGTTCGAGCGCCGGTTCCGCGACATCCACACCGTCTCGCAGCAATTGCAGGGCCGGCAGGAGCATTTCGAGACGGTCGGCCAATACCTCCTCGGCCTGGAACCCGACACCCTCGGCTGGCTGTAAGGATAAAGCCTCCGTGTGGCCGTGCCTTCGTGGTAAGCTCGCCGCGTGAAGCCAGCAAAGTTCGAATACCACGCGCCGGTTTCGATCGACGAAGCACTGAGGCTCCTCGAACGGTACCAGGGCGAGGCGCGGGTGCTCGCCGGCGGCCAGAGCCTCGTCCCGATGATGAATTTTCGGCTCGCGACACCGGCGGCGATCGTCGATCTCAACCGGGTTTCGGGGCTCGCCGAAATCGCCGAGAGCGATGGGACTGTCACCATCGGAGCGATGGCACGGCAACGGCAGATCGAATTCGCGCCGCTCATCCGCGAAAAATTGCCCCTCCTCGCCGAGGCGATGCGTTGGGTCGGGCATTTGCCGACGCGTACCCGCGGCACGATCGGCGGCTCGATCGCCCATGCCGACCCCGCGGCCGAGATCCCGATGGTGTTGCAGGCGCTGGCGGGCGAAGTCGTGGCCCGCGGGCCGCAGGGAGAGCGGCGGATTGCGGTGTCGGACTTGTTTTTATCGCCGCTGACCACGTCGCTCGCGGCAGATGAAATCATCACCGAGGTGCGCTTTCCCGCAAAGCCCCCCAAGGCCTCTTACGCGATCGAGGAATTTGCTCGCAGGAAAGGTGATTTCGCGATCGCTGCCATCGCGGTCATGTTGGTGCGCGACGGCGAGCGCTGCACAATGGCGCGGCTCGCCACCGCCGGGATCGGCCCGGCCACGGTGCGATTGCGCGAGGCGGAGGCGATCCTAGAAGAGAGAGGGCTGGGCGAGGCCGCCATCGCCGGCGCCGCGGGGAAGGCGGCCGAGCTCGTCGAGCCGATGTCGGACCAGCACGGCTCGGCGGATTTTCGGCGCCATCTGACCGCCGTGCTGACCCGCCGCGCGGTGCAGAGGGCCATCAGGGAGCGACCCGATGCCGGAACCGGTTGACATCCGCCTGAGCGTCAACGGCACGGCGTGGCAAGGCCGGTGCGAACCGCGCAAGCTGCTCGTCGACTTCCTGCGCGAGGATTTGGGCCTGACCGGCACCCATGCCGGTTGCGAACACGGGGTCTGCGGCGCCTGCACGATCTTCTTCAATGGGGAGGCAGCGCGCTCCTGCATCATGTTCGCCGTGCAGGCCGACGGTGCCGAACTTGTCACCGTCGAGGGCTTGGCCGAGGGCGAAAAGCTGCACCCGCTGCAGCAGGCGTTTCACGAGCATCACGCGCTGCAATGCGGCTTCTGCACCCCGGGCATGCTGATTGCTGCGCTCGATTTCCTCAAACTCAACCCAGACCCGAGCGAGGATGAGATCCGCGAGGGTCTCTCCGCGGTGCTCTGCCGCTGCACCGGCTACGTCAACATCGTAAAGGCCGTCAAAGCCGGCGCCGAGGCGATGCGGCGGCTCACTGCGTCAGTAGGCTAACCCCCGCCTCCCTCATGGAGCGCAGCGCACGGCCGAGCGAGCCGTCGACGTCGATACCGCGGCACGCATTGGTCACGACGCCAATTTCGAAGCCCGCCGCCCGGCCGTCGATCGCCGAATAGAACACGCAGAAATCGGTCGCGAGCCCGCATAGCGTGACGCGCTGAAAGCCTCGCTCGTTCAGATAACCGGCGAGCCCGGTCGGGGTGCGATGATCGTTTTCGAGGAAGGCGGAGTAGGAGTCGATCGCGCTCCTGAACCCCTTTCGGACCACGAGCTCGGCATGCGGCACATCGAGGCCGGGATGGAATGCCGCTCCCGGCGTTCCCTGTACGCAGTGGTCCGGCCACAGGATCTGCTGGCCATAGGCGAGTTCGGTCGTCTCGAACGGCTGCTTGCCCGGATGCGAGCTGGCAAATGAAGCATGTCCCCGCGGGTGCCAATCCTGGGTCAGGACGACGTGCGCGAATTCGGCCGCCAGCCGATTAACGGCAGGAACAATCTCGTCGCCCTGCGGCACGGCGAGCGCCCCGCCGGGACAGAAATCGTTCTGCACATCGATAATAAGAAGGATATCGCGATCGTCGCGTCTCATTGTGCGCCTCGCAACCGCGGAATGATTTCCCGGGCGATGAGCTCGACTTGGTCCGGCCGGTATCTGTACGGGATGAAGATCAGCTTTTGGACACCAGCTGCGAGCTGGGCCCGCAACTGCGCCACGCATTCATCGATCGTGCCGAAGATCGCCGCCTCCTTGGTCGAGTCGCTCCAGGCGGCATAATCCCACTCCTGACCGAGCCACTCCATCATCGGCGCCTCGACCGCCTGACGCGTGCGTCCGATATAGATCGGCAGCTGGTTGGCGTTGAGCAAGCTCGCCGGGTCTCTTTCCGCTTCTTCGGCGAAGCGGCGCACTTTGGCCCAGGAGCGCGCGAAGCCCTCGGGCGTATAGAAATAGGTGAGCCAGCCGCCGTTGAGCGCCGCGCGCTTCAGCGCGGGCTCGACATAACCACCGATCAACATCACCGGCAGCCGCGGCGGCTTGGGCGACAGATTGGAGCCGCGCAGGCGATGCGGCGGGTACTCGCCGTCCACCTGATCCTCGGTCCATAAGCGGCGCAAGATTTCGAGGTTCCGGTCCATAATGCGGCCGCGCCGCTCAAACGGTACGCCGACTGCGTCGAATTCGCGCTTGTACCAGCCCGAGGCCATGCCGAGCAGCAGTCGTCCGCCGGCGATCAGATCGAGGCTCGACAGCTCTTTTGCCAGCACCACGGGGTTGCGCAGCGGCAGCACCAGGACGCCGGTGCCGAGCCTGATCCTGCTCGTGCGCGCCGCCCCTGCGGCCAGGAGGGTCAATGAGTCGAGGACCGGAAAAGGCGGATCGACGCCGAGAAAGATGTGGTCCCATACCCAGATCGAATCGAACCCGAGCTCCTCGGCCCTGATAGCATAAGGGAGCAGCGCCTGCGGATCCGGCATTTCCGGATAGGTCGTGAAATTCCGCATCGCGAGGCCAAAGGTGTTCGTGAAAATCGTCATCGTTCCCTCTCAGACCTGCAGCCCCCACCCTAACCCTCCCCCGCAAGCGGGGGAGGGAATGGGAGGGGGTTAGGCCGTATAGAGCCGGTCGGGATCGAGGTGGCGCAACACCGCCAGCTCCTTGTCGGTCGGGGGATCGGTCACCGTTAGATCGGCTGCAATCAGCAATTCGAAGCTGGTGTTCGCCTGTGCCTGGTCAGCATCGACACCTGGGTGCAGCGCCTGCAATTGCATTCGTTTCGAGCGCCTCTCGAACCCGAGAATGCCGAGATCGGTGACGACGCGGTACATGCCGCCCGCGATGAGGCCGGCCTCGCGCCGGCTGCTGCCCCCTGAGAGAAAGCCAGGGCTCGTGACAAAGTCGACCCGATTCACAAAACGGCGTTTCTCATGCTTCATCGCGACGATCATCTGCGTCAGGCTGGCGATGTCGTTGCCGCCACCGCTGCCCGGCAGGCGAGTCGCCGGGTGCTCCGGATCGCCGATGAAGGAGCTGTTGAGGTTGCCGAATTGGTCGATCTGCGCGCCGCCCATAAAGCCGACAT
>Ga0126381_100010853_pt1 | contig 10277 bp, 9 predicted proteins | sample PanSoiMetPlot_28_FD_96465 | JGI IMG/M metagenome (GOLD analysis project Ga0126381, IMG submission 96465) | Tropical forest soil microbial communities from Panama - MetaG Plot_28 | ecosystem: Environmental > Terrestrial > Soil > Tropical forest > Bulk soil | place: Panama | collected 2016-02-17 | reverse complement strand
GCTTCCCTCTCGTCGCCCCAGGGGATGACGACGAGCACGGGGCCGAAGATCTCCTCACGGGCGATCCGCCACGTGTTCTCCACGCCTGCGAAGACTGTCGGTTGAACGTAGTAGCCTTCCGCCAGGGCACCCTCCGCGGGCGGCAGGCCACCGATTACCGCTCGCGCCTCCTGCTGCTGGAGGCCGTCGCGGATGTACGAACAGACTCTGTCGAACTGCTTCCGATTGATGATGCTGCCCATGTCGGTGGCCTCGTCAAGCGGGTCGCCGACCTTGAGCGCTCCCAGCCTGCTCACAAGCTTTTCCAGGAACGAGTCGAATATCGACTCGTGCAAGAACAGGCGTGAGCCGGCCGTGCAGGACTGACCCTGACGGGTGAAGCGCATGCCGGCGATCACGCCATCTGCGGTCCGGTCGTCGTCCGAGTCGGGGAAGACGATGGCCGGGCTCTTGCCGCCCAGCTCCAACGACACAGGCGCGATCCGCTCAGCCGCCGCGCGCATCACCGACCGCCCTACGACGGTGGAACCCGTGAAGGACAGCTTGGCCACGTCGGGGTGCGCCGCCAGCGCTGCGCCGCACTCCTCACCGTAGCCGGTCAGCACGTTGAGCACACCGGCGGGCAGCTGCTGGGCGCAGATGCGAGCGAGCATCAGGACGGTCAGCGGCGCATCCTCCGCCGCCTTGAGAACCAGGGTGTTGCCGGCCGTGATCGCCATGGCGATCTTCAATGAACCCAGCAGGAGCGGCGAGTTCCAGGGAATGATGGCGCCCACCACGCCGATCGGCTCGCGCCGGCTGTAGCTCAGCATCTCCTCGCCCAGCGGGATCACCGAGCCCTTGATCTCGCCGGCCGCCCCGCCGAAGTATCGAAAGACCTCGGCCGCGCCTTTGACCTCGGGGCGGGCCTGAGGCCTGATGGCGTTGCCTGTCTCGGTGGCGAGAAGCGTCGCCATCTCCTCGGCTCGTTCGTCGATGCCGTCGGCGATCTGCAGCATCAGCTTGCCGCGCTCGCGCGGTGTGACCAACCTCCAGAACTGGAAGGCCCTGGCGGCGGCGCTGACGGCGATGTCGACGTCCGCGCCACTGCCGCGCGGCACCTCGGCGATGACGCAGCCACGTTGAGCCGGCTTCTCCACCGGCAGGAAGGTGCCGCTGACGCTCTCACGCCACTCGCCGTCGACCAGCATGAGTTCGCGCCTGACGTCGGGCCTCTCCTCGCGAGGGGACTCCGCTGACGCTGGGGCCCCAGCGCCGCCGTCGGCGCTGAGCTGGATGTCCCACAGCCTTCCGTTCGGCGCCTCCGGAGCGCCCTCGAGCAGCTTCGCCACGGCCGACATGTCCAGCCTGCCATAACCCTGGCGGCTGGCCAGCGCGTAGAGCTGGTGGGTCATCGCTGTCAGGGTGAGCGGCAGGCCCAGGTCCGCACCCGCGTCCAGCGCCAGGCCGAGGTCCTTGCGCATCAGGTCGACCATGAAGCCGGGCGCGAAGCCGTCGTTCACCGGGGCCTGGGCCACCAATCCCGGAACCGGGGCGCGGCGCAGCATCCAGCAGCTCCCGGTGCTCTTGCTGATGACGTCCAGGAGGACCCTGGGATCCGCTCCCGAGCGGATGCCGAGCGCAAACGCCTCCGCAACGGCGACCATCGACGAGCCCGCCAGCAGGTTGTTGGCCAGCTTCACCGTCTCGCCCATCCCGATCGGTCCGCAGTGGATGACGTTTGTGCCCATCGCACTCAGCAGGTCCCGATGCATCTCGAGCACGTCAGGGTCGCCGCCGACCATGATCGTGAGAGTGCCGTCGCGGGCACCTGTCGAAGAGCCGCTGACAGGTGCGTCCAGCATCGTGCAGCCCGAGGCGCCGACCGCTTCTGCAACCCGCCTTGTCGTCGCCGGGTCGATGGTGCTCATGTCGATGACAGTGGCGCCAGAATGCAGCCCTTCGATCACGCCGTCCGGTCCCAGCATGGCTTCGAGCACGTGGCGGGATGCCGGCAGCATGGAGATGACGACGTCTGCCCCCGAGGCGGCATGCTGCGCAGAGCCCGCCGGCTCGGCGCCCTTCGCCTCGAGCGGGAGCATGCGGCTCGGGTCGACGTCGAAGACCCGGAGCGTGTGACCGGCGTCCAGCAGGTTGCTCGCCATCGGCTGACCCATAGTGCCCAGGCCGACGAAGCCTATCTTCTTCATTGAGGCTCCTCCCTGCGTTGTGGTCCCTCTACCTTAACGAGGGTCAGGCGTTAACGAGGGTCAGGCGTTCCGAGCTTCGGGCCCTGAAGGCTCGGAACGAGGGGCGTCAGTGGCATTCGTGGGAGTGGCGCCAGAGTTCAGCATGCCACTGGCCTCCATGCGTCGGAGCAGCTCGGCGCGCTGCTCTTCGAGGTGCTGCAGGATCTGAACCGTCAGCTCGGTGTTCTCTCTGATTCGGGTCAGGATCTCGACGTCCTGCCGGTCCGCCTTTTCCGCTTCACCGGCGGCGTGCTCAAGGGTCAGCCGGTCCTTCTGCGCCTGGCGGTTGCCAGCCAGCAGCAGCACGGGGCCCGTATAGGCGGCCTGGACACTGAACAGCAGGTTGAGGAGGACGAACGGGTAGGGATCCCAACGGTTGATGAAACCGACGATGTTGAGAGCGACCCACGTGAAGACCGCGATGGTCTGGGCGATCAGGAATTTCCACGAGCCGATCCCTCCTGCGATCCGGTCGGCCAGGCGCTCGCCAAATGACGCCTGGTCGACCATGATCTGGTTGACCGGGTGCCGGCTGGGCATCCGCCCCCGGCGAACCGCCAGCGGGCGCTCGTTGACGTTGGTATCGATCATCTCGAGGCGAGACTGTACAGAGCCGGCCTCACCTGGTGTGCAGAGGCAGGTCGAGCTGGGGGTCCAGGCGGCGTCGATAGTCCTCCACAGCTTCTCTCACGATCCGTGCCATCGGCTCCCGGCGCCGGAACGCCGTCTCTCTGAGCCACTCGTACAGGTCTACGGGGAACCCGATCGGTACCTTGATCGACGGTTCTCGATATCGCGATATCACGATATCCGCATAATATCGCGATGTTCGGTATTCTCGCATCGGTGAAGCTCTCGTGCGATGCCACCGAGCTGGCGGCGGCGCTGGCTGTTGTCTCGAGGGCGCTGGCCCCCCGCACGACTCTCCCGGTCCTTGGAAGCGTGCGTCTGGAGGCGAACGCCGATCGCCTTCTGCTAGCCGCGACCAACCTGGAGCTCTGCATCCTCAAGCCGGTCGAGGCCGAGGTCGCCGAGGATGGCGCCGTCGCTGTGCCCGGCCGGCTGCTCACCGAGTTCACAACCGCCATCGGAGCCGAGCGGCTGGACGTCGAGCTGTGCACGCCCGGGCTGCGGCTGCGGCTGCGGACGCCGTCCTACGAGACGGAGATCCATGGAATCGATCCGGACGAATTTCCGCCTGCGCCCGCAGAAGACGGCGGTGAACAGGTGACGCTGCCCGCAGACCTGCTGGTTGACGCGATCGCTGACACACTGGCGGCGGCCTCCACAGACGAGGCCAGACCAGTCCTGACGGGCGTCCGGATTCGCGCGGCCGACAACTGCCTGACGCTCACCGCCACCGACGGATACCGACTGGCGGAGCGGACGGTGGCGACCGACCGGCCCGGGGCGATCGCCGTCACGGTCCCGGCTCGCACCACGGCCGAGGTCGCCAGATTGTTCCGAGGCGCCCACGGCCACGTGGAGGTGATCGTGGCCCAGCGGGGCGGCCAGGTCTTCTTCCGGGGCTCTGAGGGGGAGGTCAGCTCGCGAGTGATCGACGGCGGCTATCCCAACACCCGGCGCTTGATCCCGAACGCCTGGACGACGCGAGCCTCGCTCGACGCAGGAGAGCTCAACCGGCGCCTGCGAGCGCTCGTGCCCTTCGCCCAGCAGAGCGCGAACGTCGTCAGGCTGGCCATCGGGTCCGACGTCGTCGATCTGTCTGCGGCGGCAACGGACGTGGGGTCGGCGCGTACACAGCTGAAGGCTGACGTATCCGGACCGGAGATGGCCTTCGCCTTCAACGCGCGTTACATGCTCGACTGTCTTGCGTCCATTGAAGACCAGATAGACCTGGAGCTCCAGGGCCCACTGGCGCCCGCGGTGGTCAGGCGACGGGCCACCCCAGACTACGTCTACCTGTTCATGCCTGTCCGCAGCTCGCAGTGACGCGGCGGCCAGCGCTCGAGCGCCGTCGCGTCCGAGGAGGCTGTTGAGGAATGGCACCGAGAGATCGGGGGTCGCCACCCAGCCCTGACGGGCCGGGTACCCGGCGGTGGTCCGAATGCGCCCGGGCCGCCGACTCGGGGTCCCCGCGAAATCGCAGATTTCGTGGGGTGGGAGACTCGGGGTCCCCGCGAAACCCGTGGGTTTCGTGGGGTGGATAGGCGTTCGAGATCCGGTGACACTTCTTCAACGGCCTCATGGTCGCGATAGCCGCCACAATGGATCGCCGTGACACCGGCCGAGGAGCTCCTCCACCTCCACGACGGCGCCGCCGGCGCTGAGCCGACGGGCGAGGTCGACACGCTGACCGCGCCGTCCGGGCGCCGCACACTGGAGCGCGTTCGCGAGGTGCTGGAGCCCGTCTTCGGGCGCGCGGCGTCGGCTGAGGAGTGGCCAAGCACGAAGGAGTGGACAGCACTGCTCCCCCGCTGGTTCACCGCGGCGTGCGTGGACGACTCCGAGGTCAGGGACTGCGTGCTGGACAAATGGTCCCTGCGCGCCTGGACCTACTGGTTCCAGCCTGGGCTGCGCAAGTGGCGCTGGTGGGACGCCAGAGTAGAGGAAGATCGGCTCGTCGTGTCTGTGCTCGTCCCGCAGCGGCCGTACCTGCGGGGTGCGCTCGAGTGGCTGCTCAAGGTCGCCGGTGAAGCTTGAGGACGGGGAGGCCCACCGGGGTCTGCGCATCCGTGGAGAGAGCCTTGCAGGCGGCCGCCTCCGGATGGCACAGCTGCTCGCCTGCCGGCTGACCGACTGTGACCTCTCGAACGCGGAGTGGGAGCTCTGCCGGTTGGAGGACACGGTTTTCGAGCGCTGCCGGCTGACCGGCTTCCGCCTCTCAGAGTGCAGCGGCTTGAACGTGGCGTTTCGTGACTGCCAGGGCCGCTACCTCCAGCTCGACCGGTGCAAGATCGAAGACGGCCGGTTCGAGACCTGCCAGCTGAATGAGTCCACCATGATGGGCTGCGAGCTGCCCCGGGCGGTGTTCACCGGGTGCGACCTGGCGGGGGCGGTGCTCAGCCGCTCGCGACTTCGCGGCGCGGACCTTCGCGGCTGCGTGATCGGCGGCATCCGTGCCTCGCTGGACGACCTGGCCGGTACAGTGCTCGACCCCGAGCAGGCGGCGGCCGTCCTCATGGGCGAGGTCGGTATACGCGTGGTTCCGGTTGGCGTCGAGCTCGCCGGTCAGTAGCTGGACGGGCGCTGTTGCCGATGTCGACCGAATGCGGCCCGGTGTCAGGCGAACACGCGGCTGCGGAGTGCTGGCGCGCGATGCGAGGCTCGCGCTGTCTGCACCTGCCGCGCGCCCCAACCGTAAACGACGCCCCTGACCGCGACCCCCGCCGATCCGACCTTCCAGCGCGGGCGCACCGCGCTGGCGCCAACCGCCTCCAGAAACCGCTCGGCGACCGTATCGAGGGCCGCCCACGCCCGCATGGCGGGTGGGTTGGGTCGCCGGCTGAGATCTCGCTGAATCAGGCGGACCAGCTGCCGAGCGAGGCCACGTCTTCGGGACCCCTGGGCGACGTAGATGCGACGGACCTCGACCAGGTGACCGCCGTCACTGACCATCAACCCGCTGACGTGGGCGAAGCCAGCCACGCGCCGCTCGCGCTCCGCGACGTAGAGGACGTCGCCGTCATCGAGGTCGTCCAGGAGCCTGAGGGCGATCTCGGGTGCGGAGAGCTCCGTCTCGCTCTGGAGGGCCGGCACCTCTGCATCCGCCTCACGGTTTGCGGCGACCGACAAGCGAGCTACGGCGGCGATGTCCGCGAGCGTTGCCCGTCTGACGGCATTGGGCAGAGTCAGCCCCATCGACGTCAGAGGAGAGGGGGTGGTCGCCGCGCCGGCCGGCGGACCGGCGGCGGCAACCTATGAGAGAGGGAGGATGTGTGTACTTGATGTAGCGGAAGTTTCACCGCCGCCCGGGCCGGCACGACGGCCCGACCATCGCACCCGGCCACTGCGGACGGCGGCGTCAGAAGGGGAATACCGCGGCCTGCGGGCAAGTCGAGGTTTGCCAACTGTGTAACCGATTCCTCCTGGAGTGATCCGATCCGCACGCCGCGATACTCGACATTGGACCTGATGCGTCTTGGAGGACCGTTACAGCCGCATTAAAAAAGCCTAAGAAACGGAGAACTGGAGCCTCATCAGGGTCCCGCCGTCTCGAGGCAGCTCTGCTCTCACGGTGGCGTCGTGGGCCTCCGCCACCTGACGTACGATCGCCAGCCCGAGTCCCGAGCCGGGCATGCCCCGGGCGTCCGGCGCGCGCCAGAAGCGGTCGAACACGTACGGCAGGTCCGCGGGGTCGATGCCAGGGCCGTGATCCCGGACCGTGAGCTCGTGATCGTTCACGCGGACCTCCACCCGCCCACCCGTGGGGCTCCACTTGCCGGCATTGTCGAGCAGGTTGGAGACGGCGCGGTCGAGGCGGCGGGCCTGGCCGAGGACAACCGACTCGGTGAGCTCGGCATCGAAGTGGACTGCCGGCCAGTGGGTCGCTGCGCGCTCGACGGCCTCGGCGACGATCCAGTCGAGGCGCACCTCTTCTTTCTCCTCAGGGGTCTGGTCGCCGCGCGCCAGGTCGATCAGGTCGCCGATCAGGTGGGTGAGCTGCTCGATCTGTGACACCACGTCCTTCAGGAGCTTCTGTCGCTCAGGCGGAGGCAGCTCGGGAGCCCGCTGCAGCACCTCTACGTTCGTGCGCAGGCTTGCCAGCGGCGTTCGGAGCTCATGGGAAGCGTCCGCCACAAGCTGGCGCTGGGTACGCAGCGACTGGTCGAGCCCGCCCAGCATCCGGTTGAAATGGGCACCAAGCAGGCCCAGCTCGTCGTCGCCCTCGTCGGGCACGCGCTGAGACATGTCTCCGGTCAAAGTGACGTGGTCGACCGCTGCCCTGAGCCGGTAGATGGGCAGAAGCCCAGCGCGGGCGATGAGCCAGCCCAGGAGTGCGGAGAGTGCCACACCGCCCGCCGCGACCAGGGTCAGGATGAGCTGGAGGAGATTGAGAATGTTGTCAACGGCGTCCAGGGGCCGGGCCACCTGCAAGGCCAGCTCGGGTGCGATCCAGCGGGTATACATGCGAACGCGGGTTTGGTGTACCCGGTCGTATCGAAAGTAGTCCCCCCGTTTACCACTCGCCACCGCGAGATCGTCTTTTGTGACCGGCAGATTCACCGCAGAGTCTTTCGGGATGCGGGTTTGCGTGCCGTCTGAACTGACTGCCTGGGCGTAGCTGGTAGCGCCGAGCTCAGCGGGTGGCTCGATGGTCACCACGGCATGCCCTATCAGGACACCCCCACGGGTGACACCTGTCAGTTCTTCACTGAAGGTGACATGCGTATTTTCTACGCGCTGACGCAGGCTGTCATCGAGCTGGTCGTAGACAACGTGACGGGCAACGAGGTAGATGACGACGGCGGCGATCGCGATCGTGACCGCCACCACGGTAGCGGCGACCAGTGTCAGCCGCGCCTGGAAGCTCAGGCTAGCGAAGGGTGTACCCAACTCCTCGCACGGTATGGATCAGCCGCGGCTCGCCATCGGCCTCAAGCTTGCGGCGCAGGTAGGACACATAGACCTCCAACGCATTGGAGCTGGCACCGAAATCGTAACCCCAGACCTCCTCGAAGATCCGCGAGCGGCTGAGGACGACCCTCGGGTTGCGCATGAAGAGCTCCAGGAGCCGAAATTCCGTTCGCGTCAGCTCCAGGTCGCGCTTGCCGCGACGCACGTCCATGGTCTGCAGGTCGAGGACCATGTCGGCGAACTTGAGGATGGCTTCGGCGGGGGTCGCCACCGTGCGCCGCAGGAGCGCCCGGAGGCGGGCCAGCAGCTCATCCAGCGCAAACGGCTTGACCAGGTAGTCGTCGGCTCCCGCATCCAGCCCCTCCACTCGATCGCTCACAGCATCGCGCGCGGTCAGCATCAGGACGGGCGTGCGATCCCCCCGCTCCCGCGCTCGCCGGCAGACCTCGACACCGTCCATGAGCGGAAGGCCAAGGTCCAGGATCACCGCGTCCTGTGACGCGCCGGTCATCATCTGCAGCGCCTGACGCCCGTCGTGCGCGAACGTGACGCGATAGCCCTCCAGCTTGAGGGCACGGTCGAGCGCGGCCCTCAGCGCAGGGTCGTCGTCCACGACGAGGATCTCCAAGGATGCCAACGATAGAAGAGGTTCCTTAGCGCCACATTAGCGACTGAGTGATCGGGGAGATGCCTTGATCCGAGTTAAGGATGGTTTAAGGATGGAGCGTTCAACTTGGGATCGATGAGCACGAAGAACGGCGTCGGGGCCGTCGCGGCGGACCGTCGGTCAGGCGAGCGCCCCCTGGTGGCATTGCTGATCGACGGCGAACCGGTTGAAGCCGAGCGCTACGCCGGAAAACTTAGGCGGGACGGGTACACGGTCGCCACGGCAGCCAGCCTGGAGAAAGGGCTCGACCTGGCGAGGATCGCACGGCCTGACCTGATCTTCGTGTGTCTGGGCTCGTGGGCGGTACCCGCGCTTGTGCTCCTGGTGCTGCGTTCGGACCGCGCAACCGGAGGCGTGCCGATCGTGCTCGTCTCCGACCTGAGCCGTGCTCAGCTGTCCTCCGAGGTCGGCGGGCTGCGAACGACCGAGCAGGTCGTGGCACGGGGCTCGGGAATCCACCTGGCCGACGATCGCGCAGCCGGTGAGCGGACGAGCAGGCGCGAGCACGTGCCGAGCTGGGAGCGGTGGATGTCACCTCACCGTTGAATCTGGCGAGAAACATAAATCGGGCCCATCCAGGCGGATGGGCCCACCTCTGCTCTCTCCCGCCCTCGGCCGGCGCCGAGAGTTGAGGGGATTGTAGGCAGCGCGCTCCGTCGGGTCAAGAGGCTCAGACAGACCGCTTTTCACTGTTCCCTGTAATCCGCGCCCCAACCGCTCACGATGTAACAGACCTCGTCCTCGGTGTGAGGCTGCAGTGTGTCCACAGGGCGGCCCGCCAGATTGGGCTCTCACCAGCTACTGCCCCGACATGTAACGGCCGGCCCGCGTTGCGAACCGGCCGTACCCCCCAGTGTGTAATGCCCTGTCAGATGACCAGCGCGGACATCGCCCGCGGCCCAGTGTGAGGACTGGACACGGCCCCCCTCCAAGTGAAACTTTGGCACGACCAGCCTAACGATGGTTGCGCGCGCAGTCAAGGGGTATTGCAAAGCTTCCTTTCGAAAGCTATCTTTCATTGAGTGCAATCTATCGCCGTTCGCACTGGCCGTGCGCACGAAGTGGCGGGACCCACCACGATGCGGGCTGTGGCGCATCGTGTCCGCATCGCCCTTCTCGAGGCTCTGGGGAAACACAAGCTGCTGACAGCGACCGAAGCGGCGGAGGTGGTTGATGAGTCCCCGTCGACCTGTTCTTTCCATCTGCGCCAGCTTGCCAAGTACGGCTTCGTCGAGGATGCCGGCGGCGGTGCCGGCCGGCAGCGGCCGTGGCGGCTCACTCAGATGGGCCGCCTGGTGCCTGTGCTGGTGGGTCGATACCTGACTCAGCACGAAGCATGGCTCGAGGCCCGAGCGGGGTTGCCACGCGAGTGGCAAGAGATAACCGGCCACAGCGAGTTCCTGCTGTACATCACGGCCGAAGAGCTGCGGATTCTTGATGCAGAGGTCACAGCCGTGCTCCGGCGTCACGCAGCGAGGATTGCCAAGCCGTCGCTCCGCCCGCCCGGCTCCAGGCCGATCGAGGTGCTGTTCTTTGCCTTCCCATTCGTCCGGCCACCCGATCATTGACCCCGAACTGACTGGCATTTCTCGCTTGCAATACTGGCATTGCAGCAGTACAATGCCAGCATGCTCGACGCCAAGCAGATCGCCGAGATCGTCAGGAAGCAGGACCGCGACCAGGAGGTCAGCCCCAGCACCCTGCACTACTACGTGCAGGTTGGGATCCTGCCGCCTGCGGTGGGCCGTGGGCGAAGCGGCTACACGCCTGAGCACCTGACGCGCTTCCGGCTGGCGCGGCACCTCAAGCGCCAGGGCGCGGGCCTGGCTGAGAATCGGGCCCGG
>Ga0126381_100010851_pt1 | contig 10279 bp, 8 predicted proteins | sample PanSoiMetPlot_28_FD_96465 | JGI IMG/M metagenome (GOLD analysis project Ga0126381, IMG submission 96465) | Tropical forest soil microbial communities from Panama - MetaG Plot_28 | ecosystem: Environmental > Terrestrial > Soil > Tropical forest > Bulk soil | place: Panama | collected 2016-02-17 | reverse complement strand
TTTCGGGATACCGGTATACCGTGAACCAATGGCAGGTAATCGGAGATTCACGGGAATAGAATCTCGGCGGCGCCTCGCAACTCACCGTGAAGTGGTAGCGAGGTTCTGCCAAGGAAGTGAGCGGAAGAAAATGAGAATTCGTATTGTACCGATTCTGGTATGGCTTGGACTGAGCATACTCTTGCCCGGCCTGAACGCGCAGGATACGCGCGGCCAAATTGTGGGACGGGTGGTTGATCCGAGCGGCGCGGTGGTAGCAGGCGCGTCGGTCGAGGGCAGGAATACTGCTTCGAACGTCAGAACGGTTGCGAAGACCAATGACCGCGGCGATTACGTTCTGCCGTTTCTGATTCCCGGCGAATACGAAGTCGTTATTCAGATGCAGGGCTTTCAGCAGTTCGCCCGCATAGCAACCATCGAGATGAGCGCCACCGTGACCGTGAACGCCAGCCTGGTAGTCGGGTCCTCTTCCGAGAGTGTGAAGGTAGTGGCCGAGGCCGATCCCATGGACGTCTCCAGCGGGTCCGCCGGGTATGTAGTTGACAGCCAGACCATCACCGAGCTTCCGAATAAGGACGGCAACGTGGCGCTGCTGTCCATGCTTGCTCCCGGTGTGATGAATACCATCCCAAGCGGCTGGTCGCGGCCGTTCGACGTAAGTGTAAACCTGTCCCCCGGCGTGCAGGGCGTGGCCAAGGGCAGCAATCAATATTCGTTGGATGGCGCACCGAACATGGCCGGCAACTATAACGCTTATGTCCCCCCGCCGGGTGTGGTTGAAGAGGTCAAGGTCCAGACCGCCACATTCGATGCCAGCTACGGGTTCACTCCCGGCGCCACCATCAATATGAGCCTGAAATCAGGCACCAACAGCCTGCACGGCCAGGCCTACAACTTCCTGCAAAATCCGTTGCTGAATGCCAACGATTTCTTTTCCAACAAGGCGGGCCAGTCCAGGGGCGTATTCCGGCTAAACCGATGGGGTATCAATGCCAACGGGCCGGTATATATTCCGAAGCTGTATAACGGCAAGAACAAGACGTTCTGGATGTACGGCTATGAAGGAATCCACTCGGTGGATCCACGTGGGGATAGCACGTTAGCCGTGCCTACTACACAGGAAAGGAACGGGGACTTCTCTGCCCTCCTGAAGATCGGCCCGCAGTACCAGATCTACGATCCCTCCACAATTACGGCCACTTCGGGCGGGCACACCAACCGTTCGCCATTTCCGGGAAACATCATTCCCCAAAGCAGGCTCAACGCAACCGCGCGCAACGTTGCCAACTTCTGGGACCTCCCGAATCAGCCGGGCGCCGCCGACGACAGCGATAACTGGTTCAGCACCGGGCCCGAGTGGGATCATTATTACAATCACATCTTCCGCGTCGACCAGAATTTCAGCGAGCGGAACCGGCTCTTCGTTCGAGGCGACGCCACCAGTCGGATACAGGAACTCGACTACCATTTCAACGGGGCCGACGGATCGCACCTGACTCAGTTCAACCGCGGAGCCGCAATCGACGACGTTTACATCATCAGCCCGCAGTTCATCGTCAACACGCGATACAGCTTTACGCGTTTCCTCTGGCTCCAGACACCCATGCAGGTAGGCATGGACCTGCTCGGACTCGGATTCTCGCAGCAATTTGTGAATCAGATCCTCCAGCAAGGGCCATCCGCCGAGAGGTTGCCTTCCATGACGGTGACCGGTTATGGACCTCTCTCCACCACAGCGAATTTCAACCACCAGGCTTTCAACACCCACGACCTGGGAGTGAACTTCACCAGAATCGTCCATGCGCATACCGTCCGCTTCGGCGTGGCATATCGCGTGTACCAAACGAACAGCGTAAACCTGGGCGCATCCTCCGGAACCTTTACGTTCGCCAACAACTATACGCGCGGACCGGCCGACACGTCGGCAGGCGCACCTATGGGGCAGACCATGGCCAGCTTCCTTCTTGGGATTCCCACATCGGGATCGCTCGCGATGAACGATTCCCTTGCCGATAAGTCGAGCAATCTGGGTCTCTATGTTCAGGACGATTGGAAGCTTTCGTCGCGATTCACTCTCAGCCTTGGCCTGCGCTACGAGTATGAAGCTCCCATCACCGAGCGCTTCAACCGCAGCGTCGAGGGATTCGACGCGGCTGCGACGAGCCCGATTGCGGCTCAGGCACAGGCGAACTACGCACTGCATCCGACGCCGGAAATCGCCGCGGCGAACTTCCTGCTGCGAGGCGGCCTCACCTTCGAAGGAGTCAATGGACTGCCTCACAATCTGTGGCAATCGCAAAAGGGCAATTTCATGCCGCGCATCGGCTTTGCTTATGCCGTCGCTCCCAAGACTGTGCTGCGTGGAGGCTACGGCATTTTCTACGATCAGCTTGGCATTACGCAGCAGAGCCCGATCCAAACGGGCTACAGCAGCTCGACCACCTTTAACCCAACGCTCGATAACGGCGTTACGTTCATCGCCAACCTTACCAATCCCTTCCCTTCCGGCCTTAACCAGCCCACCGGATCGAGCCAGGGCTTAGCGACATACCTCGGCCAGGCGATCAGTTTCTTTCCGCAGAAGCCGCTCACCCCTTATGTCCAACGCTGGCAGATGGGAATAGAGCGAGAACTACCTTTGAAGTCGACGCTGCAAGTTTCGTATTTTGGCAGCCGCGCGACCCGGCTGCGCCTCAGCAAGAACTACGACGCACTCCCGGCCCAATACCTGAGCACTTCTCCGTTCCGCGACGCGACGACCATCAGTTACTTGACCGCCGCCATCTCGAACCCCTTCTATCCGCTTCTGCCGGGTACGTCCCTTTCCGGTACGACCGTCGCCCGCTCTCAGTTGCTGGAGCCTTATCCTCAATTTACGTCCATTTCGGCGAGCGCCAGCCAAGGCTACTCCTGGTACCACTCGATGCAGACCGTTTTTCAGAAGCGCTTCGCGGAAAGCTTCACTTCGTCCGTGATCTGGACTTTTGGCAAGTTCATGCAGGCTACCAGCTACAAGAATGCGAGCGATCCGCTACCCGAGCGAGTGATTTCGGATCTGGACCACACGAACCGTGTCGTGGTCACTGGCCTGTGGAAACTCCCATTCGGCCGTGGGCAGAAGTGGGCTCAATCCATCTCGCGGACGGTCGATACGGCCATCGGCGGCTGGCAGTTCCAGGGCATCTGCCAGTGGCAGACAGGCAATGCTCTCGGCTTCGGAAACGCTCTTCTGTTGGGAGATATCTCGCTGGTGCCGCTTCCATCCGGACAGCGGACCCTAAGCCGCTGGTTCAATACCAGCGTTTTCAATACAGTTTCGAGTCAGCAGCTCGCCAACAACATCCAGACGCTGAGTACGCGCTTTTCCGGCATTCGCGGCGACGGGATCAACAATGCGGACCTTTCGCTGTTCAAGAACTTCCGGATCCAGGAAACCAAGACAGTGCAATTCAGGACCGAGTTCCACAACGCATTGAACCACCCGCGTTTCGGCGATCCCAACACGGCTCCCACGAACCTGAATTTCGGCGTGGTGACGACGCAGTCGAATTGGCCGCGCGTCATTCAGTTTGCGCTCAAGTTCCTGTTCTGAGCGCAACTCGCGTCGAATTTGACCCCGATTCTGATATATGAGATATTAAATTCATATATGAGGTTTTTATACCTTAATATCTTCTATGTCGGAAAAAACGCCGCTCCTCGATGAACTCAAGAACGGTCCGTGGCCCAGCTTTGTTGCGGAAATCGACAAAGCGAAGGAAACCAGTCCAGCCTGTGATGACCTCCTGGGCCAGCTCGAACTCTCGTACGTCGAAAAGAAAGGTCACTGGAAGCACGGCGGCATGGTCGGCGTCCGCGGCTACGGCGCGGGCGTCATCGGCCGCTACAGTGACGCGCCCGATCGTTTCCCTAAGGTTGCCCACTTCCATACCCTCCGTGTGAATCATCCCTCCGGCTGGTTCTATACGTCCGGCGCGCTCCGCACCCTCGCCGATATCTGGGAAAAACACGGCTCCGGCCTCACCAACTTCCACGGATCCACCGGCGACGTCATCCTCCTCGGCACCACCACCGACGAGATCGAAGCCACCTTCCAGGAGCTCACCGCCGCCGGGTTCGATCTCGGAGGCTCCGGCTCCGCCCTGCGCACTCCCTCCTGCTGCGTCGGCAAAGCACGCTGCGAATGGGCCTGCTTCGATGCCATGAAGCTGTGCAACGATCTCACCCAGGAGCATCAGGATGAGATGCACCGCCCCGCCTTCCCCTACAAGTTCAAAATCAAGTGTTCGGCCTGCCCTAACGATTGCGTAGCCGCCGCCGCCCGCGCCGACCTCTCCGTCATCGGCACCTGGCGCGACGATATCCGCCAGGATGACGCAGCCGTGGCCGAATACGCGGCCGCCGGTCTCGACATCCAAAGTGACGTCGTCGATCGCTGTCCCACTCGCTGCATGAAGTATGAGGCCGGCAAGCTGACCATCGACCACCGCGAGTGCGTCCGCTGCATGCACTGCATCAACGTGATGCCTAAGGCGCTCCGCCCGGGCGTCGAAACCGGCGCCACTCTGATGATCGGCGCCAAGGCGCCCATCATCAAAGGAGCGTTGCTTTCCAGTGTACTGGTCCCATTCGTTCCCGAAGCCGAGCTCAAAGAGACCATCAATGAGCTTCTCCAGCGAATTTGGGACTTCTGGGACGAGTACGGCGAAAACCGCGAGCGCATCGGCGAACTGATCCAGCGCGTCGGTCTGCCCGCCTTCCTCGACGGCATTGGCCTCGACCCCGTACCGGAAATGGTCGCCGCCCCGCGCGAGAATCCCTACATCTTCTTCCAGCACGAGGAGGGCAAGTAAATGGCGACGGCAACCCCCAAGCGCATCACCGACATCGGCCCACCCCACTACGAGAAGTTCCTCCACCCCGTCATCAAGCGGAACTACGGCAAGTGGCTCTACCATGAGCGTCTTGCTCCCGGCGTTCTCTGCCACACCGCCGAATCGGGCGAGAAGATTTACACTGTCCGCGCCGGCTCTCCGCGCCTGCTCAGCGTGCAGACAATCCGTCTGCTCGCCGATCTTGCCGATCGTTATTGCGGCGGCTACCTGCGCTTCACCAGCCGTCACAATATCGAATTTCTGCTCGACAACCCTGCCAACGTCGAGCCCCTCCGCAAGGATCTGGCGGACGCCGGCTTTCCCGTCGGCGGCGTAGGCGCGTCCATCAGCAACATAGTCCACACCCAGGGTTGGATCCATTGCCACTCCGCCGCGACCGATGCTTCCGGTCTGGTCAAGGCCCTCATGGACCGGCTTTACCCGCGCTTCACGGAAGAAAACCTGCCGGCGAAGCTCCGCGTTGCCGTTGCCTGTTGTCTCAATATGTGCGGTGCGGTGCACTGCTCCGACATCGCCATCCTCGGCATTCATCGCAAACCGCCCAAGATCAAGCATGAGATTCTCAAGCGCGTCAGCGAAATTCCCACCGTAGTCGCCTCCTGCCCCACCGGCGCCATTCGTCCCGCCAATGTGGGCGGCTACGAATCGGTCAACGTGATCGAAGAGCAGTGCATGTTCTGCGGTAATTGTTACACCGTCAGCCCCGCGATGCCGCTCGACGACCCCGAGCACGACGGCCTTTCCATCTACGTGGGCGGCAAGGTCTCCAACGCACGCACGCAGCCTAAGTTTTCCAAGCTGGCCATTCCTTTCCTGCCCAACAATCCGCCGCGCTGGCCCGAAGTTGTCGATGCCGTCGTCAACCTGGTGGATGTCTATGCCGCGCACGCCCACAAATTCGAGCGCATGGGCGAGTGGATCGACCGCATCGGCTGGCCGCGCTTCTTCGAACTGACCGGGATTCCGTTCACCCGATACCATATCGACGATTTCACGCACGCCGGTCTCAGCTACGCGCGCTCCACGCACATCCGCTTCTAAAGTTTTATGGCGCTCTTCAAGGCCGTGAAAAAACCGGTGATCCGTCAGGCGGCGTCCGACGGTTCTACCACCAGCGCGCTGCGCCCGCGCTACTCCCCGAAAACCGCTCCCTGCGCCGCCGCGTGTCCCATAGGCTGCGACGTCCGCGGCGCGATGAGCGCTCTCGCCGAGGGTCAATCGCTCGAATCGGCATGGCGCATCCTCACCGCGCGCAATCCGTTCCCAGTGATGACGGGCCGACTTTGCGACGGCCCATGCGAAGCGCAGTGCCATAGGGTGGCTAAAGACGGCGCGGTGTCTATCCGGGCGGTGGAGCTATCCCTCGGCGAGTACGCCATCGCGCAAGACCTTCAGTTCCCGCGGCCGAAACAACTCTCCGCCCGTGTCGCCATCCTGGGCGGCGGCTACGCCGCGCTCTCCGCCGCCTATCATCTGGCCCGCAGGGGCTATGGTTGCACTGTCTTTGGAGCGCCGGATGCCGCCGATCCCGAAATCCGCCGAATCCTCTGCCTCGGCGTCGAGTTGCGCCCAGGCGCTCCGGACGCCTCTTTCGATGCGACCATCGACGCCGTGGAAGATGCCTCGCCCGCACGCGCCGTGGCCTGGGGCCTCTCCGAAGCCGAATCCAGCGACGCACGGCTGCGGGGAGTCACTTTCCAAAAGCCCGCGCCGCGTCCGCCCGTGCCGCTCGATCGCATCAAGCTTTCCTGGTATCCCGCTGCCGCTCCCGCACCCGGCGACACCGTCGCCGAGGCCCGACGCTGCATGTCGTGCGGCATGTGCATGGCCTGCGGCAATTGCTGGATGTATTGCAGCCACTCCGGTTTTGAAAAGCTGCCCAACGGCCGCCGCTACCGCCTCACGCTGGACGCGTGCAACGGCTGCAAGAAGTGCGCCGACGAATGCCCCTCCGGCTACATCGACATGGTTTGAAGAAACTCGACAGGAGTCGTTAACGCTGTGCTCAAATACGAAGTCAACGGAAGATCTTACAACGTAGATGAAGACGGTTTCCTTCAGGAACCCGAAGTCTGGAATGATGCCGTCGCCGAGGATTTTGCTCTCACCGAAGGCATTGCGGACCTCACTGATGGCCACTGGAAGGTGATCCGCTACCTACGCAATTATTACCTGGAATTCGGTATCGCGCCCATGGTTCGCAAGGTCTGCAAAGAGACCGGATACAAACTCAAAGAAATCTACGACCTGTTTCCTTCCGGCCCTGCCAAGGGTGCGTGCAAACTGGCCGGCCTGCCTAAGCCGACCGGCTGCGTCTAAGAGGCACACTTGTCTCGCAGCACTATCGCCGAAGCCTGGCTGGCAAAGCTCGGGCAGCCTACGGCCGCGGCGGACCCGTTCCGAGATCCTGTCGCCCACACGTTTCAGCAGATGTTTCCCGCCCTGGTCGAGTGCGTCCTCGGGCGCATTTCGCCCGAAGCCGCGGCCGGATCTCTCGAGCGCGTCATGCGCATTCAGGCGGTCCAGGCGTCGACGCCGGCCCAGGCCGTCGCATTTCTGACGGAACTGGAGCAACTGGTCGAGGGCGCCGATGCCCATGCGCGCATCGACCGCCTCACGCGTGACGCTCACGATCAATACATCCGCTGCCGCGAGGAGATCGATGCGATCCGGCATCGCGAGCTCCGTCGCCGCAATTTCGTCGCGGAAAGGATGCGCGCGTGAGCACCTTCTTCGGCGTCATTGTCCCGTATGCCGCTTTCCTTACTTTTCTGATCGGAATCGCGGTCCGCGTGTTGCGCTGGTCCGGATCGCCCGTCCCGTTTCGCATCCCAGTCACCTGCGGGCAGCAGAAATCGCTCTCCTGGATCGAACCCGCTCGGATCGAGAATCCGTTCACGGGTGGCGCCGCCGCGTGCCGCGTCGCGCTCGAAGTACTGACTTTCCGATCCCTCTGGCGCAACCAGCAGGCCGGGCGCACCGGCGCACGCCTCTTCTACGACCCTTCGCGTCTGCTCTGCCTCTCGGCCTTGGCCTTCCACTGGTCTTTGCTCGTCGTCGTGCTGCGTCACCTGCGGCTGGTCCTCAGTCCCGTACCGAAATTCATCCCCGCACTCTCCACACTCGACGGTTTTTTCCAGATCGGCGTGCCGGCAGTCTACCTCACCGATATCGTCATACTCGCCGCTCTCTCATATCTACTGGGTCGCCGCCTATTCAATGCGCGCCTCCACTATCTCTCGCTTCCCGCCGATTACGTTTCGCTCCTGCTGCTGCTTTCCGTCGTTTCTACCGGCATTCTGCTGCGCTACTTCTTTCGCACCGACATCGCCGCAATCAAGCAATATGCCCTGAGTCTCGCCGCTCTTTCGCCGCACCTGCCCGCTTCGGCCGGCGCCCTGTTCTATACCCACATCACTCTGGTGAGCGTGCTCTTGGCCTGGTTCCCATTTAGCAAGCTGGTCCACATGGCCGGCATATTCCTCTCGCCGACCCGCAACCTCGCGAACAACAGCCGCGCCGTTCGCCATATCAATCCCTGGAACCCTCCAGTCCGCGTCCACACATACGAGGAATGGGAAGACGAGTTCCGCGACAAAATCCGCGCCGCCGGCCTGCCTCTGGAGAAGCCATAGATGCCGCCTTCACCCGACGAGCTTATCCAGATCGATACCGCGCCGCCTGCTCAAAGCTGGCTCCAGCCAACCGCGTCATTCCGTCCCGGCACCTATTCCCACGCCGCGCACCCCAAGACCCTCGTCGCTCTCGATCTCCCCAATCCGCGCGAATGGCGCCCCGCCTACCCCGACTGGAAGCTCCCACCCGATTGGCGGCAAACCATCCTCGACGGTATGAAGGAGCGTCTCGACAAATTCCGCTCCTTCCGCCTCTTCATGGACACCTGCGTGCGCTGCGGCGCATGCGCCGACAAGTGCCACTTCTACCTCGGCTCGGGAGATCCCAAGAACATGCCGGTGCTGCGCGCCGAACTGGTGCGCTCGGTCTATCGCCGCTATTTCACCGCATCGGGCAAACTGCTCGGGCCCGTCGCGGGTGCGCGCGATCTTACCGAAGACGTCCTTAAGGAGTGGTTTTACTATTTCTACCAGTGCACCGAGTGCCGCCGCTGCTCCGTTTTCTGTCCCTTCGGCATCGACACGGCCGAAATCACCATGATCGTCCGCGAGCTCCTGAATCTCGTGGGCATCAACATCAACTGGGTGCAGGAACCCGCTGCCAACTGTTACCGCACCGGCAATCACCTGGGCATCCAACCGCACGGTTTTAAGGACAGCATCGATTTTGCCGTCGATGAAGTCGAAGAGATTACCGGAATCCGGGTGGAGGCGCCCATCAATCGCAGAGGCGCGGAGATCCTCTTCGTCATGCCTTCGGCCGACTACTTCGGCGAGCCGCACTACTTCACGCTGTTGGGCTATCTCATGCTGTTCCACGCCGCGGGTCTCGACTTCACCCTCAGCACCTACGCTTCCGAGGGCGGAAACTTCGGCCTCTTCTCCTCGCACGAAACCATGAAGCGCCTCAACGCCAAGATCTACGCCGAGGCCCGCCGTCTCGGGGTCAAGTGGATCCTGGGCGGCGAGTGCGGCCACATGTGGCGCGTCATCCACCAGTACATGGACACCATGAACGGCCCGGCCGATTTTCTGGAAGTCCCGGTCTCTCCCGTCACCGGCACGCGTTTCGAGCACGCCCGCTCAACAAAAATGGTCCACATCTGCGAATTCACCGCGGACCTCATCCACCAAGGCAAACTCGAGCTCGATCCCGCCCGCAACGCCCATTGGAACGTCACCTTCCACGACTCCTGCAATCCCGCCCGCGCCATGGGCATGTTTGAGGAGCCGCGCAGCATTTTGCGCGCCGTCTGCCCCGAATTCCACGAGATGCCCGCCGGCACTATTCGCGAACAGACCTTCTGCTGCGGCAGCGGCGCCGGTCTCGGCACGGATGAGAATTTCGAAATGCGCATGCGCGGCGGCCTGCCCCGCGCCTCGGCCGTCCGCTATGTCAAAGAAAAGTTCGGAGTCAACCTGCTGGCCTGCATGTGTGCCATCGATAAAGCCACGCTGCCGCCGCTGCTCGAATACTGGGTGTCGGGCGTCGAGGTAGCCGGCGTTCACGAGTTGCTTGGCAACGCCCTCGTCATGCCCGGCGAGCAGCCGCGCACCCGCGACCTTCGCGGCCAGGAGTACAACCATGCGTGACCGCCCGATTATCCTCACCGGCCTCGCGCTGTTCCTGGCGGTCGTCACGCTGCCGTTCTGGCACAGAACTTCCGCGGCCCTCGATCTCAAGCGGCCCACGGCAGCAAAGTGCATGGCCGACACAGCATACATGCGCCGCGCCCACATGCAGATGTT
>Ga0126381_100010850_pt1 | contig 10279 bp, 10 predicted proteins | sample PanSoiMetPlot_28_FD_96465 | JGI IMG/M metagenome (GOLD analysis project Ga0126381, IMG submission 96465) | Tropical forest soil microbial communities from Panama - MetaG Plot_28 | ecosystem: Environmental > Terrestrial > Soil > Tropical forest > Bulk soil | place: Panama | collected 2016-02-17 | reverse complement strand
GGACCTGGCGAACTGCTCGGCGAAGTGCAAGCCATCCGGCGAAAGGCGCGGCTCGCACGGCACGCGTACTGGTTCCCGCTCGTCCTGTTCGGCCTCCTGACCTGCGGGTCGGTGCCGTTCTACGTCCTGCCAATGAGCTCGGGCGTACGGACCGGCCCGCTCGGCCAACCGGTCTTCCAGAGTCCGTATCTCGGCGGCTTCGGGATTAGGAGTGAGGAGGGCACCGCGTACTACTGGCTCGGCGCAATGCTGCTTGGAATCGCCGCCACCAGCTTCTGGTACCGCTGGCGCGGCAACCGGGTCGGCTTGCGGACGCCCGCCCGCGGCTATCTGATCACCGGCCTGATCATCGTCGCGCTGGCACTGCTGCTCCCGCTGGCCGCCCTGCGCGGCGCCGGGATGCTGATCATTATCATGCCTGGCGACCTGCTTGCCCGCGGAACATTCCCGTTCGTCCTCATTGGTCTCGGGCTGTGCTTCCTTGCCTGGGCGGAGCGCAGCGTCGGGCTCACCGTAATCGCCGTGGTGTACCTGGCGATGGCACTGCTGGCGAGCCTCTACGACATCGAGAACATCTTCTACAACTGGTTCGGCTGGTACCTCACAGCGACTGAAAACGCGCTGCCGAACGTGCTGGTGCCCGCCCTGGTGCTCCTGCTGTCGGGGGCGGGCGCCTGGGTCGTCCAGCGGCGACAACGCGCGCCGGTCCCGGAGAACTGAACGCCGTGGCCGAGTTTCCGACGAACGGCCTCGACGACGTCGTGCATCAGCGGCACCGCCTCGGCATTCTGACCATTACAGCCGAGGCGCGACAGGCAGAGTTCGGCTATCTGCGTGAGGCGCTCGGCCTGACGGCTGGCAATCTTTCGCGGCACATCTCTGTGCTGGAAGAGGCTGGCCTGGTCCAGGTCGAGAAGGGGTACAAGGGCCGCCGGCCGCGCACCTGGGTGCGGATCACCGCTCGCGGCCGGTCCGCGCTGGCTGCCGAACTGGACGTGCTGGCCCGGCTTGTGCAGCAACGATCGTCGCCCAAGCAGGCGCCCGAGTCCGGCTAGCTGTTGGGGGTTTCCTCACTGCGGACCGGTAGCTTCCACCAGACGAGCGGCAGGAGGCCGGCCGCGATCGCGGCCTTGATCGCGTCGCCGGCCAGGAACGGCGTGAGCCCGTCCGACAGCGTCGCGCCGGCGGACAAGTGCAGGTCGAGGGCCAGCCAGGTCAGGCCGAACGCGTAGATGATGACTTCACCGACGAGCATCGCCGGCACGGACTTCAGCACGTTCCGGTCCGCGCCCCGGCCGGCCAGATAGCCGCACGCGGTAGCCGCGAAGAAGAAGCCGACGATGTAGCCGAACGACGCGCTCGCGTACCCGGCCGTGCCGCCCGCGAACCACGGCAGACCGGCCACGCCGGCGATCGCGTAGAGGGCCATCGCGGCAGCGGCTCGGCGCCAGCCGAGGGCCGTGCCGGCAAGCAGCACCCCGAGGGTCTGGCCGGTGATGGGGACCGGCGTGAAGGACAGGTGGATCGAGACCTGGGCCAGCGCGCCGACGAAGCCCGCGGCGCCGACGACCAGCAGCACGTCGCGGACCGCACGGGCCAGTGCGCCCCGGTTCGCCGCAATCAGGTCACCCAGCACAAGCGGGCGCGGGCGGGCGATGGCAATGGACGACATGGAGCGTGGCCTCCTCGGGGATACGGGCACGAACGACCAGGGACCCTACCACGGCGACCGGTCTGCGCGGCGAGTCACGCCACGAGGTATCGTGCCGGCGTGGCCGCAGAAGCACCAGCAGTCGTGCACCAGACGGAAGCCGGCGAACCGGGCGATGGCTCGTGGCTGCCCGGCGGCGCCGTCGGCTACCTGGCAGGCGACTGGGACGTAGTGCGCGAGATCGCCGATCACCGCGGCGGGAAGGCGGGCGAGTTCCGCGGCCGGGCCAGTTTCCGGCTCGCGGCCGACGGCCCCGCTGGGACCGTCCTGGACTTCGCCGAGCAGGGCGAGCTGCGTTTCGGCGGGCACCGGGGACCGGCCAGCCGAAGCCTGCGCTACCACGGGCTGGCCGACGGCGGAGCCGACGTGCGGTTCGCCGACGGGCGCGCGTTCTTCCGGCTTGACTTGCGCTCCGGTAGCTGCCGGGCGGTGCATCTCTGCCAAACAGATCGCTACGCAGTGACCGTGACCTGGCTCAGCCCAGACTGCTTCACGGAGATCTGGCGTGTCACCGGCCCGGAAGAGGATTACGACATGACGACCGTGTACACGCGGGCGGGCTGCCGGAAGTGACGGCACCTGCAGGCGAATACACGGGCACGATTCCGCGGCTGCTCGCCACGGCTGCGGACCGGGACTCGGACGGGATCTGGCTGCGCAGCGATGAGGGCACGCTGACATTCGCCGGAGCGGTCGCCGCCGTCGGCCGGTCGGCAGCCGCGCTGCAGGCCGCGGGCGCGGGCCAGGGCGACCTGATCATGCTCACGGCGGCGACCACGCCGACGTACCTGCTGTGCTGGCTGGCCGTCACTTCCCTCGGCGCGGTCGCGGTCGCGGTCAACCCGCGCGGCTCAGCCGCCGAGCTGGCGGGGCTGATCCGCCAGGTCCGGCCCCGGCTGCTCGTGACCGACGACAGCCTGGCAGGGCTGGTCGAGTCGGCCCGGCTCGGCGACCCGGCGGACGGAGACCGGCCGGCGGCGACCACGTTCCCCCCTGTTCTTGATGTTGAGGAGATCGTCCCGGCCGACAGGTATGCGACGGCCGCGGCCTCGTCGGCCTCTTCGTCGGCGCTGCCGGCTGCGGCCGTTCGGCCGGATGACCTCGCCGTGCTCATCCCGACCTCGGGCACGACCGGGCGGTCCAAGCTGGTGATGCAGACGCACCGGGCCTATGCGATGGCGGGGGAGGGCTTCCCATTCTGGATGGAGCTGACTGCGGCCGACCGGATGATGACGACGCTGCCGCTCTTCCACGTCAATGCGCCCGCCTACTCCGTCATGGGTTCGCTGGCCTGCGGAGCCGGGCTCGTGCTGGCCGGGCGGTTCTCGGCAGGCTCGTTCCTGGACACGGCCCGGCGGCACGGGGCGACCGAGTTCAACGCCATTGGCGCGATGCTGGAGATCCTGATGCGCCAGCCGGAGCGTCCGGACGACGCGGACACGCCGCTGCGGCTGTGTTACACCGGGCCTGCGCCAGAGCGCGAGCGGCAGCTGGAGATCGAGCGCAGGTTCGGGCTGCGCATCATCGTCGGCTATGCGATGTCCGAGTCACCCTACGGGCTGATCTGGCCGCGCGGGTCGCGGGGAGAGTCGCGGCCCTACGGCACGCTCGGGACCATCCGCCAGCACCCTGACCTTGGGGTGATAAACCACGCGCGGGTCGTGTCCGAAGATTCGGGCGCTGTGCTCGGGCCCGGCGAGACCGGCGAGCTGCAGCTGCGCAACCCGGTGCTGACGCCTGGCTATTTCGGGATGCCAGCCGAGAGCGCCGCGGTGATGGACGGTCCCTGGCTGCGCACCGGTGACCTGGTGACCGCGCGCGGAGACGGCACCTACACCTTCGTCTCCCGGGTGAAGGAAGTGATCAGGCGCCGGGGCGAGAACCTGTCACCGCTCGAGGTCGAGGAGGTGCTGGAGGCGCACCCGTCGGTACTGGAGGCCGCCGTGGTCGGCGTTCCCTCCGAGCTGTCCGAAGAGGAAGTGAAGGTGTTTATCGTGCCGGCGGTCCCGGCAGCGCTGGACTTCGGCGAGCTGCGTGCGTTCGCGGCGGAGCGGCTGGCTGCCTTCAAGGTGCCCCGGTACTGGGAGGTAATCGACGAGCTGCCCCGGACGCCGACGTCGCGGGTAGCCAAGCACCAGCTTCCGGCGGGCAGCACCCCCGGCGAATACGATGCCGAGGCGGTTGCTGCCGCCGCGAGCGGCGGCGGTCAGGAGAGCCTGCGGGGCGCCCAGCGACCGCAAACCTAGCCGCCTGGGCCGATGGCTGCCTTGTCAGCAGCCTCCGGCCAGCCAGGTTCTGCTCAGGTTGATCGTCCGGCGCCGCGGCTCGTTCCGAACATCTCGTCGAGGGTGACGGCGTGCAGGCCGCGGTTGGCCATGATCTGGGCGAGCTGGGGGAAGACCTGCGTGACCGTGGGGTAGTTGGCGTGGCCGAGCATGATCGCGCCGGGATGGAAGTACTGCCTGGCGATGTTCAGGAGCTCTGCGGGCTTGAGCAGGCTGGAGTCGCCGTAGCTGCCGTTCCACATCAACACGTTGGTGTAGCCGATGGAGGCGGCGACCTCATCGGTGCGCGCGTTGTGGTAGCCGTACGGCGGGCGCCACCAGGGGCGGGCCGTGATTCCGTAGGTCCGCTGGATCCATTCCTCATTCTGCTCGAGCTGGGCGGTGATCTGGGCGTCGCTGAGCTTGGTGAGATCCCAGTGGTTGAAGGTGTGGTTGCCGATCTGGACCTGCCCGGCTTCGACGAGGGGCCTGAGGGTCGAGGCCAGCGGGGTCCAGATCTCGCCGTAGCAGCCGTTCGGGTTGAAGGTGATGTGGATGCCCGTGGTCTGGGCGAGCGTGGCATAGGCCTGAGCGCATTCGGCGCAAAAGCCGTCGTCGATGGTGATGGCGACCTGTCGCGCTGCGACGGCCGCGGGTGGCCCGTGCCAGATGACCTGGGCGGGCCCTGGCACCGGCGGGGGGATCGGGACCGGAGTTGCGGCGGACGGCGGGGGCGACGTCGGCGAGGCGGTCGTTGTCGGCATCCCGCCTGGAGGCGGGCTGGGGTGAGAGTGTTTGACAGCCGTCGCCGCGGCGTTCTGGGACGTGATGCCACAGCCCGTGAGCGCGCTCGCGAGACCGAGCCCGAGGAGGCCGAGAAGTGCGCGGCGGTCGATGCCTCGGCAGTGCGGGCAGGCCACGATGTTCCCCCAGTACTACACGACTTTCTGCGGGGGGGCCGCCGCGCTGGGTCCCGCCCCGCTCGGCCTGCCATAGCACGCTCTCTATTCCCGCACTGCAGCCAGTATCGGGCATAGCGAACCCAGATCGCACCGAAATCCTGCGTGTCGGGCCTGGACTTGTTGCAGGCAGCGCGGATCTTGTCCATGGCTCAGCTCTGCCGGACCCTTCGTGGCTGGGCTGGCCACCCTGTGCCCGAGCGTGCTAGCAGTCTTCGGTGAGGGCCTCGGCTGATTAGCGTCACAGCAGAGGGCAAAGGATGCTTGAGTGGGAAGCCCAAGCCCTCACCGGTACCCTCGGGCGTCAGGCCGGTGGCGTCGGCTTGGGACGATGGCGACGGGCCGCTTGGACCGCTTGCAGCAGTCCGCCCTGGTACGTCGCTTTCAGGCAGCGGATGTGGTCAATGGGGGGACCTTGTTCGCGGCCGCGCTGCTCTTGTGTTTCGTCCCGTTCATGCTCGTCATTGAGTCCCTGTTCGGCCGGAACCACATCGCCGTGTTCAGCAGCCGATTCGGCCTGACAGGTCAGGCCGTCCGCGCGGTTGCGCTGGTCTTCACCTCACCAGCATCGACAGCTGCTTCAGTCACCGGACTCAGCTGGGTTTTCGTCATCCTCGGTGGCATTGCTGCGCCCGCAGCCCTTCAGAACGTGTACGAGCGGGTCTTCGAAGTCGAGGGACGCGGATACAGGCACACGCCGCAGCGGCTCATCTGGCTGGCGGCTGCGCTGGGCATGATTCTCGCCACCGACTGGGTGCAGCCCTGGCTCAATGGCATCGGCGGGTCCGCCTTGGTCGGACTGTCGTCGCTCATCGCGGGGACGGCCTTCTCGTGGTTCTCCATGTGGCTGCTGCTGGGTGGCAGGCTGGCCTGGCGCGAGCTCTTCCCGTCCGCGCTGGCAACCGGCATCTGCTGGCTGGGGCTGGTGCTTGCGTTCCGGCTGACGCTATCCGGCACCATCACCTCGAGCTACACCAAGTACGGAACGATCGGCGTGGTGTTCGTGATCATGTCTCTGTTCATCGCGATGGGCGTGGTGGTCGTGCTGGGGGCGCTCTTGGGAGTGGCCTGGCGCGAGCGCCGCTAGCGCATCGTCGCCGTCCACCGCGACCGGGACACCGCTGTCCGGGCCGCGGCAGACGCCGGGTTGTCCAGGTATCGCATCCAGCAGTTAACTGGCCTCGCCAAAACCACGGTCATCCGCCTTCTGCGAGCTGACCGCCCCGGGCCGGACCAGAAGGCGCAAACCGGTGCTGACCTGCGCCTGATCTGGATCCGGGCGAACTAGATCCGGGCGAACTAGATTCGGTAGAACAGGTTGAGGAACCGGTCGGCCAGGGCCGGGTCGCCGCTTGCCGTACCGCCGTTGAACCGCCCGAACGCGGTCAGTACCAGGCTGCCCGGGTCGAACTCCAGGATTGCCGGCAGGTCGTCGATCTTGCCTGGCTCGTAGGTCATGCCGCCCTCGCCGATGGAGACGACCGTGTCGCCCGCGTTGCGGCCGCTGACCCGGACACCGACCTGGAACGGGGTCCGGTCGGCGTCCGGCCTGATCGTGGACTGCCAGATGATGAACATAAAGGGCACCAGCAGGTCGGCGGTGTCGGCGGGGATCGCGTGCGCGCGGCCGCTGCCCTGGCGGATGTCCCAGGTGTGCACGCCGTAGTCCATCAGCTGGCCCCCGGCGTAGACGAAGGCAGGCACGGGGCCCATGTACGCGTGCGGGATCATCAGTCCGCCCCATTCGTCGGCCGTGAGCGGCTGCAGGATGCCCATCATCTTGTCCAGGTCCGCGCGAACCCGAGTCATCATCTCCGCCTGGGTCAGGCCGCGGAACTGCTGTGCTGACGACCCGGCCAGCTCGTGCATGACCAGCAGGCCGTGCGCGTCCGGCGCCGTCGCGCCGCTCCGGACCGTGTCGAACGCCCGGAAATAGCCCTCGGTGGTGTCCACGATGTGCCCGATGACGTCCTTGACCTGCCAGCTCTCGCACGCGGTGGGTGCCTCCCAGGCTCCCGGCTCCTCGGCCAGCGCGAACATCTGCTCGGCCTCACGCCGGACGACCCGGAGGATGGTGTCCTTGCCCTCGTAGGTCATGGCGTTCCACTCGCTCATGTCGTCACCTTTCTCAGCCCTGAGTTCGGGATGTGAACCGTTGTGCGGTCATCACAGGCAAGCCCAGCGCACACCGGCGAGTGGTGTCAACGAGAACTTCACAGGGAACGTGGTGGCCGCGCCTGAATCCGCCCGCCGGGCCGCGGCCGCTCGAGGTCAGCCCGTTGGGGTGAGGCTGGCCAGTGCCGCGCCGTAGCGAACCGCGACAAGCTGGCCCACAGCCTGGTGCGCGCCGAGCACGGGAGAGCACGGCGCACCGAGGGCGGCGCTCAGGTCAGCCAGAACCTCGGTGGAGGTCTCCGGGCCGATGAGGCACGGCGCGAGGACCGGGCGGCGCGAGCCGGACTCGCTAAGCCGCTCGACGGCGGTCACGATACTGGCCGGGTCACCCAGCGAGGCTGGCACGACAGGGACGGAAAGTCGTGAGGCGAGCAGTACCGCCGCGACGGCGGCAGCGCTGGTGGCTTCCTCGCCCGCGTCGGCGAGCACCACGATGCCCTGGGCTTCAGCCGTTATGGACAGGCCGCTCGACCTGGCGACGCGCGCGAGACCGGCCTCGGCCAGCCGGGAGTGCAGTGCCTCAGCGACGAGCGGGTGGGGACCGAGGTGCGATGCGAGCACGGCCGGGACGGGCGACTCGGCGACTGCCCGCTGGATCGAGCCATCGAAGCGCACGCTGGGGCTGAGCAGCAGCGGAACGACAACGCGCGGGAATTGATTCTCGCCGTCGGCTGGTCGCCGACCGGCTGGCGTTAGGTAGTCAGAAATCGGCGACTCGTAGCCGTCCAGATATCCGACCAGGATCTCAACACCAGGGCAGGACAGCTCGGCGACCGATGCGACGGTCGGCCCGATCCTGGCGATGTCGGCCGCAGCTGTGCCCGGCACCGCGAGCACAAGTGCTGGCGCATCTGACGCAACCGACAGCCGGTGCGGGCTACGGTGACGGCCGCGCGGCCTGGTCCTGGTGGTCCGCCGGGGCAGCGGCTGCGCGCCATCGGCCAGACCGCCGCGCTGCGGGAGTGGATTGCCGCGCTGCGGGAGCGGATCGCCGCGCTGCGGGAGTGAATCGCCGCGCTGCGGGAGTGGATTGCCGCGCTGCGGCAGCGGATTGCCGCGCTGCGGCAGCGGATTGCCGCGCCGCGGAAGCGGACCGCGCTGCGGGACTGGCTCGCCGCGCCGCGGCAGCGGCAGGTCGGCCTCACCCCTTGGCTCAGTGACCGGTCGCCGCGGCATGCCTGCATCGCCGGGTCCAGGCTGACCGCCGCGCCGGGGGAGCGGGTCTTCGGGCGGTGGCATGGGCTGGTTGCGATCGGTCACGCTGCCGTATCGTAATCGCCCCACCTGCCAGATGGCGCGGCTTCAAAGATGTTCACGCCAAACCCGACATGTGCGGCTGATCGGTATTACTAGGTCGGAAGCATGCTGCGGAACACAGCGATAAGCGCGTTCTGCTGGTCGGGGGTCAGGCGGCGTTCGGCCCGGATCGCCGCCTCGATGTCGGGCGGCGGTGACTCTGCGTGACCCGTCCCGTGCGAGTCCCGGTGCAACAGCCCTGCCTGCGCCAGCAGCGTCTCGGTCGATACCTCGAGTGCCTCGGAGATCAGCCTGATCACGCGCACGGACGGCTGGTGCAGGCCCCGCTCGATCTGGCTGAGATACGGGTTGGAGAGCTTGGTCCGCTCAGCCAGCTGGCGCAGCGACATGTTGGCCAGCTGCCGCTTGCTGCGGATGAAGGCACCGAGTGCCTGCATCTGGGTGTCCCATGGCTCGTTCATCGTGCCCCCATGCTGCATGTGTCCGCCGCCCCGTGTGCTCCGGCACCGACCCGGCGGATCGCTCATGGGTGCCTAGTTAGTGGGCCTATAGCCCCACTAACTAGGCACCCATGGCGCTCGCTGGCTGAGCTGAGTCGCTCAGGGCTGGCCGTCGGCGGCCAGGCAGAGGCGGGCACGGTGGTGCCTCACCTCGCCTAGCGTTCCGTCCGAACTGGTTAGTTCTTCGGCGCGCGCGGCTTGCTCGCGCCGGTCGCGCGACCGGTGCTGGTCTTTGCGGTGCTGGTCTTTGCGGTGCTTGTCTTTGGGGTGCTGGCCTTGGTCCGCGTGGTCTTCGCCGCGGTCGTCTTGGGCGTGGTGGTCTTGGCCGTCGGCTCAGCCTTGGCCGGCGCGGCCGTCCCGTTATCGACGATCAGCTCCCGGACCTCAGCGAGCTGCGGCTCACCAGCGCCATCGGCAGCGGGCTCCGCCTTGCTCGCCTCGGGCCGCACGATGACCACCATCTGGCTCAACCTGGCCCTGCCCTCGGCGACGAGCGGGCTCGCGACCTTGGCAGCCTCAGCCACCCTCTCGGCCAGCGTGCGCTGCGCGGCTGCGACCTGCTCGGCGACGCCCGCGCGGCGGGCCCGGTCGGCCAGGTCGCGCTGGGCCGCGATGATCCGCTCGGCGTACGGAACCGTGTTGCGTGCCTTCTCGGTCAGCTCGCGCCGCGTGGCCTTCACGCGCTCGGCGTACGGGCCGGCCGCGTCCCAGGCCTTCCCCGCCAGCTCACGCTGCACGGTGATCGCGTGGCTCGCGATCGCCCTCGCGTGCGCGCGCGCCTCCGCAGGCGTCGGAACGTGTACTGCCCGTCCTGCCGAGGCTGCGGGCAGCACGCTCTTGGCCAGATCGCTGACTACGCCGGCGACGGCCTCGCGGCTCTTGCGGACCTGCTCCTGGCCCTTGCGCACTCGCTCCTGGCCCTTGCGCGCTCGCTCCTGCCCCTTGCGGACCTGCTCATGCCCGCGCTGGACGGCGGCGATCAGCTCCTTCTGGACTTCCTGCACGGTCTTGCTGTCGATCATCAGACCCTCCCTGCTTGGCTTATGCGCTAACTATATCAAGCGCTAACTATGATTAGCAAACGCGCGATATGCCAAGCAGGGGAGCGTCGGGCGGCCCGCCGGCCCGCGCGACGGCGGCGCTCCCTTTGCGTGCGTGCGCGATGGCGACCGCTGGCGGGCCATAGCGACCGTAGCCCGGCAGTAGCGACCGTTAGGTAGCCGTCAAAAGGTATGAACCGGACGAAAGAACAACGTCAACGGTCGCCATAGGTGTTTAGTGGTCGCTATCGGCCTGCTGGGGTCGCTATCGCCCGGCCGAGTGGTCGCTATCGGCCGGCTTGGGTCGCCATCCCCCCGCTGAGTGGTCGCTATCGGCCTGCTGGGGTCGCTATCGCCCCGCTGAGCGGTCGCT
>Ga0126381_100010848_pt1 | contig 10279 bp, 11 predicted proteins | sample PanSoiMetPlot_28_FD_96465 | JGI IMG/M metagenome (GOLD analysis project Ga0126381, IMG submission 96465) | Tropical forest soil microbial communities from Panama - MetaG Plot_28 | ecosystem: Environmental > Terrestrial > Soil > Tropical forest > Bulk soil | place: Panama | collected 2016-02-17 | reverse complement strand
GATTGGGCAGTGCATGTAGGCAGGAACGACACCTGGCCGGATGCGGACATGCTCCCCATGGGGAAGCTGCGAGTCACAGCCAAAGAGGGTGGCGGCTCGCCCAGCAAATTTACTGCGGATGAGCAACGAACCGTTATGACCCTGTGGTCGATGTTTCGCTCACCGCTGATCTTCGGTGGCGATCTCCCCAGCCTCGATCCGGCCACAACCGCTCTCATCACCAACGATGAAGTGCTCGAGGTGGACCAGCACAGCTCTTCAGGCCACCAGGTGCTCGAAGAAGGTACAGTTCGCGCGTGGACCGCAGTCGCTTCCAACCAACAGGACGACTATGTCGCGGTCTTCAACCTGGGCGAGGAGACGACCAGCGTCAATCTCCCCTGGAATCGGCTGTTCCACCTCGCTAGCACAGCCGAAGTGCGAGACCTATGGGAAAAAAGAGACTTGGGACGAAACGGGGGAATTCACGTAAAACTCCGTCCCCACTCGAGTGTGTTGTATCGAATTTCGCATTTCCAGTAATGAGGTCGCGGCCCCACCGGGCGGCTAGATGGGGCCCTCCCAGTTACTCTGCGGTGGTTAATAGCTTGAGAAAGTGGTAGTAAAACTCCGCTCCGCGGTCGAAAGCCTCTACCGGCACCCTCTCATCCCGCCCATGCTCGCGATGATCGTCCCGCTCCATCGCAACTCCTGATACGCCGTAGGTTGGCATGCCCGCTGCCATCGTGTAGACGCCATCGGAAGCACCGGTGGCCATGGTCGGGAAAACCGGAATTCCCGGCCACATCTTTTGCGCGACCGTTTCGATCGCATGGAACACATCCGCCCGGGGCGGCGGTGGCGCAAAAGAGCGCTCGTCGGGGATGGTGTCGACAACTTCTCGCGCGTTCGTGATATAGCGAACCTGAATCTTCGGATCGGCAAAAACTTTCGCCAACTCGTCTCGAATCCCCTGTTTTGAGTGGCCGGGAAGAATGCGGCAATTGATGACCGCCTCGGCCCTGCCGGGAAGCGCATTATTTGCGTGCCCCGCTTCCAGCCGGGTGGCGACGCACGTGGTATGCAGTTTCGAGTTGTCAATAGGATCGCGGGAAAGCCGTTCCACCGCCTCCATGTCGGGAGGAGTCCGCAACATTGCCTGGATGTCTGCCGCACGATCGCGGTCAACCGTGGCGAGGTGCTCATAATAGGCGCGCGTCACAGGATTCAGTTCGAAGGGAAACTTGTGCTGCTCCAGATTCACCAAAGCGTGTGCGAGTTCATAAATGGCATTGTCCGGACGAGGCAGGGAACTGTGCCCCCCGGGATTTGACACTACCACCTGATAGTCGGAATACAGCTTTTCTGTGGCATCAACGATGAACGCCAGCGGCTTGCCATGGTCCATCTGTACTTCGCCGCCATCGTGGTTCAATACAAATTCCGCATTGACCAGGTCACGGTGATTTTTGAGCAGCCAGTCCACCCCATTGGATTGTCCACCCTCCTCATCCGCGGTAAGAGCAAGAATGATGTCACGATCTGGCTTGTAGCCCTCGCGCTTCATGCGAATCAGCGTGGCCACCATGATCGCGTCGCCGTCTTTCATGTCCTGCGTGCCGCGGCCGTAATAAAAGCCATCTTTCTCGATGAACTGGAACGGGTCCGTCGTCCAATCCTGGCGGCGGGCTTCGACAACATCCAGGTGTCCGATCAAAAGCACCGGTTTGTGCTTGCCCGACCCGTGCAGCTGGACCACAAGATTCTTCTTTCGCTGGTTGGGCCCGCCGATAAAGATGTCCTTCTCGGAAAACCCGGCGTCTCGAAAGCGCTGCGCCATGGCCTCTGCGGCTGTGCTCACATTACCGACGGAATCGGTGGTGTTGATTTCGATCACCTGCTTGAAAATGTCGTGCGCCAGTTGCTGGTTAGCATCGTTCGACTGAGCATTCGCGGCCGGAGCGGCAACGAGACAAACCAAAATCAGATATACCCGTGGTTTCAACTGTTTTCTCCCGGTTGGATCGGAATTCCAATGTAGCAGAAACGGCTTGCCCGCGATTGTGGGTCTCCAATCGTCGGCCATGCCACACAAAAGGCACTGCCCGGCGAGTACCGAAGTTACCTGCTATCGCCAACATGTATACGAATCGCGGAAAGATTTTCCCTAGAATGCAATGATGGCGCGCGCTCGAGCGAAGCAGAAATCGTTTACCCGCAAGCCTACGGGCTCCCTGGCCGAACAAGTCCCCGCGATCCTGTGGACAACGGATCGCCAATTCCGTCTGATGGGATCGACCGGGGCGGGATTGGCGTCGCTGGGCATACACGCCGCCTCGGGCCAATCCGTCGCATGCCTGTTCCAGCAATCGATCACCAACTGCAAGGCTCTAGACGCACACTTCCTCGCGGCAGCGGGCGAAACCTGTACCTTCGAAGTGGAAGTCCAAGGCCGTGACCTGCAGGCGCACGTCGAGCCCCTCCGCGACCGGAACGGGACGATCATCGGCGTCGCGGGCGTGGCCATGGATAACACCGAGCGGCAGGTGGCGCAGCGCGCGCTGCGCATCTCAGAGCAGAATTATCGCTCTCTGATTGAGGAGGCTCCGCACGCCATTTGCCGATGCACGCTAACCGGCGGCTTGTTGCAGGTAAATCGGGCCATGCAGGAGATGCTCGGCTACTCCGAGTCCGACTTGCTCATACGCAACCTGCAAACCGAGATCTTTGCCGATCCCAAGCACTATTCCGAGTTTGTGGAGAAACTAGAGAGCCGAAGGTCGTGCCATGGCTACGAGACCCACTGGTTTGAGCAGCGCGGGCATCCCATCGCCGTCAGCCTCAGCGGGCGCTCGGTTTCCGACGCCGGCGGCAATATTGTTTACCTGGATTTCTTCGCCGAGAACATCAGCGAGCGCAAGCAACTCGAGGAGCAACTACGCCAGGCACAAAAAATGCACGCCGTCGGCCAGTTGGCTGGCGGGATCGCCCACGATTTCAATAACTTGCTTACGGTGATCCACGGGCAAGCGGAAATGATGGCCGAACACCTGTCGAACACCGATCCCGCCTTTTCGCGGCTCGACGAGATTCAACGCGCTGCCGAACGGGCCAGCGCTTTAACTCGACAACTGTTGGCGTTTAGTCGCAGGCAGGTGCTCGAGACCCGGATCCTCGATCTGAATTCAATCGTGGCCGACATGAACCAGATGTTGGCTCGCCTAATAGGACGAAACATTGAGCTGTCATTTTCGCCCGATCCAGCACTTTGGCCGATCAAAGTCGATCCCGGACAGATCGAGCAGGTCTTGATGAACCTGGCGGTCAACGCTCGCGACGCCATGCCTGGCGGAGGCCGGGTCACGATTGAGACCCGAAACATAGACTCCAGAGAGCGCTTTCGCACCCTCCCGCCGGGCGACTTCGTCGAGTTGAGCGTTCGCGATACTGGCCATGGCATGGACGAAGCCACCAGGGCACGCATCTTCGAGCCATTCTTCACCACCAAGCAGGCAGGGAAAGGTACCGGGTTGGGTCTTTCGGTCGTGTATGGTGTCGTCAAGCAGAGTGGAGGCCATGTCCACGTCGAGAGCGAACCCGGCGTCGGGACGGCATTTTTCATCTACCTGCCGCGCTCGGAAGGGGCCGCCGCGGATGTGCCGCAATCCGTCTCGGTAGCTATTCCCCAGGGCAGAGAAACGGTTCTCTTGGTGGAGGATGACGAGCCGATCCGCCGCATGGTCGCCGATTTCCTCGAGAGTCACGGCTATCGCGTTCTGGTGGCCAAGGACGGACCCGAGGGCTTGGAGATGCTCGAGTCTCACCCCGACATCGAACTCATGCTGAGCGATCTGATGATGCCCAGGATGGGAGGCAAGGAACTTGCGGCCAAGGCCCGCGAGATCCTGCCGGAAATGAAAATCATTCTGATGTCGGGTAATGCGGAGGACTGCCGCTTATCGCTTTGCGGTTTTCATCTGTTACCAAAACCGTTTTCAATCCATGCGCTGGCGACCGTGGTTCGAAGAGCTTTGGATAACAATGTCTCGTCTGCCGCAGCCGCAGGCGCTCGCTCCTGACCTTGAAGCATGGCGCAAGGGGGTTCCGGCATCCCTTGCAACACTCGGGAGCAGCCAAGAATGGATCGGGAATGCTACGGCGTGAGATCGTGTGCCTGCACGATTCGCGTGAACGGAACTCGAGCCCGTTCGTTAGCTTCACGAACGTTTTCAGGGTTGGGTGCCTCAAACAGGCACATGCACTTATTCTCACCCGGAACGAACGTTGAGCGGATGTAGCGGACCTGCTTGCCTTCGGCCGACATCTCTTTGCCGGCTTGAATTGCCGCCTTCTGGGCTGCTGCAAGATCCTCCATCTTGATCCCTGGCAGATCACGCTCAACCATGTAGACTGGCATTTTGAGTCCTCCGCTTCAAGCAGAGTATTGCCAGGGGGGTGAAAAGGCAAGGCGCGGGGGTAACTCTGGTAGGAAGCCGGGGTCACAAAGAGCAGGGAACAAGCTCGAGAGGCCCCAAACCCACATCCGCTAGGGCCACGGTCCTCGTCGATGTCAAGAGCGGGTACTGAACCACCCTAGATCGTCAAACACAGGTCTTCACAGCCTGCGTTGCTGTCGCCTCCGCTACTCCGATATCATGGGCTAAATGAGCTTCGCGGATACTGTCGTTCTGTTTGTGCTGGCCTTGCTTCTTTTTGGACCGAAGAAGCTGCCGGTCATCGCGCGCCAGATTGGCAAGGCGCTCAGCGAGTTCAAACGCGCCTCCAACGAATTCAAGGCTCAGATCGAATCCGAAATCAGCCAACTGGAATATCAGGAGCGCCAGCAGAAACGGGAACAGGAGCAGAAGATTTTGCCGCCGCAACCGCCCACTGGGTCGATAGCTTCCACTCGCTACTCCGGGCTGCCGGAACACGCGCAACCCGCGCCCGCTTCGTCCGACGTAGATTCTGCCACGCAAAATACCACCAATGTCTGAAGTTACCACTACCACCATCGAGCCCACCGAGGCTGAAGAAGAACGCATGCCCTCCATGAGTTTCCTCGAGCACTTGGAGGAGCTTAGAACCAGAATCTTCCACGCGCTGGTGGCCATCGCCTGCGGCATGGCGGTTTCCTGGATTATCCGCGAGCGCCTGGTCACGTTCATGACCAAACCCATTATCGAGGTGCTGAAGGCCAAAGGGCAGGCGGAGAAGCTGGTTTATCTGAACCCCACCGAACCCTTCAACCTTTACTTGAAGGTTTGTGCGTTGGCGGGATTGTTTATAACGTCTCCCTACGTCCTTTATCAGGTTTGGCTCTTTATCTCCCCGGGACTGTATCGCCGGGAGAAGAAGTACGTCGTTCCGTTCATGGTTTCGACGATCTTCCTCTTCGTGGCGGGCGGGTATTTTGGCTATCGGTTGGTGTACCCGGCGGCGCTCGAATTCCTTATCGGCCTGGGCCGGCAGTTCTCGGCGATGATTACGATCCACGAATACACCGACCTGTTCCTGACCGTGATTCTCGGCCTGGGATTGGTCTTTGAAATGCCCATTCTGGTCTTTTTTCTCGCCCTGATGGGAGTCGTAAGTGCCGGTTGGATGTGGCGGAACATCCGTTACGCCATTCTTGGCATCTTCATTGTTGCCGGAGCTCTCGCGCCCACTCCCGACATTAGCAGCATGGTGATTTTCGCGTCGCCCATGGTTGCCCTGTACCTAGTGAGCATTCTAATCGCGTGGTTCGTACACCCTGCACAGAGGAAGGCGCGTGCCGCCAAACGAGCAAAAGCCTAATTCCGCACCCTTGGTGCTTTCCGCATTCACCGTCCTGCTCGTAATGGTTACCCTGGGCTGCGCGCATGCTGCCCCCAGGAACTCTTCTCGAGACCAACAGAAAGATCCAGCACCGGGTCCCGTGGCCGTGGTGTCAGCCGCCAATCCCGGCCCTCCGCCCACCTTCAACGCCAGCCGCGCCATGCAGTACGTGAAAGAAATCGTCGCCTACGGCCCTCGGCCCATTGGCAGCGAGCACCACAAAAAAGTGGAGGCCTACATTCTCACGCACGTGCGCGGCGACAACAGCGAACTGGATGATTTCGAAATCACCACGCCCGAAGGACGATTCCCAGTCCACAACATCCTGGCGAAATTTCCTGGCACCCGGGACGGAATCATCGTGATCGCAAGCCACTACGACACCAACTGGCCGTTGCGCAACGAGAACTATGTGGGCGCGAACGATGGTGCTTCGTCGAGTGCTCTGCTGCTGGAAATCGCCAATCAATTGCGCGGCAAAAAGCGCGACGGCTACAGCGTCTGGCTGCTCTGGGACGATGCCGAAGAATCCATGAAACTCCCCTGGGACGACAATGAGAGTCTTTACGGCGTGCGCCATCTGGCTCAGAAGTGGCAGGCGGATGGCACGACCAAGAAAATCAAGGCTTTTGTGCTGGAAGATATGATCGGCGATGCCGATCTGAATGTCGAGCGCGATCAGGTGTCGACTCCTTGGCTCGAAGACCTCATTTACCAGGCGGCAACGCAGGTTGGCTATCAATCGCATTTTTTCAAGCGCGAGATGGCCGTAACCGATGACCACGTGCCTTTTCTCGAGCGGGGAGTGCCGTCGGCAGATCTCATCGACTTCGATTACGGCTATAACAACGTGTTTTGGCACACAACCCAGGATACCGTGGACAAAATCAGCCCCAAGAGCCTCGCGATTGTCGGTATGGTAACGCTTGAAGCGGTGCGACTGCTGGATCAGCGCTGATCTTCATCTCCCGCCCGACGACTATGCGGTTCGAAGGAGCGGAAGGCGCCGAGGGCCAGGGCGTTTGCGGACCGCAAGCTTCCTCTTTTCCGGGTTTTCATTTCTAATTTCTGTAGTTGCTGAGAATGCCTTGTGAACGAGACAACGGCCTGGGTTCTCTTCAATGTGTTCGTGGTTGCCATGTTGGCGCTGGACCTGGGGGTCATCCACCGCCGGGCGCAGACGCTCACTCTGCGGCAGGCGCTTGCGTGGAGCGCATTCTGGATTTCGATCGCCGTGATCTTTGCCGTGCTTCTCGACCAATGGCAAGGTCGCAGAGCTGCGCTGGAGTTCTCGACCGGGTACGTCATCGAGCTTTCGCTCAGTGCTGACAATCTCTTCATTTTTCTGCTCATCTTCCGGTTCTTTCGGCTTCCGGAGAAGAACCAGTACCGGGTGCTGTTCTGGGGGATTCTGGGCGCAATTTTGATACGCGCGGCCTTAATTTTTGTCGGGGTTGGCCTGATCCGAAGATTCCACTGGATCATCTACGGCTTTGGCGCGCTGCTCGTCTACAGCGGGCTTCGACTTCTATTCCAGAGAGGTGCCCAGATACACCCGGAAAAGAATCCGGTTTTGCGGGTGGTCAGGAAACTGATTCCGGTCACGCCCGACTACGTCGGCAGCAAGTTCTTCGTGCGCCAAGGAGTGCAACTCTACGCCACTCCGTTGTTGTTGGTTCTGCTGGTGATTGAAACGACCGACGTCATTTTCGCCGTCGACTCCATTCCTGCCGTAATGGCGATCACCCTGAACACATTCATCATCTATACCTCGAACATTCTCGCCATGCTCGGCCTGCGTTCCTTCTTTTTCGCACTCTCTTCCTTGATGAACGTTTTCGAGTACCTGCATATTGGGATTTCCTGCGTGTTGGTCTTTGTGGGAATCAAGATGCTGCTCTCGCATGCCTTTCCCATCCGCACCGACGTTTCGCTGGGAATTATTGGGACCATTCTGTTGGTGACGATCGTGATTTCAGCGTTGCACCCGGACACTAAGCCCGAGTCCTAGAGCAAATATTCTTTGCAAGGAACGAATCATGAACCTCGAAGACTTTCAGAGATGTCTGACCGACCACGAGCCGCCGCCCCAGCTCAGCCATGCGCTCGCCGGCCTGTGGTGGGATGCCAAGGGAGACTGGACCAAAGCACACGAATCGGCGCAGCAGGATGAAGGGCCCGAGGGGGCCTGGGTACATGCGTATCTTCATCGCAAGGAGGGCGATACCTCCAATGCCGCGTACTGGTATCGGCGCGCAGGCAAAACTCCGTCGCGGAAATCCCTCGACGACGAGTGGAGCGAGGTTGCTGCTGCGCTGCTCGGTTGATTACAGCCTTACGCCAAAGACCTTCTCCGGGTCGATCGCGACAAATGTTCCTTGACTGCGCGCCAGCACGGTTCCCCTCGGGTCGCGGATCTCCGCAACGTGCTTCAGCCGGCGTCCGCGCCGGCTCACGTGATGGGATTCCACATGCAGGCGCTGGTACAGCGGCACCGGCCGGAGATACTCGACGGTCAGTTTCGAGGTGACCGCAACCACGCCGTAGACTTTGTTCAGTTTGCCCATGGCGTCATCGAGGATGGTTGCGATGATACCCCCGTGGCAGTGGGCGGGCGGCCCCGTATAGGGCTTGCCTAGGCGGAACGTGCACGAGACGTGGCGACGCATTTCATCGATATGGAATTTGAGATGCATCCCTTGCGGGTTGTCGGGACCACAGGCAAAACAGAAGTTCTTTTTGGGCAAGTTTTTAAGGCGGGGTTTTTTCATTGCCTGCATTGTACCTGTCGGCAACCCTCGGGAGCGGCACCCAGCACGGGGCCGCCGGGTGATCACCTCAGCCGCGGGCGAAGCACCCGTCCCTAGGTACGGTTCCCTCGATGCCTGTGCAGATCGTCCAAATTTTGTGCCATACTCGATACAGCCGATGCCATTCGGCATTTTTCGATGGGTTGCTTCACGGGTACGGAGGACACTTGTGACATTTGGACCGGAGAAGTCTGAGGTTCGCAAGGCGTGGCTTGTGATCTTGCTGTTTGCAGCCGGAGCTTCACTGATTGCCCAGGAAAGTGGCAAGGCTTCTTCCGGGCAAACCACTTTCAAGGACAAGTGCGTGCTTTGTCATGGAGTTGACGGCCGCGGCAATACACCCTTGGGTAAACAACTGCAGGCGGCCGATCTCCGCTCTAAGAAGGTGCAAATATTGAGCGACGAGAAAATACATCAGATCATCCATGATGGACAGGCCAACATGCCGGCATTTGCCGATCAGCTCAGCACCGAGGAGATCAATTACGTCATCACGTATGTACGGTTCCTGGGCAAGCCCGCAAAGAAGTAGATTTTGATCATCGTCACTGCCGCCACGCGTCCCTGGGAAGTATTTCAGTCAGTATGTCGTTAACGTCTCCTCCCATCACGCAGGAACGTCTCGGCCAGGGCGGCGGAGGTGTACACCCTCCTGAATATGGAGGGGGCGGGAATTCTGGACCTGGCGACGGCTCTTCTGATTACGAACGCCGCTTGCATCGCGCCAGACTGGGGCTGATCCTCGGCATTGTGTCGATCTCCATGCTGTTTGTGACGGCGACCGCCGTCTTTCTGCTGCGCCATGCAGCCATGGTGATTGATCCCCACAGTCATTTGTACGTTCATCAATGGCTCCAGGTGGAACTCCCGGTTCGCCTGCTGTTGTTGAACACCTTGGTGCTGTTGTTGAGCAGCTTTACCATGGAATGGGCGCGGCGGTCCGTGGCTCGAGAAATGATGTTTTCGTCATTGCGGACGATTCCCGGGGTGGCCTGGGATCCCGAACGGAAGGTTCCCTGGCTCGGAATCACCGTAACCCTGGGGTTTGTGTTCTTGGCCGGGCAGGCGCTTGCCTGGCAAGCTCTCGAGGCCCACGGATTCCATGTCTCCACCGCCGGGTTCAGTCCTTTCTTTTACCTCCTCACCGGAGCCCACGCCGCTCACCTGGCCGTCGGTATTCTTGTGCTGCTCTATGCGGGAATCGTGTCTTTGCTGCGCGGTTCGCTCGAGCACCGTCGCATCGTGGTTGAAACTGCCGCCTGGTACTGGTACTTTATGGGCGTCCTGTGGGTGTATGTTTTCGCCCTATTGCAGTTTGGGCGCTAGGCGAGCTCGTGCGCTTCGCGGGGAAGACTTCTATCCCGCTCGAGGCACCTCGGTCCTTGGGTCCTACGCCTTACGTGCGGCATCTAATCAGAGTGCGGGTTGACTTCCAGTTTGGTTGTACCTAGATTGGAAGCAGTTCTTTGAAGGCCATCCCACCGTTTAACGGGGTCCCCAGCCGGCGCGGTTCGGCGAACCTTGGGCTAAAAACCCAGGGCTGCCGCAGGCGGCCGGGTGGGGTGTATGGGGGCGTCACGGTTTCGACGGGGATGCTTGCGGCCAGAAGGCATGCCGGGGTGCACACACCCGTAATCGCGTGCAAAATGATAATTGCCAATCAACAGATG
>Ga0126381_100010847_pt1 | contig 10279 bp, 6 predicted proteins | sample PanSoiMetPlot_28_FD_96465 | JGI IMG/M metagenome (GOLD analysis project Ga0126381, IMG submission 96465) | Tropical forest soil microbial communities from Panama - MetaG Plot_28 | ecosystem: Environmental > Terrestrial > Soil > Tropical forest > Bulk soil | place: Panama | collected 2016-02-17 | reverse complement strand
TGCAGTCCGATGGCTACCGGCCAGGATAAGTCCCGAAAAGAAACGGTGCGCCGGCATCCCGGCGCACCATAGCAGGGGTGTGCCCGCCGCCGTTACTCTGCGTGACGCACTGCTTCTAGTTCTCTTCGTCGGCGTCATCCGTGGCAGGAGGCGGCGGAGGCAAGGGTGCGGTCACGTCGAATGCGTACGTGGGAATGGCGCAACTGCTGGAGTCGCAGCGCACCTCCGGATACGCGAACAGAGATTCGTGTCCCTGTTTGTCCACTGCAGCGACGGAGACGAAGAAGCTGTCGCCCGGGTTGAGTCCGAGCGTCTGGGCCGAGACCTGTTTCCCCTTCGAAACATTGACCCGCTGGCGATAGAAGTTCTCGCTCACCGAGCGCGCGGCGACGATGAAGTGGTCTACCTGTCCGACATCGGGTGGTATGAAGTTGACCGTCACGCCTTGCACCGAATTGCCGGTCGCCGTGAAGTTCCGTGGCGATCCCGGAGCGCGCGCCAGGCTGGCTGCCACGGATGCCATCACTTGCGCGATCTTGGCCGAGTAGCCGAGAGTCAAGAACTGGACCAGATCATTTGGCGAATGCTGATGTGTGGTGACGAAGGTCGTGTCCTTGCAACTTGTCGGTATGTTCGCGGGAGGAGGACAGGGCAGCGGAGCACCGCAGCTGTTGTCCACTGGGGAGGGCGAGCACTCGAACGTCTCCATGAAGCGGACAGCGGGAAAGGCATTGTTGATGAACGCTGCGTGATCGCTGGCGCGGCCCGGACGATCTTCGCGCAACTTCGGAGCCATGGTGATCGCGGGAACATAAGCTCCGCCCCACGCACCGATGTAGCGCATGACGCCGCGAGAAGGAGAGGTGTTGTCGGTCGTGCCGTCGGGAGTCGTGGAGAGCCGTTCGCGCGGAATCCCCGGCGAATACAACCGGAAGAATTGCAGGTCGGCGGGAGTGTTCGCGGTGTTGTCACCGCCCGGGATGTCCGTGTTCAACATCGCGATCACCGTCGACTCCGGGAAGTAGCGGCCGAGGTTGGCGGCTATCGAGCTAGAGCCGAAGAGTCCTTGCTCTTCGCCGGAGAACGACATGAATACGATCGTGGCATTAAAGTGATGGCCCGCGAGCACACGCGCGAGCTCCAACACGACCCCGGTCTGTGCGCCTGCATCGTTGCCACCGGGCGCATCGGACACGGCGTCGTTGACGTTGGTGGTGCGCGAATCATAGTGACCGCCGATGATCACCAATGGCGCGGGTTCGTCTTCGCTGGGCAGCCACGCGATCACGTTGAACGTCGGCGCGTTCGGGCACCGAGCATGAACGAAGGGGTCGAGTCTGACCTGAAGGCCGGGAATGGAGCTGTATTGATTGAACAGATAGTCGCGTGCGGCAGTCACGCCATGCCCGGGTTCGGGTTGGTCCGAGCAGGATTGACGGGTTCTGAAATTCTGCATTGTCTGGGCTGTATTCAGAATGCGGCTCGAATCCACGCTGCTGACGATCGCGCTGATTTCTGGATCTGTCGTGAGGGGTTGAGCCAATCCGACGACCGAGAGGAACAGAAGGCAAGTGAGAATCAACCCACCGCCGAGTAGTATGCGTTTCATAGACTAGATCTCCTGCGGGAAAACTTTCGCTTTGGGCAGTGGTATGGGCAACACGAGACATTGCCGCATTCCGGTCAGCCCGTCGGCTTCAGCCTCCCGCGAGCACGCGTGTAGGCCCGATCAGGAGCTTCTGATCCCCCGACATGCAACGGGTTGCCGTCGGAGTGCGAGGTTGCCGACCGGGCTTGGAGAAGCGCGCAAGCCGTGAATGTGGCGAGAAGCCGGGATTCCATGATTCTCCTTCGTTGGTCACTCGAAACAGGAGCGAGGCGCAGACGGCCTCGCATTTGAGCGACGCGGTGGTGCGCGCGCGGGTGCCGACCTCCACTTCAAAACGACCTCACCGTCAGGTCCGGACTTTGAACTCCCTACGCTTCATCTGTTATCACAGGCCTATCTCGTCCTCATCTAATCCTTAGCCTATTTAGCCAGGATCCATTGGGCGGACGACCTTGGCCGGAGCGCCGGGCTTACCAACTTCGTTCCGCTGCGCAAGAACCCGAGATTCCAGAAGCTCCTTGCAGGGAGGTAGGAGCGGAACTCACCGGCGGGGGAGAGGCGTGCCACCGACCCAAGCTTCCCGTCGCTTCGGCTCCGGCGACCGGCGTGGGAGCGTGACGACCGGGACCGAGGGCTGTTGGAGCCGCGTCAGAAGGGCCAGTGGAGACCGAGGGCCTTTGCCAGGAAGACCGCCATCTGACCCCGCGTCACGGGATTGTTGGGACAGTAGTTGCCGCCGCCGCACCCCGCGGTGATGCCGGAGTAGTAAAGCGCTTCGATGAACTGGAACTGAGGACTCGACGTCGGCACGTCACCGAAATCCGAAGTCGCCGGGGCCGGACTGACCGTGCGCTTCCACCAGATCTCGACCGAGCCGAAATACTGCAGGTTCGGGTTGGGAGCAATTTCCAGGTCGAGTATGAGAACAATACCCGCAACTCCTGCACCGGACCACTGGATTCCGACCGGAGTCGCGTTGATATCAGTCTGCCAATCGGTGTGCGGTGTGTTGTCGAGATCAAACAGGTCATTGACGTTGCCGTTGAAATAGCGCGCCAACAAGTGGATCGCCATCACATTGGCCTCGCCGTCATTGAGGTTGTTGAAACCGATGAAGTCGATGATCACGCCAGCCGGGATGTCGAGTGCCGCATAAAAGTGCTGTTCGAGGTTCACGTCGCCGTATCTCGAGAGGCTGCCTGAGGTGTGGTAGCTCTGGCTGCTGTCGGCAGGCATGAAGGACAGACCTGTAATCGTGGTTACCGTGTAGTCCTGCGTCCCGAACGCCTTGGGGCGCGTGGTCGATGCAACGGCTCCAACCTGTGCGTCGAGGCTCCCGGCAAGAACGACCGAGATCAAGACACCCGCGATCAAGCCTTTTCGGATTCCGAGCATGAGGCTCCCTCCTTATTCGTTCATCGAAAAAGCGAGGCGAAACCGGCCACCGTCGGATCGACGTCAGCGAACTGCGCAGCGGTTCGAAAACACATCCGCGCCTCCGGGGAAGAGTCCTGGACGCTACATCAGCTCGGCCGGATCGGCAGTGGCGGCCGACCGTTATTTAGGGGCTGTTAACGGCGGCGGCTGGCTCGGTCGCGTGGCGCCCAAAAAGTAGAATCGACGTCGTTTTATGAACCCACGGAGGAGCGAGGCGAGCGGAGCGACCTCGATCGTCGAGCTCCCGATCTCGCGTTGGAACGAAGCGGCCCCCGCGGCCATGAGGGATGACGCGGTGCGCGCCCTGGAAGACGGTTCCGTGCTGCTCTTTCGGGATCTCGCGTTTGGCCTCGACGCTTCCGAAGCGCCGTTTCTTTCCTCCGCCATCCTCGCTTCGGGCAAGAACGTGAGCTACGACGCGTCGACCGGATCGCTGAGCCCCACGCGGCTGGACCGGGCCGCGGCCGAGCGTCTGAAGGCCTTGATGCGTCGATTCGTCGACGGTACCGGCGCGCTCCTTGCCGGCGTGCTTCCAGCGTACGAGTCCGCGCTCGTCGTCGGCCGCACGAGCCTTCGCCCGGTGGAGGTCGAGGGCCGCTCGACGTCCTGGCGCAAGGACGACACGCGTCTGCACGTCGACGCCTTTCCGTCCTCTCCGGTACGCGACCGGCGGATCCTCCGCGTCTTCAGCAACGTCAACCCCGAGGGGCGGCCCCGCACCTGGCGCCTCGGCGAGCCGTTCGAGAGCGTCGCTCGCCGTTTCCTGCCGACGCTGTCGACGCGGCTCTGGGGAAGGGGTTGGCTCTACCGCGCCCTGCACGTGACGAAGAGCCTCCGAAGCGCGTACGACCACTGCATGCTCCAGATCCACGACCGGATGAAGGCGGATCGGGAGTATCAGGCGTCGGCGGCGCAGAGGATGTTCGAGTTCCCCGCCGGCTGCACCTGGATCATGTTCAGCGACCAGGTGTCGCACGCGGTCCTCGCGGGACAGCACGCGCTGGAGCAGACTTACTACCTGCCGGTCGGCGCGATGGTCGATCCGTCGAAATCGCCCCAGCGAATCCTCGAACGCCTGACGGGACGCGCCCTGGCCTGACCGCGAGCCGAACCGGCGGCCGGGGTTCGGTAGAATTGGGCGACTCTCATGCGCACAATCCGTTCTGTCGATTTTCCGGGCGAGGCCAGGCTCGTCGCCGCGGGCACCACCATCTTCCGCGTGGGTGATCCGCCGGACTGCATGTATTCCCTGATCGAAGGAGATGTCGACATCTTCTTGAAGGAAGTCCTGGTCGACACCATTCACGCCGGAGGCGTCTTCGGCGAGATGGCCGTGATCGAGGAAGATCGCCGCGCCGCGACGGCCGTCGCCCGGACCGACGTCCAGCTCGTCGCGCTCGACCAGCAGCAGTTTCACGAGCTCGTCCGGCGGTCGCCGGACTTCGCCCTGCGCATCATGCGGGTTCTCTCGGACCGCGTCCGCCGCTTGAACGATCGCCTGTCGCGCGCCACGCTTCCGTAACCCGCTCGCGCTCCGCGGGCCGGGGGCTACGAAGGGGGGGCTCAGTCGAAGCGGACCGAAACGATCTTCGAGCAGCCGGGCTCTTCCATGGTGACGCCGTACATCACGTCGGCCGTCTCCATGGTGCGCTTGTTGTGCGTGATGGCGATGAACTGCGTCTCTTCCGTCATGTCGCGCAGCAACCGCGTGAACCGGTCGATGTTGGCTTCGTCGAGCGGGGCGTCCACCTCGTCGAGGATGCAGAAGGGCGACGGCTTGTAACGGAAGATCGCCATCAGGAGGGCGATCGCCGTCAGCGCCTTCTCTCCGCCCGAGAGGAGGAGGATCGACTGGTTGCGCTTGCCGGGCGGATGCGCGTCGATCTCGATACCCGATTCGAGGATGTCGGTCTCGTCGAGGAGCTTCATCTCGGCCGTGCCGCCCTGGAAGAGCCGCTCGAACATCGTCTTGAAGTTCGCGTTGATCGCGTGGAACGCCTCGGCGAACCGCTCGGAGGACGTCGCGTTGATCTTGCGGATCGACTCCTGGAGCTCGGCGATCGACTTGAGGAGGTCGTCGCGCTGCGTCGTGAGGAAGGCGAGGCGCTCCGACATCTCCTTGTGCTCCTCGAAGGCGAGGACGTTGACCGGGCCGAGCCGTTCGAGGGAAGCCGCGAGCTCGCCGACCTCGGCTTCGAGGGCGACGAGCCCCTCCGGGGAAGCGTCGGCGGGGGGCTCGAGGGCGTCCGGCTCGACGCCGAACTCTCCCTTCGCCTGGGCGACGAGGTGCTCCAGGTCGGACCCGACGCGGGTCGCCGACACCTCGGCTTCGAACCGGGCCTCGCGAGCCGCGTCGAGGCTCGATCGGTCGGCGCGGGCGGCTCCTTCCGCCATGTCGACGCGGACCGAAGCGGCTCCGGCCCTCTCCGACGCCGCGGTGTGGCCGGCGGCGCCTTCGTCACGGGACATCAGGTTCGACGTCCGGCGCTGGCGGGCGTCCGCTTCTTCCTGGACGAGCTCGGCGGCGCGGCGCGTGATCCTCGCCTCCTCCTCGGTGGCCTCGGCGAGGCGCCGCTCCAGGGTCGACCGCGCCTCGCGGAGCGTGTCGCGGGCCGCTTCCATGGCCCGGCGCCGCTCCGCGGCGACCTCCGCCTCCGTCCGGCGGTGGGAGAGCTCCTCGGACGCCGACATCGCGAGGGAGCGCGCTTCCGCGAGCGACGCGGACAGTCCGACGGCGCGCTGGTGCTCGGCGTCCTCCGAGGCGGCGTGGCGTTTCTCCTCTTCCTCGAGCGCCTGGCGGCGCCCCGCGAGGGCCGCCGCCTCGTCGCGCAGAACGCCCTCCTCGTCCGCCAGTGTCGCGCTCTCGCGGCGGAGGCGGTCCCGCTCGGACAGGCGCTCTTCCAGGCGCGCCGCGAACGCGGTGTGGGCGGCGCGGGCGTCGGCCTCGGCGTCGCGCAGGGACGGGAGCTCCGCCTCGGTCCGCTGCCGCGCGACCCGGATCTCTTCCACGCGCCGTTCGGCCGAGCCGGCGGCGCTCCGCGCTTCGGAAAGATTCCGCGCGAGCGCCTCCGCTTCCCTGCGGAGCGCGAAGACGCCCGCGGCCTCGGCGGCCGGGCCGGCGACCCGGACGATCGGTCCGCGCACGACCTCGCGTCCGCGCGTCACGAAGGTGACGCCGGGGTTCCGCTCGGCGAGCTCGAGGGCCCTCGCGAGGCTCTCGACGAACGCCGCCGGCGACAGCGCCGCGCGCTCGGCGGGGGACAGGGCGGCGTAGCCTTCGAGGACGTCGTCCCAGCCCGACGCTCCCTCGGGGCGTCCCGCGGCCGCGTTCGTCTCGGGGCGCCAATCCGCGCGCACGATCCTCGCGACGGCGAGGGACCGCAGCGCCTCGACCGCGCGTCCGACGTCGCCCGCAGCGAGCAGCGCATCCGTGTCGCCTCCGAGAACGAGGCCGACGGCGTCCTCCCAGCCGGCGCGCGGCCGAAGGCGGTCCGACAGCGTTCCGCGCGTGGAGAGACCGGCGCCTTCGACCGCCCGCCGCACCTCGTCCACGCCCGTGTCGCGGGCGCGGAGGATCTCCGCGAGCGCGGCCCGGCGGTGCTCGAGCGCCCCGGCGCTCTCGCGGGCCGCCTCGCGCTCGGTCTCGGCGGCGACGAGGGACGCGGCGATCGCGGCCAGCGCTTCCTCCGCCCGGGTGACGCGACCGGCGGCCTCGTCGGCGGCCGCGGCCAAGCGCGCGGCTTCCGTCTCGGCCTCGGCCGCCTCGCGCTCGCGGTACGCCAGATCCTCGCGGATCTTCGCAGCCGCCTGCGTGAGGCGCGACAGCGAGGCGGCCACGCGCTCGGCCGCGAGGTCGACGTCGTGCCGGGCGTTGCGCGTCGCGATCCTTTCGCCCGACGCCGACAGGGCCCGGGCCCGCGTTTCCTCGAGATCGCGCTCGAACCCGGCGCAGGCCGCGGCGGCCTCGGACGCTTTGCGGTCGGCCTCCTCGCGAGCGAGCGAGCGGGAGCGGGCCTCGGCGACCGCGCGCTCGAGGCGCTCCTCGAGGTCGGCGAGGTCGCGGGCGGCGCGCGTCTGCTCCGCGGTGAAGTCCCGCCCTTCGCGCTCGAGGGCCGCGCGGCGGGCGGCGAGATCCGAGGAGGCGCGCTGGTTCGACTCGATGAGGGCGTCGTCGCGGGCGATCGCGGCCTCGAGTCCCGCGAGGACCTCCCGCAGCGCGTCGCGCTCGGAGGCGGCTTCCGACGAGGCGAGCCGCGCGGAGGCGAGCTCGGACTCGGCGCGCCCGAGCGCCGCGGCGGCCGCGGCCTCGCGGTCCCGACGCTCGTCGCGGAGACGCTCGGCCGAGGAGAGCGCCTCGCGCAGTGCGTCGGCGCGGGCGCGCGTCAGCGACGCGCGCCGCTGTTTGAGCAGCTCTGACTGTTCCTTGTACCTCGCGGCGCGCGAGGCCTGGCGCTTGAGCGAGACGACGTTTCGCTCGATCTCCGAGATGATGTCCGACAGGCGCAGGAGGTTGCCGCGCGTCTCTTCGAGCTTGCCTTCCGCGAGGCGCTTCTTCAGCTTGTACTTGGTGATGCCGGCCGCTTCCTCGATCAGCCGGCGGCGATCCTGCGGCTTCGTCGAGAGGACCTGATCGATGCGGCCCTGCTCGATCACCGAGTACGCACGCACGCCGAGGCCGGTGCCGAGGAGCTGGTCCTGGATGTCGCGCAGGCGCACCTGCTTGTCGTTGAGGAAGTACTCGCCCTCGCCGTCGCGGTAGACGCGGCGTCCGACCCGGAGCTCGCCCTCGGCGTCGCCCTTTTCGCTGTCGCCGTTCGACGCCGAGAGCGTCAGGATCACCTCGGCCATGCCGAGCGGCCGGCGCTTGGCCGAGCCGTTGAAGATGACGTCGTCCATCTTCTCGCCGCGCAGGACGCGCGCGCTCTGCTCCCCGAGGGCCCATGCCACAGCGTCGCTGATGTTCGATTTGCCGCACCCGTTCGGCCCGACGACGGCGGTTACCGACCCCGGAAACGCAAGATCCACCTTGTCGACGAAGGACTTGAATCCCGCGATTTCGACGCGTTTGAGGCGGAGCACTGCGGAGAATGTAGCAAATCGGGACGGCCCCCGCCACAACGGATTGGGGTTGCCTGCGAGAGTGCCCCCAACCGCCGGTGGCCTTGCGGGCCTCCTGCTAGGATCCGGGCGCGATGAAGTCGGACATCGAGATCGCCCAGGAAGCGCACTTGCGGCCCGTCGAGGAGGTCGCGCGCGCGGCGGGGATCGATCCGCGCGACTTCATACCCTACGGACGCGACAAGGCGAAGATCTCGATCTCGGCGATCGCCCGCGCCGAGGGACGGCCCGAGGCGCCGCTGGTGCTGGTCTCGGCGATCACGCCCACGCCCGCGGGGGAAGGCAAGTCCACGACCACGGTCGGCCTCGGCCAGGCGCTCAACCGCCTCGGCAAGCGCGCCATCATCGCGCTCCGCGAGCCGTCGCTCGGGCCGTGCTTCGGCGTCAAGGGCGGCGCGGCCGGAGGCGGGTACTCGCAGGTCGTCCCGATGGAGGACATCAACCTCCACTTCACGGGCGACTTTCCGGCGATCACGGCGGCCCACAACCTGCTCGCCGCGATGATCGACAACCATCTCCACCACGGCAACGCCCTCGGCATCGACCAGCGGGACATCCCATTCCGCCGCGTGCTCGACATGAACGACCGCGCGCTGCGCGACACGGTCATCGGTCTCGGCGGCAAGATCAACGGCGTCCCGCGCGAGACGGGCTTCGACATCACGGTGGCTTCCGAGGTCATGGCGATCCTCTGCCTCTCGCGCAACCTCCAGGACCTGAAGGAGCGCTGCGGCGCGATCGTCGCCGGATACACGCGCGACGCCCAGCCCGTCCGCGCGCGCGACCTGAAGGCCAACGGAGCCATGGCGGCGCTGCTCAAGGACGCCATCCACCCGAACCTCGTGCAGACGCTCGAGGGCACGCCGGCGTTGATCCACGGAGGACCGTTCGCCAACATCGCGCACGGGTGCAACTCGATCCTGGCCACCCGGATCGCGATGCGCTACGGCGAGATCGCGGTGACGGAGGCCGGCTTCGGCTTCGACCTCGGCGGCGAGAAGTTCCTGGACATCAAGTGCGCGTACGGCGACATCTGGCCGTCGGTGGTCGTGATCGTCGCGACGGTTCGAGCCCTCAAGATGCACGGGGGCGCGCCGAAGGACGCCCTCGGCGTCGAGGACCTCGCCGCGCTGTCGCGGGGATTCCTGAACCTCGAGCGACACCTCGACAACGTCCGGATCTTCGGCTTGCCCGCGGTCGTCGCGATCAACCGCTTTCCATCGGACACGCCGGCCGAGATCGCCTTCCTCGAGAAGCGCTGCTCCGAGTTGAACGTCAAGGTGGCGCTCTCCGAGGTCTACGCCCGCGGGGGCGCCGGGGGAGAGACCCTCGCCCGCCTCGTCCTCGAGGAGATCGCCTCGGGCACCGCCCGCTACCGCCCGCTCTATCCGTGGGACCGTCCGCTGGCGGAAAAAATCGAGATCATCGCCCGGCGCCTCTACGGCGCCGGGGGCGTGTCGTTCTCGAAGGAGGCGGAGAGCCGCCTCGCCCGGTACGAAAAACTGGGTTTTGGAAACCTTCCGATCAACATCGCCAAGACGCCGTACTCTTTTTCGGACGATCCGAGGAAGGGCGGCCGCCCTTCCGGGTTCACGCTGCACGTCGACAAGACGCGTCTGTTCGCCGGAGCGGGGTTCGTGGTCGCGATCTGCGGCGACATCATGACGATGCCCGGTCTCCCGAAGAAGCCGGCGGCCGAGACGATCGACGTCGACGAGAACGGGCGTGTGTCCGGGTTGTTCTGACTCAGTTCCGTTTTTCGAGTTGGGCAAACCGTTTGCATTGAATCCGTGGCGGAGGACCGGACGGCTGGGCCGCGGTCCGTCCGACAGCTGAACAGATGTTGCGTGTGGCGGCGGGATATGTGTAGTGTCGCCTTGGCCTACGGAGACCATTCGTCATGTTGACTCTCGAGGTGAGGAGACGTCCGGGCACGGGTGCCGAGATGCACCGCATCACCGGTCCGAGCGCCACCGTCGGCGCGTCATCGGGCAACGAAGTGGTCGTTCGAGCGCGCGGCGTCTACGGGCGCCACCTGCGGCTGCTCGAAAAAGACGGGGTGTATCACCTCGACCTCTTCCGCGGCATCGCTCCGGTCCAGGTCAACGGCCGGGA
>Ga0126381_100010846_pt1 | contig 10279 bp, 9 predicted proteins | sample PanSoiMetPlot_28_FD_96465 | JGI IMG/M metagenome (GOLD analysis project Ga0126381, IMG submission 96465) | Tropical forest soil microbial communities from Panama - MetaG Plot_28 | ecosystem: Environmental > Terrestrial > Soil > Tropical forest > Bulk soil | place: Panama | collected 2016-02-17 | reverse complement strand
TGCTAAGATATGGAGAAGAAAAGTGCCAGCATCATGCAGAAAGAGGCAACTCTAAAGTCGCCGGGTGACGGGCCCAGTCGGCTGGCACCTCCCCTAAAACAGTTGCAACAGTGGTTACGGGCAAGCGGCATCAGTGGCCAACTGCTTTGTCTAGTGCTGGTGGCAGTGGTCTTTACAGCCGGCACCCAGGGGAAATTTCTTTCCTGGGCAAACATCCAGGTCATTCTCAATCTGGCAGCAATTCCGGCCATCATTGCCATCGGCCTCCACCAGGTGGTTGTTCTGGGTGGGATCGATCTCTCGGCAGAAGGAGTAGTGGCGCTCTGTGTGGTCGTGGTTGGGCTGCTTGCACATAACCAATTCAATTCGAACAACGTGGGGATTTGGATAGTTCCCATCACTTTGGCTTTGGGCGGTGCCACCGGGCTGGTGAATGGGCTCTTGAACACGAAGCTAAGAATTCCTTCCTTCATCACCACACTGGGAATGAGCTGGGTTCTCTGGGGTCTGGCGGTATTCGTAAGCAAGGGACAAACCATTCCGTTGGTTGACAACCCGCTCAGCGGACTGATCAACGGGTCGATATTCGGTATTCCAAACCTGGCGCTCGTCGCGCTTGCATTATTAATTGCGGTGCAACTCGCTCAAGATCGAACCCGGTTCGGGCGTTACCTTTATGCGATCGGCGGCGACGAAGTCCTATCCGGTCAAGCCGGGGTCAAAGTTGATCGCATCAAAATCATCGTGTTCACGATCGCGGGAATGTTTTACGGATTATCTGCGTTGTTCCTGGCCGTTAAGTTGAACAGCGCCCAGGCTATTACTGGTAACAATCTCCTCTTTCCCGCTATCACCGCCGTCGCGGTCGGTGGGGTTGCTTTGACCGGCGGCATTGGCGGCGCGAAAAACGCGGCCCTCGGAGCGTTGATTGTGACCGCCCTGAACGACGGGTTAATCCTCGTTGATGTTAACCCGTACGCTCAGGAAGCAGTAAACGGAGTAGTGCTGGTCATCGCGGTCGCTTTGACCATCGACCGTAAGAAACTGGGCTTCATCAAATAGGTGTATTATGCAGGAGACAAAAAGCGGTTCCCCGACTAAAGAGCTGGTTCTTGAGCTCCGGCGAATCACGAAATCATACCCAGGGGTCATTGCGCTCGACGGGGTGAATCTGGCGATCTATGGCAACGAAATCGTTGGGCTAGTCGGCGAAAACGGCGCCGGCAAATCAACTCTGATGAAGATCCTCATCGGTAACGTCCAACCAGATCAGGGCTCGTACCAGATCCACGGCCAAGCCGTCAGATTAACCGATCCAGCTCACGCGATCCACCTCGGCGTTGGCATGGTTTTCCAGGAAGGCTCATTGATTCCGAACCTTTCGATCATGGAAAATTTGTTTCTCTGTCACGAAACGGAGTTCGAACGGTTCGGGGTTCTGTCGAGAAAGGCGATGCGAGAAGCTGCCCGCACTGCTCTTACCACCGTGAAAGTACTCGAAGATTTGGATACACCGGTTGCCGACACCAGTCCGGCGGTTCGGCAAATGGTCGAGATCGCACGTCTGCTTTGGCTCTCCCGGTTATATCGCCAGAAAAATCCGGTGCTGATTTTGGACGAACCCACTACCGTTCTAACCGAACAGGAAAGAGAAACTCTTTTCTCGATTCTCCATGAGATCACCAAGCAAGCATCGATCATCCTAATCTCGCATCGCCTGCAAGAAATCGTTGAGAACTCGGATCGCATCGTCGTCTTGAAAGATGGAAAGAACGTGACGGATTTCAGCTCCGAGAACGCCAGCATCCCAGAGATCGAACACCTGATGGTCGGGCACACTTTTTCGGCAGATCGATACCGGGAAAACGAACAGGTCGAACAGGTCGAACCCGGTCAGGAAGCCGTTATTAAAGTGGAGAACTTAAGCAAAAAGCAAAAGTTCGAGCCTATTAGTTTCACGGTAGGAGCGGGAGAAATTCTTAGCTTGGTAGGACTGGTCGGCTCAGGCAAAGAAGCCTTATGCCGATGTATCTCCGGATTGGAAAAACCCGATAGCGGTTCGGTTACCGTTGGCGGTAAACGCGTGACTGCAGGTTCTCCCAGCGAAGCCGTTCGTTCCGGGGTTGGGCACGTTCCGGTCGACCGGAGAAACGAAGGACTGGCTTTGGGAATGACGGTTGCGGATAATTTGAACCTGCTGGTGCTAGATCGGCTTAAGACCGCGCGGCTGATGAGCCCAATCCGTGAAAAAAGGAATGCTTTAGATTGGATACAAGAATGCCGAATCAAGACGCCCTCCCCATCTACCCTATGTGCGAACTTGAGTGGTGGGAACCAGCAAAAGGTCGTAATCGCCAAGTGGCTCACGTCGCAGGTTAGTTTTCTGGTTCTCGATCATCCGACACGTGGTGTTGATGTCGGAGCTAAGGAAGAGATCTATCGACTCATTCGGAAATTGGCGAGCGACGGTGTCGGCATGATCGTTATGTGCGATACGCTGGAGGAAGATATCGGTCTTTGCAGTCGAATGCTCATCATGAAAGATGGTCGGTTAGTCCGCGAAATCGATTGTCCGCCGTTCCGAAAACCGAGCCCGAGCGAGATCATTGGTTCAATCGTGTGAAGCAGCTCTGAGAATAGCCGCAAAAAGAAACCGCGAATGGACGCGAAGACAAACCGCGAATAGACACGAATAGTCTCAGGCAAAGACGCAAAGTCTAAGACGGACGAACCGCAGATGAATGCAGATAAGAGATAGCGACCCCGTCAGCAAGGTCACAAAGAGTACGAGATGAAAGACGATGTAATTGGGACGAAGGTTGCCGGTGTGGCTGAGACGCCTCCAACCGTAACAGCTCGACGAAAGCGAGGTCGGGTACCGGCTATCTATTTTTCCATCGGGCTCCTGCTCTTGCTAGTCCTTGTATTTAGCCTCGGTAACCAGAACTTCCTTTCGCTATACAACCTCAACACCATCGCCAGCTACAGCGCTATCTTACTAATGGTGGCGCTTGGCCAGATGAATGCCATTCTCATCGGCGGAATCGATCTATCCGTGGGTGGCCTCATGTCTTTCGTTTCGGTGGTGTTCATTACGTTGATCAAGATCGTTGGACTCTGGGCTTTCCCGGTGTGCGTCGCCATCGCGCTGTTAGTTGGACTAGTGAACGGAATTGTTCTTACCCGGATCAAAATCCCTTCTTTTATCGCGACCCTGGGAACGGGCGGAATCCTGACCAGTCTCGCCCTTTTGATCTCGCCTTTACCCGTCGATCTGCCATCCGGCAGCTACGGACTACTAGACATAGTCAACGGAGCATGGTTGGGGATACCGAACCTACTGTTATTGACGGTCGCAGGTTTTGCCTTTTTCCTGATTGTTCTCAGGTACACAGCAACGGGCCGGAGAATCTATTATACCGGCAGTAATATAAAAATGTCCTGGATGTCAGGCGTTGATATTAGCCGGACGCGTAATCTAGCGTTCGCCCTGTCCGGCTTGGGAGCCGGAGTTGCGGCCATCATATTATCCTCTACTCAGTACGGAGGTGACCCGACCTCTGGCAATGTCTTCATCCTCCAATCCATCGCCGCCGTGGTAGTCGGCGGAACCGCTCTAACCGGTGGCACCGGAGGACCAATCAATACTCTGATCGGGGCATTGATCCTCGGAGTCATGGAAAACGGCATGAACGTCGTAGGCGTCGACGCCTACTTTCAGCAGAGCATCCTGGGACTGGTGATCATCATCAGTGTGGCCCTGACGTTCGACCGAAGCAAAACGGCGGTGGTCAAATGAAGTAATGGTAATCAGTGGGGCAGTAGTCAGTCTAGGAGTCAGGAGCCAGAATCTAGGAGCTAGGAGTTGGTGATTTCCGGCTGGGTCTTCATGACCATTGTAGTCTGGAGCGCGGTCAGACGCTGGAAGCTGCCAGCTCACGGCCAACCGAGAGCACACCAGCCGAAATTAGGCTCCGATACAATGTCGAATGATTCCGTTCGATTACTCGCTTCAGTACCAGGGCGTCATCAACAAGGCCGATCTCCGGGAGATGATCAGGTATTAGGTCATTCCGTTTGAGAAGATAGGCCGCCGCAAAGCCAACCTCTGCTACCCATACCGGCAAGGGATCTTCTACTTGTTCGAACATGGGCAATCTCAACACTTGCACAACGAGGTGGACCGTTTCACCCAGTCCGAGATAGGTACCGGCGTCGGTTTGGTTCAGTTTCTCTAGTAGGCGATCAGCAAAGAGCCCCAGCGCGTGAATATCGCTAGACATTAACTGCTGACGTTGGTTCTCGATGTATTCGTCGATTGTCATTGCCTTGCCGTCCAATCTCCAGGTCATATACGCGAGGGTACGCAACTTCGACGTGCCCGGTTGATACGACGCTTTTGGTTGGTCAGTCCATAACTGCTCTGGTTTCATCGGTGTGCTGGGCCTTTCTATGTTGGTAGGTTACTCAGTGGTCTCGGGCATCTGACTAGGTTCTATTAACCTCGACCCTTCATCCCTTCACTTAGACGAATTGCAGCCGCGGTTTCCAAACCGGAAAATCCGCACTCTTCTAGGCAACCAAATAAACTTACCCTAAGGAGCATACGCGCACGCTCGCCCACGAAGACAAACCTGTGATCCCGGCGCAAATCACCAAAACAAAAAAAATCCGCTGGACGTTCCGAGACCTACGGCGCATCGACCCAGCAAGGTCCGTTCCACTACTATCCCTTGGTAATAGTCACGATAAGCCTCTAGATGCCAGACGGCCTGACTTCGGGGAACTCCTCTTACTGGTTACTAAATGACCGCTACTGGTCAGTGGTTGACCAACTGGTGAGACCTGTAGCCGCTGCCGCTAAAAGTGAGAGACCCGACAAAAGCCCTCGGGCCGAGCGCGGAAAGCGGGTTCGACTCGTGGACATTGATCTTCCGCATGATCGCGTGACGGTGGCACAGCCGTTGCTACCTAGGTCTAGCTTGACCGAATCGAGGAACGGCCTCGAAACACCGCCGCGGACATTAGGGCGGAAGTAATTGACCACACTATGGGCGAAACATTTATGAGACGGTACGAATATGAGAATCTGGAAATGCTAATCGATAAGGTTGGCCTTGCGAAGGTGATCGATTCAATCGCGAAAATTTGTTTCCATAAGAGCTTGATCCCGGCGTTCGAATCTGACGCCTGGGAGAGCGCTCAGGCTTACCTTACTGAAGTTGCTGGCAACGGGGTCGTGAAGGCGGTGAGTCCGATCCTTCTATCCGAGAGCGAAAGGACAACTAAGAAGCATTGTCTGTCAGGCTCATTGGAGTGACTCGCTCGACTAGCCTTACTTTCTCTTCGACTTACTACCTCCTCTTGGCGGCGAGGGAGCTAGAGAGACTGCCCGCTTACAGTAGCAGACTTGAGACCCATTGGAGTATGACCACAAATCTTACACAAGCGACGGATATCAAAGAATCGATAACAACAGAACTAAACAGCTTTATTCAAAGCCAGGCGACCGGACTTTCCGCCCTCGACCTCGAGCGATTGACTGCGGATCTACCGGTGTTGCGCAAGCGGTTTACCAGGCTGCCATTAAAGACCTACCCTTACCTGGCGGACCAGCTGGAGTTTCTTTGTCGTTTCGTTGAAGACCGAGTTGTTGGGTTGGGCAAGGACCTGGCAGAACAACCTGTGGCCGAAGCGGCATTTGCGCTGCTGTATTTCCAGCGCGCAATTGATTTAATTCCTGACCCCATCCCCGATATGGGTCTGCTCGACGACGCCATCATCGTTCGCTTGGTCCTACGCCGACAGGAACAGGCCTTTAAACAAAGTCCCTACGCTAACCGGCTTTGGTGGCAGGAAGAGAATGTGAAAGTCGAGGAATTGCTATCGATAATATCACCTCTCCGAGTGTCCTCGTTCTGTTTGGCAGCTACGCAACGGCGACCGGCGTAGCGCCTCTAAAGTAAAGCCCACCCCGTGCCAGGCGCTGAGTTGCGCCTGCACGGAGCCTTATGCATACAAATTTGTGGTTCTGGATCATTTTTAATGCCGGCGTCCTCAGCGTGCTAGCTATCGATCTATTCGCTTTCCAGCAAAAGGCGCATAGACCTAGCATGAAGGAAGCGGCTATCTGGACACTAATTTGGGTGCTGCTTTCGCTTGGCTTCGGCTCATTGGTCTGGTTTTTGATGGGTCCGGCTAAGGCCGTCGAGTTTCTGACAGGTTATCTGGTCGAATATTCTCTCAGCGTCGATAACATCTTTGTCTTCGCGCTCATTTTCTCCTATTTCGCAGTACCAGCCGCCTATCAGCACCGCGTCCTCTTCTGGGGTATTTTGAGTGCCTTGGTCTTGCGCGGAATCATGATCGGTGCCGGCGCCGCGTTCGTCCAAACATTCCACTGGGCGCTTTACTTCTTCGGCGCCTTTTTGCTCATCACCGGCGCAAAATTACTCTTTAACAGGAAGAAAGTGGTCGATATTGCGAGGAATCCCGTCATTCGCCTGGTGCGTTCCTGGATATCTGTAAGCGATAGTTATCACGGTGCGCACTTCACCATCCGCCGCGACGGCCGGCGGATACTAACGCCGTTAGCCATGGTTTTGATCATGGTCGAGATCACGGACGTCCTATTCGCCGTCGATTCGATTCCCGCGATTTTCGGAATTACACACGATCCGTTTATTATCTACACCTCTAACGTCTGTGCGGTCCTCGGTTTGCGTTCGTTGTATTTTCTTGTGGCCGGTATCGTTCATAGGTTCGTTTATTTGAAGCCAGCCCTAGCGATCATCCTTTCTTTCATCGGCACGAAGATGCTTTTAGCCGACGTTCTTCACATCCCAACGGCGGCGGCATTAGGTTTCATCGGCTCGGTATTACTGACCGCAACCATTCTCTCGTTGCTCATAAAGCATCGTCATGCGGATGCCCAGCCTGTGTTAGAGCCTGAACACGATTCCGAAACCGTTAGCAACCCGTGATGACCGCCGACTCGCAAAATATGCGATCCCGTCTATCGACTGAGCTCGAAGCTTTGCAGGCCCGTACAAAGGATCAACCGCTGACACTCGGCGAGTTGAAACAGGCGCTGCGGCACCGTGGCTCCGCCATGCTGTTGATTCTGTTAGCATTACCGTTCTGCTTTGTCGCGATTCCGGGCCTGTCCATCCCCTTCGGTATCGCCATTGGGTGCATCGGAGCACGCATGATGATTGGACGTGAGCCTTGGTTGCCCCGCTTTATAATGCACCGGCGTCTATCGACCGCCCGATCACAGCAATTACTGACCGGCGCAATTAAGTTGGCTCGCATGGTGGAGAACTTTGTTCGTCCACGGTTCGGCTTTCTCCACACCGGACCGATTATGCCGCGGATAACCGGTCTAGCCATACTCATTGCCGGTTTAGGTTTGATGTTGCCGTTGCCCATACCTTTTTCGAATTCCATACCCGCCTGGGCGGTAGTACTACTGGCGGTCGGCATGATGGAAAAGGACGGTCTTTGTGTATTGCTCGGGCATTTAACGGTACTAACTACTTGGGTCTTTATTGGAGTGACTTCAATGTTCGCCGCCGGAGGCTTCCAGATGCTCATGAATTCGTTCTAACCGCGCATTCGTCGAAGTAAAAGCAGGCGAATGGGCGATGGGCGACTGGAGGGGAGCCGCTTTTGATTATTGCCAAACCCATCGCATGATCGGCCAGATACGCGTAGCGTTGCAGCACGTGTGTTCGGCAGGCGGCTCCCGGGAACGTCGCAGCGTGCGGAGTTACAGATTGGCCTCCGGATTGTGACGGCAGTATGGAGGGGTGAGAGGTAATTGGTGACTGGTGGAATTTGTAAGTAGTCGGTGATCAGAAAGCAGCTAGAAGCTCGAATCTAGGAGCTACGATTCGCTTTCGTTAAGTTTCTCCTCTTCGCGTCCTTTGTGTCTTTGTAGTGCAATTTTTTATTCGCGTAGCGCAATGACCGGGTTAATTCGGATGGCGCGCAGGGCGGGTAACAGGCACGCGACTAGCGCAGCAAAACAAAGTACGATGACGCTGAGGGCAATGGTAATCGGGTCGTTACTGCCCACACCATAAAGAAGGCTGCCGACAAAGCCGCCAAAGGCCAAGGCGATTAACAATCCGATGGCAATTCCTGATCCAACAATCGTGAATCCTCGTTTCAATACTAGGATTAGAATGTTCCACGAGAGTGCGCCCACTGCTATGCGGACACCGATTTCGCGAGTCTGCCGGCTCACCATATAGGCCAAAACGCCATATAGGCCGACTGCGGATAGGAATAATGAAGCGCAAGAGAAAATACTCACCAACAGTGCCGTCAATTTCCTGGCGCCGAACCGTTGCCCGACCGCATCATCGAAGGCAATCACCTTTCCCAGGGGCAAGTCGGGATCAATTGAGGAGATCGTTCTGCGCAAAGCCGGAATTAGATCGCGCGGATCACCGGATGAGCGCAGGAGTAAAAACTCGTAATGAGTGAGATGTTGGAAATAGGGACAATAAGCATTGAATTTTGGCGAAGGCTGATCCAGCCCAGCGTGTTGTGTGTTCTCCACCACACCGATTACGGTATAGGTCTTTGCGTCCATGTCAGAACCCGGTAACTCGATCTGTTTTCCGATAGGGCTGCGTCCGGGGAAAAAGGTTTCGGCTAACGCCCGACTGATAATTATGCCCGTATTTTGGAAACGCTGTTCGGGCGGACGTCTATCGCCGTCATCGAAATCGCGTCCTTCAAGCAACGGGATTCGCAAAGCATTGAAGTAACCCGGCGTAATCAGCTGCCCATTTAGCCGCGGTTCATGCCCCGGTTCTGGTAGAGGCTGCCCCGGGATAGTAAACGGTTCACCAAAATCATGGTACCAAGGGAAATTAAACGGGTTATCGCTAAGGGCCGCAGCCGTCACCCCCGGTAGCCGGCGAGCCTTTTCCAGGACCGCTTCAAAGAGATTATCAGCTGGCGCCTGGTCCCGATACTTCTTATTCATCAAATGGATTTCGGCCATCAACACATTGTGCGGATTAAATCCAAGAGGGATATCCTCAGCAGCTTGGAAGCTGCGAAGGAGCAATCCAGTACCGATCAGTAGGACACAGGTTAGCGAGATCTGACCGATCATCATTGTCGATTGGGCTATCCGATGCTGTGACCCAGCCGTGATGCCGCGATCCCCCCCTCCTCGGAGTGCGGTCGCGGCATTGATATTCGATGAGAGAAACGCTGGAAATAGCCCTGACGCGACCGCGGTAAACATCGCAACGACAAAGAACATTCCGAGTGCCTCCGGGTTCAGAGAAATGTCGATAACCCCAGGTATGTCTTCAGGACTGAGCCATTTGATGAGCTGAATACCCAACCAGGCTACTGGGATCGCAAAAAAACCTCCCATTACAGAAAGAAGCGCACTCTCGATGAGCGACTGCACTATCAAGCGAAACCGCGAGGCTCCCATCGCCGTCCTAATCGTCATCTCCCGTTGGCGGTCAGATGCCCTCGCGATGAGAAGAGTGGCCACATTGATCGTTGAGATCAGAAGCAATGCCGCCGCTGCGCCAATCAACAGCCATAGAGTCCCAACATAAGGTTTCGTCTCCGCCAAATAAGTCGCGTCGACGCGAACCCCGTAACCTTTGTCCTCCGGATAACGAGCAACGAGATTACGCTGTATGACTTCAAGATCCGCTTGGGCTTGAGCCAGTGTGACATCGTCTTTCAAGCGCCCTATACAGAACAGGCCATGATTGTCTCGCCCACGCCAGTTGCCCCAGTTGCTAACCACGTCCACCGTATTTATAGGCAGCAGGACGTTTGGGGGATCGTTAAATTCGCTGGCGATTGGTTTGGACACCACAATGATCTGAAAAGCGTACCCGTTAAGAACGAGATTCTTACCGATGACGTTTGGATCCGCGCCGAAATGGGTCCGCCAGAAGGGCTCACTGATAACTGCCAATAATGGTCCCCCTGGTTGGTCCTCTTGCGCGGTAAACGGCCTTCCTATGATGAAAGGGACGCCAGACGCCGAAAAGGCGCCAGTGGTTACCATGCTGCATTTGATGCGTTCGGCATTTCCATTCTGAACCACATCCAACCACTCCCACACCGATAATCCTAGAGCGCTAAAGCTGTGCTGGTTAGCCAAGTACTCAAGATAGTCAGGATAATCAAAGAATACGTCCGCGCCGCTCTCGTTCGTCATGAAAACGCTCGCTATCCTCTCCGGTCTCGGGTACGGCAGCGGCTTCAGAACAGCGTAATCAATCAG
>Ga0126381_100010845_pt1 | contig 10280 bp, 9 predicted proteins | sample PanSoiMetPlot_28_FD_96465 | JGI IMG/M metagenome (GOLD analysis project Ga0126381, IMG submission 96465) | Tropical forest soil microbial communities from Panama - MetaG Plot_28 | ecosystem: Environmental > Terrestrial > Soil > Tropical forest > Bulk soil | place: Panama | collected 2016-02-17 | reverse complement strand
TCGGCCAATTGTTCGGGTGATCAATTCATCGATACCTGAGCATCCTCCGTCTTGAGCAGCGGCGCAGTTGAGGTCACCTCCACCACCTCGGTGCTTGCGCCAACTTTCAAGGTTGCGTCAACGGTAACGATTCCGACCTGAAGGGGGATCGGACCCCGCTTGAAGGTGGCGAAGCCTGGTTTGCTGAATTCAACGGTGTAGTTTCCAGGCAAAATCGAGTTGCTATCGTATAAGCCGTCGCCATTGGTCACAAACTTGTTAATGACACCGGTATCGTGGTTAGTTAGAGTGACATTGACCCCCTGTATCAGCGCGCCCGATACGTCGGTCACAGTACCGCGAATATCGCCGGAGTTCGTATTTTGCGCGAGCACCGCAACCCAGCCCGCGAAAGTCAGCACAATCAGACAGCGAATGAGTCGCATTACCAATACCCTCCTTGTCAGCCGTTCAGCCCACGAAGATTGGGCGGCCCATTGCCTTGGCTCGCACGTGCTGCAAAACTTATCGCGTGTAAAACAATCGCGAGTAAACAATCGATTGTTTTGCCGATCACAGCCTTACTGGAGGCACACGCTAGGCTTCTCCTCCGACGGTTGTCAAGCCTAAGGCGATGAGTTAACAAACGTTGGTTCTACGATTACGGAAACGCGGGACAGAATCCAGATTTAAAGGACGGGAGTGTTTTGATACGCGCCCCCGAAGTCCTGTCAATCACGACCGCACGGCAGATGCGTGGATGAGACGCTAGAGTGCCTTTGCTTGTCTCCTTTCACACTGTTTTCCTGTACGTTCACACCGCAATGATGTACGGCTCGACTGCCATCCCCTCAATTCTGGGTCTCGGGCGTAAAATGGCGGCATGGAAGCGAAGTCCCACGGAGCTTCGAGGGTCGCTCGTTCCTATTTTTGGTCAACCTTAATTTGGCTGAGCTTGGCGCCCGTGGCAGCGGGAGAAGATAAGGTCAGCTTGCTGGACAGGGGCTTGCAACTGCCCTACTGGATGCTGTTGCTATCCTCAGGGGCTTGGCTTTTCACAGCTGCGCTATTAACCCCGCCCATATTCTCCGTTGTACGTCGCTACCCAATTACCGATCGCCACTGGGCGAGACGGCTGGCGGGCTACCTCTTTGGAAGCCTGCCCTACCTCGCGGCCTCCGCTTGTATCCGCTGGGTTTTGCTGCCCCCTTTAAATCCCGTTACGCGTCAGTTCATGCATCGAACGTTTCACACGCTGGCAGGCAACACCCATCTGTTCAGCTTTCAAGTCTGGTGTTATCTCGCAATCTTGGTGGCTGCGCATGCTTACTATGGTTTCGAACGCGCCAAAGCGCAAGAATTGGAACGGGCTGAACTGCAGCAGGCTCTGGCGGCCAGCGAACTCCAAATGCTTAAGAGCCAATTACGCCCGCATTATCTATTCAACACGCTGCACGGAATTTCCACCTTGATTGATAGCAACAGCGTAAAAGCCAAGTCGAGTGTCCTGAAACTCTCCAATTTGCTGCGTATGTCACTTGAGTACGGAAACTCTGATTTGATCTCCTTTGCGGAAGAGTTGAAGTTTGTGGAAGCTTACCTGGAACTCGAACAAATGCGCCTCGAGGACAGGCTGCAGGTATCGTGGGATGTTGACGAGGAGACGCGCGACACGCTCGTACCGCAGTTAATCTTGCAACCGTTGGTGGAGAACGCGATTCTGCACGGGATCGCATGCTGTCGCGAAGGAGGTTGGATTCAGATCGTTTCCCGACAAATCGGCGATAGAGTGGAGCTAGAAATTAGGAATAGTGTCTGCGGAAAGAGTCAAGCAGGACTGGGTTTGGGACATCGGAATACGACGGCGAGAGTTAAGCACTTGTATGCCGATGAAGGAGCATTTGTATTCAGAATGGACCCCTCGAGCGTGGCGGTTGCGACACTCACCTTTCCTGGCTTTTTGCCCCAGAAGATGCGCTCGCCAAAATCACAGTTCGCGGGGGCGACGCAGTAGGAAACTTATCATGCGAGTATTGATCGTGGATGACGAGCCGCTCGCACGAACCGCATTGCAGCGGGCGTTGTGCGGCAGAGACGACATTGAAATGCTGCATTCCGCCAAAGACGCCGTCCAAGCCCTCGACCTGATGCAAAAGGAGAACTACGATGTCCTCCTTCTCGATATCGGGATGCCGGAACTTTCTGGGATGGACCTTGCTAATCGTTTGAATAGAGAAAATCACCCGATACCGGCCATCATCTTTGTCACCGCCCACGACCAGCATGCGGTCGCAGCATTCGACAATCATGCCGTAGATTATGTCCTGAAACCGTTTTCCATTGACCGCATTAACGCGGCGTTGGATGTGGCGTTTCGACGAACGGAGAACGATCGTACGGCCCTGTTACTGAGGACCTTGCCCCATCTCGAAACACTCTTCGCAAGGCCCTCCCGCAAGATCGCTATTAAAGCAAAGGGAAGAATACTTTTCATCGATCCGGCCGAGGTGGCGGTGATCCGGGCTGAAGGCAACTACGTATTGTTGGAAAAACGCTCGGGCTCCTATTTGCTCCGGGAGTCGATCTCGATCGTGGCTGAAAAGCTGAAACCGCATGGTTTTATCCGCATTCACCGTTCTGTGCTGGTCAACACTTCTTTTGTGGAAGAGATTCACCCCTGGCCTACGGGCGAATACGTGCTAAAAATTAAGGACGGTCAGGAGCTCACGGTGACACGCATGTACAAGAACAACCTGAAATCGATCGCGCAACTCTGGGTGGGAACTGATCCATTCTCTTGACAAGGCCTCCTTTTCGGCTGCGAATCCACTAGCTTGATCGCGATATCCCCGCAAATTCCCGATCTACTTTCGGAATGCAGGAAAAATAATGTATTTGAACTTCGGCCCCAGCGTTTTCTCTGCTATCTCATAGATGTTTCTCGAAGGAATTCTGTTTTCCATAGATGTCGCCCCAAGATATGTTGGGTAGCATCGAAACCCGCGTTGATGATCCTGTCCGTCAGTTGCGTTAATCTGCACGGCTGAATCTTGCCTTTGTCTCTCCGTCACTTAGATCGCTTAGTTCGATGTGGACGGCATTTTCGATGCAGCGAGAAAGACATCCGCCACTTGGGTATCGATTCTGAGCGTTGCGGAATTTGCGCACAATCCTGGCATCTTCAAGTGCGAAGGAGAGGACGAGTCATGAAATCAAGTCGGATGAGGTGCACGATCCTGTTAGTCGCAGGTTCTTGTGTGCTAGCGCTGCTACCCACATCGCAGAAGAGATCAAGGAACTGGAATACTCCCGAAACGAGAGCCTCGGGAAGGTTAGCTCTGCTTGTTGTGCCGGCCGCCGCGTGGCACGTGCAGGCACAGGACGCAGAAACATCGTATCCCAGCATGGCCCCCCTTGACCAATATCTGATGGAGCGAGATGCCGAGATAACGCTGGCTCGCAGCGCTGCACCGGAAGCCATCTCTCGTGATGCCAAGGTGATGGTTCTCGCGCCGCGCGGTTATGAAACAGCGGTTCAAGGCAAAAATGACTTCGTGTGCCTGGTGGAGCGGTCCTGGTCCGCAGGAATCGACGATCCGGAATTTTGGAATCCAAAGGGGAGAGCGCCAATCTGCTTCAACGCGCCGGCTGCTCGATTCAACGTGCCACTCCTGATGAAGAGAACTGAGTTGGTATTAGCCGGTCGAACCAAGACGCAAGTCTTTGAGGCCGTTAGCGCCTCTGTCGATAAAAAGGAATTGCCGACTCTGGAAGCCGGCGCGATGTGTTACATGATGTCAAAACAACAGTGGCTGAACCGCGACGGCCATTGGCATCCCCACCTGATGTTTTTCGTTCCATTGATGGAGGCTGCAAGTTGGGCGGCAGGATCGCCAGGTTCCCCCGTGGTAAATGCATTCATCGACACTCCGGAACGACACACCGTGTTTTTGATTACAGTTGCAAATTGGTCGGACGGTACTCCCGCTCCGCATGAATGAGCTTTGGTTCTCGTCGCGACAGGCACGTTCAATGAAACGGCAAACTGATTTGCGCCGATTTGGCCAACAAAATCCAAACTTGCGACGGACATAAACCGTGATTTACACGGGTGATAGACGATCTTTTAGTTCCAACGGCTTAGTGGTGGGCAGTGCAGGACTCGAACCTGCGACCTCCTGTTTGTAAGGAACGGCATGGGCACGCTAATTAGCGTGCCCATCTCTCAAGGGACGATTGTCGGAGTGATAAGATCTCTTTGCGCTTACGACACAGGGCTTCTATCGCGAGTAAGGCGCTGTCTAGACCACCGACTGGGAATCTTAGGATTGTAATCAGGCGCCCGCCAGACCGCCAATTTGTCGTGGCAAAAGTCTCGAGAGCAATCTTCCGGCCATGCTGTAGTGAAAACATCGATAACATTGCTGCAAATAGAACTTAAGTCCCGAGCCTGAGCTTGCGTCTCACCAGCCCAGCGAGACCGATCATGCCAGTGCCAAGGAGCCCAAGCGTGCTGGGTTCTGGGATGACTTCCGGGGCGATAGGAAAGGCGGCCAGTGGCCTAAATCGTGTATGGAATAAGTCTCTAAACCCAGGGGAATTGATGGTTACACTGCGGATCAGTTCCCCGTCGGTTGCAAGTATCTGCAAGTAGTTGTTGCCACCTGGTGTCCCGTAGATGAAGTCAAAGCTGTGCCCATCGGTCGATGTAGCCATAATCGCAAGGCCTCCGGCGGTTATCAGCCCTCTCGGGTCGATCAGGATTTCGCTGAAGCCATGCCCAGGTGCCGTTATCGTGACGTTCCGGATAAGGGCGCCACTTGCTCCCGATATGGTGCCGCCGGCTCCCGTGCCTCCGAATAGAGTGTCAATCGTGGAGGTGAACAGAATCGCGTCGCCGCTCCCATTCGTTACTCCGTGGATTTCCATGCCAATTTCGCCCGCAGTGCCCACTACGTTCTGAAAAGAGCCACCGGGGTTGCCTTCTTTGAACATAATGTTGGCGTATGCTGATCCCATCAGGACCACCATTGCCAACGCTGTGCCTAGTATCCTGCTTCTCATTTACTCCTCCTACAAACGGTTTTTCCCCTCCTTTGACGTGAAATGACAAGGCGCTCGTGAGGAACTCTTCGGCCTGTGGTGGCAATCCTCAACCTTTTTTCTCCACAAAGTCGGCAGTAATTGTGCAATTGAGTTACCAGACATCGCCGCACTTTGGTGATAGTCAAAGCGAATGATTTAGCATTGGTTGACATAGCAAGCTTGCTTTGCTGACGTGCAATGGCTTGCGAACCTTTTCCGAGGACGTTTGCAAGTCTTTGCGAGAAGAACCTGTTACAACGGGCTCTAGGCGTCGAAGGGGCTGCAAAGGCGAGAGCGACGAAGGCCAGGGAAATGCGAAGAGTATGCAGTTGCAGGCTGCCCAGTCTTAACAGTGGTGGTTCTCAGTGCTTCCGTGTAATACCGCGTAATCCGTCAGCCCTTTATTTTCGGCGGTGAGAAGCCAATCAGTAGCAGCGAACTGTCAGGCTTCAATCAACTGATCGTCAGAAGAGATTTATCCATAGCAACGATTCCCGAACGTCCGTTGCACGCGCAACAACTGCTCACCCTTTTCCTGACAGTTTTGACAGTCGCACTCTGAAATCGATCCGGCTTACATTACCACTGCCTGCCTGTCGTGAAAACATCACTCAACTGAGGCTTGACTCGACTACAGGAGGGTCGTGATGCGTCCAGTAATTCTCTTCGCACTGTCGGTAATGGTGATCTGTCTGGCGCTGGCGAGCGGTGTGCACGCCACTACGATCAATTCCCAGGCCTTCACCGACACCGGTTCCCCGACGGCCAATGGTTCGCCCACCGGCAATATCAACACGGCCACGACCTTCACGGTCGGGAACTTCATCTCGACGACCTCGCAGACCGGCATCTTCGCGGGCATGCCTCTCCAGTTTTTCTCTTCGTTGTCGTTCAACATCACCAACCCCAGTAGTCTTACATTCGGCAATAGCTTCTTCGGAACCTTCGCAAGCACCGCGATCACGGTAGTAACGAACACTCCGGGTTTCCTGAACATCAGTGCGATGGGGGAGTGGACGCCGGGCACGTTCGGCGGCCTGTCAGGGGGACCTTTCGCATCCACTTTGACCTTCGTCTTCACGCAGAACCCCTCGCACAACGGAGCTATCGGCGATTCCGCCGTCTTCCAGACGGTTATCCCCGAACCGCCGAGTGTCGTGATGGGTCTCACAGGTCTTGCCATGGGAGGCGTGATCTACTTGCTCCGCCGACGGCGAGCCACCTTGGCCCTGGCCTGACGTCGCAAAAAGTTGAGCGTGTGGGCCAGGTGGACAAGCACCTGCCGAAGACGCTTCGGAAGATGCTGCGGATTTGGGGGTGCGCCCTGTCTGGTCGAAATGGTGCGCAGCGAGATGCTGCGACGTGGGTCTTGTGGCCAGATTGTCTGCACTCTCGGCACTTCGCAGCATCCTCCTTGAAACCTCGCGAGAGAGCTTCAGCGCGGCAGAAGGGGCGGAGTCAAACAGCAAGTCCAGTATCTCTGCAATCGATTCCTGCGGCACGAATGGTCAGTACTTTGACATCGATCGATATATCATTCGCTCTTTCGGTGTTTGTGTGATGCCGGGAAGGTGAAGGTCCGGGGCTGCGGAGAGACGCTGCTACGCCCGCAGCACAACCACAGCCCGCATTTCTTCAAACCCACTGAAAAACGTATTTGGGGTTTTCGTAAGCGATTCGCGCTTTATCGCCGCCATGGGGACGACGTTACAGATGATGCCCCAGATATCGCATTGCAGGTGTGTCCTTCGTGCCCAGAGAATACGAAGGTATCCCCGAACTCGTTGACAGCTTCGCCGTTTAGCTGCTCCAGCGCTTCAATCTCTTCCCCGTAATACATGATCGAAAGTGATTGCGCGAACAAGGATACTGCTTTGAAGCGGGTCTTGACCTTATCCAATTGTCCGTGGCGGTAGGTAATCGTCTGAAAAAGCAGATCGATGGTCAGTTGCCCCGGATCAGGATTGTCAAAACGAAAGCAGTCAGTGAAGGTTGTCCCAAAGCTTGATTTCACGGTGACCTTAAAGGTCTTTCCGGTCACTTGAGCATGTGTCTGGCTGAATGGTGCTAATCCCAAAACCAAAATGGTTATCGCGGCAATTTTATTCATGAGTCTGCTCCTTGTGCGCCCTATGGGGCTCTGCCCAACTTTGGCGTATCGCGTAGTTTTCGTCAGGCAGCACGAGCGTGCAGTCCAGACTACAAACTCGGTAACTATGAACCGGAGAGCCGAGAGGCACAACTGTTAATACTCACAGCCACAACTGCTCACTTCCCGCGTTTGGACTGGGGTTAGGGCTATACGTGTAAACCGTGTAAACCACGTAAACCTGCTTGAAATACAAATATTTATTAGGGTTTTAATCTGACTGTAATACAGGTTTGCAGGTGTGCAGACACACGGCTATACACCAGTTCACGCTGGCGAGATGGTCGAAGCCATTTTGATTGGCGTCCACGCCACTACGCTCCGTTGCGCGTAGTTTGGTGCGCATTTCTTTTTGTAGTTCCGAGACCACGAGTCTTCGGTGCCCTCGACCAGCGGCGATGGGGATCAGGGATTTATTGTCGTTTTTGGAATATCCGAAGCTAACATCTACGAAGTTTTTAAGACCTACCACCTGCTCGAACTTTTCTACTGGATCTAGGTGAGAGCACGGCATTTTGGTGCGAAGAGCTTTCGCCCTATGTCGCAGTGTCCTGCTTGTAGCGCTTTGTTCATCGCCACCGCATACTGGCGCGCTATCACCGCGACAAATTCGACCGGGTTAGCCGCGTACCAGTCGTCGTCCACTTGTTGCTTCAAGCGCCGTTGCCATGCCTGAAACTCCTCACAGTAGTTGCGCCACCGGTCTCGCAGTTCGTCAGTAGCCAAATGGGTGAGATGCTCACTGGGTGGGTCCGGCGGCGGCTCGCCGCGGATGACTGGTGTAGCGTCGGTCCACACGCTCGACTTCTGGTTAGAGGGCGGTTCGGGATTGCGGGGGGCTTGCGTCGTGAGCCGCGGGTTGAACTCAGTCTCCACCCGGTACAACATCTGGAAGTAAGCGTGTCGCGACTCGCAGTGCTTGACCTGGGACAACGACTGCGGAATATGGCCAGGATTCGCCTTGTGCGGCTTCCTGCAGCGCCAAACTGTCAGAGTGTGGGGTTCCAAGCGAAGCATCTTCGCTGCTTGCTGCTCGGTCAGCAATTGCAAGTCATCCATATAAACCTCCGTACACCTTACCTCGGTAGCGCAGGGCGCAGCGTCCCTTCAGTTGAAACAACTTAATTTGAGGGACAGAGGGAGAGGGTCAAGACAGTCTTCAAGAACGGCGAACCGGCTGCGCAAGGGCTGTATTGTGGAAAATTCTGGATCATCCGGCCTATTTCTACAGGTTAGACAGGATGCAATTGCGGCAGATTCACGCGTACCATCCATGCGCGTTGTTCACCCAGAGGTAAGCCGTGATAGGCCCACTCGTCTGCTCTATTGCTTTATCTGTTAGAGGCACAATCCTGCCCAGTAATCCGAACGACAGGCGCCTCGGACTCATCCTCTTGATTATGTTTCTTGTGGGCAGTGCGTTGGCCTGCAGCGAAGTGGTCAGGTGGTGGAAAGCACGAAAGGAGAAACCGCCTCCTTTAAGAAAAATGCTAAAAGCAAGAAGAGCGCGGGTTGGATCGAGCCGTTAATGAGACGACTAGCCTACTCTCTTCACATCCTCAGGCACGACGCGCCTAGTCACGTGTGCACGATTGCGCTATCGGGATTGTCGGTGCGAAGGAATACTGGTGCGCCAATGCCATTGGCAAATTTTCCTTCATCCAAGCAGCTAGCGTTAGCGCTGTCCCGCGTCGGGGTTCGCGCTGCTGTTCTCGAAAAGATGGCGAGGAGACTGGATGCTGACGGCCTAAATACGCTGACGGACCTCATGCTTTCGGACCAGCAGGTGGCAACTCTTGGGTTCAAGCTCTATCGCTTAAAAAACGGAATCGTCATACACTCGGGCCAACCGGGTGACGACCTCCCGAAAGCACTGCTCCCCAACTCTGACGAGGAATCCTCATCCATCGCGAAAATCAACAAATGGATGGCTCTAGCCGACATCGCTATGGGCCAAAGCACAGGCGAAAAGACTGTCTAAAGAATACGGGCCGCCAGCCCATTCGAGAGTCGAACCGGCATCGACCCGAACTCGGAACGGCGTGAAGGCTAAAACAAAGCTAAAAACGCCGCTGCCTGACCGGGCGGCGGTTTTCGTTTAATCTTTGTGCAAGTTATTACAAATAAAATGATTATTGGTGGGCAGTGCAGGACTCGAACCTGCGACCTCCTGCTTGTAAGGCAGGCGCTCTAACCAGCTGAGCTAACCGCCCGTATTGCTGGCTCTAGTGATTCTAAACCACTTCTATGAACTGCACTCTAAAACGAGTGCCTCTTTTTGGTAGCACTGCCAAAACGCTCGCGGGCAGACCAAGCGCCAAAGTAGTCCATCTTTGAGTCGATCATCTACGTGACATAAGTCATCGCCAGCCAGACCTCGCTCCTTCCACACTCTATTAAAACTCGACACCGATCCAATGAATCCGAGGCATCCAAAGAGGATCTGCTGGGGTTGTGACAAATATTGCTCCGCCGACGATCTTCGCTGCGGGAACGGAACACTACGCAGACGACTCCAGTGGTCAAGATTGGCTTGAATGGAATCTGAACCCTAACAGCGAATCAGTTCGGGCCTTTACAAATTCAGGTGATCACAACAAGTCGTCGGCTGGCCGATGAACGGGATGTGATTTGTACCAATGCGTCCCAGAATTGTTAGGATTAGGGATATCTGGGAAGATCGTGAGTAAATCTGTGGGGTCATCTCAGAACTCACAAAAACGGCATCTGCTACTAGGCACCGTCTCGTTCACGGTTTGTTTTGCGGCGTGGGGTCTGATCAGCGCGTTTGCTCCCAGTTTTCGGCAGAAATTTCACCTTTCAGCTACGCAGACTGCGTTCCTGGTTGCGGTCCCAGTACTTCTCGGTGCTCTCGCCCGACTACCCTTCGTTATGCTCGCCGATCGTTTCGGAGGCCGAGCAGTCTTTACCATCCTGATGTTCTTCGTTGCCATCCCGGTGGCCTTGGTCCCTTCCGCGAATAGCTATCAGAACCTGATCGTTGTCGCGTTCTTGCTGGGAATGGCGGGATCTTCTTTCGCCGTCGGAGTTGGCTATGTTTCGCGCT
>Ga0126381_100010843_pt1 | contig 10280 bp, 10 predicted proteins | sample PanSoiMetPlot_28_FD_96465 | JGI IMG/M metagenome (GOLD analysis project Ga0126381, IMG submission 96465) | Tropical forest soil microbial communities from Panama - MetaG Plot_28 | ecosystem: Environmental > Terrestrial > Soil > Tropical forest > Bulk soil | place: Panama | collected 2016-02-17 | reverse complement strand
CCGGATGGGCAGGGATGCGTCAGGGGGTAAGGGGGCCCTTGTCCGCAGGTAACGGGCGCAGCGGTGCGGTCACGGCGAACGACCAAACAGCCGATCATAAGTGTCCGGGACGTCTGCGAACGCCTGTCCGGGATGTGTCCAAACACCTGTTAGGGACGCTCATCCCCTTCCGTGTCGGTGTGATCGTGAGGTAGTCTGGCTCTGAAGCTGCCAGTGGCGACGTGCCGAAGTGCCCATGAGCGGCAGCCTTTGTGCTCGCGGCGGGCAACATTGAAATTTAACCACTAGGATTGTGCCGCATGGATTCACACCCGTGCTCGCATGCGGCCGCTCATCAAATTCAGGAAAGCCTCGGTTCGGGCGCTCCTGCCCGAAGCCACTGGCGGATGCACGAAGGAGATTGATATGCACCGGCAGCATGATTTCGCTTCGTTGGTAATATGGGCGACGGCGACGGTTGCGCTAGTCCAAACAGCCAACTCTGCCGAAGGGCCGACCAGCACCGCTACGCAAAGCGCCGTATCCACCCCTGATTTCTCTGGCGTCTGGACCAAGCCATATCTCGGCTGGGAGCTGCCATTGTCCGGTCCCGGCCCGGTGACCAACAAGGTACGCCGGAGACAAGCTTTCGATATCGACGGCCGGCCCTTGCGTGCTGATACCGCGCCACTTGTAAATACCGCCTCCCAGCTTATCGGTGATCATGACAACCCCATCCTCAAGCCCGCCGCGGCGCAGGAGGTGAAGCGGCGTGGCGATAACGAGCTGCACGGCACGCCCAATGCGAGCGCGCGCAATCAGTGTTGGCCGGAAGGAGTGCCGGCTGTTTTCCGAGACATGACGATTCAGATGATCCAGCAGTCGGACAGGATCGTCATCCTTTATGACTACGACCACGAAGTGCGGCGCGTGCGCATGAACCAGCAGCATCCCGCGCAGGTGACGCCGCTGTGGTACGGGGACTCGGTCGGCCACTACGAAGGCGACACCTTGGTGATCGATACGGTCGGGATCAAGGTTGGTCCCTTTACCATGGCGGACAACCTCGGCACGCCGCAGAGTGCGGCGATGCACGTCATCGAGCGTTATCGGCTGGTCGACTACGCGGCCGCACGAGAAGGGCAAGTTAGGGGCTTGCAGGAGAATTTCTTTATCGGCGGCGGAGGCGATGTGGGCGTGCCCTTGGATCGCGGCTATCGCGGCCAGGGGCTGCAGCTTCAGTTCACGGTCGAGGATGATGGCGTTTTCACAACGCCCTGGTCCGCCATCGTAACTTACCGGCGCGCCTTGGGCGCGATCCCAGAAAACGCCTGCGCCGAGAATCTCCGTGGAACGTATGTCGGGAAGGACAGCGCCATACCGCGCGCGAGCACGCCGGATTTCTAGGCCTGCGGGTTCCACCACGCGCCAAGCGCTGCGCTTGGCAAATGGCCAGGGCAGCGCGCGCCCCGGCCGTGAGATGATGCCGGCTGAACCTGCTCAGTGCGGTCCGCCGAAGAAAAGCGAGAATGGGAAGGGCGGGCCTTCGGCATGCTCGAGGCGCTCGCGAACCGGAGGACCGATAGGACGATACCGGGGCGCGGGCTCGTCGTACGGGTCGATATCGCGTCGCGAAGTGCGCACGGTTACGTCGGTCTCCGTGCGCGACGGGCGCCGGCGTATGGTTTCGCGTTCCGTAATCCTGGGCTCATCCGCAGTGACGGTGACGCTCTTCTTCTCCGTGCGCGCCGCCTTCTTTTTGGCGGGTGGAAGAGGCGCCGCCGTGCTGGCCGCGCCGGTGTCCTCGCGCGGCGCCGCCATACCGACGGTCCCGCTCGTGCCGCCGCCGGAGATCGGAACAAAGGCGACGATGCCGTAGCTCTGCGGATCGACGATCACCAGCTGCTGCTTCGCGACAAAGAAGCTGAAGTCGCGATAGTGCGGGAAAATGTCGGCGAGCTCGCCGGAAATTCGCGAGAGCCGCACAGAAGACGGAACAGTGCTGGCCACGCTGAGCGAGAAATTGACGTTGGTCACCGCCTGGATGCGCTGCTGTCGAACGATGTTGCCGATGCGCGTCTGTTCGCGCTCGTCGAGCGCAATGAGCCCTGATCTGTCAGGCTGCTCGTTCCCGGCGGCCTCCTGCTTGTCGCCGCCCTGCGGCGCCTGCACCTTCTGCCGAGACTGCGCGCTCGGCGCGGGCGCATTCTGCTGCTGCGCGCCTTGCTGGTTCTGAGCGCCCCGGGCGGTGTCGCGCTGCGATTCGACATTCTGTACGCCGGCTGCCTGTACGCCGGCTGCCTGTGCGCCGGCGGTCACGCCCAAAGCAAGCGCGATCGCCGCGACGCCGGTGAGATAGCAGGTCCTCATGGTGCCTCCTGTTATATGGCTCCTTCCGTTGTGAGGTCTCACCGAGCTTCATCGCCCGCCGACTCTCGGCAGAGGCCTATCGCCTACTAACGTATGAATCCAAACCCTGTTCCGTTGATTGGGCGCATTGCGTGGCGCGACGGTCACGCGCTAACCGGGCGAACGCCGCGATGCGAAGCGTTCACCCGCATGTGAGGTTGTGCGGGTCATCGGCGTGCCCGACGCAGTTTACGGCGAGGAGCTGTGCGCCTGGATCAAGCTCAAGGCGGGGCGCTTGCGCGACGGCCGAGGAGATAAGAGGCCGCTGCCGGGGCCAGATCGCGCGCTAGTACATCCGCTCCTCCCCATGACGGCGACCGGCAAGCTGCAGTTGGCCGACAGGAGGGCCGCGCTCATCAGCTCCGCCGCCTTCGGCGCCAGCGGCGGAGCGCCGATTCCATGGCGTCGCGGGTGACCAGGTTGAACTCGGCCATCTCCCTGAGACGGTTGCGCACGCTTCCCGTTGCGACGCTTCCGGCACGGGTCCGCAGCAGCTGCGCCATGGCCTCGAGCAAGCGGTTCTGCTCGGTCAGCATACCCTCGTAGTTTTCGGAGGCCTCGTACAAGGCACGCTTGCTGCCCGCCTCGCCGCAGCGGCGCGCGAGCGTGTATTGCTCGAGCAGCCGCGCGGCGACGCTCGCGCTGCTCTTGCTGATCTTGAGATCCGCCGTGATGCGATCGAGGCTGACCGGCGCGGCGCTGAGCAGCAGATGGCCGTAGAGGCGGGCGGCGAGCTGCGGCACCCCCCAGGGGACGAGGAGCCGCGCCACGTCCTCGGTAAAGCGGCGTCTCGCCGCACTCGATGTTTTGGCCGTCTTGCTCGATGCCCTATTTGCATTGTTCGGCATTTTTCGAATATACTGTAAAAATTATGCAATAGCTAGCGCGCAGCAATACACGAGGAAGACATGATAGTTGCCCTTTATGTAGCTGCGTCGGTCATCATGGCTGTGGGAAGCCTCTATCTCGCGTGGCGCAGCCGGGATGTGCGCAAATTTCTCGCTGGCGCCTTCTTCGTCTCGTCCGGCTTCATGTTCTATCTCTATCTCGCGGATGTCTCGGTGCCTCTGCTGGGGACCGGCTTCGTCGAGACACCTGCGATCAGCGGCGCCCGCTCCATCGTCCACGCGGTCCTCTGCTTGCTCTGTCTCTATTTCGGCTTCGTGAGCAAGCCGCAGACCTGAACAAACGCCGCCCTAGCTCGGGCGGGCAGGCGGCGCATTTAGGGGGCCCGGAAGCGCCCGCTCGGCCTCTTTCAGCAGGGCTTGCTCGTGTCGGCGGAGAAAGACGACCGCGGTTACGGCAGCGGCCAAGCCCAGCATGAACAATCCAACGCCGATCGGTCCGGAGATTCGATGCACCGAGGACCCGAGCAGATATCCGCCGAGACCGAAAATCGATGACCAGACGGTTCCTCCAGCGGCGTTGAAGAAAAAGAAGCGCGGCCAGGGCATGCGATTGGCGCCGGCGAGGAGCGCGGCAAACGTGCGCAACAACGCGACAAAACGGCCGGCGAAGACGAGGGCGCCTCCGTAGCGGCGAAAGAGATATTGTCCGAGCTTGAGGCGAGGCTCATCGAGGCCGATGCGCGGGCCATAGCGCACCAGGAGACGAAATCCCACGACCCGACCGATCTCGTAGCCGATATTGTCGCCGATCACCGCACCGGCGGCCGCAGCCGCAATGACGCCGACGATATTGAGTTGGTGGTTCGTGCCAGCATAGACCGCGGCCGCAATGAGTGCAGTCTCGCCGGGCAGCGGAACGCCCATGCTCTCGAGGCCGACCAGAACCAACACGGCCCAATAGCCGTAAGCGGTTATCAAATGGGGGGGATCGAGCTGCGAGATCAAGGACATCATCCGCAGAACTTGGCACAATGTTTCTCGACAATAAATGGCTGCTTTTTGTCGGGCTATCGGTGCGCACCGGAAAACGCTAGCATGCGCAAACGCTCGAGTTTTGTGGGAGACTGTCGCAGCAAGCCATTCAGCGCAGAGGAGGCCATCATGCGCGAGAGGTTCGCGATGCTAACGGGCGCCATTGCCGCCGCTGCCGGTGTCGTCGTCTCAGTGGCTATCCCACCGACGGCCGCGCAGATGGCGGCTCCGGCGCTGACGACGTCAACCCCGACGACGCCTTGGGGCGAGCCCGATCTGCAGGGTATCTGGACCGATGAGACCGATACTCCGTTGCAGCGCTCGCCAAAGTTCGTGGATCAGGACTTCTTCACCGAGACGCAGCGCGCGGAATTGGACCGGCAGCGATCCGCCATGAAGGGCCGCGACCAGCGCGCCGAGCGCGGGACGCTGGCCGATGTCGCCGGCGCCTACAACGACGTGTTCACGCCGAAGAAGCGTACCGGCTTGCGCACCTCGCGGATCGTCGATCCGCCCAACGGCCGGTTGCCGCAGCTGACGCCGGAGGCGGCGAAGATGGCCGCCGCCGAACGAGCGTTTCGACTCGCCCTGCTGCAGGCGACCGAGACCTGCAAGATCAAGGACGCGCCGTGCCGCGGCGGGGTGTACGATCCAGCGCCGTCGCCGCGATTTTCGGACCCGCCGCCGCGCTACAACACGGCGACCATCAATCGCTATGACGGGCCGGAGGACGCCTCATTGCCGGTGCGCTGCCTGATGGGCGGGCTGCCCGAGTTCGGCACGCTCGGGGCGATCGCCGATCGCATCAGCTTTCGCCGCATCGTGCAGACGCCCGGCGGCATCTCTATGTTCTACGACGTCGGCCAGGGGCAGGGGTGGCAGCGCAACATCATCATGGACGGGCGGCCGCATTTGCCTGCTGCCATTCGCCAGTGGTTCGGCGACTCGCGCGGGCGCTGGGAGGGCAATACGCTCGTGATCGACGTGACGAATTTCAGTCCGAAGACCGATTTTCAGGGCTCGCGCGAGGACCTGCACGTGGTCGAGCGCTGGACCAGGACTGCGCCCGCGACGCTCGACTATACGGTAACGGTCGACGATCCAACCGTGTGGGTGCGGCCGTGGACCGCCAAGCAGGAGTTCATCCTGCAGAGCAACGAGGAAAACCGGATATATCCCGAGCCGCGCTGCATCGAGGGAAACTATGGTTTGCCGGGATTGCTGCACGGGCACCGCGTGCAGGAGCTCGCCTTCGCGCAGGGACGCGGTGTCGATCCGAGAACCATAAGCTCGATCGCGGGTGACGAACGCGAGCCCGACCCGCTGCAATAACACGCCCATACGATGGAGGAGGAAATGCCCGATCTCGAGCAGTTTGCAGTTACGCCCCGCCGCGGATTCTTCCGCCGGATCGCCGCCCTGTCGGCGCTTGGTCTCTTCGGCTTTGCACCGACGGCGGCGCCCGCCGAGGGCGCGGACGGTCCCGATTGGCCGGGGGCGCTGAAAGGCCGGCACAAACAGGTCTTCGACGTCTACGACATCAATGACGGGTTTCCGCTCGGCTTCACCAACAATTTCCTCACGCCGAACGAGTCGGCGACCGCGGTCCTGATCTTCCGCCACAAAGGGCTGCCCTACGCCCTCAACAGCGCGATGTGGGCGAAATACAAGGTCGGCGAGTCATTCAAGATCAACGATCCGGAGACGAAAGCACCCGCCGTGAAGAACCCGTGGTTCCAGCCGAAGGCCGGCGTGCTCAACAACGCCGACATGGCGCTCGACCGTCTCGCCGCGAAAGGCACCGTGATGGGCGCGTGCGCGGTCGCGCTGCGCGGCCAGAGCCGCAGGCTCGCCGAGAACGCGGGCGCGAGCGCGGACGAAGCGTTGAAGGAATGGACCGCCAATCTAATCCCGGGCGTCACCGTCATCCCCTCGGGGACCTGGGGAGTCAATCGGGCGCAGGAAGCCGGCTGCACCTATTGCGCCGGAGGCTGAGGCCAGCTGCGATCCGGGGGCGCCGCTACCTCCCTGACCCTCCTTCAGGGAGAGACATCCGACGAACGAGGCCTGCGGGCTATGGGCTTCGCAGACCCGGTCGCACCGCGTCACGCCAACGGAATCATCCCCGTCCACCATTGCGTGAACGGCCCGACATCGATGTCGTACTTGCGCGCGAAGGTGAGCTTCCCGTCCTGGCCCATGCGGAACACGGTGAGGCCGGCCGGCAGGTCCACGATCTTGCCGTCCTCGCGGCGCGCGGTCGGCGCGAGCGAGCCGGCGACGAGCAATCGCCCGGCGCTATCAAGCCCGAACGTGCGCGGATGCGCGGCGCGAATATCGGCGTGCTGGACAGGCGTCGGCTCGCCGGTTTCCTCGTTGATGGCGAAGACCACGATGGCGCTTTCGCCGTCGCTGAAGACCATCTTGCCGCCCACATTCTCCACCCCCGGACCGGCCGCAGTGGCGAGGCCCGAGCGATTGCCGAGATAGACGAACCGGCCGTTCGGATGAATGTGAATGGGACCCGCGGCCTGGATGTGGAATTGGTGCGCGGGGTCGGTCAAGGTCGACTTGGCGAACAGCGGCTCCGGCGCGAGATCGCCATCGCCCGTCATCTTGTAGACGATCAGCTCATTCTGCCGCTCGACCGAAAGATAGACCCAAGGCTGCGTCGGATGAATATCGAGATGGCGGCCGCCGAAGCCGTAGCCGCCGTTCGGCGCAATCTTGCGCTTGTTTGCGAGCACCCCGTCCTTGAAATCGTAGATGTGCAGCGAGCCCGGGTCCTCCGGCTTGCTCCCCTCAGGATTGTTGCCGCGCGCCACGATAATGACCGTCTTGTCCGCGGGGGTTGCCCGGACCTGGTGGAAATAGATTCCCTTGTCCAGATTGTCCGGCTGCCTGACCTCATCGCCGATGCTGCCGTCGCCCTTGATCTTGTGGACGGAGACATTGGAGGGAAAATTGTAGGCAACCAGCACATGCGCGCCGGCGTGATCGACGCTCGCATGCACCGGCCGTTGCCGCAGCCTGATCATTTCGCCGTGCGGTGCAAGCTCGCCGAGCGGTGTGACATGGAAGGCCGCGAGATAATGCTGATCGGGCGGGTATCCGGGGATGGGCTGGATGCCGACGCCGCCACTGCTCGTTGCCACGTACAAGTATCGGCGCGAGGGATGCGGCCAGGCGTACTGGATGCCGCCCGGAAGTGTGACGGCATCCCGCTTGGCGAGCGTTGCGGCGCCGAAATCAACTTCATAGTGGGTCAGCTGTCCGCCAACCCCGGAATAGAGGGCGCAGTTGTCCTTGCTCTGCGCAAACGCCAGGCGCGGCATGACGAGCGTGCTTGCAAGCGTGACGGAGAATGCGCGGCGCGTGATGGTCATGGTGATTTCCTCCCGGCTGTTTCGCGTATCTAATCCTCATCCGCGCGAGCGCACAAGCAATGCGGCGGAGGCCTCGACGCGGCGCCAAAGCTGGAGCAACATGCGTTGCCGCAAGCGGAGTTTGTCTCATGCCTGTCAGCCTCAAGGTGAATGGCGCGATACATAGCGTGGCGGCCGAACCGGACACGCCGCTGCTCTACGTGCTGCGCAACGATCTCGGCCTCAATGCCGCGAAGTTCGGCTGTGGACTTGGCCAATGCGGTGCCTGCACGGTCCTGGTCGACGGTGGTGCGGTGCGCTCCTGCATCACGCCGATCGGCGCACTCGGCCAATCGGAGATCACCACGCTCGAAGGCCTCGGCACGGCAGAGCATCCGCACCCGCTGCAGGCCGCTTTCATGGCGGAGCAGGCGGCGCAGTGCGGCTACTGCATCCCGGGCATGATCATGCTGGCCAAGGCGCTGCTCGACCGCATTCCGCAGCCGAGCGAGACCGAGGTCAGGCTGGGATTGACCGGCAATCTCTGCCGCTGCGGTGTGCACAACCGCGTCCTCCGCGCGGTCCTCAAGGCCGCGGAGGCGGGTGGCAGGATCTGATGAACGAGATCGCACAGCGCAGCCAAGCCGTCTTGCGCCGTGCACCCGACTGCGGCATGCTTTAGGTGATTTCGGCGCGTCACAAGAACCGCGGGCACTCGAACATCGCGGGCAGTCGAACAATGGGAGGGTAAGACGTGATCAACAATCATGTTTCGACTTTCTTCGGTGTTCTGGTCGCTCTCGCCGCGCTTGCCGCGCCGGTCAGGGCCGATGATAGGGCACCCGAGATTCCCGCGGTGCCGACGCCGGGAAATGCCGCCGAGGCGAAAAACATCCTCGGCGCCAAATTGCTGGTTTGTAACACCTGCCACGGCGCCAACGGCGCCCCCAAAAATGCGAACGTTCCGATCATCTGGGGTCTGCAGGAAAATTATCTGCTCAAGGAGCTGCATGACTTCCAGCATGGCGATCGCGACAACGAAGTCATGAAGTGGATGTCGACGGCCCTCACGCCGGAGGAGCTCGGGTCCGCGGCCGCCTATTTCGCGAAGAAGAATTGGCCGGCCTCACCCGCTGGCGCCGCTCCCGCCGCCACCGCGTCGCCGCCCGCCGCGGTGGCCGTGTGCCAGGTCTGTCATCAACAGAACCTCGCCGGCGGCGTGCCGGCGCCGCGGCTCGCCGGCCAGCGATACGAATATCTGGTCGAGGCGATGCGTCGCTTTGCCGAAGGCGAGCGGACCAACAATACCGACATGGCGCGGCTCATGAGCTCGATCTCGGCCGCCGACCGGGAGGCGATGGCGCGTTACATATCCGGTCTCTGATCGTCTCGACCATGTGACCGTCACGGGAGGTAATTAGGCGCCAATCCCGTTGACAGGTTGGAGGTTTCACTGAAGACTCGACGTTAAAGCCTAAGCGCAAATCGGCAATTCGGGATCATGGGAGGCAAGCATGGATTCCAACGGATCTGGCCGTAGACGGTTCTTGAAGCAGGCCGCCGCACTGGCCGGTGTGGCCGCGGGTGGCGCCGGTGCGGAATGGGCCGCGACATCTCAGTCAGCCAGGGCTGATACCAAGCCTGAAGGATCGGTTGAGGGCCACGACCACCGCGAGCTGCTGCGCCGCGGCGCGAGGTTCAGCGTCGATCACATCACTTACTACACACCGCTGCAGGATTATGCCGGCATCATCACGCCGGCCTCGCTTCATTTCGTGCAATACCACGCGTCCCACTTCCCTGACATCGACGCGAAGAACCACCGCCTCACCATCCACGGAATGGTGGATCGTCCGATGAGCTTCAGCATGGACGATCTGAAGCGCCTTCCTTCCGTATCGCGGGTTCATTTCGTGGAGTGCCACGCCAACGGCTCTCCCATGATCCACAACCAAGGCAATGAGAACATGGGTCCGCCGGTCCAGTTCATCTGGGGGATGGTCAGCAACAGCGAATGGACGGGAGTGCCGCTTTCCGCGTTGCTGAACGAGGTCGGCGTGCAAAAGGAAGCGAGCTGGCTGGTTTACGAAGGGGCGGACCCGGGCAAGTTCAGCCACACCGTGCCGCTGGCAAAGGCCATGGACGACTGTTTCGTGGCCTACGGCCAGAATGGCGAGCCTGTGCGCGTCGAACAGGGTTACCCGATCCGGATGATCGTGCCCGGCTGGGAAGGGCCCTTCAACGTGAAGTACCTCTCTCATATCAAGGTGGTGGACGAGCCGTACCATACCTGGAACGAGAGCATGAACCACTCCGTCATGCGCGAGGATATCGGCGGCAAGTCGCGCTGGTATCATTTCGAGTGGGCGCCGAAATCCGTAATCACGCGGCCTTCACCCGGAATGAACATACGTCCGGGATATGTCGAGATTACCGGCTTGGCCTGGTCCGGCGGCGGCAAGATCACCAAGGTCGATGTCTCCACCGACGGCGGCCAGACCTGGAAGGAAGCGAAGCTCCAGGCGCCGGTACTGACGAAGGCGCAGGCGCGATTTAATTTCGACTGGGCCTGGGACGGACAAGAATGTGTCATCCAGTCTCGTTGCACGGATGAAAATGGGGTCGTTCAGCCCTCGCGCGCGGAGTT
>Ga0126381_100010842_pt1 | contig 10280 bp, 6 predicted proteins | sample PanSoiMetPlot_28_FD_96465 | JGI IMG/M metagenome (GOLD analysis project Ga0126381, IMG submission 96465) | Tropical forest soil microbial communities from Panama - MetaG Plot_28 | ecosystem: Environmental > Terrestrial > Soil > Tropical forest > Bulk soil | place: Panama | collected 2016-02-17 | reverse complement strand
GTTCCAATAGAAAAAGATGCAGTCGTCGGTCGCATTGTCGCCGCCTATTTTGCGATGATCGCAGCCTGGGTTGGCGACAACGCCGTGGCCTGTGAGCAGCTTGCCGGCGCGATTGGCTACACGAGTTCCCTCAGCTACGGTCAATTGAAACTGATGCCTTGGTGGGATCCATTGCGTGGTGATCCATGTTTCGAACAAGTTGTTGCTTCACTTGCACCGAAAAACAATTAACTACGAATGAAGCGAACAAACATTAGTTCGCTGCCCAATTAGTGTACATTTGATGTCTGTTTGCGCTTAGCGACTCAGCTGTCGAACAGCGCGATTTCCCTGGTTAAGAGACACAGTACCGTTAGGCTGAACGTTGTTATGGTGTCACAAACGTCCGGTCAACTTCGACGCGTCTTAGGGGTTGGCTTCGGTTTAGCGGTCAGTATCGGTGGCACAATCGGTGTTGGCATTCTTCGCACACCCGGCTTGGTCGCGGAACAGTTGCACGTTTCTTCCGCGATTCTCTTGTTGTGGGTTGCGGGAGGCATATACACGTTGCTGGGTGCAAGTTGCTTGACTGAATTGGGCGTCATGCTCCCGCAGGCTGGCGGGTTTTATGTTTATGTTCGCCGCGCTTTTGGCAACACAGCGGGATTTGCTGTCGGCTGGACTGACTGGATGATGTACTGTTCGGTCCTCGGATATTTGTCTATTGCCATCGCTGAGTTTATTGCCGCTTTGGGACTAATATCCGCCGATACCGTTCGAATCGCCGCAGTCTTAGTACTTCTTGGCATTGTAGCATTGCAATGGCTGGGAATTCGCATCAGCAGTCAATTTCAAGAGGTGACCACCTCACTGAAGTGCATTGCGTTTTTAGTGCTGATTTTGGCGTGCCTCTTAGTACCAGCAGCTCAATACGAGCCCAAACCTATCTCACTTTCGGTGACTTTCGGCGCTTTGGTTGTTGCACTACAGGCAGTTGTCATCACATACGCTGGCTGGCAGAGTCCCTTGTATTTCATTGAAGAAGATCGCGATCCGGCGCGCAATGTTCCGCGCGCGATGATCGGCGGTGTGCTGTCGGTAATTGGGATTTACCTGCTTGTTAATATCGCGCTACTGAAGGCATTGCCGATGTCAGAATTATCAGGCGCGACGTTTCCGGCCGCTGATGCTGCTCGCATTATCGCCGGAGCTCACGGGCGCACTCTCATCATACTATTATCAGTGATTTCCCTTGTGCCGTTGTTGAACGCGATAATGATGATAGGTACGCGCGTCATTTTTGCGATGGGACGAGACCGGCTATTCTGGTCGCGCACATCGACCGTGAATCCCGGCGGCACACCGGATACTGCAACACTATTAACTGCCGCAGTCGCTGTTGGTCTCATCGCAACTGGCACGTTTCAGCGGCTGATAGCAATGACATCTTTCTTCTTGGCGGCTAATTATAGCCTCTGCTGCATCGCATTGGTGGTATTGAGACATCGACAACCTGAGTTGCCACGACCTTATCAGGCTTGGGGATATCCATGGTCACCCTGGCTGGTTGCGGCTGCTGGCGTGATGTTTTTGTTAGGAATGTTGGCAGGAGACATGTTCAACGGAGTCGCGGCTGTTGGATTGCTAGCGATCGGTCTTGTCGGACGCGCACTGTTCAATCGGAAAACGACTCTGTCGTGATTTGCGGCAGCCAGCCCCCTAAGTGCCGTTTAGAGCTAACGCCTATCCTTTTTCAGACGCGGGAGTACTTGAAATTTCTGTGACGGGGCGGCGTTTTATCTGTTCCATCACATCTCCGGCGATCATCTTCAGCAGCTCCTGTTCCTGCGTTGTCATATCGCGCGGTTTGGTGTCGAGGATACAAAGCGATCCTATAGGAAGACCATTGGGCCCGCGCAGGGGAACGCCGGCATAAAATCGTAAACGGTTTTCTTTCACAAATGGATTGTTCGCGAATCGCGGATCTCGCGCCAGGTCGCGCACAATTAGTACTTCATCGTGGGCGACAACATGCCCGCACAGGGAAACGTCGCGCGAAGTAGAGCGAGCCTCAGCGAGACGAGCCGGCAATCCGAAGTGAGATTTGAACCATTGCCGATTCTCATCGATCAGGCTTATCAGCGCGATCGGCACGTTGAAAAGTTTCGCTAGGCGTTCTGTAACGTGATCGAAATTTGTTTCTCTCGGGGTGTCCAGAAGGTTCAATCCAACAAGTTCCGCCAAGCGCTCTTCCTCTTTAGGCGACGTAGGAGCGGGCAGCATTGCGTCTGTAATTTCCGTAGTCATTTTGTAAACCCGTTGCGCGGCGTCAGCCAGGGAAACGGCTACTTCATCTACGTGGGCTGCACGCGAACGTTCTTTCAGTTTTTCTGCATCAAATCTGGCACTCCACACGCCGATCAGAATTGTTACGCTTTCAAGTCGCTCGTGAATTGCCAAAGCGATGTGGCGAGCCTGAGCTATGCTTGTAGGCGGCAATACGGAAACGCAGACGCATTCGGGTCGAACCTCAACGGTGCGGTCGAGCAACTCCTCGTGTTTGAGTCGCGCGGGTAGGTTTTCAGCTTCGAATCCCTGGTTTCGAAGCAGCTGCGCAAGCATCTCGCCGGCAAGTTCGTCACGATAAGCGCTGGCGGGAACACACAGAACCCGGCTGCCTATCGCAGGAGCGATTCCGGTCAGGTCGCCGTCTTGTTGCTCATGCGTTTGGTTACGTGACGCCTCCCGGCTGCTGAAATCATCTATGATCTCATGAACTCGCTGCAATGCGGAGGTCCTTTGCTCCGGAATGAGTGAACCCCTGTGAGCGTCGATTTCGACCGCTGCGATTGCCGGAATCAGAACGTTATCGTAGAGTGCAGCCAGCGATTCCGTATCCACATATTTGGTGGCGAACTCTTCTGCGCTATCCATCGAGAACGACAAAAGCCGGTGGTAAAACTCCTCGTGAGGCGCCAGCGGTTGATCCTCGCTTAGCAAGATCCCGAGAAACTCCAGCCGCGGAACATTTCGTCCTATCACCGCCAAACACACCGTCATAGGAGTGGAAAGCACCAGACCAACCGGGCCCCACAGCCAGGTCCAGAAAACGGCCGAAATGATTAGCGCAACCGGCGAAACGCCAGTATTCGCTCCGTAAACCCAAGGTTCGACAAAATTCGATATGATCACCTCTAACACGATGAACAAAGCGATTGTCATGAGGGGTGTGAACCAGCTTGTCGAGATGGCGAACGACAATAATATTGGTAAAAGGGCGCCCACCCATGGACCGACGTAAGGGATGAACCTCATCACACCGGCCAATAATCCCCACAAGGCGGCATTAGGAACTCCAATAAACTGCAGTCCAACAGCAACACAGATGCCGTAACACGTGTTGACGAGGAATAGAGTGGAGAGGTAACGCGACACACGACGCCCAGCGTCTTCCATTGCGCGCGTCGTTGTGCTGATTCGCCCCTGCCCTACGAGGCGAATCAATCTGCCGCGAATATCCTCCCTTTTTAGCAGCATGAAAATGACCAGCAAGAGCACCAACGCAGCCGTGCCGAGCGGACTCAGAATCGCGCTGAGAGTCTCCTGCATTAGTTGCGGAATTGCGTTGCGCCCTTCGATCACCTTTACCGGAATGGGAGTCGCCATAGGCGATGGCGTTCTTGTGGAAAGATTGCTGCGGGCTCGGTTCGTCTCCGGAGCGTTGCTCGGCGCTACGAGTTCGTTCTGTAGCGCGTGAACGCTTGATGAAAATCGCGCCAGTGGGCCGGCAGCAGGTAGCCGGAGTGATCGGATTTTGGTGGCGATGTTGGCCTGGTAGTCTGGTAGTTTGTCAGCCAGATCGATGATTTGACGTCCGATGACCCAACTCGCCGCACCGAAAATACTAAACATCGCAATGACTGTCACTAGCACAGCCGCGATACGGCCGATCCAGCGCTCCAGGCGCGTAACCAACCTGGAAAGCAAAAACGTGATCAGCGTGGCCAGGGCGATTGGCACGAATATCGACCGTCCGAAGTAGAGCGCGGCGACGACGAATGCGATAAGCAAGAGTCCCCAGATTCCGCTCAACGCGGCGGCGGGAGTAAGCGACGCGGGTCGGGTTCGGATACGTGAGTCAACTGGCCCGGCTCGTTCGATCGTCCGGGATGAATGCATTTGAAAAATCCTTTGTTAACAGATGCGCCAGGCAGATTGACTGTCCCGCGCAACAATGATGTTAATTTCAGGCAAACAGCGCTCCTCCGCGGCATGAATCGCATCAATGTGCGCGTATGCGTGTGTTGATGCTGAATTTGACCGGTGACGTGACATCCGGATTGCTTTAGAGGCTGCTAAACGCTCGCTCCAGTACATCGAGCAGAAAGTCGGCGTCTTGTTGGTGCACACACATCGGCGGCGAAAATCGAATCGTCTGCCCGTACAAACCGCCTTTACCAAGCAGTAATCCCATGTCCCGACAGTTTTCCAGCACGTGCGCGCATTCACTCGTCGCTGGTTCTTTTGTCGCACGGTCTTTCACCAGCTCGATTCCCAGGAGCAAGCCTTTGCCACGTACGTCGCCGATAAGATTGCGCTTTGCTTTTAGACGCTCCAGCCCCGCAAGAATCTGAGTGCCGATTTTCAAAGCGTTTGCTTGCAATTTTTCGCGATCGATCACGTCAAGCACCGCCGCGCCCTGCGCGCACACGGCGGGATTGCCACCGAAGGTGTTGAAATGCAGCCGCTGCGCTAATGTTGCCGCAATCTTCGGTGTGGTGACAACGGCAGCGAGCGGAGCGCCATTGCCAATTCCTTTGGCCATTGTCACGATGTCCGGCACTACATTCTGAGTTTCAAATCCCCAATAATGCGTGCCTGTGCGCGCGAATCCCGTCTGCACTTCATCGGCAATGCATACGCCGCCGGCCGTGCGCACATACTCGTAGGCGCGCTTCAGATAGTTTTCCGGAAACACTACGCATCCGCCGACACCTTGGATTGATTCGGCGATAAACGCTGCGACCTGTCCCGAAGTAGCGTGCTCGATCAAACTTTTGACGTCAACGGCGTAATGATGTCCTGCATGCGGATCGTCGCGTCCCCACGCTCCGCGATACGGATCCGGCGCAACCGCATGGTGAACCCCGAAACTGTGTGGAACGTTGAACTTCCAAGTACGATGCGCCGTTAGTCCCATTCCTGCGGCGTTACCTCCGTGGTACGAATTTCGGAGCGCAATGACATCGTAGTTCCCGGTGTAAGCGCGCGCCATTAACAGGGCGAGATCGTTTGCTTCGGATCCTGAGTTGACGAAATAGCAGACCTTTAAATCGCCCGGCATTTTCGCGGCGAGCTTTTCCGCATATTCAACGATGTTCGGGTGCAAATAAATCGTGGTCGAATGTTGCAAAAGCTCATTCTGCCGCCGGGCCGCCTCGACGACATCGGGATGACAATGGCCAACGCTGATCGTCACAATCCCGCCAAGAGCATCAAGATATCGTCGTCCGTGTTCGTCGAACACATATTGAGCTTTGCCCTCCACGATCATCAACGGTCGTTTGTAGTACAGGAAGAGCCCGGGGTTCAGAAATTGCCGACGCGAGCGCAGCACTTCCTCCGCGGATGGCCCACGGTACGGCTGCGGCTGATAATCGAATGGCGGGAGTTCAGGGTTTTGCATGATTTCGTGCTTCGGGCGCTTTCTGCACCTTCAGCAAACCAACGGTTATAGCAACTCGCGCCATCATTTTGTTATCCGCGTCAGTGTCCCCCCGTAACTGTGTATCCAGCGGCGCGTAGATCTTCAGCCAGCTCTGATTCCATCTGAACGGCGGCTTCAAACGGCATCGGATTCAGATGCTCGTAAAGCTCTGGCATCAAACGCACGCCGTATTTCCTGACGACCCAAGCCGCTTTGTAACCGTTTTTATGATTTTCGAATCGGTGATCGACCGGAATTCCTGTCATCCCAACATACACACACGGCTTTAGGGGATCGCGTTTCGGATTGAGACGCAAGATAGAAGGATGCTTTGCGACAGCATCGCAGAGGAGAACCACATAAACATTGTGATGAAAGTCCTCTTTCTTCTGACGCGCTGATTTCTTTCGTTTCACTTCGCCAGAGTAACAAAAGCGCGGTTACGTTCAGGCCGCCAGGCTCTTTGCCGAAAAAATCGCACAACTCGGTCAGGACGATAGCGCCTTACCTCAATCGGCGAATGCACCGTTAAGAAAAATTTGGCTGAAACACTAACTTGCCGGAAACTACATGCAGTAAAATGTGGCGCCATTTAGTGGCCATAAGTTTGTTGTTCCTGATCGTGTGCACATCGGTAGCTCGCAGTGAGACAAAAACAGAAAACGCGGGAATCACAGGCGTGATCTGGGTCACTCCTATTCGTCCCGGCCCGATCAAAAAAGGATCTGAATCGCCAAATACTGCGCCGCTTCCAAACGCGACGTTCACCGTAACCAGCGACAGTGGTGCGGTCACAAGATTTACGACAGACACAATGGGTCGCTTTAAGATTTTACTAAAGCCGGGCCATTATGCTGTTTCCCTCGCCGAGAATCGATTCCCAAAGCCGTGCGGTCCCTTCGAAGTCAATGTCGAGGCAGGCAAAATGACAGATGTGGAATGGCGCTGCGATTCAGGAATGCGGTAACAGCTTTGTAAGCGAGCCAGTGTAACTCAACAGCAGCTGGGTACTTTGCTTTGTCGCGATTAGCAGAGTTTCAATGAGTAAGTGGCGTCTGTACGAAGCGATTCATGGCGAGCCGCCGATCAATCTCAACATGGATCAAAAATGACATCGGCTTCTTTGGCGCCGTTTCCTGTTACGACTCGCCACAACGAATAGTTACAAACCTGTTACTTTAGGCTTCGGGTTACCCAGCTACGACACGGGAGTAAGAGCGTTTCCCTAGGTATTTTTGTGATTTCTGCGAGAAAAATTGTTTGACGGATTCGGTTGGAGGGTTACTACGAAAAAGTTTTCTTGCGCGAATCACACAAAGTGAAGGGCGCGCAAGAAAGTAATTCACTTAGGGGTTCCAAACTTAATCACTTAGCCATCTCATGGCGTTCAAAATACATGAAAAAAACCTGCTCCACTCGATCTGCGTTCTTCAATCGCCGAGTTTTAGTCGGCGTTTTTCTACTAATAGTTAGTGGCATCCTTGCGCTACTGGCGTTTGGTGTGCGTTTAGACTCGCAGAAACTGGCGTCGCTTTCCGCACACAAAAGAGGTGGTGCCGGCGCTCCGCTCTTTAAAGCGCCCCGAGAACCGTTACAGGGGACGTTTCATGATCAGACGGTGGCTAATTACAGGGGTCCGCGTTACAACCCTCGCGCGGTAAAGGCAGTGCATACCCGGCCACTTCGTCAATTGCCGATGATTCCTCCGGCATTGGCGCCACGCCCTGACCTTCCGGAACCATTCCGGCCCAACCCGCCGACCGACAGCGCAATCGGTGGCTCCGCGCAAACCCATTCAGGTCGAGTCCTCTCAGCGCCTACGCCGACAGGCCTAATTTTTGATGGTATCGGTGTGGGACTTGGCGCATTCATCCCTGGAAGCAATCCTCCGGATACCAACGGCCGAGTCGGCGCGAAACAGTATGTCCAGTGGAATAATACCAGTTTCGCTGTTTTTGATAAAACGACGGGCGCGCTGCTTTTCGGGCCGGCCGCTGGCAATACGCTTTTTCAATCGCTCGGCGGAGCTTGTGCAGTTCACAACGATGGCGACCCCGTGGTCTCGTTCGATATTCTCGCCGGGCGTTGGGTTCTTTCGCAGTTCGCTGTAGGTGCGAGCCCCGACTTTTCACATGAGTGCGTGGCCGTCTCACAAACAGAGGACGCTACCGGAGGGTATTACCTTTACGATTTCGTAACCGACTCAGCGAACTTCGTTGATTATCCGAAGATGGGTGTGTGGCCGGACGGCTATTACATGAGCGGTCATGTCTTCAACGCTTCTCTCACAGCCTTTCTCGCTGGACGAATCTTTGTTTTTGAGCGTGAGAAAATGCTGAAAGGCCTTCCTGCCCGACAACTTCAGGCTGACCTGAAAACATATTCAAATAAACCGCAATTCGGATTTCTTCCGTCTGATCTCGACAGTTTAACCCCGCCGCCAGATGGGGAAGCTGCGTTCGTGATTGGTCCCAACCCGGCCACTAAAAACAGACTTGCCTCGACAAGAGTGGTGGTGACATGGGGCGCTGCGCCGAAGATTGGACTAACAGAAAGTCTCATTCAGGAGAGCTGGGATACCGCACCATGCGTCAGTGACACTGACCAGGGCGATCATCGTGATTGCGTCCCCGAGCCCGCACCCGCGACGCCGACTGATTACATTGATAGCGTCGACTTCCGCTTAATGCACCGGTTGGCCTATCGTAATTTTGGCGGCAATCCTGTGCAGGAATCTCTCGTGGCCAATGTCTCAGCTACGGGAAAGAACAGCCAACCAAAGCATGGAGCGATCCGATGGTATGAATTCAGGAACGCAGGCAGCTCGACCACGACTCCTACCGTTTTTCAGGCGAGCACATATGATCCCGACACGAACTATCGCTGGATGGGGTCGATCGCGATGGACCAAGATCACAACATCGCGCTTGGCTACAGCAAATCGAGCTTAGCGGTTAAACCCTCAATATTCATCAACGGACGCCTCGGCAGCGACCCTCTCAACACCCTGGGCGCTGAGACGCAAGTCCAAGCTGGCGGCGGCGTGCAAGTGGCTGGTGGAAACCGCTGGGGTGATTACAGCGCCATGACCCTCGATCCGGTCAACCAGTGCACGTTCTACTACACAAACGAGTACTTACAGACCGACGGCAATTTCAATTGGTCTACGCTTGTCGCGGCGTACCGGTTTCCGACCTGTACTGATGCCCCTGCGTGGGGAACCCTAACTGGAACCGTGATTTCGTCACCAAGCAACACCCCGCTCTCCGGCGTTGTGGTTACTTTGAACAACGGATATGCAGGCGCCACCAACGCGGACGGTGTGTACTCGTTTTTGGCTCCGCCCGGAAGCTACACCGCAAACGCTGCCGATGCAGACCGCAACTGCACGAGCGGCTCTCCTGCCAATCAACCCGTCAACATAACCAGCGGTGGCACGACGAGCCAAGATTTCACCATGGTCGGAACTTCAAACCTCCAGGAGGACCACGTGACGATTGGCGGTAACGGCGTCATTCACCGGGATGATTGCAAAAATCTGAACATCACGCTGAAGAACAACGGCTGCGCCAATGCGACGGAAATCTCGGCAACCCTAACGACAAACACCCCGCACGTGCAGGTCATACAAGGCAGCTCGAATTATCCTGACATGGCCATCGACCAGCAGGGCACGAATTTGACGCCATTCGAAATCCAGACAGACAGCAATTTCGCCTGCGGAACAGAGATTGAATTTGATCTGACCCTCAGCTTCCCGAATGGAAGCAAGACTGTCCATATTAGCGTACCAACCTGCGCGGGCGGCGCGGACCAGACATTTGGCCCAGATGTGCTTGATGCGAATGATCCAACCCAGGCTGATCGGCTCGGCCGTGATGGTCAACCGAGCACGTGCAGTGGAAAGGGTTGTCCGGGCGGTGGTTTCCCTGGGACCAAGCGCTTCCAGACGTACAACTTCACAAATAATAGCGCTTCTGCCGCGTGCTTCACTGTCACGATCAATGCTACCATCCCAGGCCCAGCCGGTGCTGATATTGAAAGTGCGGCATATCTGGGAACTTACGATCCGACAAACCTGTGCCTGAACTATTTGGGCGACAGCGGAATAGTAGGTTTGGGCACAACAGTCCCGAACGTGTCATATTCGTTTGTCGTGCCACCTCAATCGCCCTTTGTCATCGTGGTCAACACAACTGGGACGGTTACGACAACGTCGTCGTTCAGCGGCACGGTTTCGGGCTTCATCGACGATTCGGCTGGAACCGGCCCCTGCCCGGCACATTAGGCCTGAGGAACAAGCTCATTGTGGGGGAGTCTCTGCGCGGCTCGATCTTCGAGCCGCGTAGAGACAGGCTTGTTCAACAAGCATCACGAAAAGGGCATGATTCCTTCTGTGTCGGATTGTGCGGAAAGCACGTTGCCCCGTTGGTTACCAATTCGCCGCTGATCTTGTTCTGCCGTGAACCGGTGACGCCGCGGCAATTCCGTTCAGCCTAACGAATCACTTTTCCAGTTTGAGAGCCACCGTGGCCAAGGGCGGCAAATGAATCAGGATCGAGTGTTCGCGGCCCATCCACGCGCGGGCTTCGCT
>Ga0126381_100010841_pt1 | contig 10280 bp, 6 predicted proteins | sample PanSoiMetPlot_28_FD_96465 | JGI IMG/M metagenome (GOLD analysis project Ga0126381, IMG submission 96465) | Tropical forest soil microbial communities from Panama - MetaG Plot_28 | ecosystem: Environmental > Terrestrial > Soil > Tropical forest > Bulk soil | place: Panama | collected 2016-02-17 | reverse complement strand
TGACGATGCGCTCGACGTCCGGATAGAGCACGAAGGAGCCGGCCGTCACCCCGGCGCCGAAGCCCACGATCAGCACCGAGCGCGGCTTCGGGTGCAGGAGGCCCGCCACGTGGCCGATCATGCGCTCGGTGCGCATGTCGTGGAGCCCGCTCGACGCCTCCGGCCGGCCGCTGACGACAAAACTGTGGGTGCCGTCGTCAAGCTCGAGGACCGCGATAGATGATGTGATTCCCTCGCCGGCGTAGAGGATCTGCGGCACCGGGTTCCATTGCGGCAGGTCGCGGCCGAGCGCGATCAAGGCCGCGGGCGTTCCGGGAACGAGCCAAAGGACCATGCCGGCGGCGATGACCGCGGCAAGCGCAAGGCTCATGCCGCCGCGCGACACTGGCGCTTCGCCCGCCGCCGTCGAGCCCTTTCGATCCGGCATCAAGGCAAGGAGCATGACGAGACCGGAGAGGAGAGAGAGCCCGACCAGCACCTGCTCGGATGCGGACGTCCCCAGGGCGGGAATCAGGATGGTGCTGAAGGCAAGCGCGCCCGCGATCGATCCCACCGTGTTGGCGGCATAGACCGCCCCGGCAAGGCGCCCGGGATCCTCCCCGGGCGAGGCTGCGGCGGCGAGCGCCAGCGGAAAGCTCGCGCCCCAAAGACACGCGGCTGGCAAAATGGCCCAGGCGACGCGGAGCAGATCGAGCTGGAAATTGTACCAGGGGCTTTGGGTCAGCGAGGGTGTGACCGGCCACCAGGGCAGCGAGCCGTTGATGATCGTCGCCGCCCAGGCGAGGCCCGCCACCAGCAGCAATTGGCTCATCGCAAGCGCGAGGCGCGGGCGAGCGCTGGTGCGCGCCAATGACGCCGCCGCGGCGCTGCCGATCCCGAGCCCGGTCAGGAACACCGTAAGGATGATCGAGAAGGTATAGACCGAGGGGCCGAGGATCAGGGCGAGCACCCGGTTCCAGACCACCTGGCTGCCGAGCGCGGTGAGCCCGGAGAGCGCGGTCACCAGGTAGACCACCCGCAGCCCGCCGCGCGGCGCCGCGGGCGTCGGCGCAGGGGCGGGCTCTGCCAGAAGCTTCGCCCGCGCGCTGTGGGAGGCGAGCGCACAGGCGGCGAGCGCAAGCGCGCCATTGATGGCCGCGCCCACATAGGTGGCGATCGCCATGTCGTAGACTCGCAACAGGTAGAACCCGGCGAGGAGGCAGCCGATGACGGCGCCGGCGATGTTGCCCGCGTAGAGCATACCGAGCCACGCCATGCCCTGCGGCGAGCTCTCGACCCAGCGGGCGATGGCGGGGAGCGTGGCGCCCATCAGGATGGTCGGCGGCAGCAGCAGCACGGCACAGAGCGCGCCGCGCAGCGCGATGCTGGCCACGCCATGCTCGGCGTGGGCCACGTAGAGCGCGCCGACCGACGGCAGCACGAACAGCAGCGCGATCGCACAAAGGCCGATGCCTAGCTCGAGCGCGCCATAGACCAGCACCGGAGAGCGGGAGGCGGAGATGAGCCGCGGCAGCCACAGGCTCCCCAGGCACAGGCCGCCCATGTAGGTCGCAAGCAGGATGCCGAGCGAGACGGTGGAGGAGCCGATGACGAGTTCCAGCAGCTGGAACCAGACGATCTCGTAGATCAGCGCCGCGCAGCCGCTCGCGACGAACAGCGGCAGCAGCAGAAGAAGGGCTCGCTCGGATGCATTGGCCGCTCGCTCCACGTTCAGCACTGCCAACAGATGCCCTCCCCGCTCCTGCTTCACCTTCCCTACGGGAGAGGTGCACGCGTGGCAAGGTTATGAAAAAAGGCGGGCAGCCATTGGCTGCCCGCCGAATTTCACCAGCACTGCGCGGCTGCTAGCGGGATTGTCCGCCTGAGGCCTGCCATTCGTCGAAGGTCTGCAGACGCAGGCCGAGCCGGCCGTAGTCGACCCGGAGATAACCGTCGCTCCCGCGCACGACCGCGTCGGGCCGCACCTGCTGCACCTCCTGGGCGATCACGCCGACATAGACCTGATCGCTCCAATTGTACTGGAAGCGATAGAGGCCGATGCCGTCGCCGACCGTGCCGAGCCTGACGACGTCGTGCTTGAGCATGATGTCGGATGGCGCTGTCGGCAGCGTCGGTCGCGTCGGCCGGCCGGTTGTGGTCGTCGGACGCACGGTCGTGGTCGTCGGTCGGACGGTGGTGGTCACGGGCCGCACGGTCGTGGTCACTGGACGAACGGTGGTGGTCACGGGCCGGATGGTGGTCGTGGTCGGCCGGATCGTCGTGGTCACTGGTCGAATGGTGGTCGTCGTCGGCCGGATCGTCGTGGTCACCGGTCGAATGGTAGTCGTCGTCGGCCGGATCGTCGTCGTCACCGGCCGGATGGTGGTCGTCGTCGGCCGTATCGTCGTCGTCACCGGTCGGATGGTGGTCGTCGTCGGCCGGATCGTCGTCGTCACCGGTCGGATGGTCGTCGTCGTCGGCCGGATCGTCGTGGTCACCGGTCGGATGGTCGTTGTCGTCGGCCGGATCGTTGTGGTCACCGGCCGGATCGTCGTGGTTACCGGACGGATGGTCGTGGTGGGCGTGGTCGGTGTTGTCGGCGTCGTCGGCCTGGTCGGGACGAGCGTGGGCACGAGCGTCGGTCGCGTCGGCAAGGTCGGCGTCGTCGGCGTTGTTGGTGTTGTCGGCCGGGTCGGAACGAGCGTGGGCACCAGCGTCGGCCTGGTCGGTCGCGTCGGCAAGGTCGGCGTGGTCGGTGTTGTTGGCCTGGTCGGTACCGTCGGCCGGGTTGGGAACGTGGGGAACGTCGGCCGGGTCGGGAAGGTCGTCAGCGTCGGCCTTGTTGGCCGCGTCGGGAAGGTCGTGAGCGTCGGCCGGGTCGGGATAATGGTCGGCGGCGGCGGGATCGTGGGCCGGATCACCGGTGGCGGGAACGTTGGCCTGATCGTCGGGAATAGCGTGGGCCGGAACGTTGGCCGGAATGTCGGCACAAAAGTGGGTCGGAAGGTCGGGAAGGTCGGGAAGAAAGTGGGACGCAACGTCGGATAGAACGGAATCGGCTGCCCGGGGATCACCCAGCCGATCCAACCGATGGGGCCGCCATAGCCGACACCCTGAACGACGTTGTCGCCGCAGATGTACCAGCCGGCGCCCATCCAGCCGTCGTCGTACCAGCAATAGCGCGAGCCGCCGCGCCAGAAGTAATGAGGCTCCGAATAGGACGGCGTGTAGACCGGGCGCGGGACCGCTTGCGGCTCCACATAGAACACCCACCCCTGGCTTGCTTCCTCCGCGCATTGCGTCAGCGTCAGCGGCGTTCCGTTGCCGATGGGTCCGCCCACCGTGACGCACGCGCCGTCCGAGTTGACGATGGCGAATACATCGGCGCTGCCCTGGAACGGCACCAAGGCCCACGCCATGTGACTGCTTTGATCGCATTCGTTGAGGACGACCGCGAAGCTTGGAGCCGTGCCGTCGACGCACAATCCTCCCGCCGTCAGGTTGACGCCGTTCTCAAAGCCGAAGGTCTGGTCGGGCCCTCCCGTGCAGTTCGCAGTCGTGAGCTGCGCGCCCGGCATGTAGGCGGCGCCCGGGACATCCATGCACCAGTTGGCATTGTCGACGGAGAGCAGGGACTTGAAATTGAAATACGTTCCCTGCTGAGCGTGTGCCGACACGCTCGTCAGCGCAAGCACGAGAGTGGCAATGACCACCGCTGGCCAGCGCCGGATGCTCGTCAACTTTGTCGCGATTGACCCCAGCACGTCGCCCCTCCCCGGAAAGCAAATATGCAAAGAAGAAAATTACCCTGCTTGCCGCACAAAGTCGATGGCACTTTTCCGCCACCGAGGATGAAGGGCCGTTCATCTTGCACCGGCCCGGGGCTGCCTTAAGTTCCGCGCGGCGACGCGCCGCAGGATTCCCAAGCCGTCAACAACAAAGGCCGTAAAGGCCGCACGGCTGCCGCTTTTCGGATGCGAACCTGTGCACGAATGGTAAGCCGGTCTGCCTTCTTGGGCGTGACATTCAAATTGGTTGATGCGACGTGCGAGCTGTGAAAAACTGAACAAAGTTTCGGGTTGGACGCACCTTTCGGTTCCGGATGCTGACCAAAACTCCTGCCGCCGACGCCGTTCTGCCGGCTCCGGCCGCGCTCCCCGTTCAAGCGGGCGCGGTGAGCTTCGCGCGCTGGCGCGCGCGCCTGACCACACTCGCGATGTCGCTCCTGGTCGGATGGCACAGCCTGGCGCTGTTCGTGGCGCCGGCTCCGGCCGACAGCACAACCGTGCAGGCATTGCGTTCCGTGCTGCAGCCCTATCTCTCGCTGCTGCGGCTCGACACCGGCTGGGGCTTCTTCGCGCCGGTCGGCAAGCACGCCCAGTTTCGTTATGTCATCAAGGACGGAGGGGGCATCGACCACACATTCGTGCCGACCGAGGAGGCGGCCACTTCGATTCCCAAATATGTCTGGTGGCGCGAGTGGAAATATCTCTTCGATGGGATCATGGAATCGGCCGAAGCCAGAGCCTCGAGTCTCGGACCCTTGCTCTGCCGCGAGCATCCCGAGCTCGATCCGCTGTTTGTCACGCTCGTGAAGATTCAGGAAGAGAACTACCTGCCGGATGATGTCGTGAACGGCAAGCGTCCGCTCGATCCGGAATATGCGACGGTAGAGACGCTGGTCCGCATTCCCTGCCGGTCGAGCCCGGTGCAGCCGCTCCGGCAGAGCATTCGCCCGCGGAGGCCGACGTGACCTGCCGGCTGATCCGCGCCGCGCCGTGACAGCTGCGACAAGCGCGCCATGACAAGCCTCGCAACACCGGTGCGCCTTGGCCGGGAAGCCCTGACCTCACTCGGCCAGGCCTGGACATGGTTCTGGTTCCAGGAGTGCACCACGGTGCCGCTCGAAGTGGTGCGCATCGGCATCGGCGCGCTCGTGCTTTTCCACTTCGGCATGGCGACGCCGTTCCTGCTGGACTTGTGGGGCAATGACGGCTGGATGCCGCCCGAGGCGGCCCGCATCTACGTGGACGGACCGTGGCTGCAGTCGGTCTTCTTCTACTTCACCGCCCCCTGGCAGTGGATCGCCTTCCATGCCGTGTTCCTGTTCTGCATCGCCGCCTTCATGGTGGGTTGGCGCACAGCCTTCGTGAAATGGATCGTGCTCATCGGGCAGATCTCGTTCGACTACCGCAACCTGACCGTGGTCTACGGCGTCGACAGCATCATCTGCAGCCTGCTTCTCATCATGTGCTTTGCGCCGACCGGGCGCGCCATGAGCCTCGATCGCGTGCGCGCAGTGCGCGCCGCCAAGCGCAGGAACCTTTTGGCGACGCTGCCGCCCTATGCGAGCCCGTGGGCGGGCGCCTGCATTCGTCTCATGCAGCTGCAGATGGCGATCCTGTTCTTCTACAGCGCCGTCGGCAAGATGCGCATCGACGAGTGGGTGACCGGCGACGCCATCTGGCTCGCCTTCACCACTTACGAGTTCTACAATCCATGGCTGCTCGAGGTGCTGGCGCGCCAATACTGGCTGGTCAACATCATGACCTACGGCACGCTCCTGATCGAGATCGCCTATCCGTTCCTGATCTGGCAGCGGCGCACGCGGCCCTATCTGCTGGTGGCCGCAATATTCCTGCATGTCATGTTCATTGTCCTGATGCGCCTCGTGTATTTCGGCATGGTCATGATCTTCGGGCACCTGATCTTCCTGCGGCCGGAATGGCTGACCCGCTGGGGAGAGGCGTGGAAGCGCTCGATGGGCGACATGGAGATGATCTACGACGGCCGCTGCGGCTTCTGCGTGCGCTCGATGGCGTGGCTGCTCGCCTTCGACGGTCTCAAGCAGATCCGGATCCGCAATTTCCGCACCGACCCGTCCCCTTTGGTCAGCGATGCGCTTGTCGAGAAGGCGCTCTATACGGTCCTCCCCGACGGGCGCGCGCTTCCCGGCTTCGAGGCCTACCGCTACGTCGTGCTGCGCGTGCCCGGCCTGTGGTGGCTGGTGCCGCTCTTCTACGTGCCGGTGCTGAGCCGGCTCCTCGGCCACCCGATCTACAACTGGATCGCCGCCAATCGCAGCCGCTTGTCGGCCCTGACCGCATCCGCGTGATCGGCCATCCTTGTCGGGCCGCAAGCATCTCCATTATAGTGACCGCAGACGCAAACAAGCTCGCCAGAGGCCAACATGACATTTTCCCATCGGAACAAGACGAGCGATCCTGTCGGCTTTCGCCGCCTGCTCATCGGCGCCGCCGCGGCTTTCATCGCCGCATCGCCAAGCGCATCGCAAGCCGCCGTGAAGGAGATCGCCTATCCGGCCCTCAAGGTGGACATCACCGAGGAGCACAAGCCCGACGACGCCATGAACAAGATGCGAAAAGCCTTCGCGGACGCGGTCGCCAAGAAGGACGGGAATGCCTTGTTCGCGCTGGTGGGGCCGACCTTCGTGTGGCTCGGGAGCGGCGGCGTGAGCGATCAGTTCGACTTCGGGCGGGACGCGCTGCACAATTTCAAGGTCGTGTTCGGCTTCCGCGAGCCCGGCAAGGACGCCGACGGGCCGGTGCACGATGGCCCGTTCTGGGATGCGCTCGCGGCCTTCGCCGCGGATGAAACCTTCTATTCGGCCGGCGGCACGCTCGTCTGCGGGCCCACCGGCGCAGCGCTCGCCGACGAAGCCGCGTTCGACAAGGTGCGGCAACGCATCGGCGCCGACGAGACCGTCGAATGGTATTTCACCGTGATGGAGGTCACCGCCACCGCCAATCCCGGCGCCGGCGCCCCGGTCGGAAAGGCCGCCGCCGCGATCGCGATGCCGGTGCTCAACGCCTTTCCGCCGGTCGTCGAAGGCCAGCCGGCGAAGCCTGTGACCCATGTGCAGGTGCTGCTGCCGATCGGCAAGAGCGGCTGGATCCCGATCTCGGCCGCCCGTCCGCTGCTGAGCGATCGGCTGTGCTACGCGCTCGGCACCGACGGGAGCTGGAAGATCGTCGCGTTCGATCAGGCCCAGTAGGCTGCCCGCAGGCAGCTCTCCCAATTGGAACTGCGGTTTAGTGGCTGGTTGACGTCTCGATCACCAACACGCTTCGAGGATCAAGCGCATGGTGCTCGCCTCGGACTCCGAATCTACCGAAGTGCGAGAGCGAGCGGAGAGGATCAATCGAGCTATCTTCATGAGGTAGACTGCGACGATCCGATGCGATGATCCGATCTTCTTCGGCGCAGACTACCCGCGGCGCGCCAACATCGCGACGAAGAAGCCGTCAGTGTCGGTGCGGCGCGGAGTGAGCAGGAGCCCTTCGGCGGAGCTCAGCACGGCACGGCAGAATTCTTCCGCCCGGTCGCCGAGCGTGCGCGCCAGGTCATCGGGAGACGCCGCGGCGAAGCCCGCGTGGCGCGCTAGGAAGCCTTGCACCTGATCGGCGTTCTCCTCGCGCAGCAGCGAGCAAGTAACGTAGACGATGCGGCCCTGAGGCTTGATTAGGCTCGCGGCGCGATCGATGAGCGCCGCCTGCTCGCGCATGCGGATCTCGAGCGCGCCCGGGCGGATGCGCCACTTGGCGTCCGGATTGCGCCGCCAGACACCGATGCCGGTGCAGGGCGCATCGATCAGAACGAGATCGGCGCTGCCCGCAAGGTCGGCGACCGCGTCGGCTTCGCCCTTGGGCGTGCGCACCTCGATATTGTGGGCGCCCGCGCGGGAGATGCGCGCATGGATCGGCGCCAGGCGGCGCTTGTCGCCGTCGGTGGCGATGAGGGCGCCTCGGCCCTGCATCATGGCGGCGAGCGCCAGCGTCTTGCCGCCGGCGCCGGCACACAGATCGATGACCCGCTCACCCGGTTTTGCGTTCGTGAGCAGGGCGGCAAGCTGCGAGCCCTCGTCCTGCACCTCGATCGATCCCTTGATGAAGGCAGGCTCGGCATGAATTCCGGGACTCTTGGCGTCGGCAGGGAGCGCAATGCGCAGGCCCCAGGGCGACCACCGCGTCGGCGCCGCATGCAGATGGGCGAGCTGCGACTGCGCCTTGCCGCGATCCGCCTTGAGCGCGTTGACCCGCAGGTCAAGCGGCGCGCGGCTCGCAAGCGCTTCGCCCTCGTGCGCGCGCTCCTCGCCGAAGACGGCGGCAAGGTGCGGATCGAGCCATTGCGGATAGTCGCCGGCGATCCAGGGCGGCGCGCCCGCAAGCGTTGCGTGATCGAGCGCCGCGCGCTCGGCCTCCTCCAGCGGCGCGGGCGCATAGCGCGCGCCGTCGAACAGGCGCGCGACCGCCTCCGCGTCGAGCTTGCGCTCGAGCCGAAGCATGCCGAGCATCACCGCGCGCGGGCGATCGCCGCCCATCAGGAACGCGGCGGAGGCCTGGCGGCGCAGCGCGTCGTAGACCAGGCCCGCGATGGCGGCGCGATCGCCCGAGCCGGCGAAGCGGTGCGCAAGCCCCCAGGTCTTGAGCACCTCGGCGGCCGGCTGGCGCTGCGCGGCGATTGTGGCGAGCACCTCGATGGCGGCGGCGATTCGGGCAGGGGGCGTCATGGCGAAAGCCCCCTTCCCTCAGCGCTTGTTGCTGATCGCAACCTCGCCAAGCTCGTCGATCCAGGCGGCAAGCCGCACGCCCCGACAGGCTTACGCCCGGCTCGGATAGTTCGGGCTCTCGCGCGTGATGGTGACGTCATGGACGTGGCTTTCGCGAAGGCCGGCGCCGGAGATGCGCACGAACTCGGCCTTGGCATGCAGCTCGGCCAGCGTATGCGCGCCCACGTAGCCCATGGCGGCGCGCAAGCCCCCCGCAAGCTGATGCAGCACGGTTGCGGCAGCGCCCTTGTAGGGCACTTGGCCTTCGACACCCTCCGGCACGAGCTTGAGCGAATCCTTGATGTCCTGCTGGAAATAGCGGTCGGCCGAGCCGCGCGCCATGGCGCCGACCGATCCCATGCCGCGATAGGTCTTGTAGGAGCGGCCCTGATAGAGAAACACCTCGCCGGGCGTCTCGTCAGTGCCGGCCAAGAGCGAGCCGATCATCGCGCAGTCGGCCCCGGCAGCGAGCGCCTTGGCAAGATCGCCCGAATATTTGATGCCGCCGTCGGCGATGACCGGCGTGCCGGTTGAGTGCGCCACCTCGACCGTATCCATGATGGCGGTCAGCTGCGGCACGCCGACGCCGGCGACGATGCGGGTGGTGCAGATCGAGCCCGGCCCGATCCCGACCTTGATCGAGTCGGCGCCCGAATCGATGAGCGCGCGGGCGCCCTCGGCGGTCGCGATGTTGCCGGCGACCACCTGCACGGCGTTCGACAGCTTCTTGATGCGGGTGACCGCGTCGAGAACCTGCTTGGAGTGCCCGTGAGCGGTATCGACCACGACCAGATCGACCCCCGCATCGATCAGCGCCTCGGTGCGGCGGAAGCCAAGCTCGCCGACCGTGGTGGCGGCCGCGACCCGCAGGCGCCCCTGCTCGTCCTTGCAGGCCTCCGGATAGGCAACCGCCTTCTCGATATCCTTGACGGTGATGAGCCCCACGCAGCGGTATTGCGCATCGACCACCAGGAGCTTCTCGATGCGGTACTGGTGCAGGAGCCGCTTGGCCTCGTCCTGGCCGACGCTCTCGCGCACGGTGACGAGCTTGTCCTTGGTCATCAGCTCGGCGACCTTTTGCCGCGGATCGGTGGCGAAGCGCACGTCGCGGTTGGTGAGAATGCCGACAAGCTTGCCGGGCACGCCGGCGGTGCCGCGCTCGACCACCGGAATGCCGGAAATGCCGTGCTCCTTCATGAGAGCGAGCGCATCGGCGAGCGTCGCCTCCGGATGGATGGTCACCGGATTGACCACCATGCCGGATTCGAACTTCTTGACCTGGCGCACCTGCGCGGCCTGCTCCTCGGGCTCGAGATTGCGGTGGATGACGCCGAGCCCGCCGGCCTGCGCCATCGCGATCGCCATTTTGGCCTCGGTGACGGTGTCCATGGCCGACGCGATGATCGGGATATTGAGGCCGATCTCGCGGGTGATGCGGGTGCGGATATCGGCGCTCGAGGGGGCGACCTCGGACAGTCCCGGCGTGATCAGGACATCGTCGAAGGTCAGCGCCTCGCGCAGGTTGCCGTCGCTTTTCACCGCCATCGCCAACTCCCGCCCGTTGCCGGGCCTTGTTCAGCGCCGTCGCGGCCTCGGAATGAAAGCCTTCCGCACCGGAAACCTTAAGTCCCGCGCGCGAATCGACGGCCCATTTTGGGTTGGCGGAGGTCGATAGCACGCCCGAACGGGGAATCAAAGGGCGTTGTGCCCGCCACCGCACACTTGTCCCGGC
>Ga0126381_100010840_pt1 | contig 10281 bp, 7 predicted proteins | sample PanSoiMetPlot_28_FD_96465 | JGI IMG/M metagenome (GOLD analysis project Ga0126381, IMG submission 96465) | Tropical forest soil microbial communities from Panama - MetaG Plot_28 | ecosystem: Environmental > Terrestrial > Soil > Tropical forest > Bulk soil | place: Panama | collected 2016-02-17 | reverse complement strand
CGGTGTTGGAAGCGGGAGGAGGACTGCGGGACTCGCAGCTGCCGAAGTCGCTGCAGAGGTCGTGCTCAAGAACAACGTGATTGTCGGCAGCGTCAACGCCAATAAGAGACATTGGTACAAAGCAAGCGAAGCCCTGTCCCGCGCTGACCGTGGCTGGCTATCTCACTTGCTGACCCGTTGCGAGCGCCCCCAAAACTTTGCCAAGGCCCTGGAACGCGAGCCGGAAGACATCAAAGTCGTTATCCAATTTGCCGAGATTTAACGGTTCGCGCTGTATGCCGATCGAGAGCAGCGGAGGTCAGGGTGATCAAAAGCTCGGTATTCCCTCAAAATGGTGTTGCTGGTCCCGCGGCTTGTTCCAACTCCTGCGTTCACCTAAGCTCGGTCGCGGATGACACCGGCATTGTGAGGTCGAGCGTTGCTGATCGACTCCCACAAGGAGGTGTGTCATGCAAATCAAATCGGCCCCCATCGGAAACGTAATGGTGATCCTCCAGATCGCGGGAACGGGCGGACCTGTTCAGCTTATAGAACTGCCTGCTTATAGAACTGCCCGACACGCGAAACGCTAGCGAACTCTCCAGTGGCCGAAAAACGATAGTAGCTCTTCCGCCTCTGTTGGCGTAAGCTTTTCGGAATTTATAGCGAAACGCTTATAGCCGCAATGAGCGTTAGTCTGACCTGTTAAGTTTGACAGGTTTTACCAGGCATACGATGGATGAAGTTTCTGGCTGCCCGGGGCGGGCATACCTATTTCGGGTTTCGAACGTACATCAAAATGACCGCGCGCTCTGTTTTGCAGATGGTGCATTTCCCGAAGCCGAGAAATCGGCGAAGTGCTCAGCGGTTCGAGCGCGGGAGACGCCGGTCGTCTTTACCGATGTTCCTGCTACTCCTTTGCTGCCTCTTGTTTGTCGCGAGTCTGGGAGCGCAGCTCAAGCAAACCCGGAGAGTATTGATTGTTAGTGATCTCGGGATCGTATCATCACCAGGCTTTGCGGAGGTCGACCAAGCAATCTTCAGCGGTCTGCAGAATTCGCCTTACCGCATCGAGCTGTATCAGGAGAGCTTGCAACTCACGTTTTTTCCAGGCGAAGCTTCGCTGCGCCTGTTTCGCAAGTCACTTACACAAAAGTATTCAGAACGCAAGCCCGACGTGATCATTGCGGCTGGATCGGCATCCCTCAAGTTGCTCGCCGAGTCGCACGAAAGCTTCGTAACAGACACGCCTATCATTTTTTGCGGCGTTCTTGGGGGGCTTCCGGCCGAGCTAAAGTCCAAAACGCATTTTACCGGTGTCTTAGGAAGGCTGCGGCCGGCAGAGACCTTGAAAGCGGCTCTCGACTTGTTGCCGGCCACCAAGCACGTCGTAGTCGTAGGCGGCATGGGCAAGTTCGACGAAGGATGGGAAGCCGTCGCAAAGCAGGCTTTCCAAAACTTCGAATCGCAGCTTGATTTCACGTATCTTACGGACTTGACGATGCCTGTCCTACTTGAGCGGCTTAGGCATCTGCCAAGCAATACGATTGTGTATCACACGTCGATCTCACAAGATGCGGCGGGAGAGCGCTTTATTGATTCAGCGCAGTCCGTGCCTCTAGTGGCCGGTGCCGCGGATGCACCGGTTTTTGTTACCGACGATGTGGATCTTAGGGCGGGAACGGTGGGGGGCGATCTGGTGAATTGGGCTGACGACGCTCGTGTCGCTGCGGATATGGCGGTACGGGTTCTCAACGGCAAGAAGCCCGAGGATATCCCCGTGGTGATGAGCAACCACTCTTTCATGTTTGATTGGCGCGCCCTCGAGCGTTGGGGGATCAAGCAGAGCCATCTGCCACCCGGCAGCACCGTGCTCAATCAGCCGCCGAACTTCTGGCGGCTGTATCAGCGCTATATCATCGCCGCCATACTCGTCCTAGTAGCGCAATCGCTGGCCATTGGAGCGCTTCTCTGGCAAAGGGCGAGGCGGCTTAAGACGGAAGCAAAGCTGTTGCGTTCGAATGAGCAGCTCCGTTTTGCCATGGAAGCCGGGAAATCCGTCGGCTGGGATCTCGACGTAAAGTCCGGCCGAATCACGTGGTTCGGTGACTTACCTACGATGTTCGGGATGAACTCCGAAACGTTTGTGGGCCAAGCCGAGGATTTCTATCGCTACGTCCATCCCGAAGATCGGCAGCGGGTCTCGGAAGCGGTGCGCGAATCAAGGCAAAACCACGGGCCCTTCTCCGCAGAGTTCCGTATCCTCTGGCCAAACGGCACAATACGGTGGGTTGCTGACAGAGGAGAGCACGAATACGCGAGGAACGGCGAACCCACGCGTATGGTCGGCATGGCGGTCGATATTACCGAGCCGAAACAGGCGGAAGAGGCGCTCAAGCACTCGGAGCGAAAGTTTTCGTCTGTCTTTCAACAAGGCCCCCTAGCCATCGCCATCACCAGCATGCAAGATCAGCGCTATGTCGAAGTCAACGAAACGTACGAGGACCTGACGGGGTGGAGCCACGACGAAGCCATCGGCCGAACCCCCTTGGACATCGGCCTCTGGGTCGACCCTCCTCAAAGGGCGGAATTCGTGAAGCGTCTTGTGGCTGAAGGCGCGGTGCGAAATATCGAGGTTCGGGTTCGCAGGAAAGATGGTCAGATCCGAACGACCTTGGGGTCCTCGGAGATCATTGAATGCAATGGTGAGCCCTGTGCCCTTTCTGTCTTTGCGGACGTAACCGATCTTAAGCTGGCTGAAGAAGCGGAACGAGCTTCGGAAAATCGATTCCGGCAGTTCTTTGACACCTTGCCAGAGTACTGCTTCATGACTTCTGCGAATGGCAAAATCCTGGACGCCAATCCCGCAGCCTCGAAGGCGCTCGGTTACACAAGAGAAGAACTCATAGGGGAATCTTTGTCGACGATTTACGCTCATGGGTCGGTCCCTAAGATGGTTGATTTGCTTGAAAAGTGGCAGAGAACGGGAACACTCCACGATGAGGAGATGGTGATAGTCACAAAAGGAGGGCAAAAGCGAACCGTACTCCTCAATGCCGGATCAGTGAAAGACGCAGACGGAAACCTGCGATATTCGACTACCGTGCTGGTGGATATCACCGAGCGACAGCAGGCCGAAGCCGCTTTGCGCGAAAGCGAAGAGCGCTTTCGCCATGTCGCCAACGCTGCTCCGGTGATGATCTGGATGTCCGCTCCGGACAGGCTCTGCACCTACTTCAATCAGCCTTGGCTGAATTTCACCGGCCGCCCACTTCACGCAGAACTGGGAGACGGGTGGCTGGAGGGCGTGCACCCTGAGGATTCACAGCATTGTATGCAGGCCTACGTAGCCGCATTTGACCGGCGCGAACCCTTCGAGGTGGAGTATCGCCTCCGGCGGCACGACGGTGAGTATCGTTGGGTTTCGGATCGAGGAGTGCCAAGATTTAACCTCGATAATTCCTTTGCCGGATACATCGGTTCGTGCATCGACGTCACGGACCGCAAACTGGTTCAAGAGTCTCTGTCCGATATCAGCCGCAAGCTAATCAAAGCCCAGGAGGAAGAGCGCGCGTGGATCGCCCGAGAGCTTCACGACGACATCAATCAGCGCATTGCTTTGGTCACTGTGAATCTGGAACGCTTACAAAAGGATTTTTCTTCTTTGGCGCCTGCGGCAACCAGTCAACGCCTGGAAGAAATACGTGAACTTCTTTCCGGTCTCGGGAGCGACGTGCAAGCCCTGTCGCATCACCTGCACTCTTCAAAACTGGAATATCTGGGCATCGCTGCGGCAACCGCAAGTCTCTGTAAAGAGCTATCCGCGGAGCACGGAATCGAGATTCAGCTTCACACCGATAAGATCACGACGAAACTGCCTCCGGAGATTGCCCTCTGCCTGTTTCGCGTCTTGCAGGAAGGGCTCCAGAATGCCGTCAAGCATAGCGGGTCACGGCACGTCGAGGTTTCCCTCAGCGGTGCAACCGATGTGATTGAGCTGACCGTGCGCGACTCGGGAATTGGCTTTGACCTCGAAGAGGCCATAACCGGTAGCGGTCTAGGGCTAACGAGCATGAAGGAACGCCTGAAACTGGTCCATGGAGAATTCTTCATCGATTCCCGACCCGGGCGCGGCACTGTAATTCGCGCAAAGGTTCCGCTGCACTTTGGGACTCGGGCCGCGCACGCTGGAACCTGAGATGCGGTGGTTCCTCGAAGCATGGTCGGTGATTTCGCGCATCCCGTAATGTGCTGACCGCTTCCTTTGAGCCCATCAATCCGTCACTGACAAACCGTTGGCCTTCGAGGACTGCGGCGACGGCTGGGTATAAATCGTTTCCGGCTCGTGGTTTGTGGACATAGCCAAGCGCACCCGACCGGAGCGCCTCTTCCACGATTTCGGTGGAGCCCTCCTGGCTGAGAAAGACGATTCTGGATCTGGGAGCTAGCTCTCGAATCCGCCGCGCCGCCTCGATTCCGTTCAGTCCAGGAAGGCCAATGTCCATGAGGATCAGATCTGGATGCAATTCTCTTGCGCACCGAACCGCGTCCAATCCATCTGAGGTTTCACTTACGATTTGGAAGTCTGCCTTTTCCCGAAGCAAAGCTGATACGAACGCGCGGAAGGGCACAAAATCCTCTACGACGAGAACGCGGTTCATTGTTCGCATTGTCTAGCCTCCGCCGTTCTCCCTTTGGACAGCATCTACAATTTCTTTCACCCGTCATCAATCCGGTCGAGCCCGCATGTTGGACTAGGGGAATCCCTGTAGTCGGTCTCACGTCGGTTTGCCCGAGGTCGTCCAAACCCAAGAGCCGGCTGGTTTTCTAAGACAGGCTTACTGTAAGAAATGACAGTTGAGCCTTCTCGCGACGTATTCCAACCTTCGTAATTGGAAATTGTCCAGGTGTTGGGCAATTCCGCTCCGCTCGCCGGCCCCAGATTGCGTTCCACGCACCGTGGAACGGGCGGGGAAACTCGCTCCAAAATGCGAGCGGCACTCGATAGCCAGAATTCCGGGGATGAGGTGCCAGATGAAACGCCGCGCACTGGTATTTTCGGTTGTCGGTTTACTTGCCGGAACTCTTTTTCCGGCGCGTGCCACGGCTCAGTCGGATTCCAATCAAAAGGTGGAAGAACTGCAAAAACAACTCGACGAACTGCGCAAACAAATGAGCAAGCTACAGGCACAGATCGGCGAACTGGAAAGCAAGACGGCGGAGGCTCCCGCCCCCCCGGCAGCCGCGTCCACCAAGCAGGAAGGCACCATTCAAGCGACGAAGCCTCCGCTTCAAGGCCAGACCTCCAAGCAAGTCGGGGAAGCGACGGCGACTCACGATACCTTCGCCGAAGACACTACGGCTGCTGCGCGCTTTGACAACGTCCCTCTTGATCCCAAATACCGCGGTTTTTTTCGCTTACCGGGTACCGAGACGCTTTTGAAGATTGGTGGCTACTTCAAAACGGATTTCATTTACGATCTCAAACCAGCCGGAAACACGGACGCGTTCGTCCCCTCTTCGATTCCCATCCCCTCGGTGGTTGGCGTGCACAATGCGAACGTTTCGATCCGTCCGACACGTCTGAGTCTCGACTTTAGAATTCCCACCACGAAACTTGGAGATGTGCGCTTCTATTTGGAAGGTGACTTGTTTGGGACGAATGCGACAACCCCACGCTTGCGCCACGCCTATGCTCAGGCGAGGAATCTCCTCATTGGCCAAACCTTTTCAAATTTCATGGATCCGGACGGGTTCCCCGATACGTTGGACTTCCAGGGGCCCAACGGCATGGTGAGCCTGCGAAATCCGCAGCTACGCTATGGATTCGCGCTGAGCCCAAGTACGACTTTTTACATCTCCGTGGAAAAGCCCAGTTCCGACGTGGAGTTCACGACTCCCCAATTCACAGCCCAGCCGAATGCTCCCAGCCCCGATGGCGCGCTCCGGCTCCGGCAGGAGTTCGAGCGCGGCCATTTCCAGATCGCCGGCGTGTTTCGCTCGATCGCAGCGTTCCTGCCAAACGGGAGAACGGATTCCGTTTTCGGCTGGGGCGTGAACACTTCGCTTGGTTTCGAGACTTTTGGCAGAGATAACGTAATTTTTGCGGTCGCCGCCGGGCATGGAATCTCGCGATACATTCAGGACACCTCGGGGCTGGGAATAGATGCCGAACCGGCATCGGGTGTCACCGCGCATTTACAAGCGACTCCTGCGGTCGGAGTCACCGGCTCGTATCAACATTATTGGCTGCGAAGATTGCGCTCGAGCGCCGTCTACTCCTACGCGGGAGTGCATAATACGGCCCTGTTCGATGTAGGCGCACCCGAGACCTACAACCACGCCACCTATCTTGGCTCCAACGTGATTTGGAACCCCTATGGGTCGTTCAACGTAGGTGCGGAGTTTCTCTACGGTTGGGCGATGGACCAAAACGGCCTAAAGGCCAATGCACCGCGCATTCAATTCAGCGCCAAGTACAGCTTTGTGAAGGTGGAGGCGGACCGGTAATAGCTTCTTCCTCGGCTCATTTCGCGTCGCCCCACGCGGACGATTCCGCGCTTCACAAGCGGAGAAGGGAATGAACCGGTTCTCACGAAGAAAGCAGATTGTAGTGGCTGCTTTAGTCCTGACGTTTACCGGCTTCGCGGGCGGCGTTTCGGCTCAAAAGCGCAGCCCCTTAGCCCCAAGAGGAAAAGAGGTGGGCTTGCGTCAATGGCTGGGAGCAAGAGTACTAGCAAAACCAGTTTGATTGGGCACTTGGGTAGCGTTGCGCCAGGACTCCCGAAACTTCTGAAGTATCAGAGGCGGAATTTATCACATGATTCTCTTGCTGGCCTGTCCGTGGCTGCCGTGGCCTTGCCTGTGGGTGTGGCTTATGCGCAACTCGCCGGATTCAATCCCGCGGTCGGATTATACTCAAGCATCCTTCCGCTCGTCGCCTACGCGATCTTTGGAACCTCACGACAATTGATCATTGGCCCTGATGCAGCCACCTGCGCGCTGGTGGCGGCATCGGTGGCTCCTCTGGCATCCGGTGATCAGCAGCTCTACGAATCTCTGTCAGTAACACTGGCTGTCCTGGCGGGCATCTTGTGCATCGGAGCCAGCTTCTTGAAGTTGGGCGCGCTCGCGGATTTCTTGTCGAAGCCAATCCTGGTCGGGTTCCTGAATGGAATCGCATTAAGCATCATTCTCGGTCAGATTGGCAAGATCTTTGGTTATTCCATAACCAAGGGAGGAATCGTACCGCGACTAATGGAATTTATTGAGAAACTCGGGCTTACACATTGGCCTACCCTTGCCGTAGGTTTGGGTACCTTTCTGGTCTTGCTGGTCGCGCCCCGGCTGTTTCGCGGATTTCCTGCAGCGCTCGCGGCCATCATCGTCGCGGCGATAGCCGTGCGCGTGCTGGGCCTGGAAGGGCAGGGCGTCAAAACCGTCGGCGACGTGCCGGCTGGGCTTCCTCATGTGAGAGTTCCACAGTTTCCCGTGGCCTTGCTGCCAAGCCTTTTTGGAGATGCTGCAGGGCTGGCGCTAGTCACCTTCTCGAGCATGATGCTGACCTCCCGCAGCTTCGCCTCCAAGAACAAATACGACATTGACGCTGACCGGGAGTTCGCGGCCCTGGGTCTGGCCAATGTGGCCTCCGGCCTTTCTCAGGGTTTTGCCGTCAGCGGCGCGGATTCTCGACCGGCCATGAGCGATGCGGCTGGCGGGCGTACGCAGGTTACCGGCATGGTCGCGGCCGCAACGATCATAGTTGTGCTGCTGTTTTTTACGGGCCCTCTCCGGTATGTCCCGGTTGCGGCTCTGGGTGCCGTACTCGTCAAATCGGCGGTGTCTTTGATCGATGTTTCGGCGCTACGCACAATCTATAAGATTGACAATCGGGAGTTCGCATTATCGGTCCTGGCCACGTTGGGTGTAGTTGCGGTTGGCGCGATTCAGGCGATTCTCGTGGCTGTGGTTTTGGCGATCCTGCGTTTCATAAGACTCGTGTCACGCCCAAAGATCGAGATCCTCGGAGAAGTGCAGGGCCTGCCAGGCCTTCATGCTATTGAGCGTCACCCCGAAGCCGCCACCATACCCGGTCTGATCCTTTTCCGTTTCAATGCGCCGCTGGTGTTTTTCAATGCCCCTTATTTCAAGCGCGAAGTGATGGCGGCTGCGGACGCTGCGGGCCCGTCCCTGAAGTGGCTCGTGCTTGATATGCTCCCGATTACGCTCGTCGATTCGACCGGCCTTCACACCGCCGAGGAAGTTGCGGACGTTTTGCAAGAGCGGGGCGTGCTTCTGGCCGCCGCGGGCCGGCAAACGGAATGGCGCCTTTGGGCGGAATCCCGGAAACGTGCCCCGAGCGACCGCAAAATACGTTTCTACCCCACATTCCGCGAGGTGATCAGCGCGTATCGGAAGGTCGAAGCTCTCCGGAGCGAGTCTCCATGAAGTCGGCGCGAATTGCCTTGAATTTACTCGGGCAGCACCGAAATCCGCGTCTTTGCGGTCGCGGGATTGCTGCGCGTGCTTCAGAGCCGAGTTCGCTACCTTTATCGGCGGTCAAGCGAGTGCTCGGCGCGCTCCTTTTTGCCGGCCTCTTCGTCACTTTCGTCACTCATAACCACTTGTTTGTTTCGGCCGGCCCATTCCGCGAAGCTCGTCCCGCTTCGCAGGACAGCAGCCTCCTTCGGGAGATCATCACCTCGGGCCGTCTCAGCGATCTGCGCTGGCCTGACTTTTCCGACTATCGGGCCCACCTTCAGAACCTCTACGAGCCGAGCTCTTTTAGCTTGCTGTGGATTGACCAAGGGCGGCCCACGCCACAAGCGCTAGCGATCATCGAAGTTTTGCAACAGGCGGACAGAAATGGATTGGATCCGGAAGATTATGACGGTTCCCGTTGGAAGGAGCGGTTGACACGAGAGTTGCAAGCCGGCAATGGCACGCGCTTCGATGTGGCTCTTTCCGTTTGCCTCATGCGCTATATTTCTGACCTGCACATTGGGAAAGTCAATCCGAGACATCTCGGATTTGGCCTCAGTGTTCAGAACAAAAAGTATGACCTTCCGCGATTCATTCGTGAACGTATTGTGGCCGGCCAAAATATCGAGGACACATTGGCTGCGGTCCAACCCGCTTTCCCAGGGTATAAGCGCACCTTGGCCGCGCTCCGCCACTACCTTGATATCTCCCACCAAGATGATAGTGAGCGGTTGCCCGCTCCTTCCAAGACGCTCGAACCGGGAGACCGATACGCCGGGGTGGCGCGGCTGACACGTTTGCTTCGGTTGTTAGGAGACCTGCCAAAAGATACGCCAGACTCGTCCGATGTTCTTTACGATGGGGCACTCGTTGAGGGAGTGAAACGCTTCCAGCAGCGCCATGGCCTTCCGCCGGACGGGCGTGTCGGGGAGCAGACTCTGAAGCAACTCAACACGCCCTTGAGTTTTCGTATGCGCCAGCTACAGCTCACGCTGGAGCGTTGGCGCTGGGTTCCTGAGGAGTTTCCCCAGCCGCCCGTAGTGGTAAATATTCCAGAATTTCGACTACGAACTTACGACGACGTTGGCCGAGAGGTTCTGGCCATGAATGTAATTGTAGGCAAAGCGATCCGGCACGAGACGCCCGTCTTTGAAAAAGACATGCGTTTCCTCGTATTTCGTCCCTACTGGAATGTGCCACCAAGTATCCAACGCTCCGAACTCGTTCCTGCGATTCGGCGCGATGGCAATTACGTCGCAAGTCAAAACTACGAAATTGTCACGCAGGATGGACAGCTGGTTACCGCCGGTAGTGTGAGCAAGGACGTGCTAGAGAAACTCCAGGCAGGCAAGCTAGCCATTCGGCAAAAGCCGGGACCAAACAACGCCCTTGGTCTGGTCAAGTTTATGTTTCCGAACGAGTACTACGTTTACCTCCACAGCACGCCTTCGCAGCAGCTCTTTGCACGATCGAGACGGGATTTTAGTCATGGATGTATCCGAGTGGAGATGCCCGCCGAATTGGCCGCTTGGGTACTAAGGGACAAACCGGAATGGAATTTGGAGCACATTCGCCGGGCGATGCAGAGTGGAAAGGATAATTTCCAGTTGAACCTGACGAAGCCGATCCCTGTGCTCATCCTGTACGGCACGGCAGTCGTCGATGAACACGGAACGGTGCATTTCTTCGATGATCTCTATGGCCACGATGCCGCTCTCGAGAAGGTACTGGCCAAGGGATACCCCTACCCCGGTTAGTTGCTTCGAAGAGGGAGTAATTTTCCATGGGAACCAAGAATGACGGCAAGGTTAACGGCAGTTT